>Ga0307499_10000223_pt1 | contig 21047 bp, 15 predicted proteins | sample 13_S_MG_FD_201363 | JGI IMG/M metagenome (GOLD analysis project Ga0307499, IMG submission 201363) | Soil microbial communities from Populus trichocarpa stands in riparian zone in the Pacific Northwest, United States - 13_S | ecosystem: Environmental > Terrestrial > Soil > Riparian zone > Trees... | reverse complement strand
GTCGCCGCCGGCCCGGGTCGCCTGCTCGTGGCCACCCGGGCGGCCGCCGCCGTCCGTACCCGGCGGCGGCAGCAGGGTGGTGCCCGATCCCGAGCCGTGGGCGCGCATCCCGCCGCCACCACCGCCACCACCGGTGCCACCGCCACCACCACCGCCGTCGCCGTTCACGAGGTAGCCGCCGGTGGCCGGCCCGGGCGACCCGGCCGGCTCGCTGGCCGGCAGGTCGCTGACGGTCATCGGCCGGTTCCCCGGCTCCCCCGGCGCCCCACCCGGCCGCACGGTCAGCGGTCCGTCCGGGCTCACCACGAACTCGCCGCCGCCGAGCCACTGCCCGACCTCGGAGATCGTGTTCGCCGCCGCCGGTTCGTCCACGATGGACGATCGGATGTCGGTCACCGTCGCCGGCCGGCTCCCGGGCTGCCCCGGCACTCCGCCCGGCTGCACGGTCAGCGGCCCGCCCGGATCCGGCACCGGCTGCCCATCCCGCAACCGCCGGCCGACATCGGAGATCGTGTGCGCGGCCGGCTCGGCCGCTGCCGGACCGCCGCTGCCGATGTCGTTCACCGTCATCGGCCGGCTCCCCGGCTGCCCCGGCGCCCCACCCGGCTGCACGGTCAGCGGCCCGCTCGGATCCAGCACCCGGTAGCCGTCCTGCAGCAGGCGCCCGATATCGGAGACGGTGGACCCGGCCGGCGGCCGCAGCACCGCCGACCCACCCGACCCGATATCGTTCACCGTCATCGGTCGGCTCCCCGGCTGCCCCGGGGCCCCACCCGGCGGCACGGTCAACGGCCCGCGCGGGTCCAGCACCGGCAGCCCGTCCCGCAGCCGCTGCCCGACCTCCGAGATCGCCGGCACCGCCGGTGGTTCGACGGCCGGAGACTGCCCGCGGCCGATGTCGTTCACCGTCATCGGCCGGTTGCCGGGCTCCCCCGGGGCCCCACCCGGCTGCACGGTCAGCGGCCCGTTCGAGTCCACCACCGGCTGCCCGTCGCTCAACCGCCGACCGACCTCGGAAATCGTGTTCGCCGTCACCGGACCATCCACAGTGGACGGTCGGATGTCGGTCACCGTCATCGGCCGGCTCCCCGGCTGCCCCGGCGCCCCACCCGGCTGCACGGTGAGCGGCCCGTTCGGGTCCAGCACCGGCTGCCCATCGGCCAACCGCCGGCCGACCTCGGAGATCACCGGCGGCCCCGCCGTCCGGGCCGGCTCGACCGGGGGCGGCACCGGCGCGGGGCTGTCCGGCCCGAGCTCCCGCTGCCGGGCCAGGAACGCCTTGGCCGCCTCGGTGCGCGGCCCGGTGTCCGAGCCGAGCGACTGCGCCGGCCGGCCCGGGTCGGCCGGCGTGACGGTCTGTACCGGCGGCGTGGAGCCGTCGGCCGCCCGGCCACCGGCGAAGTCGGCGGTCCGGCCGGCGGCCAGGTCGGGCCCGAACCCGCCCCGCGCCGGCGCGACCGCGACCGGCGGCCCGGCCACCCCCGCCCCGGTCTCCTGCGCCAACGCCGCCTCCGGGCCGCCGCGCCCACCCGCCGCCAGCTCCGCCGGCGCCGCCGCACCACCGGCGCCCCGGCCACCGACCACCGCATCCCGGGGGGTCACCGGCCCGGCGCCGGCAGCCAGGCCGGCGGCCGCCGGCTCCGGACCGGTCACCGGACCAGCGCCGGCCCCGTCGAGCACCGCCGGCTCCGGCGTAGGCACCGGACCACCGGCACCTCGCTCGCCCACCGCCGGCCCCGGCCCAACCACCGGCTCGCCGCCGGCGGCCGGGTCGACCAGCACCTCCGGCCCCGGCCTGGGCACCAGCCCGCCGGGCACCACCGGCGCCGGGGCGCCCGCCGGGTCGACCGGCACGCCCCCGTCCACCTCGACCGGCCCGACCTCCGGGCCCGAATGGAACTCCGGGCCGGCGGCAAGGCCCGGCGGTACCGGCACCGCGTCCCGCACCGGGTCCACGGCGACGCCGCCGGGATGGCCGCCGAACCGGCCGATGCCGTGGTTGATCGCGCCGCCGATCGCGCCGGACTCGAACCCGCCGGCGATGCCGTCCTTGTTGTCCTCGCCGCCGATGGCGTTGATGACCGCGGCGCCGATGGCACCCTCGGCGCCGCCCTTGGCCATCGCGCCGGGCAGGGTGTTGAGCGCGGCCGGCATGAACTTGCTGCCGAGCTGGGTGAGGCCGAACCCGAGGGCGCCCTGGATCGCGCCCATCTCGACGGCGTTCAGGAAGGTCTTCGCGTCGAACTCGGCCCGGTCGCCCTTGAGCGCCTGGATGCCCTGCACGATCAGGTCCGGGATGATCTGGAACAGGATGCCGTGCAGCACTGCCTCGACCGCCTGCAGCAGGATCTCCTGCACCGCGACCTGGCCGGCCTTGATCACCGCCGGCACCAGGTCCAGGCTCTGCCCGGCGGTGACCACGGCCAGGTAGTAGAGGTACGCGATCTGCGCGGCCATGAACGAGGCGGTCACGTCGATCAGGTACTTCGCGTACTGGATCTGCAGCGCCGCCTTGCGCACCATGCCGGCGATGTCGGTCGCCGCCTTCCGCAACGCCGGCAGGAAGCCCGGGTCGCTGGCCGCGATCTTGTACAGGTACTGCGTGGCCGCGTCGATCGCCTCGCCCGACCCGGCCAGCCCGACCGCCCGGGCCGCCGTCAGCACCAGATCCTCGATGCCGGCGAGGTCGCGGGCCAGCCCGTCCCAGGCGGCGGCGAGCGCGAACATCTTCTCGAAGTCGCCGCGCGGGTAGCTCTGGCCGGCGAGGATCTCCGCGATCCCCTGCAGCACCGGATCCATGACGATCAGCCGGACAGGCCCGGACGGCCCAGCGGGCCGGGTCGGCCGGTCACTGCGAGTTGACCTCTTCGACGTTGGCGTACTGCCCGGCCATCTGCCGCACCCGGGACCGGACGTCGTCCACGCCGTCGGCCAGGTTCCGCGCCGACCAGAGCACGTCGCCGACCTTCGACTCCTGGTACGCCTGCCCGATGGCCTGGCCCAGCTGGTCGGTGCCCCAGGGCGCGTCGCCGATGTCGTCGGCGGCGGTCATGAAGTTGGTCAGCGCGGTACGCAGCCGGTTCGCCGGCTCGTCCAGGGTGTCGCCGGCCTTGGCCAGCAGTTGCGGGTCGGCGCTCAGGTCCGGATCGGCCATGACGTCCTCCTCGACAGCGTCTTCGAACGGGGCCCGGCGATGGTGCCGGCCCCTTCGGTACGCACGCCCCCGGAGTACGGATCAGGTCCTAGGCTGGGCAGGTGCCGCCGCCGCCCGGGTCCGCCGAAGTGCTCGTCGGTCGCGACGATGAGCTGGCCCTGCTCGCCGGGCTGCTGGACGGGTTGCGGGCCGGCCGGGGCCGGGCGGTCTGGCTGGAGGGCGAGCCGGGCATCGGCAAGTCCGCGCTGGCCGGCTGGCTCACCGCCCGAGCGTCCACAGTGGACTGTCAGCTCTATCGCGGCGCCGGGCAGGAGCTGGTGCGGCCGCTGCCGCTGCGGCTGATGGCCGAGTCCCTCGGGGTGTCGGCGCGGTCGGCGGATCCGCTCCGGGCCGAGATCGCCGGGTTGCTCCGCCAGGGCGCCGCGACCGGGACGGCCGACCCGGTGCTGGCCGCCGGCGAGCGGCTGGTCGAGCTGGTCGACCGCTGCTGCGCGGTCGGCCCGGTGCTGCTGGTCACCGAAGACCTGCACTGGGCGGACGAGGCCAGCCTGCAGGTCTGGTACCAGCTGGCCGCCGCGGTGGACCAGATCCCGCTGCTGCTGGTCGGCAGCTGTGGGCTGGTGCCGCGCCCGCCGGAGCTGCTGCGGCTGCGCCGGGCCGTCGAGGACGTCGGCGCCGTGCTGATGCCGCTCGGCCCGCTGGATCCGGGACGGGCGGCCGAGCTGGCCGGCCGGCTGGTCGACGCCACACCCGGGCCGCGGCTGCGGGACGAGCTGGCCCAGGCCGGCGGCAACCCGCTGTACGTCCGGGAACTGGTCGGCGCGCTGGCCCGGGACGGCCTGATCGAGGTCGCCGGCGGCAGCGCCGAGTTGCCGGCCGGCGCCGGCACGCCGCCGATATCGCTGGCCACGGCGATCGACCGGCGGCTGCGGTTCCTCACCGAGGACACCCGCTCGGTGCTGCGGGTCGCGGCCGTGCTCGGCGCGGGCTTCCCGGTGACCGAGCTGGCCACGGCGGTCGGCCGGCCGGTGGGCGCGCTGGTGCCGGCCATCGAGGAGGCGGTCGCCGCCGGCGTGCTCTCCCCCGGCGCGCACCGGATGGTGTTCCGGCACGATCTGATCCGGCAGGTGCTCGCCGCCGAGCTGCCGGCGCCGGTCCGCACCGCGCTGCACGGGCAGCTGGCCCGGCAGCTCGCCGACGCCGGCCGGCCGATCGGCGAGGTCGCCGCGCACCTGCTCGCCGTCCCTGGCGCGCTGGACGGCTGGGCGCTGACCTGGCTCGCCGACCTGCCCGACGCCAGCCTGCACGCCGCCCCGCAGGGCGCCGCGGAGCTGCTGGCCCGGGCGGCGGCGCAGGCGGCCGGCGGCCCGCGCTGGGAGACGCTGGCCAGCCGGCAGGCCGCGGTGCTGAACTGGCTGCTCCGGTACGACGAGGTCGAGCAGGTCGCCGGCGCCGTACTGCGGAACACGGCCGACCCGGAGCTGGCCGGCCGGATGGCCACGATCGTGGTGACCGCCGCGCGGCACACCGGCCGGTACGAGCAGTCGATGACGACCGCCCGGCAAGCCCTGGCCGACCCGGCGCTGCCGGTCCGGTGGCGCGGCCGGCTGCGCGCCCGGCACGCGATGACCCTGCTGTTCCTCGGCCAGGACGCGGCCGGCACCGAGCAGGCCCGCCAGGCACTCGCCGAGGCGGAGCAGGCCGGCGACCCGCTCGGCACCGGCTGGGCCCTGCACGCGGTCTCCTGGCTGTCCGACCCGGTGCCCGGGCTCGCCGAGAAGGAGCGCGCGCTGGCCGCGCTGACCGACGACGACCCGGAATCGGTCGACCTGCGCATGCTGTTGCTGAACAACCGGGCGGCGGTGCTGGCCAACCTGGACCGGTTGGACGAGGCCCACGACGGGATCCGGCAGGCCCTGGTGCAGGCCGAACGGGCCGGCTCGGCCCGGCTGCAGACGATCCGGATCACCGCCGGAGCGCTCTGCTTCAGCCGGGGCGGCTGGGACGAGACGCTGCTGCACCTGGACGCGGTGGTGCCGCCGACGTCGCAGCACGACTTCCTGCTCCGGCACGGCCTGTACGCGACGATCGCGGCGCACCGGGAAGACCGCGGCACCGCGACGGCGCACCTCGAGGCCGCGGCCGCGGAGGTGCCGGCGCCGGGCGGCTACCTGCGGACCAGCGCCGGCCAGCTGACCGCGGCCCGGGCCGCGCTCGCCGAGGCCGCCGGCGACCTGCCGGCCGCGGTCGCCCAGTTCGCCAGCTGGCTCGACCCGGAACTCGGCTCCACGCTGAGCCGGGACACCTGGCTGCCGCACCTGGTCCGGGTCGCGCTGGCCGCCGGCGACACCGGCACCGCCCGGGCCGCCGCCGCGGCCGCGGCGGCCGACGCCGCCAGTAACCCCGCGCCGCCGCTGGTCGCCGCCGCCCGCCGCTGCCGGGCCCTACTCGACGACGACGCCCCCGCGCTGCTGGCCCTGGCCGACGGTTACCAGCAGGCCGGCCGCGGCGTCGAGCAGGCCGGCGCGCTGGAGGAGGCCGCGGTCCGGCTCGCCGCGGCCGGCGACATCCCGGCCGCCCGGGCCGCGCTGACCGGCGCCGTCCGCGGCTACCAGGACGCCGGCGCCAGCTGGGACATCCGCCGCGCCGACGCCCGGCTGCGCCAGCACGGCGTGCGGCGCGGCTCGCGGACCTTCGCCCGCCGGCCGACCACCGGCTGGGCCGCCCTGACCCCGGCCGAGCAGCGCATCGCCGAACTGGTCGCGGCCGGCCGGTCCAACCCCGACATCGCCACCGAGCTGTTCCTGTCCCGTCGCACCGTGCAGGCACACGTCTCGAACATCCTGCGCAAGCTCGACCTGCACTCCCGCCTAGAGATCGTCCGGGACGCGCCCCGCCAGCCCACCGGCCACCCGGCCTAGCGCTCCGGCGGCCGGTCCGGTCAGGTTCCGTACGGGTCGCGCGGGGCCGGAATGGGCGTGGCCTGGCTGACCTGGATGAACGGGATGGGGCCGCCGTTGACGTCGTCCGTGATCAGCTTGTCGCTGTAGGTGCCGATGACCTCGAGCCAGACGTCGGGTCGCAGGGTGGCGGGCAGTTGTCCGGACAGGCCCACCTTGATGGGCTGGGCGTCGGCGGCGCAGCAGGTGAGGATCATGCGGGTGAGGTAGGGCGCGCCGTGCGGGCCGACCGTGATGAAGCCGGAGATCCTGACCCGCCGGTTGCCGAGGGGACGTCCGTGCTCGTAGGCCGCGAAGGTGGCGTAGTCCACCAGGCTCATCGGCGCGGGGTCGCCGACCGGCGGCGTCAGGACGGTCAGGCCCAGTTGCAGCGCGGTGCCGGTGCGGTTGGCGGCGTAGGAACCCAGCGCGGGTGGGACCACCAGGATCAGCACCAGCACCGGCAGCACCATCAGCCAGGCGACCCGCGGCTCGCGGTGGGCACCCGGCTCGTGCTCGGCGCCGCCGTCGCTGGCGTCCGGCCCGTCGGACCCGGGCCCGTCGTGGCCGTCCCGGCGGTGCGCGCGGTTCCGCCGCAGCTCGTACCAGAACGTGGCGAGGGCGGCGACGATCAGGACGACGCCGGCCACGATCAGCAGCGGGCGTAGCCCGGCCTTCACGTAGCGCAGGTAGACATCGGTGAGGCCGGCGCGCAGGACGGCCCCGCCGAGGAGCAGCAGCACGAACCCCTGCGTCTCCCGGTTCACAGCAGTACCGCCGCGACCAGGACGGAACCCAGGATGGCCACGGCGAAGGTGGCCGGGGCGAACCGGACGGCGAACCCGCGACCGAACGTGGCGGCCTGCATGGCGAACAGTTTCAGGTCGATCATCGGTCCGACGACGAGGAAGGCCAACCGGGCGGTGAGCGAGAACTGGGTCAGCGACGCGGCGACGAACGCATCGGCCTCCGAGCAGATCGACAGCAGAACCGCCAGCACCGCCAGGGCCAGGATCGAGATGACCGGGATGCTGGCCACCGTGTGCAGCCACCTGGCCGGCACCACGGCCTTGAGCGTGGCCGCCGCCATCGCGCCGAAGACGAGGAAGCCGCCGGCGTGCATCACGTCGTGCCGCAGGGCCGCCCAGAACGCCGCCCCCTTGCCGTGGCCGTCGAACGACGGGCGGGCCGGCGGGCGCAGCCACTCGGCGCGGCCCAGCCGCTGCCACAACCAGCCCATCGCGCACGCGACGAGCAGGCTCGCGGTGAACCGGGCGACCACCATCTCCGGGTCGCGCGGGAACGCCACGGCGGTGGCGGTGATCACGATCGGGTTGATCGCCGGCGCGGACAGCACGAACGCGAAGGCGGCCGCGGGGGTGACCCCGCGGCGCACCAGTGCCCCACCCACCGGTACCGAGGCGCACTCGCAGCCGGGCAGGACCACCCCGGCCAGCGCGGCCGCCGGTACCGCCAGCGCGGGCTGTTTCGGCAGGGCGCGGGTGAAGAACGCGGCCGGGACGAACACCGCGATAACCGCCGAGAGCGCCACACCGAGGACGAGGAACGGCAGGGCCTGGGTGAGCACGGCGACGAACACCGTCAGCCAGTTCTGCACGACCGGCGCCGACACCGCCCGGCCCAGCGGCGCCTGCAGCAACGCGACCAGCAGAAGCAGCAGCGTGAAGATCAGCAGGGAGTTGCCCTGCCGACTCGACGGACCGCCTGAGCCCCGCTCCCGAACCGGGGCCGGGGCCGGGGCCGGGGCTGCATCAGTGTCGGTCACAGGTCGATACCTTCCGGTACGGCAGGCGGGGCCACCCCTCGGCCGACGCGGCGCGGCCGTCAGTCTAAGCGACCGACCGGCCAGCCCAGCGCTGCCGTTACCGAGCGCACGCCCCGGGGCTGCTAGCGCGCGGAAGCGGTGGGCTGTGGGCGTGTCGACGCGGGGCGGGATCGGGTTCGGCTGATCAGGGTGCCGACGGCGTCGAGGAGGAGGAAGAGGGCGAGGCTGACGCCGAGAACGGGCAGTGCCCAGCCGAGCGCGGCGACGGCCGCCACCGTGAGGGCGAGCGGTAGCTTGGGCAGGCGTCGCCATGCGCCCGGCGCGGGTGCGGCGGCCAGGCGGGCGGTGCCGGCTGGGCGGCGTTGCCACCACATCCGGTAGCCCCAGACGATCAGGCAGAGCAGGCCGAGGGCGACGGCGGCGAGCAGGATCTGGTTGACCGGTCCAAACAGGACACCCATGTGGGCCTGCACGCCGAGTTTCGAGAGTTTCGCCGCTACCGGGTAGTCCGGCCAGCGGGTGGTGTGGACGACCGTGCCGGTGGTCGGGTCGATGGCGGCCTGGTCGAGCCGGACCGGCCAGCGGTTGTCGATCTGTGCGGCGGTCCACGCTTGCCCGCTGGCCGGGGTGATCTTCACCGGGCCGTCCAGGCCGGCGCCATGGGCGGCGGCCAGTACCCGGTCGTACCCGCCCGCGTCGCTGCCCGGTGCCGGTACGGCGGGGGTGGTGTGGTGGCCGGCGTGACCGCCGCCTACGGTCGCGCCAGCGGCTGGTGGGCCGGCGGGCAGGGCGGTGTCGAGCTCGGGGGCGTGGCCGCGGGTGGCGTCCAGCAGTGCGGAGAATCGGTCGCCGGCGTAGTGCGACCAGGTCAGGCCGGTCGCGGACAGGAACAGCAGCGGCAGCGCGACCCAGACCCCGGTCGGGGCGTGCCAGCCCAGGGTCCGCCGCCGCCCCGACGCCGACAGATCAGCCGCCAGTAGATGTCGACGGCGCCGGCGACGGCGGCCGACCCACAGGGCCAGCCCGCCGAGGACCAGCACCCACAGCCAGCTCGCCGCCGCCTCGGAGTACACCCGGCCGACCTGCCCCAGGTGCAGGGTGCGGTGCAGGCCGTCGACCCAGGTGGTGGCCGGGGTGGCGTCCCACCAGGTGGTCAGCGACCCGCGCACTGCGCCGGTGTGCGGGTCGACGAACACGGTCCGCTGCTTGTCCTCGCCCAGGCCCGGAACGTCCAGCACCACCCGGGTGGTCGCTCCCGGGTCGGCGGCCGGCTCGACCGCGGCGACGGTGCCTTCCGGGTGCGCGGCTCGGGCGGCGGCGACCTGCCGGTCCACCGGCAGCACCGCACCGGAGGCGGACGCGGCGTGCAGCACCCCGCTGTACAGCAGCTGGTCCACCTGCGGGGTCGCCGCATAGAGCAGGCCGGTCAGGGCGGCGATCGCCAGGAACGGCGCGACCAGAACTCCGGCCCAGAAGTGCAGCCGCAGCACCACCGGCCGCAGCACCGGCCAGACCCGGCCACCGCCGGCAGCCGGCCCGGAGCCTGACCGGCGCCCCGCTGCGGGCCGGCCCGCCGGAGCCGTCGGCGTGGTCGGTGTCCCGGCGCCCGGCGGCGTGCCGAGCGGCGGCTGTGAGGTTGTCGTCACGGGAGGACTCCTTGTGCTCAGTGCGGGGTGCACGGGCAGGGCAGGACCGCGCCCGCGCGGGAGCCGCGCGGGCACCCTGGGGATGCCTACGAGAGAGACCTACGAAAAGGGACGCCCGCCGGAGCGCGGCGGTCAGCCGGCCGGCGTCACCGGATCCCGCCGGACACCGCGGCGAGCGGTGACCCCGAACGCGAGCCCGGCCAGCCCAGCCACCAGGCCCAGCCCGCCGATGACCAGTGCGGCCAGTACCGCGCCCTTGCTCGCCGCGTCCGCATTGTCAGCCGCGGTCGCTGCCGGCGGCGTGCTCGCCGCGCCGGCCGCAGCGACGACCTCGGCAGTGCCAGCGGCCAGTTCCAGAACCGGCGCCGGGTGCTCCGGCTCCGCCCCGCCGGCCGGGGTGTCCTCGATCCACTCGACCTGGCTGCGGTCGCTGTAGACCTGGATCGCCTTGAACACCATGCTCGCCGCCTTCGGCAGCGGCCCCACCGACACCGAGAACTCGTCGTACTGACCCGGCGCGACCCCCTTCGCCCCCGGATCGGCCTTCCAGTCGATCACACTGACCGCCTCGGTCACCGGACCGTCATCGGATTCCAGCGGCGTGGCCAACTTCGCCTTCGTCAACGTCGCCGTCCACCCTGGATGCGGCTTGACCGCCACGAACGCCAACGGCTGATCGGCCGGGAGCTGCACCTTCAGCTCCACAGTGGACGCGTCCTCTTTCTCCGTCGGCACCCGGAAGTTCACCACCGCGTACCCGCCCTGCGCCGCATCCGACGAGTTCACGCTCACATGCGCCGACGCCGGACCGGCCACCAGCACCACCCCGGCCGCCACCACACCCGCCACCACCAACACCCGGCGAACCCAATCCGACCCAGCCCTGACCGAACGCATCGAACAGCCACCTCTCACCCGACGACGACACGACCCTCCGGCCGCTGACCTCGGCGGGATCACCGCCACCACGTCACCGGCACCGCGACCACCGGCCAGCACCGCCGCCCGGTGTCACACCGTCATAGTCGACAGATCCCACCCGAAAGTTCCCACCTAACTCCCACGATCTCTTTAGACACCGGTTGGCGTCGTCCGGCCCCATACACACCAGACCGCCGCCCGCCGGACCAATGTCGGGCCGGGCCGCCGGTGGTCTCGGTGCCCGGCTCGGCGAGCCGCGGCCGGCCCCCGCTCAGACCCGGCGGAGACCGGACGTGCTCACCGCTGCCCGCGGTGCCCGGCCTCGGCGGGACGGTGCGGCCCGGCGCCGTGCAGGAGCGTGTCGACGATGCGGCTGGCGAGGACGTCGGGATCGGCACCCGCGTCAGCGCCGTGCAGGGACTCACCGATGAGCGCGTAGTAGACCCGGCGGGCCCAGTCGAGGTCGGTGTTCGGGTCGAGCACACCGAGATCCCGGACCCGGCCCAGCAGCTCCAGGCACCGGCGTGCCACCTGCTGCTGGATCTCGCCGGCGGCCGAGCCGGGTGCGGCCGGCTGCTCCAGCGCGAACCGCCAGCTGATCTTCGTGCCGAGGACGTTGGCGGTGATCTGGTGTAGCGCCACCAGCGGCGGCGCGGTCTCCGGTCGGCCGGCTTCGATGGCCGCCCGCAGCTGCTGTACGGCGGTGGCGGTGAGGACGTCGATCAGCGCCTGCCGGCTGGCGAACCGCCGGTGGATCGTCGTGCGGGCCACCCCGGCGGCTTCGGCGATCTGCTCCATCGACGCGGCCGGGTTGGCGCTGAGCACCCGCTCGGCGGCCGCCAGGATCGAGCGCACGCTGCGCTCCGCGTCGGCGCGTAGCGACCCGGTCATCACACCCCAACCTCTGCGCTGTGGTCCACCAGCACGGTACACGACGGTTGCCGATTCAGAGATAACTGCAACATGAGTGTTGCTATTAGCTTGATTAAGGCTACGGTCAAGTAGCAGGACCTCAGCGAATGGAGAAAATCGTGCAACAGCACAACCAGACCAGCACCGCTCTTGTCACCGGAGCATCCAGCGGGCTCGGCGCCGAGTTCGCCACCCAGCTCGCCGCCCGCGGGCACGACCTGGTCCTCGTCGCCCGCTCCGCGGACCGGTTGCGGCGGCTCGCCGCCGAGCTGCGCACCGCGCACGGCGTCCGGGTCGGCGTGATCGTCGCGGATCTCACCGCCCCGGACGCGGCAGCCCGGCTCAGCGCGGATCTCGCCGCGGCCGGGCACACCGTCGGCCTGCTGGTCAACAACGCCGGCGTCGGCACCGCCGGGCGGTTCGAGGAGATTCCCGACGGGCGCGACCACGACCAGCTGATGGTCAACGTCGTGGCTCTCGTCGGCCTCACCCGGGCGCTGATCCCCGGCATGCTGGCCCGCGGTGCGGGCGCGGTCATCAACGTGGCCTCGACGGCCGGCTTCCAGCCGTCGCCCTACTTCGCCACGTACAGCGCGGGCAAGGCGTTCGTGCTCAACTTCAGCCTGGCGCTGCGGTCGGAGTACCGGGGCCGCGGCGTACGGGTCCTGGCGCTGTGCCCCGGGCCGACCCGGACATCCTTCTTCGACACGCTCGGCGAGCGGGCCGCGGTCGGCGGGAAGCTGATGGCGCCGCGGGCAGTGGTCGACGCCGCGCTGCGGGCACTCGACCGCGACCGGGCCTACGTCGTGCCCGGCCTCGGTAACTCGCTCGGCGCGCACCTGACCCCCCGGCGTCCGCGCCGGCTCGTCACCGCCATCGCCAAGCTGATCACCCGGTCCACCCTCGACCCGCCGCTGCCCACACCGGCCGAACCGAGCCGGCAGCCGGCGTAGGCCGCATCAGTCCACTGTGGACGTTCAGCTCTCCTGAGCAGAATCCCGAAGGACGAGCTCCGGTCAGCGATGCGGCCGGCCTGCTTCTCAGGCGGGGTAAGGGGTGCTCGCGCGGGCCTGTCGCAGCGCCGCGGCCCACCAGGCGAGCTGGTCGAGCAGTGTCTTGGCGTAGGCGGTCGCGTCGGGATCGGTCGGTTGGCCAGCGTCCCAGTTCAGGTAGTAGTTCGGGAACGCGAGCCCGTCGCGGATGGTCACCGCGTGCAGCTCGGTCAGGACGTTCTCCAGGTGCAGGGCCGCGTGCCGGCCGCCCGCCGCTCCGCCGTAGCTGACGAACGCGACGGGCTTGGCAACCCACTGCGTGAAGTGCCAGTCGATGGCGGCCTTCAGCGACGCGGGATAGCTGTGGTTGTACTCCGGCGTCACGAGCACGAACGCGTCCGCGGCGTCGAGGTACCCGGTCAGGGTCGCCATGCCGGCCGGCCGCGGGTAGGAGGTGCCGGCGTACTTCGGCGAGTCGGCGGGCAGCGACAGCGGGATCTCGAAGTCCGCGAGGTCGACGACCTCGACGGCGAATCCCCCGTGCGTGCTGGCCTGTTCGGCGAGCCAGGCGGCCACGACCGGACCGAACCTCCCTTCGCGGACGCTGCCGACGACGATGACAAGGTTGCTGGTCTCGGTCACCCGGCCAACGTTGCGCCGCGTCGGCGTTGGCAGCCAGACCGAGCGCAGGCTGGCCCTCGTGGGGCCACCCTCGGCGGCGGACAACCGCCGGTTGCCGCCGTAGGCTCGCAACCGTGAGCACGCCGCTGGGCGACTTCCTCCGGGGCAGACGCGACGCCACCCGACCGGAGGCGCTCGACCTGCCGGCGGGTGCCCGTCGCCGCGCCCCGGGGCTGCGGCGGTCGGAACTGGCCGCGCTGGCCGGCATCAGCGTGGAGTACCTCGTCCGGATCGAGCAGGGCCGCGACCGTAACCCGTCGGTCTCCGTCGTCAACGCACTCGCCGATGCGCTGGCCCTCGACGTCACCGAACGGGAGCACATGCGGTACCTGGCCAAGATCACCGGGGGTGTCTGCGTGGGCTCGCCCAGCCAACCTCGGCGGGAGCTCAGGCCGGCCGTGTTCGAGCTGCTCGACCAGCTCGAGCCCGGGATCGCGCTGGTCACCAACCGACTGGGCGACGTTCTCGCCTACACCAGCGGCTTCGACCTCATTGCCCGCCCGACCGGGCTGCTCGACGCCGACCGGCCGAACCTGACCCGGTTCGTCTTCACCGACGACCGGGCCCGTGGCACCTTTCCGGACTGGGAGCGGGTCGCCGACGAGCGCGCGTTCGACCTGTGGCTCGGTCCCTCGGCCGAACGCTCGGCCGCGTTCCAGGCCGAACTCGCCCCGGTCGCCGGCGACGAGTTCACCCGCCGGGTGAACCGGCACGCCGTCCCGCCGCGTGGCACCCTGCGGTGGGTGCTCCCAGCGATCGGCGAGCTACGCCTGAACCGCGAGCTCATGGAGTTCCCACCCGCCGATGCCCAGCAGTTGGTGGTCTTCCTTCCGGCCGACGACACCACCGCCGAGGCGTTGACCCGGCTGCGACAGGCCTCCGGTACCGGGCTGCGCGCCGTCACAGGATGACCGGACACCGCAGGATCTCGCTCACCCTTGCCACCGCGGCGGCCGCGGCCGCAGTGCTGCTGGGCCCGCCGGCGGCGGCGACCGGCCCGGCCACCGCCGCGGCCGGCCCCACCGCCGGCGTGACCAGCACGGAATGGCGGTTCATCGGCAGGTACGTGGTGCACCCGATGTGCGCCGCGGCCGGCCAGGCCGGCGTGCAGAACGGTGACTGGGACGACTACATCTGCCTGCCGCGGCTGGTCGGCCTGGATGTCATGTACTACTCGCTGTACGTCACCCCTTGACCGGGCCGCTGTCCGCCGCACCCCACCCGGGCCCGGCGGGCAGGCCGGGCCCGGGCGGGGCGCATCGGATCTGGCGGCGTCGCCGCCGTGGACAGCGCGGCTAGCCGATGCGGGTGTAGTCGAGCACCGTGTTGCCGCGGGCCGTGCCGTACCCCTCGATCATGAACCGGAACGTCTGGCCGGCCGCCGCGGCGAAGTCCACTTGCGACTGGAGCGTGCCGCCGAAGTCGTCGTTGCCGGCGACCTGGGTCAGCGCGGTGATCACGTTGCCGGTGAATACGGCGAGCACGGTGTCGAAGTCCGACCCGGCCGTCTTGAGCCGGTAGGTGCCGGCCACCGGCGCGGTCCACAGGTACCAGATCGAGGCGTCCGGCGGGGTCACGACCGTCGGCTCGCCCGGCTCGCCGGTCGCCCGCGCGTTCGTCTGGAACGCGGCACCGTTGCCGGTGAGCAGCGTGGTCGGGGTGGCGAACGCGTCGTTGCCCGGCGACCCGAAGGCGTACTGCAGCCGGATGGTGCCGCGGTTCCCGTTGTAGCCGGAGGCGGAGACCCGGTAGGTGAGGCCGGCGACCATGGGCAGCGTGATGAACGACTGCAGCGTGCCGTTGAAGTCGTCGTTGCCGCGGATCGTCGACGTCGTAGCAACCGTGTTGCCGGTGAACACCGCGAGCGTGGTGTCGAAGTCCGAGCCGACGGTGGAGAACCGGGCGGTGCTGTTGTCCGGCGCGGTGAACGTGTACCAGATCGAGGAGCTGACGTTGGTGAAGAAGGTCGCCGTCTCGCCGGCCTCGCCGGTGGCGAGCGCGTTGGTCGTCACCAGCTGGCCGGCGGTGCCGGGCAGCCCGGCCGCGGCGAGGTAGTCGTCGTTCGCCGGCCGGTTCACCCCGTAGCTCAGGGTGAAGCTGCCGTAGTCGAAGCTGAAACCGTCCACCCGGATGCGGTACGTGGTGCCGGCGACCGCGGTGAAGTCCACTTGCGACTGCAGCGTGCCGTTGGCGTCGTCGTTGAACGCCACCTGGGTCAGCGCGTCGACCGAGGAGCCGGTGAACACGCCCAGCTCGGAGTCGAACTGGTGCTGGTTGGCCGTGACCCGGGCCGGCCCGGACTGGGTCGGCGTCCACGAGTACCAGACGGACGTCTCCGCGAACGGGAACTCGTTCGGGTCCAGGGTCGCGTTCAGGTTGCTGCCGAATGCCGATCCGGCGTTGCCGGGCAGGCCCTGCGCGTTGCCGAACTGGTCGTTGGCCGGCCGGCTCACCCGGCTGCCGACGAAGTTGGCCAGCGGGCCCTGGTTGAACTGGCTGAACACCGGCGGCCCGTTGGCCGCGCCGCAACCGCCGCCGAAGCTGTCCGCGCCGAGCAGCAGGTCCTGCGTCCCCAGCGGGATGACCAGCGGGGTGCCGCCGTCGCCGACGCAGACGCCCCGGCCGCCGGTCAGCGGCCCGGCCGCGACCATCTGGTCGGGGATGAAGGCGGCGCCGTACCGGGTGACCATCGCGTCGTCCGGCTGGATCGGCAGGCTGACCTCCTGCAGGAAGCCGTGCAGCGGGCCGTCGAACGTCTCGGCGCCGTGCCCGATCGCCACCGCGTTGTCACCCGGGTCGATCAGGCCCAGCTCGTTGCCGACGGCCGGGCGCACCCACTGCACGGCGGCGTCGGCGCGGGTGATCGGGGCGTCCAGGGTCAGCAGCGCCGCGTCGTTGCTGGTCGGGAAGAACTCGAAGCCGGGCGCGAAGGTGATCGCGGTGACGTGCCGGATCAGGCCGGTCTCGCTGCCGAACAGCGACCGCCCGCCGATGGCCAGGGTCAGGTCCGGCGCGTTGTCCAGGGCTACGCAGGAGCCGGAGGTCAGCACCTGGGTGGTGGACACCAGCGCGCCGCCGCAGAAGTGGTCCCCGGGGCTGCGGTTGTGCTGGATCGAGACGAAGTACGGGTACTCGCCGGGCGACGCCTCGCCGCCACCGACGACCTGCGTCGTCGGGCCACCGTCCTGACCGGGGTGCGGACTGCGCCGCTTCTGCGACAGTGGCAGCGCGGTCGGGGCGGCCGGCGCCCCGACCACCGCGTCCTTCCCGCTCACCGGTAACGGCGGGCTGACCGCCGGCACGCCCGGCTTGGTGACCGGCGCCGCCGCGGCCGGCGCCGCCCCGCCCAGCACGGCTACCGCCAATGCGGCGCCGAGCAGGCCGGCCAGGCCCACCCGGCATCGGCCCGCATTCCTTAAAACGCGCATTTCGTCCTCCGATGCCCAAGGCCTGCCGATCGGCATGCCGCGACGATCGTCGGCCGTGCAACACCCACAGGCACCGACACCGCCCGTTGAGGCACGAAAGCAGCCCGAAAGCCCGCCGGTACGGGCCGACGGAGGCGGGCGGCGCCGGTGCGGGCGCTGATCGTGCTCGATCAATGCGCGCTACCACGATCATGAGCACCCGTGCGGCGGCACTGAAACAAGACCAACAGAATTCCCACAACAATCAACACCGGGCACGAATTACCGGCCACCGCGGCCCACCATTTCCTGGCCATCGGTGAAGTCGTATTGCTCGCGCCGCCACCAGCTTGCCAACTTCCTCATCCCAACGCCCTTCCGGTGGTCTTTCTCGACGCCGGGAGCCACCCCCACAGGATGACCACGCTCACTATCCGCACCCGATTCCGGCCCCGTACCAGCCACCGTGGCTCTATGTTCAAAGAGCGGACCCCCTGGTGGCATCCGGTGGCGGTCCGGCGGGTCGTGGTGGGGGGTTTGTCATGGGCATGACTCAGGTTTTCCGACCGAATTCTGACCGGCCGGCAGTGGCGGCCTGGCCGGCCGGGGTCGCGGTCGCTGCCCTGTTCTGGCTGGGCGGGCCGACCGGCACCGCCCAGGCCGCGCAGGCTGGACCGGCGACGCCGGTCACGTCGGCCGGGCCGTCCAGCATCGGTCCGTCCCGGTCGGCGGCCGACGGGATCACCATCACGATCGTGCAGAACTGCCTCGCCACGGCCGTCGACGCCACGATCGGCAACGGCACCGACGCCGCCGTCACCGTTGCCGTCGCCAAGATCACCGCCAGCGATGACGAGATCGGTCCGATCATCGATACGGTCACCGTTGGCGCCGGCGCGACCGGCATGCTCCGGGCCCAGGCGGTCTTTCCCGATTCCCTCCACCTCGGCTATGTCCGGCAGGACACCGGCGCACTGATCGGCACCTTCCACACCGACTCCTGGTCATGCCCGGGCCAAGCGGATCTCCGGATCGAGGTGATATCCGGAACGACCTATTCCAGCGGGATCGTCTGCATGCGTTTCGCCGGCATGCAACCTGGCCACGGCCGGGTAGAACCCATCCCACCCAGCTTGGAACGTTTCGCGTACACGCCCGACCCCGGCTACGTGGGCCCCGACCAGTTCAGCTACGGATGCGCTCCGGCCGCTCAACAATTCGGCACAGTCTTCATCACCGTCCTACCCGGGGCCGCCCAACCCGGGCCGACCCAATCCAGGCCGGCTCAGCCTGGACCGGCCCAGCCTGAGGCGGCCCGGCCGGCACCTCTACCGCGGCACCCGCCGCGGCAGCAACTGCCGGCCACCGGGCCAGCGGGCCTGCCGTGGCAGATTGCCGCCGCCGCGGGCCTGATACTGGCCGGCGCCACCGCCACCTGGCTGAGTCGCCCCCGTCGGCGCCGGCTCGGCCGGCGTCTTCGGTGACCTGGCCGATCCTGCTGTCATCACCGGGGACCGACCGGCGGTTCAGCCCGTGATGGCGCCCTGGTGAGGCCGGGTCGGGGTGGGCGACGTCCCGGCCACCCTGCTCGTCCAGCGCGACAGCGGACGCTGCCACCCGGGTCCCGGTGTGCCGTAGGGCTCAGGTCCGGGTCGGGCCGGTCGAGCCGAGGCTGGCTCGGCGGGTGGCGCCGGTGCACAGGTCGTTGACGTAGATGTCGTCATAGCCGTTGGTGTCGGTGCCGGCCAGGTTGGTGGCCGCCGTCGGGTAGGCCACGAAGCGGCCGGTCGCGGTGATGGCTGGCGGGCCGGAGCGGCCGTTGCCTTCCACGCCGGACCGGGTCACGCTGATCCGCCGGGTGCTGTGGCTGACCGAGTTGTGCAGGTAGACCTGGGTCAGTTGGTTGGTGGGGCCGGGGACCAGGTCGGTGGCGCTCGAGGTGATGGCGGCCAGCGCGCCGTCGGCGCTGAGCGAGGCCGAGTCCGGGTGCCCGTTGCCACCCGGGCTGGGCCGGATCGGCATGCTGATCAGCTCCCACCGGCCGCTCGTCAGGTCCAGCTCGTGCACGTTCTGGTAGAAGCTGGGGTGCACGACTGACCGCGAGGTCCAGGCCACGTGCTGGCCGTCGGCGCTGATCGCGGTCGAGAGCGTCTCGCCATAGGTGGGCAGCGGCGGCGAGATCGGGACGACCGTGCGGGTCGACCCGGACGGGATGTCGCGGACGTACACGCCGGTACTGGCGGGCGGAGCGTACGGGTAGTACGGCGGGTTCGGGATGCCGCCGATGAAGGCGACCCGGTGGCCGTCGGCGCTGATCGCCGGGTAGCGGCTGAACGTCGGCACCAGCCCGGCCCCGGTGAAGCCGAGGCTGACCCGGCGGGTCTGATGCGCCGACAGGTCGCGGACGAAGACGTCCGACCCGGGCCCGTCGTCGGGGGCCAGGTTGGTGGCCGGGGAGGTGAATGCGACGTAGCGGCCGGACGCGTCGATCGCCGGGTCATCCGACCCGCTCAGCGCCTGCGCGCCGGCTGTGCTGACGCTGGCCCGGCGGGTCGTGTGCGTCCACCGGTCGTGCACGAAGACGTCCGGCACGCCGTTGGTGTCCGCGGCCACCAGGTTGGTCGCGGCGGAGGTGAACGCCACGAACCGTCCGCTCGCGCTGACCGCCGGGCTGTCGGAGCCGCCGTCAGCTTGCGCACCGGCGACGCCGACGCTGACCCGCTGGGTGCTCGATGTCCACAGGTCCCGGACGAACACGTCGAGCGTCTCGTTCGTGTCGCCCGCGACCAGGTTCGACGCTCCGGAACTGAACGCGACGTAGCGCCCACCCGGGCTCACCGCCACACTCAGGCTGCCCGCATTGGCCTGGGCACCCCGCTCACCTCCGCCGGGCCAGCCGGACGGCGCGCAGCTGGTCAGCTGCACGGCGGCTGGAGACGCCTCGGCGGGGGCACCGCTGAGGCCGAACGGCGCGAGCAGCAGCAGGCTGGCAACCGAGACACCGGTCACCCTCTTGGCAAGCATGCACAGAGCGTACTCTTCTGTAACTCTATGGAGTTGCCAGCAAATTCCACCGAGACACGCCTCGTCATGGGCCACCGACGCTGGCCCGGATGGTCCGCCGGCGGACGGTGTCGTATACGAACAGGTCTGCCGCACCGTTGGTGTCCGCGGTGACCAGGTTGGTGGCGTCGGAGGTGAAGGCGATCAGCCGACCCTGCCGGCTGCTGCCGACCGCTGCCGACGCGCCGTCGGGCCGGCCCGCGCAGACGGCAACGCTGACCCGGGCGGTGCTCCGCCGACGCCGGTCACGGAGATATGTGTCCACCGTGCCGCTGGCAACGCCGGGGGCCAGGTTGGTCGCCGCGGAACTGAACGCGACGAACCAGCCGTCCGCGCTGATCGCCGGCGAAGCTGAGCCCTGGTTGGCCTGCCGGCCGGCGTCGGTGACGCTCACCCGGCCCGTGGTGGCCCGGTGGGTGTCGCGGACGAACACGTCGGCGGCGTTGTTCGTGTCTCCCGGCACCAGGTGCGGGCTGTCCGACACGAACGTGATGTACCGGCCGTCCGCGCTCATGCCGCTGGGCGATGACTGGCCCGGCACCGAATTGCCGGCCAGATCGACGGTGACCAGCCGGGTCGTCCCGGTCCGGCGGTCCCGGACGAAGACGTCGTAGGAGTACTGGTGCGGTCCGCGTCCGTCGAAGGAGGTCCAACTGACGTACCGGCCGGTCGCGCTGACGGTGGCACTGATCACCTTGCCGCCGAGCCACAACCCGGGCGTGTCGAACGTGATCAGCTCCGTCCGGCCCGCCACCCGGTCGCGCAGATAGACATCCTCGAAGTGGTGGGTGGGCGCCGACGCCAGGTCCTGCGCCCGGGTGTAGAACACGACGTACCTGCCGTCGGTGCTGATCCCCGCCGCGGTGGAATCCGCTGCTACCTGACCGCCGTCGGCAGCCAGGCTCAGCCGTGCCGTGGCGCCGCCGGCCATGTCCCGGACGAACACATCGCCGGCACCGTTCGTGTCGCCGGCGACGAGGTTGGCTGCCGACGAGGTGAAGACGACGTGCCGGCCATGCTCGCTGGCACAGCAGGCATGGGAGTCACCGTCTGGCGGTGCACCGCCCGGCGCGACGCTCACCCTCCGGGTCGGCCCACAGTCCAACGCCCGCGTGAACACGTCGACGTAGGCGTCCGTGTCCCCGTCGACCAGGCCGGCCGCCCGGGTGGAGAACACCACCAGCCGACCGTCAGCGGTCAAGGCGCCGGCACTCGACAGCCCGGCCTGCCGGCCGGGCCGGCAGCCGACCCGGTCCGGCACCGACCCTGGCTCGAACGCCGCCGCCGCGGCCGGCGCCAGCACCGGCGCCACGACCGCGGGCAGCGGCGCCGCCACGAACACCGCGGCGGCAGCCGCCCAGGTACCCCTGGCCCCCAGCCCGGAGCCCCCCGAGGCACCCACCCGGCTTACCGACCACCAGTTCGCTCGCATCGCCACAGCCCCCGCGCCCGGTTGGGCCGCCGACGGCAACCCGTGAACACAACGTAGCCCCCGAGAGCGGAGCGTAAGCAAGAGCCGAGGCGGACCTTGCGGGCCGCTGCCGGC
>Ga0307499_10000221_pt1 | contig 21098 bp, 10 predicted proteins | sample 13_S_MG_FD_201363 | JGI IMG/M metagenome (GOLD analysis project Ga0307499, IMG submission 201363) | Soil microbial communities from Populus trichocarpa stands in riparian zone in the Pacific Northwest, United States - 13_S | ecosystem: Environmental > Terrestrial > Soil > Riparian zone > Trees... | reverse complement strand
GACTAGGTCGGACGTGTCCGCCGTCTGCACGATCTCGCCGTCGAGCGTGGCGGACAGCGGCAGCGCGGGGCGCACGCCTCCGGGCAGCTCGTCGGGGGTGACGAGGACCGGCCCGAGCGGCGTGCTGCCCTCGAACGTCTTGCCCTGCAGCCACTCGGTGGTGCGGTACTGCCAGTCGCGTGCGGTCACGTCGTTCAGCACGGTGAACCCGGCGATGGCCGCCGCGGCCTCGCGTTCGTCGGCACGCCGCACGGTGCGGCCGATGACGACGGCCAGTTCGGCCTCCCAGTCGACGGCGGCGGACTCGGGCGGCAGCGCGATGTCGTCGGTGGCACCGATCAGCGCTTCGGCGAACTTGGCGAACAGCGTCGGGTAAGCCGGAAGCTCGCGGCCCATCTCCATGATGTGGTTGCGGTAGTTGAGCCCGACGCAGAGCACCTTGCCGGGCCGGGGCACGACCGGGGCCAACTCGACGTCACCCGGCAGCGCCGGGCCGACCGCCGCGGCGCGGCGCGGCCAGTCCGGCAGCTCCAGCACGGCGCCGACGTCCGGCCGGCCGAGATCGACCAGCCCGTCCTCGGTGACCCGCACGGCGCGGGTGCCGGTGCCGGTACGGGCCGTGGCGAGTCTCATGCCGGCTCCCCCGGCTCGACCTCGACGCGGTCCTGGCCGAGCCGCTCGAGGACCGGGGTGTCGCTGAACCGGAACAGGTCCAGCCCGGCGGCGGTCCGCAGGCACAGCCGCTGCCAGGACGGGACGACGAAGAGGTCCCCGGGCTCGACGGCCCAGGTCGCGTCGCCGGCGGTCACCTCGCCCGCGCCCTGGAAGACCTGGAACACCGAGGAGCCGACCTCGCGACGGCCGGCCGTCTCGGCACCCGGCGCGAGGCGGTGAAATTCGGACCGGATCGTCGGCAGGACGTCCCCGCCGGTCGTCGGGTTGGTGTACCGGACGGCGGCGTGTCCGGGTTCGACCGTGACCGGATGGCCTTCGGCCTCGAGGGCGAGCTGCTCGGCCAGTGCATGATCGGTGTGCTCCCAGCGGTAGGCGAGCAGCGGTGTGGCCCGCGTCGGCGTCAGGTGGGTGAGCGGGCGCAGGCCCGGGTGGCCCCACAGCCGCTCGGACCGGGACCGGTCCGGCACGCCGGCGTTTTCGACCGCGTCGGGCCCCAGCTGGAAGAACGCGGTGTCCAGGTAGTGCTGGAAGGGGATGTCGAGGCCGTCGATCCAGGCCATCGGCTGTGCGCTGATGTTGTGGTGACCGTGCCAGTTCCAGCCCGCCTGCGGCAGGAAGTCCCCGCGGCGCATGGCGACCGGGTCACCGTCGACCACGGTCCACACGCCTTCGCCGGCCACGACGAACCGGAAGGCGTTCTGGGTGTGCCGGTGCACCGGCGCGTCCTCGTGCGGGTTGAGGTACTGGATGGCGGCCCACAAGGTGGGCGTGGCGAACGGCCGCCCGGCGAGCCCGGGGTTGGCCAGCGCGATCGCGCGCCGTTCCCCGCCGCGGCCGACGGGCACGAGGTCCCCGGCGCGCTGGGCCAGCCGCAGCAGATCCGTCCAGCGCCAGCAGTGGGGCAGCGCGGCCGAACGCGGGGCGTCCGGCATGAGATCGCCGATCTCCGTCCAGAGTGGAACCAGCAGCTCCTTCTCGAACTCCCGGTACAGCTCCGCCAGCGCGGCGCTGCGCGGCGGCTGCCCCGGCCCGTCGGTCGCCGTGATCGTGACCGGCGACTGCACTGCGCTCATCGTCCGTCCTCCTCGACGCAAGGCGGCCTGCCTCGGGACCCTTCGCTTTTCCTGGAATCAGGGATAGCTTTTTCTGTTGTGAAGAATCGTCCGGCGTACGCGATCGCTTCGGTCGACTCGGCGCTGCTGCTGGCCGCGCTCCTCCAACAGGAGGGGCCGATGCGCGTCACCGACGCGGCGGAGCGGCTGGCTGTCTCGGTGTCCACCGCGCATCGGCTGCTGGGGATGCTGGTGTACCGCGACTTCGCCGAGCAGCTGCCGGATCGCCGGTACGGGCCCGGCCCGGTGCTGCAGCGCGGCCCGGTCCTGCCGGCCCCGACCGCCCGGCTGCGCGAGGTGGCCCTGCCGCACCTGCGGCGGCTGGTCGACACGCTGGCGGAGACGGTCAGCCTCACGGTCCGGACCGGCTCGGACGTCCGTTTCGTCGCGACCGTCGAGTGCAGCCACGTCCTGCGGGTCGGTGACCGGACCGGGCGCACCCTGCCGGCGCACCTGAGCTCCGGAGGCAAGGCGGTCCTGGCCGCCCTCGCACCGGACGACCTGGCCGCGGCGCTCGGCCGCCTCGACGGGGACGCGGCGACCCGGCTCCGGCGGGAACTGCGCACCATCCGGCGCCGCGGGCTCGCGGTCAACGACCAGGAGACCGAGGCCGGCCTGACGGCGGTCGGCGTGGTCATCCCGGACCGTTCCGGCGCACCGTCGGCCGCCCTCGCACTGGCGATGCCCACCGCCAGGTACTCCCGGGATCTGCTCCCCGGCTGGGGCGCTGCCCTGTCCGCCGCCGCGGAGAAGATCGCCCTTGACCTGGCGGCCACCTGAGCCGGCCTGGCCGGCACCTGAGCCGACCCGGCCGGCACCGGCCAGCTTCCGCTATTTCGGGGGGATCCGCTGGAGCTTGGTCCAGCCGCGCCAGCCGCGTTCCTCGAGCCGTTCCAGGAGCCGGCGGGCGACCGGCACCGAGTCGACGAAGACCGAGTCGAGGAGCTGCGCGAGTTCGTCGGGCATCACGTCGTCGTAGGTGTCCCAGCCGGCGGCCTCGGCGGCCTCGATGGAGGCGACGAGCCGGTCGGCTACGGTCGCCACCCGCGGGTCGTCGGCCGTCCAGTCGAGGACCGTGGCGAGGTCGTGGTAGAGCTCGACCGTCGCGGGGTCGTCGAGCTGCTGCTCCTTCAGCTTCATGTAGAGCGGCATGTGCTCCGGGAGTTGGGCGGCGACCAGGATCCAGGCGTCCCGCTCGCCGTCGATCATCGGGCCGGGCAGTCCGAGCCCGCGCAGCCGGTGCAGGTAGGCGACCACCTCCGCCGGCAGGGCCAGGCTGTCCCCGGCCGCCAGCTGCGCGATCTGCTCGCGGTGCCGCTGCGACTGCCTGATCTCCGCGCGCAGCCGCCGGTCGATGTCGGCGACGGCGGCGTTGAACTCCTCCTCGCCCGCGGCCAGCAGCTCGCGGACCCGCGCCAGCGGCACACCGGCGTCGGCGAGCGTACGGATCTTGATGAGCTCGACGACGGCGTGGGCGTCGTAGCGCCGGTAGCCGGAGCTGTCACGCTCCGGCTCCGGCAGCAGACCTTTGGCGTGGTAGTGCCGCACCGCGCGCACGGTGACACCGGCGTACGACGCCAGCTGGCCGATCGTGAGCACCGCGTCAGTCTCCTACTTCGCGGGCACGCGCAGGAACAGCCGGCGTGACCAGAGGTAGCCCAGCAGCGCGATCAGTGCGCACCAGCCGATCGCGAGCCACAGGTCGGAGTCGGTCGGAGCGCCGGTGGCGAGGGCGCGGAGGGTGTTGATCATCGGCGTGAACGGCTGGTGCTCCGCGAACTGGCGCAGCCCGGCCGGCATCGCGTCGGTCGGCACGAAGCCGCTGCTGATGAACGGCAGGATCATCAGGAACATCGGGGTGTTGCTGGCCGTCTCGACGCTGTCCGCCGCCAGGCCCATGCCGACGGTCAGCCAGGTGAGCGAGAACGCGATGAGGACCAGCAGCCCGACCACGCCGAGCCAGCCGAGCAGGCCGGCGTCGGAGCGGAACCCGAGCAGGAACGCGACCGCCGCCACGATCACCACGGCGAGCCCGGTCCGGATGACGGCGCCCAGCACGTGACCGGTGAGCACCGACACCCGGGCGATGTTCAGGGTGCGGAAGCGGGCGATGATCCCGGTGGTCATGTCGGTCGCGGTCGAGATCGCGGTGCCGAGCGCGATGCTGGCGACGGTCATGAACAGGATGCCCGGCGTGATGAAGACCAGGTAGTCGCTGCGGTCTCCGCCGCCCGGCAGGCCCGGCAGGCCGGCGCCCAGGGTCCCGCCGAACACGTAGACGAACAGCAGCAGGAACAGGATCGGCTGGGCGAGCAGCAGGATCGACAGCGACGGATAGCGGCGGATGTGCAGCAGGTTGCGCCGCAGCATCGTCGCCGAGTCGCGGACGGTGTAAGTGGTGCTCATGCCGGCTCCTCGCTGGCGCTCGGACCCGTCATGAGACACGGGCACACTGTGCTGCCTTGATTCGCTCGCAAGCTCGCTCATGCGGAGATCTCCTCAGCTGTGCGCGCCTCGGCCGCGCGGCCGGTGAGCGCGAGGAACACGTCGTCGAGGTCGGCGGACTCGACCGTCAGGCCGGCGACGCCGTGGTCGTCGAGGCCGGCGAGCAGGCGGCGCAGCCCGGCGATGCTGCCGTCGCTGGGCACCTGCAGGGTGAGCGCGTCGGCGTCGGTGCTGGCGTCCGGGTGCGCCGCCGCTGCCGCCGCCAGCGCCACGGCGTCGGTGAACTGCACCGACACATGTCCGCCGGGCACCCGCCGCTTCAGCTCGGCGGCCGTGCCCTCGGCGACCAGCCGACCACCGTCGAGGACCCCGATCCGGTCGGCCAGCTGGTCGGCCTCGTCCAGGTACTGCGTCGTCAGCAGCACCGTCACACCGTCGGCGACCTGCTCGCGGACGATCGCCCACAGGTCGCGGCGGCTGCGCGGGTCCAGACCGGCCGTCGGCTCGTCGAGGAAGATCAGCCGGGGCCGGGCGATGAGCGTCATCGCCAGATCCAGCCGCCGCTTCATGCCGCCCGAGTAGGTCTGGGCCCGCCGGTCGGCCGCGTCGACGAGGTCGAAGCGGTCCAGCATCCCGGCCACGCTGGTGGTCGCGGTCGTCCGGTCCAGGTGCGCCAGGTCGGCCATCAGCCGCAGGTTCTCGCGGCCGGTGAGCAGTTCGTCGATCGCCGAGAACTGCCCGGTGACACCGATCGCGGCGCGCACCCCGGCGGGCTCGCGTCGGACGTCGAAGCCGGCGACGCGGATCTCACCGGCACCGGGGGTGAGCAGGGTGGACAGGATGTTGACGATGGTCGTCTTGCCGGCGCCGTTGGGTCCGAGGAGCGCGTAGACGGTGCCCTCCGGGACGATCAGGTCGACGCCGTCCAGCACGGTGTGGTCGTCGTAGGACTTGGTGAGTCCCGCGACTTCGATCGCGGGGTTGGTAGTGGCCATGCCGCCATGCTGTGACCCTGACGCAGGGTCAAGGTCAAGCCGGGCGGCCGCGGAGCCGGTCAGGCGGGCGGCGACAGCTTGGGGCGGATCTGGTCGGCGTCGGGGTGGTCGAGGGCGTCGAGGATGTCGAGGGCCTGCTGCCAGGCGGCGTGGGCGGCGGCGGGGTCGCCGGCGGCCTGGTGGGTCTCGCCGAGGTAGTTGAGGCAGGTGGCTTCGCTGTGGCTGTCGCCGGCCTGGTGGAACAGTTCGAGCGCGTCCTGGTACCGGTCGATCGCGTCCTGGTGGCGGCCGAGGCGGTTGTAGAGGTAGCCCAGGCTGTCCAGGGTGTGGGCGCGGCCGTAGGTGTCGCCGGCCTGCTCCTGCAGGATGAGTGCCTGCTGGCAGTCGGCCAGGGCCTGCTGGTGGTCGCCGAGGTGGGCGCGGTGCCAGCCGATGCCGTTGAGGGCGGCCGCCTGCCCGGTCAGGTCACCGGCGAGCCGGCACAGCACGAGGGTGCGGGTGTCGTGATCGAGCGCCGTGTGGTGGTCGCCGCGGGCTCCGGCCGTCCAGGCGAGGTTGCGGTGGGTGGCGATCTGGCCGCTCAGGTCGCCGAGTTCCTCGAACAGGTCGAGTGCCAGCTGGGCGTACTTGCTGGCGGTGTCCAGCTGTCCCAGGCCCGCCTCGCCGAGGCCGAGGCCACGCAGCGCGTGCGCCTGGCCGGTGCGGTTCGCTTGGCGCTGCGCGGCCTGCAGCGCGATGCCGTTGACGGCCGTCAGGTCGTGCCAGTGGCCGCGGCGGTTGAAGGTGTCGGTGACGGCCCGGGCCAGTTGCCAGGTGTGGCTGTCGAAGCCGGTGGCGTAGCCGAGTTCGACGGCGGCGATCAGCGCCGGGCGCTCGACGCTGAACCAGCGCAACGCGGCGTTGGCGTCGGCGGGCTGCTCGGCGGTTGCGCCGGACAGCGGCGGCGCGCTGGCGACCGGGGCCCGGCGCGGGTGCAGCTGCCGCTGCGCGGCGTGCGCGGTGTGCAGGTAGTGGTCGAGCAGCCGGTGGGTCGCGGCGTAGCGTTCGGCGGCGCTGTCGTCGGCGTGCGCCCGCTCGGCGGCGTACGTACGGAGCAGGTCGTGCAGGGTGTAGCGGCCCGGGGTGTGTTCGGTGACCAGGTTCGCCCGGGCCAGCTCGGTGAGCAGCTTGCGGGCCTGGGCCGGCGGCAGGCCGGCGAGGCTGGCCGCCGCGGGGGCGGCGATGTCCAGGCCGGGGTACAGCCCCAGCAGCCGGAACAGCCGGCCGGCGGCGGCGCCCAGCACCCGGTAGGACCAGGAGAAGACGGTGCGTACGTCGGTGGCCGGGTCGCCGCCGTCGAAGCTGTCCAGGGTGGCGCCGCGCAGCCCGGTGGCCACGTCCGCCAGCGGCAGGCCGGGGCGGGCGGCGGCCCGCGCCGCGGCGACGGCCAGCGCGAGCGGCAGCCGGCTGCAGTGGTCGACGATCCCGGCCGCCGCCTGCGGTTCGCGGGCCACCCGGCCGGATCCCAGCCGGCGGGCCAGCAGCGCGGTCGCCTCGGCCCGGTCGGGCAGGTCCAGGGCGAGCGGGTGGGCGCCCTCGGTCGCGATCAGCGGCGTGAGCTGGTCCCGGCTGGTCACCAGGACCAGGCAGCCGGCCGTTCCGGGCAGCAGCGGGCGGACCTGGCCGGCGTCGCGGGCGTTGTCCAGCACCACCAGGACCCGCTTGCCGGCCAGCGTGGTGCGGTAGAGGGCCGCCTGGGCATCCAGCCCGGCCGGCATCTCGGATCCCGGCACCCCGAACGCGTGCAGGAACCCGCGGACCGCCTCGGCCACCGACACCGAACCCGTCGCGCCGAAGCCGCGCAGGTTCACGTACAGCTGGCCGTCCGGGAACTGGTCGGCGACCCGGTGCGCCCAGTGCACGACCAGCGCGGTCTTACCTACCCCGGCGGTGCCGGACACGGTGGCCACCGGCACGGTGTCGGGCTGGCCCGGGGCGCTGGCGAGGGTGGCGTCCAGCGCGGCGAGTTCGGCCCGGCGGCCGGTGAAGTGCGGCGGGTCCAGCGGGAGCTGGGCCGGCGGCCGCCGCTGGCCCGGCGGGCCGGTGCGGGCCGGCCGGTGCGCGGCCTTCGCGGCCGGCCGGGCCGGCTCGCGGGCCAGCAGCGCCTGGTGCAGCTCCCGCAGCTCGGCGCCGGGTTCGGCGCCGAGCTCGTCGACCAGCCGGCGCCGGGTGGCGGCCCAGCACGCGAGCGCTTCGGCGGTCCGCCCGGTCCGGGCCAGCGCCTCGATCAGCCGCGCGGCCAACGGCTCGACCAGCGGGTGCTGCTGCAGTAGCGCCCGCAGCGGGCCGACGATGGCGGCGGCCTGGTCCTGCCGCAGTTGCCCGGCGGCCCACAGCAGGGTCGCGTCGATGCGTTCCTGTTCCAGCAGTTGCCGGGTCCGCTCGGCCCACTCGCCGGACAGCCCGGCCAGCGCCGGGCCGCGCCAGAGCCCGACCGCCTCGTCGAGTAGCCCGGCCGGCCGCGCGCCGCCACCCTGGCCGGCCCTGGCGTCCTGCACCAGCCGGCGGAAGCGGAACAGGTCCACCCGGTCCGGGTCCACCCCCAGGATGTAGCCGCCCCGGCCGGGCACCAGCCGTGGCGCGGCATCGGCCTGACCGGCCCGGGTGAAGACCTCCCGCAGCCGGGTCAGGTACGCGTACAGCCCACTCGACGCCGTCGGCGGAGCATCCGGCCCCCAGACCCGCTCGATCAGCGTCTGCGCCGGCACCGGCCGGCCGGCGTCGACCGCCAGCGCGGCCAGCACCGCCCGCCGCCGCGGCGGCCCCAACCCCACGGCCACGCCGTCCACCACCAGCTCGACCGGCCCCAACACGCCCAGCTTCACCGAGTCCTCACAACCACTGGTCGGCCTCCCCAGCCCGGCCAGCACGGCCGTCGCCTGTCACCTACAGGAGGACGCAGCCGCCGGTCGCGTACAGGTCGGGCGGCAAGAATGTGTCAAGGTCCGGCCCGCACGCTGATCTCGACCAGACGGGCCGGACGAGGCGGCCCTGGGACGCCACGGCGCGACACGGGGGTACGGGGCTTTGCCGATCATGACTGCCGCTCGTCCACCGGGCTGATCCGGCCGGCCCCGGCCCGTCGCCGGCCGGCCGAGATCCGGCCGCGGCTGGCCGTAGCCGAGACGGCGTAGCCGGGACGGCGTAGCCGCCGCTCGGACCAGCCGGGCACCGCGAACACGATCCCGCACCGAGACGAGGAGACGTGCAATGAGCAGCGCCCACGAGGCCGCGCCGGGACCGGCCCGCGGCCGCGGTCGTCGACCCCAGTGCCCCTCGCCCCGGTGCGGGCGGCGGCTATGACGATCCTCGGCCTGGTCTGGCCGGACACCTCGGGCACCGACGTGCACCTGGTGCCCGGGCTGGCGTCCCCCGAGTTCTTCCGGCTGGCGTGGGGACTCGAGCAGTCGGGTGTCGACGTCATCCGGCGGCATGTCTTCTCGATGGACGTGACCGTCGCGTTCAGCACCACGCTGGTCGGTGGTGCCGGGGCGCACGGCCTCCGGATCGACGCGAAGACCGGCGAGGTGGCGGTGCTCACCCCGGCGCTCGCCGGCCGGTCGTTCCTGCTCGGGCTCACGGTGACCGACCGGGTCGGCACCGGAACCGGAAGCGCCACCAGCCGGATCCGGATCCACGTCCACGCCGCGATCGACCGGCTGTGGCTGACCCCGGCACCGCTCACCATCCGGCGCGGTTCGATGGCGGCGCGGTACAGCGTGCTGGCCAGGTTCACCGACGGGGTGATCGCGGACATCACCAACTGGTCGCCGTTCGAGAGCCGCGCGGGCGACACCGATCACACCTACGTGCACGCCGACGGCTCGCACGATCCGGCGCTCACCTGGTCGGTGGAACCGCCGGCGAACGGGCTCGCCGTCGACCCCCAGACCGGCATCCTCAGCGTCCCGGCGGACAGCGGCCAGGGCCGGATCACGGTCCGGTTCGGGACGAAGTCCGACACCGCGACGCTCCGCTTCGCGCCACCGTGGTCCACGCCGGTCACGGTGGAGCGGCGGGCCGGCCCGGGCGCCGTCGCGTTCAAGCTGATCCCGAACATCCTCTTCCTGCCGGACGGGTTCGCCGACAACACGGCCGACAAGGAGGCGTTCGACCGCATCGTCCGGCTGATCGTCACCAGGCTGACCACGCGCCACCGCAGCCGGCCCTACCAGGCGTTCGGCCTCGACATCAACTACTGGAGCGCGTGGGTGCCGTCGCCGGCCGCCGGCGTGACCGTGCTGCCCGAGCTGAACCCGGACTTCACCACGCAGAACCCGGCGGACGGGTCCCAGCACGCCGTCGAGGTTCCGCTGCCCAGCGGCACGATCGCCCGGGCGAGCTGGCGACTGGAAGACATGATCGAAGGCGTCGGGCTGCCGACGCCGGTCGATTCGGAGAACAACGACCTCACCGCCAAGCGGATCAACGACTGGGCGGCCATCTACCCGGGCGTGAGCCGGCCGCGGGTCGCGGCCGCGTTCCCGGCCTGGACCGGGCTCAAGAGCCGGGCGGTGGTGGACGAGCAGAACACCGCCTTCCACATGGCGTTCGGCGAACGACCGACGGTCGATCAGCAGCTCGTCGCGCACGCTCTCACGCTGAACCACCGGCGAGTCTCCGACGCCGACTTCAACGCCTTCCTGGGTGCGCTGCAGGCAATCGTGAAGCGGCCGGACGGCACTCCGGTTCCGGTCGCCATGAAGGACGACGCGGGCAAACCGATCTGGGTCACCGGGAAGGACCGGGCGCTGGTCGTGGTCATCTGCCGGTCCTCGCACGTCGGCGGGGTCAACTCCTTCCGCGAGACCGGCGTCGACGGTGCCCGGACGCTCGGTGTGGCGCTCGCGGCACGCCAGTTCCACCAGGTTCTCGTGGACCAGGCCGGGGAGACCTTCGTGCAGGCCGACTCCATCCCCACCGACGTGTTCTACGACATGTGGCTGACGGCGGCGCACGAGCTGGGTCACGCGTTCGGGCTGGGCGACGAGTACGCGAACCGGTCCAGCCCGGCCACCGCGGCCGAGATCGCGACCGCCGCGAACCGGTCTCCCAACGTCCAGCACATCAGCACGCTGACCACCGGCGGCGTGCTCGACGCCAAGAAGATCAAATGGGCGAACTGGCCGCGGATCGCCAGGGCCGGTGTGCTGGCGGACACCGTCGTACCCATCGCCGGGCAGCCCAACCGGTTCACCGTCCATCTCCGGGACGCGGTCGCGTCGAAGCTCAGGCCCACCGACGTCGCCCGGTTCCGGAAGTGGCCGCTGGTCACGGCCGGCGCCGCCTCGCCGCGGTTCACCGTCGACACGATCGAGATCCGCACGAACCAGGTGACGCTGACGAAGATCGAGGCTGACCCGTTCGATCCGACGGCCTTCCCGGGTGGGAGCGTCCTGATGGTGCCGGTGCGGGCCCCGGTCAAGGACGGCAAGCTCGGTGCCGACCGGCCGCTGGCCGACCCGACCGTCCTGCAGCGGATCACCGACACCGGCAACCCGCTCAACGCCGACCCGAACAGCCCGCACAACCTACCGCCGCTGAACGCCGTGGTGCCCGCGCCGACGAAGGCCACCAACTTCCCCGGCGGCAATGCGCCCAAGCCGCCGCCGCTCTCGAGTTGGATCGTCGGGCTCTACGACAACGGCTCCACCCGCACCAAGGGCTTCTACCACCCGACCGGCATCTGCCTGATGATCCAGAACGCGGACGACGCCGGCGGCAAGCGACCGACCACCCTCTACGACTTCTGCATCGTCTGCCATTACGCGCTCGTGGACCAGGTCAATCCGACCTTGCACAACACCGTCGAGGACGAGTTCATCGAGCGCTTCGGGAAGCAGGGCGCGATATGACCGAGCCGGCGACCGCGAACGGCACCCTGGGAGTGCTCGCCCACCATCTGGTCGAAACCGTCCGCCCGCTGGGGCAGGCGTTCAGCGACCCCGACGAGTTCGCCACGCTGATGTTCGAGCTCGGCTGGGACGTGCCCGGCCTGCCCGCCTCCTATCCGGCGGTCGCGGCCAAGGTCACCCAGGCGGTGAACGCCATCGAGGCGCTGACCGACGGCGCCAGCACCGACGAGATCCTCGCCGTGGTCCGCACCGCTGGCGACGTCTACCGGGCGGTGGCCGCGCTGACCGAGGCGCCGGCCGGCATCGACCCGGCGGTGTTCCTGCCGGAGCTGGCCCGCCGGGTGTTCGAGTACCTGCTCGGCCGGCAGCTCCGGACCGGGGCGCCGGACTGGTACTCGCTGCTCGAGACGCTCGGCATCGTCGCCGAGGAGGATCACCCGCCCGCCGGCACCCGGCCTGGGTTCGTCCGGATCCGGTTCGACTGGGACCAGATCCCCGCGTTGCTGGCCGACCCGGGCCGGGTGCCCGAGCTGGTCTACGGCTGGGGCACGCCGAACCTCGCCACCGGCAAGCTGGTGGAACTCGTCGGCGAGCTGATCTCCGGCCTGGGCCTGCCCGGGTCGCTCGACCTGCTCAGCGCCGAGGACGTGGCCACCCTGCACGCGGACGCCGGTCAGCCGCCGGACGAGACCGCCGGCCGGGGCGTGTCGCTCATCCTCAGCGACGTCACGCTGCCGGACGGCTCGACCTCGCTGCTCGGCCTGCAGGTCACCGGCCTGCCCGCGGACGGGGACGCGCTGCCCGGGCTGATCCTGCTGCCCAAGGTGCCGGACGGGGTCGACGCCACGGTGCCGTTGAGTCCGAATTGGACACTGAAGCTGCGGGCCGGGACCGATCTCGGCCAGCAGCTCGGCGTGTACGCGCGGCCCGGCGGCGTCGGCGTCAAGTACCCGGGCGCGCCCGGGCAGCCGCTGCCCAGCGCCGGTTTCGGGGTGTCGCTGGCGTTCGCGCCGGAGCAGCCGACCCAGCTGTTCGGCCAGCCCGGGCAGACCCGGCTGGAGCTCGGCGGCGCGACCGTGGACGCCTCGGTCGACCTGCGCGCCGGCGAGCCGGAGGTGGCGCTGCGGGCCGCGGTCACCGGGCTCGCGCTGGTGCTGTCCGCCGCCGGCGCGGACGGCTTCCTCGGCACCGTGCTCGGCGACAACGAGCTGACGATCACGATCCCGGCCGAGCTGGCCTGGTCCAGCCGGACCGGCCTGCGGTTCGCCACCGGAGCCGGGCTGGCGCTGACCATCGCGCCGAAGCTCGACGTCGGTCCGGTCCGGATCGACCAGGTCACTCTCGCCCTGTCCGCGGACACCGGCACCCCGGCGGTCACGGTCCGCGCCACCACCGCGCTGTCCGGCGGCTTCGGCCCGTTCTCGTTCTCGGTCGAGGGGTTCGGCGTCGAACTGCCGGTGCGGTTCACCGACGGCAACGCCGGGCCGGTCGACATCGGCCTGCGGATCGCCCCGCCCACCGGTGCCGGCTTGGCCGTGAACGGCGGCGTGGTCGCCGGCGGCGGCTTCCTCCGGTACGACCCGGACCGCGGCGAGTACGCCGGCGCGCTGGAACTCGAACTCGCCGACTTCCTCGCGGTGAAGGCGATCGGCATCATCACCACCCGGCAGCCGGACGGGTCGCGCGGCTTCTCGCTGCTGATCGTGCTCACCGCCGAGTTCGGCAGCGGGCTGCAGCTCGGCTACGGGTTCACGCTGCTCGCGGTCGGCGGCCTGATCGGCCTCAACCGCGGGATGAACCTGCAGGCGCTGGTCGAGGGCGTCCGCACCGGCTCGATCGAGTCGGTGGCGTTCCCCCGGGACGTCATCGCGAACGCCCCGCGCATCCTGTCCGACCTGAACCGGTTCTTCCCGCCGGAGCAGGGCACGTTCCTGGTCGGGCCGATGCTGAAGCTCGGCTGGGGCACGCCCACGCTGGTCTCGATCTCGCTCGGCGTGATCGTCGAGATCCCCGGCGACATCGCCGTACTGGGCGTGCTCAAGGTCGCGCTGCCGACCGCGGACGACCCGCTGCTGGTCATCCAGGCGCAGTTCGTCGGCGCGCTGGAGCTGGACAAGTCGCGGCTGTGGTTCTTCTCGAAGCTGTTCGACTCGCGCATCCTCACGATGACCGTCGACGGCGGCATGGGCGTTCTCGTCGCCTGGGGCGACCAGCCCGACCTGGTGCTCACCGTCGGCGGTTTCCACCCGGCGTACCGGCCGCCGCCGCTGCCGTTCCCGGTTCCGGACCGGCTGTCGGTGGACCTGCTGAACCGGCGCAACCAGCTGATCCGGGTGCAAGGCTACTTCGCGGTCACCAGCAACACCGTCCAGTTCGGCGCGAAGGTCGAGCTGAAGCTCGGGTTCAGCTCGTTCGGCGTGGAGGGGCACCTCGGCTTCGACGCGCTGTTCCAGTTCTCGCCGTTCCGGTTCGCCATCCACATCTCGGCCGGCGTCACGCTCAAGGCGTTCGGCGTCGGCGCGTTCGGCATCGACCTGGACTTCCAGCTCGAGGGGCCGGCGCCGTGGCGGGCGCACGGCAAGGGCTCGATCGGGTTCCTGTTCTTCTCGATCTCGGCGAACTTCGACGTCACCTGGGGCGAGGAACGGGACACCGCGCTGCCGCCGATCCCGGTGCTGCCGCTGCTGGCGAACGAGATCGGCAAGCCCGAGGGCTGGCAGACCCGGCTGCCGTCCGGCGGCAACCGGTCCCTGGTCAGCCTGCGCACCCTGCCCGACAACGGCGAGCTCGTGCTCCATCCACTCGGGACGCTGGTCATCCGGCAGCGGGCGCTGCCGCTGAACGTCCGGATCGACCGGGTCGGCGGGCAGCAGGCGTCCGACGGGCGCCGGTTCGGCGTCGCGGTGGTCGGCGACGACCTGAAGCTGCTCTCGACGACCGGCGACAAGTTCGCGATGGGCCAGTTCCAGGACCTGTCCAACGCGGCGAAGCTGTCCCGGCCGTCGTACGAGACGCAGGACGCCGGCCTGGAGCTCACCGCGAAGCAGGGCACGCTCGCGTCGGCCCGGGTGGTCCGCCGCAGCGCCCGGTACGAGCTGCGCGTGCTCGACTCCCGACCGGTGGCCGCCGCGGCGGCCGCGGCGGCCGTGCTGGCCGCCCCCGCGGTGCGGCGGTTCCACAACGTCAACGCGGCCGTCTTCGACCAGCTGCTCGCCGGCAGCAGCACCAGCCGGGCCGCGCTGTCGCAGCGGCAGGCCCGGCAGCAGCAGCCGTTCGCGGCGACCGACACGGTCCAGGTCAGCGAGGCCCGGTTCGTGGTCGCGTACCTGAAGAGCAACCGGCAGGCGCTCCCGCCGGGCAGCCTCGGCCGGGCGGTCACCACGTACCGCAGCCGGACGACCGCCGCGGACGCGCTCGCCGACTTCGTCACCGCCGACCCGAACCTGGCCGGCGCGCTGCACGTCATCCCGGCCTCCGAGGCGGCCGCCGAGCCGGGTGTACCCGGCAGCTGGGCCGGGGCCGGCGTGCTACCCGCTGCGGTGTCCGATGTGGACCTGGTGTCGCTGCCGAACGGTCGGGTGCTGACCGCTGGCGGCACCGACCCGGCCGGCGCGCCGACCGCCGCGGTGTCGCTGTTCGACCCGACGAGCGACAGCTGGGCCGCCGGCAGCCCGCTCGGCACCGCCCGGCAGGGGCACACGACCACGCGGCTGGCCGACGGCCGGGTACTGGTCGCCGGTGGCCGCGGCGACGGCGGCGTGCTCGCGTCGGCGGAGCTGTTCGCGCCCGCCGCCGGCAGCTGGACCCGCTTGCCGGCGATGGGCGTCGCCCGGCACGGCCACACCGCCACCCTGCTCGCCGACGGCCGGGTGCTGGTCGCCGGCGGCGAGACGACCCGGATCGGCGCGGAGGACGGGGCGACCGGGTCCGCCGAGGTTTTCGACCCGGTCAGCACGACCTGGCGGCCGGTCGCACCGATGGTCGACCCCCGGTCCCGGCATCAGGCGGCGCTGCTGGCCGAGGACGGCCGGGTGCTGGTGGTCGGCGGGACGGTGCCCACCGGTGCCGGCGAGCGGGCCGCGACCCCGTACTGCGAGCTGTTCGACCCGGACCAGGGCACCTGGACGACCACCGGCACGCTGCGCCGGGCCCGCGCCGGCCACCAGGTCACCGCGCTGCCGAAGGGCCACGCGCTGGTCACCGGCGGCGAGCCGGTGGTCGCCCCGGACGGCACGTTCGACCCGCACGATCTGGCCACCACCGAGCTGTACGACGTGGCGACCGGCGCCTGGACCGACGACGCCGAACTGCCCGGTGGCGGCCGTTCCGGGCACCGCGCCCTGCTGCTGCGGTCCGGGACCGTGCTCGTCACCGGTGGTACGGGGGCGCCGGAACGCACCGCCGGCTACCGGTCCACGGCCGGCCGGGACGCGACGTCCGGCACCTGGACCCGGCTGGCCGGCCTCGCCCTCGGCCGTTCCGGGCACGGCGTCGCCCAGCTCACCGACGACCGCGTCCTGGTCGCCGGCGGTACCGCCGCGGCCGGGGCGGCGGCCGCCGGACCCGACCCGACCGACCCCGCCGGCACCGGCGAAGCGCTCATCCCGTGACGGACCGCGGCTACTTCGGAGGAATCAGATGACGACACCCACCGTGGCCGGCACCGGAGCCTGGACGCCCGTCGGCGGCCTGCCCGTGGCCGCCGCCTGGTACGGCCAGCACGACGGCGCCGTGGTGCTCGACGACGCGGGCGGCGCGCTGGTCGCCGGCGGGGCCGACGCGACCGGCAACGCCATCGACGCGGCCGCCCGCTACGACCCGGTCGGGAACAAGTGGGAGACCACCGGCGGGCTGCGGGCCGCCCGCCGGCTGCACACGATCACCCGGCTGCTGGACGGCAGCGTGATGGTCACCGGAGGGCTCGGCGGGGCCGACGACGGCGGCCCGGGGCTGCCGTCGGTCGAGGTGTACGACCCCGGGGAGAAGACCTGGACGACCATCGACCCGCTGGGCCAGCCCCGGTGGGGACACAGCGCCACGCTGCTCGCCAACGGCAGCGTGCTGGTCGCCGGCGGCAGCGCGCCCCGGCCCGGCGGCGGCGTGCACGCGCTGCGGTCGACCGAACTGTACGACCCGGTGGAAAAGACCTGGTCGCCCGCGGCGGAGTTGACCGACGGCCGGTCCGGCCACACCGCGGTACCCCTCGCCGGCGGGCTGGTGCTGGTCTGCGGTGGGGTCGCGCCGGTCGGCACGGCCGAGGACCCGGCGCTGGCGTTCTGCGAGCTGTACCACCCCGGCGACGACGACGAGTGGACGCCCACCGGCAGCCTGCGCCAGGCCCGTCGGCACCACGCCGCGGCCGCGCTGTCCGGCACCACCGTGCTGATCACCGGCGGCGCCGCGCCCGGATCCCCGGGCACCGGCCCCTACGACCCGTTCAGCCGGCGCACCGCGGAGAAGTTCGACGCCACCAGCGGGACGTGGACCGCCGTGCACGACATGCCGGCCGGGCGGGCGCTGCACCGGGCGGTGCCGCAGGGCGCCGGCAAGGTGCTCGTCCTCGGCGGCGCGGCCAGCGACCGGGACGAGGCCGGGTACCGCAGCGCGGTCGGCTACACCGCGACCGGTGACGCCTGGGCGCCGGCGGCGGGCCTCGACACCGGCCGGTGGGGGTTCGCGGCCGCCGTGCTGCCGAGCGGGAAGGTGCTGATCGCCGGTGGGGTGGCCCGGTCCGGGCTGGCCGCGGCCGACCCGACCGTCACCGAGCTGACCAGAACCAGCGAGCTGTTCGACGGCACGGCCGGCCTTTCATGACTGTGCTGGCCCGCCGGCCCCCTTCGCTCCGCTCCTCGGCGCCCCAGACGGCACCTGCGATGCTCACTCCGGAGGCCGGCTCGTGACTGTGCCAGCCCGCCGGCCCCCCTCGCTCCGCTCCTCGGCGCCCCAGACGGCACCTGCGATGCTCACTCCGGAGGCCGGCTCGTGACGACGACGAACGCCTACTCGTTCCTGCCCTGGCTGCGGGCCGGGATCTCCACCCGGATCGCCGGCGACCCCGGCACGGCCGAGCGGGCCAGCGTGCCGGTCCTGCTCCGGGTGACCGGCGATGGCCGCAACGGCCACCCGCTCAGCCAGGACGTGCCCCGCACGGTCGCGCTGTACGGGCCGGGTGACGTCGTCGGTGTCGACCCGCGGGCGATCTCCCGGACCGAGCCGCGGCCGGGCGTGGGCAACGTCGAGCCGAACTTCCTGGCCCACATCGAGTTCTCCGAGGAGGACTTCCTCTGGCGGTACAGCCCGGCGGCGCCGGACGGCTCGACCCGGCGGCTCGCGCCCTGGCTGGCGCTGGTCGTGCTCGCCACCGACGGCGGCACGCCCGAGCTCACCGAGGCGGGCAGTCCCGGGCCGCTGCCGGCGATCACGGTGGCCGACCCGGCCGGCACGCTGCCGCCGCCGGACCAGCTCGGCGCGTGGGCGCACGTCCACGTCAACGGCTCGCTGGACGCCCCGGTCGCCACCGACGACACGGTGGCCGCGCTGGCCGCGCTCACCGAGGTGCTGCGCACCAACGCGGACAGCGCCTGCAGCCGGCTGATCTGCCCGCGCCGGCTGTCCCCGAGCACCGGATACGACGCGTTCCTGGTGCCGGCGTTCGAGACCGGTCGGCTGGCCGGGCTCGGGCTGGACCCGGCGGCGTCCCCGGGCGCGCTGTATTCCGCCTGGGGACCGGACTACCCGGGCCGGCCGGCGGTCGGCGTCCTGCCGTACTACCACCGCTGGTCGTTCCGGACCGGAACGGCCGGCGACTTCGAGTTCCTGGTCCGGCTGCTCCGCCCGCAGGCGCCGGACGCCCGGGTCGGCCGCCGGCCGATCGACGTGCACACCTCGCCCGGGCCCGGCCTGCCCGGCATCACCACCCCGGCGGAGCTCGGCGGTGTGCTGCCGCTCGGCGGTGCGCTCAAGGTGCCGGAGCTGCCGGACGCACCGGTCGACCCGGCCGAGAACTGGGACAACTACGCCGGCGTCGACGGTCAGCCCGACTACCCGCACCCCTTCGAGCAGGCGCTCGCGGCGCTGATCAACCTGGCCGACGACTACCAGCGCCAGGCACCCGCGGCCGCGCACGCCGCCCTGCCCGACGTCGCCCGGCAAGGCGTGGCCCGGCAAGCCGTGGCTCCCGGCGCCGCCGACCCGGTCATCACGCCGCCGCTGTACGGCCGGTGGCACGCCCTGACCAGCCGGCTGCTGTCCGACGAGCACGGTGCGCCGCTGCCGGCCGAGACGGTCCGCAACTGGGTACACCGGCTGAACCTGGACCCCCGGTTCCGGGTCGCCGCGAACCTCGGCGCGCAGGTCATCCGCGACCGCGACGAGGACCTGATGGCCGCGGCCTGGGCGCAGGTCGGCGACGTGCTGGTGCACAACGGCAAGGTCCGCGCCGGCCAGCTCGCCCGCGAGGTCGGCAACGTGCTGCAGACCAAGCACCTCGACCCGCCGACCGGCGGGGACGCCCGCGGGCTGGCCGCCGCACCGGACCCCGCGGTGGGCCGCTCGCTCACCCTCACCGCGCCGGCGCACTCCCGGGTCACCACCGGCGACCCGAACGCCGCCGGCCTGGTGGCCGACCCGAGCGAGAAGCTCGCGGTCGGCTTCCGGGTGGCGCGCAGCCAGGTCACGGCCGCCCCGGTGTCGTCGGCGATGCGCCGGATCACCCGACCCGGCTCGCGGCTGATCCGCACGCTGGACTTCCCGCTCGGCGCCCCGGCGGCCGCGCTGCTGTCCCGAATGGACGCCGCGGTCGACCCGGTCACGGCCGCGCGTGCCAAGGTCGCCCCGGGCGCGCTGGTGACTCCGGCGCTGCTGACCGTCTTCCTGCACCCGGACCGGCCGCCGGACGCCGACCCGGTGGCCGTTCTGCCGCTCAGCCCGGACTTCGTGCTCCGTGCTCCCGGCGACCCGACCGCCCCGCACACCGGCAGCACCGACAGTCCGGAGGCGACCCGGTTCAAGACCGCGCTGCGCGACCTCCAGCAGGCGCTGACCGACGGCGCCGCGGTCGGCCGGGCCGACGAGCGGCTGCCGCTGGGCGTGGTCGGCGCGACCACGTCCGTGCTCGCCGGGCTCCGGGCCGACGACACCGTGCCGCGGACGCTGCTCGCGTCGGTCAGCCTGCCGGACCGGCTGCGGCCGTTCGCCGAGCAGTTCATCGAGGCGATGGCGTACCCGGTCTTCGACCTGCCCACGTACCGGAACCTGATCGAACTGGGCGTGGACTCGTTCGTGCCGAACCTGGGCCTGCTGGCGGAGAACTCGATCACGCTGCTGGCCAACAACCGCGAGTTCATCGAGTCCTACCTGGTCGGCATGAACCACGAGCTGGCCCGCGAGATGCTGTGGCGGGAGTACCCGACCGACCAGCGCGGCACGCCGTTCCGGCAGTTCTGGGACCCGGTCGGCACGCTGCCGGTGGTGGGCGGCGAGACCGCCGACGTGATCCGGGAACGCGGCTACGACATCCCGCCGATCCACCGCTGGCCGCTCACCGGCCGGCTCGGCGACAACGAGAACCGCCGCCCGGACGACCCGGGTCCGGCCGGCGCGCACGGCGACGACCTGGTGCTGGCGATCCGCGGCGAGCTGCTGAGCAAGTACCCGACCACGGCGATCTACGCGCAGAAGGCGGAGTGGCCGCCCGGCCCGGACGGCCGGCCGGACCTGACCGTGGCGCGCCGGCTGGTCGAGCCGTCGGACGGCGCCGTGCCGACCGCGCAGCAGATCCGGCTGCCGAAGTACGAGGCCAAGGTCGACCCGGACATCTACCTGCTCGGGTTCGACCTGGACGCCGGCGAGGCGCTCGGCCACGCTCCGGACGACGCCGGCTGGTTCTTCGTGATCAAGGAACGACCCGGTGATCCACGGTTCGGGGTGGACGACGGGCCGGCCTCCGACATCGAGGTCTGGAACGACCTCACCTGGTCGGACGTGGACCCGGACGGGCGCGGGTTCCTCGCGCTCGACCCGGCCGTCACGGTCGGGCTGTCGGAGTTCGACGGGTCCGACGACGACCTCGTGAAGCAGGATCAGCGGGCCGAGGACGAGAGCGTGCCGCTGTGGTTCGCCGGGCTCAGCTCCGCCGACCTCGCCTACATCCTTTTCCAGGTGCCGGTCCTGATGGCCGTCCACGCGCAGGAGATGTTGCCCCGATGACCGCGTTGCGTGACGACTTCCCGGTGCTGCTCGGCCCGGTCCGGATCGAGACCCGGTTCACCGCCACCGAACTGCTGGTCCGGGTGTTTCCGGACGAGTGGTCGGTGGACGCGTTCGAGTCGAAGCCGACCGACGCCGAGATCAGCACGGTGTACGCCTACTGGACGGCCCGGTGGGCCGCCGGCGGCCGCCCGGCCGCGCTGGACGCGGCGTTCGCGGAGCTGACCGGCCGGATCCCGGCCGGTCGGGCGACCTGGCTGCTGCAGACCTGGGTGCCGAGCAACCCGGCCGAGGAGCCGACCGGCGCCGGGGTGGAGACCACCGTGCTGGTGATCCGGTCGCCGGCCGCGCTGGCGGCGACCGACCGGGCCCCGACGATCGCCTACTGGACCGCGGTCTGGCGGGCACACGGCGACCGGGCCGCGATCCGGCAGGCCGACGCGGCCCTGCAGACCGCCGTCCGTGGCAACAACAGCCGGGCGGCGGCGATCCGCGGCCGCCGCCCGTTCGGGATCGACGGCGCGCCGGTGACCCCGAGCGACGACGTCATGGTGGCGTTCGTCGTGCTGCCGAACCCGGGCGCCGACACCACGGCGGCGTCCTGGACGCAGCCGGCGCGGGCCCAGCTGCTGCCGGACAAGTTCACCGTGCTCGGCTTCAACGGCGGTCAGCAGGTGCTGTCCGCGACCGGCGGCACCGTGCCGGCCACCCTCACCGTCAGCCCAGACCCGGCCGCCCCCGACCAGATCAGGATCAACGAGCAGACCGGC
>Ga0307499_10000220_pt1 | contig 21110 bp, 21 predicted proteins | sample 13_S_MG_FD_201363 | JGI IMG/M metagenome (GOLD analysis project Ga0307499, IMG submission 201363) | Soil microbial communities from Populus trichocarpa stands in riparian zone in the Pacific Northwest, United States - 13_S | ecosystem: Environmental > Terrestrial > Soil > Riparian zone > Trees... | reverse complement strand
GGTCGGCTGGCGTCAGCCGGCGGGGCGGCACCGGACGGGGCGGCACCGGGGCTCAGCGCGGCGTCCAGGTCGGCCAGGCCCGCGCCGGCGTCCCCGCACAGCCCGACGTCGGTGCGCAGCCAGCGGCCGATCTCCTCGGCCAGGATGTCCAGGTGGATCACCGGCGTGCCGGGCCGGGGCAGCTGGTAGCGCCGGGTGGCCACCTCGCCGAGCTTGCAGCCGACCACCAGCAGGCAGTCGGACGTCTCGATCAGCTCGTTGGCGTACCGGCTGTACCGGCCGAACAGGCCGACCGAGAGCGGGTGCGTACAGGCGATCGCGCCCTTGCCGGACAGCGTGTGCGCGACCGGGATGCGGTGCCGCTCGGCGAACCGCTGCAGCACCGCGGACGCGCCGGACAGGTGCACGCCGCCGCCGGCCAGGATCAGCGGCCGCCGCGCGCCGGCCAGCAGCGCCGCCGCCGCGGCCACGTCGGCCACGGCCGGCCGGGACCGTCGGGACGGGACCGCCAGCACCGCACCGTCCACAGTGAACTCACTGTCCGGGTAGTCGTGTTCGGCGTGCGCCACGTCCTCCGGGATGTCCAGCAGCACCGGGCCCGGCCGGCCGGCGGTGGCCAGCGCGAACGCGCGCCGGACCAGTTCCGGGATGCGCGCCGGCGTCTCGATCCGCAGCAGTTCCTTTACCGCCGGCCGCAGGATCTCCACCTGCCGGGCCTCCTGCGTCATGTTCCGGCCGGCGTGGCCGCGGTGCGCGTCGCCGGTGATCGCGATCAGCGGCACCCCGGCGTTCAGCGACTCGACCAGTGCGGTAGCCAGGTTCGTCGCGCCCGGGCCCAGGGTGGCGTCGCAGATGCCGGGCCGGCCGGTCATCCGGGCGTACGCGTCGGCGGCGAACGCGCCGGACCGCTCGTCGTTGATCAGGTGGTGTTCCAGCCCGAGCAGCCGGACGCCCTCGTAGAACGGCAGCAACTGGAACCCGGCCATGCCGAACATCGGGCCGGCCTTCGCCGCCCGCAGCATCATCGCCAGGGCCAGGCCGCCGGTCATCGTCGTCGTGCCGGTTCCGGTCACCCGGACGCCTCCGGGTGCGCCGCCGGCAGGCCGGCGAGCAGGGCCTGGATGAACTCGTTGGCGGTCATCCCGATCGCCCCGCCGCAGGCGCTCGCGGTGGCATTCGCGGCCGAGATGATGCCGTCCTGGTAGGTGGATCGGGCGTCGCCGATCCGCGCGGTGTGGCCGGAGACGGTGCCGGCCGGCACGCCGACCTCGTCCAGCGCCGGCAGCCGGCTGGTTCCGGCGTGATCGCGGCCACCGCAGGCGTCGTTGAAGAGTGCACCCAATGCGCGGGCCCGCAGGGCACTGCCCGGGTCGCCCCGGCGCAGCCCGCCGTGCGAGCCGGTGACCGCGAAGTAGGTGACATCAGCGGCCGAGACCAGCGAGGCCGAGTCGAAGCCGCGCACCCGGGCGGCCAGGTCGAACCGGGCCGGCTCGGCGCTGGCCGGCACCGGCTCGCGCAGCGGCGCCGCCGCCAGCAATCCGGCCACTTCGGCGCCGGACATCCCGGGCGTGCAGCCCAGCGCCGTGGCTGGCGGGTTGACCTCGGTGATCGTGCCGGTCAGCCCGTCGGCCCCGAAGCCGACCCGGGCGGTGGTGTGCCCGACCGCGGCCGCCGGGATGCCGAGGCCGGCCAGGTAACCGAGCCCGGCCACACCGGCGCCGGCCAGGCCGCCGCCGGCGTCGTTGAACACCGCCGCCCGGACGCCGGCCGCGGCGACCAGTTCGGCCGGGTAGCGACCGCCGTGCGACCCGGTGACCAGAACGCATCCGCGCAGGCCCGGCCGGGTCTCGGTGGCGCTGTCGAGCACCACGATCTCGCCCCGGCTCGGACTCCGCACCGTTGCCTCCCCGAATCTCTTCCCGTATCATGGGAACTGTTCCCACCATAGTGAATTCGGTCAGAAGGCGTCAAGCATCGGCTTTGCGTCCGCACGAGCGGTGCCGGGCGTCCGGCATGCTTCGCCGGAGGGGCGGAGCGCCGTTCGAGCCGGGGGAAGGTGCCGATGGAGCAGATCCAGGTCGTGGAGCGGGTGGCGGCGGTGCTGGCCGCGTTGGCCGCCGGCGACGAGACCGGGCGGCGGATGACCGACATCGCCACCGAGACCGGGCTGCAGTCGTCCACCGCGCACCGGATCCTGAACACGCTCGAACGGATCGGCTACGTCGAGCGGGACGAGGCCAGTTCCCGCTACTACCTCGGCTACCGGCTGTTCTCGCTGGGCATGTCGGCCACCCGCCGGTTCGGGTTGACCGAGCTGGCCGAGGAGTCGATGAGCCGGCTCGCCGAGCTCACCGGCGACACCGTGTTCCTGTCTGTCCGAACTGGACTGTCGGCGATGTGCGTCGACCGGGTCGTCGGCTCGTACCCGATCAAGACGCTGACCCTGTCGGTCGGCGACCTGCGCCCGCTCGGTGTCGGCGCCGGCAGCCTCGCCCTGCTCGCCTGGCTACCGGACGACGAGGTGGCGCGGGTGGTCGAGGCCAACGCCGACGAGGCCGCCAAGCGTGGCGACTTCAGCCGGGAGATCCTGCTCGAGCTGGTCGCCACCAGCCGCGACGCCGGCTACACCTTCAACGCCAGCCGGATCCTGCCCGGCATGTGCGCGGTCGGCGTCCCGGTGCTCGGCCGCAAGAGCCGCCCGGTCGCCGCGCTCAGCGTCGCCGCCGTCGAGGCCCGGATGCAGGCCGACCGCCGCACCCAGATCGCCAGCTGGCTCCGGGTCGAGGCCGCCGCGCTCGAGCAGCGCCTCGGCGGCCCGCAGGACGGCCTCACCGAGGCCGCCGTCCGCCACCTCCTCGACCGCCAGGGCTGACCGGCTCCCGCTACGGCGCGGTGGTCCAGCGGGTCTCGCCGTCGACCACGATCTCGGTGGGCGTCATGCCCAGGGCCGCGCAGACCCGGGCGGAGGCGTGGTGGGCCGGGTGCACGTGCGCGATCAGCGTCCCGGTGCCGTGCCGGCGCAACCAGGCCGCCATCGCGCTGGCGGCCTCGGTGGCGTAACCCTTGCGCTGGTGCGCCGTGCCGACCACCCAGGCGACCTCGGCGGTGCGCCCGCCGGTGGTCGCCTGCACGGTGCCGACCGCCTGCCCGGTCGCGCGGTCGCGGGCGATCCAGTTCAGCCAGCCCTCGGTGCCGTCCGGGGAGTGGCCCACCACCTGGTAGGCGTACCGGTCGCGCAGTTGTGCCTCGGTGGCCGGCTCGCCGCCGATGAACTCGTGCAGCTGCGGGTCGGCCAGCGTGCCGGCCATCTCACCGGCGTGGTCGACGCGCAGCGGTTCCAGCGTCAATCGGGCCGTCTCGATCGTCTCGGCCACCGGGTGGTCTGACTCCATCCGCGGCAGGGTACCGCGAGTCTCCCGGCCGTCCGCCGGTCTCCGCCGTCGGCTGGCATGATCGCGCGGGTGCGGTCGCTGAGCTGGGACGAGGTATGGGGCCGGCGGTTGGCCCGGCACTTCCTGCTCGACCCGGCGCCACCGCGGCAACTGGTCGGTGTGGCCGGGGCGATCTGCGGCGTGCACGCCCAGCTGATGCCGTCCGCGGAGGTCGCGCTCGGGTTGCGGGTGGCCGGGGCGACCCGGGCGGACCTGCGGGCGGAACTCTGGGACCGGCGCGGCCTGGTCAAGACCTACGGCCCGCGCGGCACGTTGCACCTGTTCCCGGCCGGCGAGATCCAGCTCTGGTTGGCGGCGTTGCGCGCCGCGCCGGAACGGACCGACCTGCCACCGTCCCAACTGGACGCTCTGGTCGCGGCGATCGCCGCCGCGCTGGACGGCCACGCGCTGACCCGGGACGAGTTGGGCGCCGAGGTGGCCGCCCGGGTGGGACCGTGGGCGCTGCGCCCGGGCCAGCAGGCCTTCGGCGGCCGCCCGGCCCGGTGGACGATGGCCATCGGCCCGGCCGCCCGGGCCGGCGTCCTCTGCTTCGGCCCGGGCCAGGGCAACAAGGTCCGCTACGTCCGGCTGGATCAGTGGCTCCCCGCCGGGTCCACTATGGACACCGAGACCGCGCTGGCCGAGGTGCTGCGCCGGTTCCTGGCCGGGTACGGCCCGGCGACACCGCGCGAGTTCGCCCGCTGGTTCTACCTGGACGAGAAACGGGCCACCCGGCTCTTCGAGTCCGCCGGTGATCTCGAACCTGTCGACGTGGCCGGCTGGCGGGCCTGGGCGCTGGCCGATCGCGACCCGGCGCCGGCCGCGGCCGGCACCGTGCGGCTGCTGCCGCACTTCGACAGCTACGTGGTCGGCGCGCATCCACGGCAGCGGTTCATCCCGCCCGAGTGGACCGCTCGCGGCCTGACCCGCGGCACCGCGTCCACCCTGCCGGTGCTGCTGCTGGACGGCGTCGTCGCCGGCATCTGGCAACGCCGCGGCACCGCGAGCAGGCTCGACATCACCGTCGACCCGTTCACCCCGCTCACCGCCGGCCAGCGCGACCGGGTCGCCGCCGAAGCCGCCCGCATCGCCACCATCCTCGAGGCCCGTACCCACACCGTCCACTTCGGACCCACCGCGGCCCGGCCGCACCTCTGACGCCGGGTCGCGGGCGCCGCGGGGTCCGCGGGGTCCGCGGGGTCGCGGGCGCCGCGGGGCCGCGGTCAGCCGGCCAGGTAGGGCACCAGCCGGAGCAGCACGTCGGCCGCGTGCCGGGCGGCGAGCGTGTTCCGGTAGCGGTATTCGCGCGCGTCGGCCCGGTCGGCGATGCCACGCACGGTCAACCAGCCGGCCACCGATCGGGTCGGGTCGATGCCCTCGTAGACCGCCTGCGCGACCCCGCCGGCCTCGGTCTCGACGGCGAGCAGGTTCGGGTTGAAGCCGCGCAGGTAGGTCAGGACGGCGGCGTCCGGATCGGCGATGACCGCCTCGCCGGAACCGACCAACCCGCGCCGCACCCGGTACTCGGCGCCGACCCGGTCGGTCAGCAGCAGCGGCTCGCCGGCGTCGGCGAAGTAGGCGTTCAGCTTGTGCCGGATCACCGGCGGCGCCTGGAGGTGCTGCCCCAGGTGCAGCACGCCGCCCGGGGTCTGCCGGCGCGTGTCGTAGTAGACGACCTCGTCGCTGACCACCACGTCGCCGGCGTCGAGCCCGGGATCCACCGCCCGGGCCACGCCGACGAGGACGACCACCGCCGGCGCCCACTGCTGCCGCAACTGCTCGAACGCCACCATGATCGAGCGCTGGCCCAGCTGCAGCGCCTGCAGGGCCGCGACGCGCACGCCGGACACCGTCGCGCGGTGCACCAGGTGCCCGGTCGGCGCCTGCTGCCGGCGGTAGTCCGGGCTGCCTTCCAGCGCGCCGGCCACCGCGCGCAGTTCCACGCCGAGCACGGTGAGCACGCCCACGTCGGCCGGATCGGGGTTGCGCCGCTGGTGTCCGGCCGGCCCGCCGCTGGTCACCAGCGGCCTGGACCCGAACGCCGACCCGACGATGTTGACGGCGCCGGAACCGGTGTTGATCACGCCGTTGTTGTCCGGCACCGGTCAGTCCGGATCCGGTGCGCCGTTGACGGTCGGGTTGTCGCCGAACGCGCTGCCGTTGACGTTGACCGGGCCGGAGCCGGTGTTGATGATCCCGTTGTTCAGGATCGCGGTGGCCCGCTGCACGAACTCGGCGGTGTCGACGCCCTTCGCCTGCAGGAACTCCTCGATGGCGGCGAGCAGGCGCCGCTCGATGATCTTCGAGTGCTTGGCGACATCGAGGAACTGGAAGTAGTTCGCGTCATCGATGTCGAGCCAGGCCGCCCCGCGGTCGCCGGCCACGGCCCGGCGCAGCCGGCGGTCGCCGGACCGCTCGCGGTCGCGTTCCTTGATCAGCTCATCGGCCAGCTGCCGGGCGCTGATGAGCGCGCCGACGTCCCGGCTCTTGCTGACCGCCAGGATCGGATCCCAGCGGGCCATGAACGACTTGGCCAGCCGGCGCGGCGCGGCGGCCAGCCGGGTCGGCGTGCTCAGCAGTTCGGGCACCTCGGCCAGCCGCCGGGCCGCCGACCGGAACACCGCGGCCGGGCCGGTGCCGCCGACCCTGTCCACGACCGCGAAGTCGTCCGGCGTCGGGGTGAGCGCGTAGGTGGTGAACTCGACATAGAGGATCCGGCCCTGCAGCGAGACGTTGACGAAGACGGTGGTGACCAGGTCGCCGTCCCAGGCGACCATCTGGCAGGCGATGTGGTAGCGGGCCACCCCGTTGGGTTCGGCGATGCTGCGCTCCAGCACCTCGGCCGGCAGCGGTTCGAGCAGCACCTCCGGCGCGTCGCGGATGCGGATGCCCTCGACGAAGACGTGGTCGCGGACGGTCAGGCCGGGCAGCGCGGTCTCGCCGGTCGCCGTCTCAGCCAGCTCCTGGATCGACCTCTTCACGTACTCGACCAGCTCGGCGGTGCCGAACGGCGGCTCGGTGAACTCCTGCTCGGGGTCGCCGAGGTGGTGCTCCAGCGGCCGGCGCCGCACCAGCCGCTGCGCGAACGACCACGGGCGGACCTTGAGACCGCTGCCGACGAACGGCTCGTATCCCGAGTAGACGGTCACCGGGGCTTCCTGCTGCCGCTGCACGGTCCGCAGCCGGCGGCTGCGGGCGTCCCGGTCCAGCACACCCAGCTCGGTCAGGTGGTCGAGCTGCCGCTGCCGGGCGACGCCGGTGCCGGCGAAGAGGCCCAGGTACACCAGGATGATCAGCGCCGCCTGCGTCAGGTTGCCGCGGTACGGCCACTCGCCTGGCCCCCGGTGCATCGCCAGCAGCGCGCCGAGGACGACGAGGATGGCGCCGAGCAGGCCCCCGCCGGCGAACTTCGCCTGTAGTTTCAGGCCCCGTACGCGGGCGCCGGACCGGTAGTCGGTGCTGAACACCTGCCGGGCCGCCCCGGTCAGCACCCTGCCCAGGACCCGCAGCATGCGCCAGGCGCCGAGCAGGCCGACCAGCAGCAGCGCGGCGAGCGGCACGATCACCAGGAACGCGGCGAACAGCGCCGCCGCCAGCAGGTCGCACGTCGTCTCCAGCCACCACGCCCGCCACGCGTGCCGCAACACCTGGGTCAGGTCGTACCCGTAGGACGGTGCGACCCGCCGGTCCCGCACGTTGTAGATGTCGCGCAGCAGCCGGTCGCGGTACTCCCGGTCCAGGTAGGCGCCGGCGCACAGCCGGCGGGTCGCCGTGTGCCACCGCTGCGCGGAGTGCGTCTGGTCGGCCACGCGCCACCCCCGGTAAGTGTGAAAGCGGCCGGTGGCCGACGATTACCCGGGCAGTGTCGCTGAGCCCGGGCCGCACGCTGACTGTCGAGCTTCTGTCCAGCCCGGCGGGCGGCTGTCAAACTGGCCAAATCCCGCCAGTGGTGCCTGACCGTCCACTGTAGACAGCCGGGCCCCGCCTGCGCCGCCGGGCCGGTGCAGGCGGGGCAGCGTGGTCAGGCTAGTTCGACCGAGTCGTAGCTGTAGCCGGGGCTGAGGAAAGTGGTGCCGCTGGAGCCGCTGATCGCGGTCAGCGTCATCGTGTTCGTGCCGGCGACGAAGGCGCTCGCCGGTGCGGCGTAGCTGAACACCGCCTCGTTGCCGCGGTAGGTACCGACGGTGAGGCTGCGCGAGCTGGGCTGGCTCGACGGCGCCGGCGCGGCCGAGGTCCAGCTGTTGATCGTCACTTGTGGACGGCCGCCGGCGAACGCGGCGGTCAGTCCAATTCGGACAGTGTGCGCGCCGACCTGGGCGGAGGTCAGGGTGAACCGGACGGTGGTGGGGTTGTTCACGTTCTTCCACTGGTACGCCGGGAAGCCGCTGGCCGCGCTGCCGGCGGTGAAGGTGGTCGGCCCCCAGTTCGCCATCCGGGTGTCGGACGGGTGCATCGTGGTCAGGTTCGCCGCGTTCTTGAACCCGGTCGGCGCACCGTCCCAGTCGCCGATCCGGAAGATCGCGGGCGGGGTGCTGAAGCCGGAGGTGATGTTCTGACCGGTGGTGGTGCTCCCGGCGGCCACGGTCACGCCGGCCCGCGTCGCCACCGGCAGTTCCCCCTGGTACAGCGTCTGGGTGTACGTGCCGGGCTTCATCGCCGGGGTGGAGAAGGTGCCGTCCGCCTTGACCGGCGTCCAGTACTGCGCCTGGCTGTTCGCGAAGCCGACGACCCCGGGCATGCCGGCGGCCACGCCGCTGCCGCGCCCGACGACGAAACCACGACCGGTGGCCGGAACCGAGCCGCGCAGGCCGAGGTTCAGCATGAAGCTCAGGTCCGGCGCGGCCGGCGGGGCGCCGGTCGTGACCATCAGCGCGTACGGGCCGTACAGCACGCCGACGCGCTGCGCTTCGGGCTGGTTGTGCGCCGAGAACAGGTAGTTGTAGACCTCGATCGTGTCCTCGGTGCCCTGCTGCTCGATGTCCCGGAAGAACGGCCCGCCGGCGCTGCTCTCCCGGTTCCCGAACGCCATGAAGACACCGACCCCACTGCCGGTGACGCCGCGCACCCCCAGCTCCAGCGCCCGGCTGTGCCCGTAGTACTTCGACCTGGTCTGCCCGTTGACCGTGTAGACGTCCGTCGACTCGATGGCCGTGCCGCCCTTGATGTCGGACGTGGTGCCGATGTTGGTCAACACCGTGCGCTGCAGCGGCTGGATCCAGCGCAGCTCGCCGGCGCCTGCGGCGTCCACGAACGTCGCCATGTAGACGGTGTTCTCACCGCTGCGCGCGACGAAGTAGTGCACCAGCGTGCCGCTGCCGTAGAACGTGTTGGACGTCTCGGTCACGATGATGGTGTTGCCGTTCTGGCTCGCGGTCACCGCCGCGGTGCCGAGCCCGGATTCCACGTGTGCCGGCCGGGACTGGCTCTGCAGCTCCCGGCCGTTGAGCTGTAGCGAGGTCATGTCGCCGTTCGACTGCCGCACCTTGAACACCAGCCCGGCGCCGGTGTCCACGGTGACGAAACCGCCGCCGATCGTGAATCCGAAGCCGGCCGCCGTCGCCGGCGAACTGAGCGCGACCGCGCCGCCGGCCGCCAGCGCCGCCACGGCGACACCGGTGGCGAACCTCCGGAGCATGCCGGAGCCGAGCCTACGTCGGGTCATCCACCTCACCCTTTCAGCCAAAAGCGTCATGCTCTCGACCGATTTCCTAGGGGACGGCACCCGCCGCGTGCTGATGTCCAGATGTGAACGCTCACTTTCCGTCCCCCCGGCTCCGCTGTCAATCCCCGGCGGGCCCGACGGGCCCGGCGGGCGGACCGCTGGCGGTGGCGGGATGCTCGGTCCCATGTGGACGGTGTGTGGTCTGGTCCGGTGGTGACCGCGCGGGGGTCGGTGCAGGCGGGGCGGGTCGCGGTGAGCGTCGTTTTCCTGCTGTACGGGACGATGCTCGGGGCGTGGACGTCCCGGATTCCGGCGATCAAGCAGCGGCTCGGGCTAAGCGATGGGCGGCTCAGCCTGGGGCTGCTGGCGTTCGCGGCCGGCGCGATCGTCGGGATGCAGTTGGCCGGGCGGCTGGTCGACCGGTACGGCAGCGCGACGGTGCTGGTGCCGGCGGCGCTACTGGACGCGGTGCTGCTGCTCGGACCGGCGCACGCGGCGAACCTGCCGTTGCTGGCGCTGGCGCTGCTCGGTTTCGGCGCCGCGCACGGCACGCTGAACGTGGCGATGAACGCGAACGCGCTCGAGGTCCAGCGGGCCTACCAGCGGGCGATCATCTCGTCGTTCCACGCGGTGTACAGCGTCGGCGGGTTCCTCGGGGCGGCGATCGGCGGCCTGTTCGCGCACGCCGGCCTCGGGCCGGGCGTGACGTTCACCGCGGTCGCCGGCGCCGTGGTCGTGGTGCTGCTGATCGTCCCCCGCTGGGTGCTGGCCGTGCCGCCGGTCGCCGCGCCGGCCGCATCGGTAGCGCCGTCCGGTGGCCGGACGAGCCGCGTCACCTTCCTCGGCGGGCTGGTCTTCTGCTGCCTGGTCGGGGAGGGCGCCGCGGCCGACTGGAGCACCGTCTACCTGCGCGACAACCTGGGCAGCACCCCCGGCTTCGCCGCTGCCGCGTACGCCGCGTTCTCGGTGTGCATGCTGGCCGGCCGGCTGGTCGCGGACCGGCTGGTGGCCGCGGTCGGCCCGGTCCGGCTGGTGCGCTGGTCGGCCGTGCTGGCCGCGATCGGGCTCGGCGCCGCGCTCGCGATCGACCGGCCGGTGGCCGGGCTGGTCGGGTTCGGCCTGCTGGGCGCGGGGCTGTCCGGGATCGCGCCACAGGTGTTCTCCACCGCCGGCAACCTCGACCCGGCCCGCGCCGGGCAGGCGATCGCCCGGGTCGCCGGCCTCGGCTTCCTCGGCTTCGCGGTCGGGCCGGTGCTCATCGGCGGCGCCGCCACGCTGGTCGGGCTGCCGACCGCGCTGCTCATCCCGGCGGTGCTCGCGCTGTTCGTGGCCGCGGTGGCGACCGCGCTGCGGCTGCCGCCCGGTCCGCCGGCCGGGCCACCGCCGCGCCCGTCGGGCCCGGTGCCCGGGTGACTCCCGGGATCCGACTCCGGGCAGTGGTCGGTCCGGAACCCGGCCGGCGCCGGCCGGTGCGGTCAGCAGCGTGGCCCGGTAGGAAACCGCCCGGCGGCGACGCGGGTCAGCGGACGTCCAGGCCGAGGGTCTGAACGAGCTGGACGGCCTGCTCGGCGTGCACGATCGCGCCGGCCAGGTCGAGGATGCGGGCGTCCAGCCCGGCCAGGTCGCTGCCGCGCAGGTCGGTCTTGCTGAAGTCGGCCTTGTCCAGGTGCGCGGCGGACAGGTCGACGCCGCTCAGCGTGGCGCCGGCGCAGTTGGCCTCGGTCAGGTCGGCCTCGCGCATCCGGGTGCCGGTGATCGAGACGCCGCGCAGGTCGGCGAACCGCAGGTTCACGAAGGACAGGTCACCGCCGCGCACGGTCAGTGGCCGCAGGTCGCATCCGGTGAACGTGCTGCCGGTCAGCTTGCAGTCGTCGAACTCGGCGTCGAACAGGGTGCACCGGTCGAACGCGCAGTTCAGGAACGCCGATCCGGAGTGCTGCGAAACGTTGAACCGGGTGTTGCCGAACCGGCAGCTCTGGAACACGGTGCCGGTGCTGACCAGCTCGAGCATGTCCACGTCGGCGAATGTGCAGCGCAGGAACGAATCGGCGGCCAGCTCCCGGCCACCCCAGTCATCCCCGGTGAAGACCGCGTCCGTCCACTCGGTCACGTCGCCTCCCGTCCGGGCGAATGCTAGCCGGAGTGATGCCCGCCGCCGGTCCAGCCGGCCGCCGGTCCAGCGTGGGGCGGTCGGTGATCAGGGCCAGCCCTGATGATTCCGGCCGCCGCGGCCGGCAGGCTGAGCGGACAAGGCGAACTGCTGCCGCCCGGGTCCCGGGGCGCGGCTCGGGAGGAACGCATGCCTGTTCGACTGGGAATCGCGGCACCGGAGCCAGCGGCCGGGCCGGGCCGGGAGTACGGCTGGCCGCTCGGCAGTGCCGGCCCGGCCGGCCCTGTACCGGCCGGCCGGTACGGGCCGACCGGCTGACTGGGGGCACCGTGCGCGGACGTATCCGGCCCGGCCCGAGACGACCGGTGGCCGACGCGACGGACGAGGTGGTGGGCGCGGCAATGGACGGTACCGCCGCACTACTGGCCGTCCTGCTGGGATGGTTGGACAGGTTCAGCGAGTGGGAGCCGAACCGCCGGCCGAAGCTGGTCCGGCTGCTCACCTTCGCCGACGTCGTCGGCTATTTCGCGGCCTCCCATCCCGGCGACCCGGTGATCACCGGCGGGGCGCTGCTGCGGCAGGCGCACCCCGGTGGCGCACTGGTTTTCCAGGTGTTCCTCGACCGGGCGGACGGGCTGTGCGTCGACCGGGACGGTCGCCCGTACGGGCGGGTCATCGTCGCCGAGCGGTTGGACAGCGAGTTGGCCGAGAAGTTCGCCGATGTCGATCTCATCGTCTTCAGGTAGGCGACGGATGGCTGTGCAGATCACGCTGGGGACCATTGCCGGTCTCGGGCTCGCGACCGTCGCATTGTGGTCGGTGCAGCGGGCCATCCGGCGCCGATCGGACCGTATCACCGGCCCGGAAATCCACTCCTGGTTCCGCCGCCGGCGCTGAGCCGGACCGACCGGCGCCGCGGGGAAAGGCAGCTGTACCGATGGACCCGTTCACGATTGCCCTGGCGTTCAGTTTCTTCGGCGCGGTCGCCGTCGCGACCGTCGCCATCACGTTCCGGAAGATCTACGACTGGTTCCGGGCGCGCGGCCAGATCAAGACGGAGAACTCGTCCGCCATCGCATTCACCCTGGCCGAGCGGATGAACAACCGGAAGTACGCGGAGGTGCACGGTGTCTTCGGCAACCGCCCCAGCAACACCCGGATAATCCAGGGCTTCTACGACCCGTACCAGAACCGGATCATCCAGGCCCGCGGCCTGGCCAGCTCCACGCCGCCGGCCGACCAGGCGGTCATCCGGCGGCACGACGAGGGCGACGGCCTCGTCATCTACACCTGACTGACACACCTGACCGACACACCTGACCGAGGGCGGCATGGACCCGATTACGTTGCTGGTGCTCGGCGTGCTCGGCGTGCTCGCGGCCACCGGCGCGGCCGCCGCGACCCTGGTGACCTGGGCCGCGGTGCGCGGCTGGATCAACTCGCACCGGATCCCCGGCGGCACCGCGCGGATCCTGCGCACCCGGCTGGCGACCGGGAACTACCGGGTGGTGGCCGGTGTCTTCGACCAGCGCGGGCTGGCGTACACCCGCGGCCAGTGGGATTCGGTCCGCCTGGACGCGGAGCTGAACCGACGTTTCGAGAATGGCGGGGGAACCATCGTTGTCCGCACGTAGGCAACCTGAATACGGCCTCTACTACGACGGCACCGTGCCCGGTGCACCGCACGATCAGGCGGTGCTGCTGCGCACCCGGGTGCTCGGCCTGGTGAGCGAATTCATCCGGCGCAACCGGCCGGAGCCGTTCACCGTGAACGTCCGGTACGGCAGCGGGCCGGGCCTGCCGCCGAATCCACCGGCCGAGCCGGCGGCGCCATCCGAGCCGGCTGCGCCATCCGACCCGGCGTCGGCGTCCGACCCGGCCGAGCCGAAGTTCCGCGGTGTCGAACCGGGTTACCGGCTCGACCAGTTGGTGCTGCCGGCGGCCACCCGGGACCGGTTGCTGGACTGCGCTGCTTTCATCGCGCTGGCCCCGCTGGTCTTCGGTACCTGGGGATTGCGGGCGATCGAGCCGCACCCGTCCGTGGCGGTGAATTTCCGCGGGCCGCCCGGAACCGGGAAGACGATGGCCGCGCACGCCATCGCCGGGCACCTGGGCAAGAAGATCATGCTGAGCCGGCTGTCCGACCTGGAGAGCAAATACCACGGGCAGGGGCCGAAGAACCTGGTCGACCTGTTCGAGTCGGCGGCCCGGGAGAACGCGGTGCTGTTCATCGACGAGGCCGAGTCGCTGCTGTCCCGCCGGTTCGCGCAACCCGATCAGGCGGCCGAGAGCGCGATCAACTCGATGCGCACCGAACTGCTGATGGCCCTGGACGGGTTCGACGGCCTGGTCATCTTCGCCAGCAACCTGCCGCACAGCTACGACGTCGCGATCGAGTCCCGGCTGTTCCACGTCGACTTCCAGTTGCCCGACCTGGCCGCGCGGCACGCGATCTGGGCCAACCACCTGCCGCCGTCGCTGCCGCGCGACCCGGATGTCTCGGTGGACGAACTCGCCGCTGTCGACGGGGTCTCCGGCCGGGACATCAAGCTCGCCGTCATCGCGGCCGCGGTCGGCACCGCCCGCCGGAACCTGCCGGCGGTACCCCGGCAACTGCTGCTGGCCGCGGTCCAGACCCAGCGCACCGAGAACGCCCCGGCGCCGGTACCGGCCGGCGGGCCGCCCGCGGACGGCGGCACGGCCGAACGGATCCGGGCCGCGGTGGCGGCGACCGGCGAGGTCAGCCGGTGAAGACCGCCACGTCGTCGATCGGGGTGGCCGCGGCGAAGTTGTCCGCGGTGATCGTGCCGCCCTCGTTCGAGTCGTAGTCGACCGCGATCTGCCAGCGGCCCGCGGTCTTGCGGCTGAACGTGTGGAACTTGCCGTAGAAGACACGCTGGTCGCCGTCGTGGGTCGCGGTGATCTGGTAGATGCCGCGCTCGCTGGCCTGGCCGGCGGACGCGATCCGCTCCAGGAACCGGAAGTCGATGTCGATGCTGTCGCCGCTGGCGCTGAGGTGGGCGAACCAGTCGGTGGTCTGCGCGGCGTACTCGGCGAAGCCGTACACCGACTGATCCGGCCCGCCGGCCCGGATCAGGTCCGGTGTGTACAGCGCCATGAACGCCGCGCCGTCGCCGGCCCCGTACGCCCGCCGGAACGCGTGCCAGACGTCGGTGTTCAACTCGCGCAAGACCTCGTTGTCAGCCACGCGCCGCACCATAGCCAGCGCCAAACTCCCGGCGCACCCGACTTTCCGGCGCCCCGGCGCCCCGGCGCCCCGGCGGGCCGAGCCGGGCCAGACCGGTTGCGCCGGGGCGCGGCCGGGCCGCTACAGCAGGCCGCCCATCGCCGGGTCGCTGATCGTGTCGGCACCGGTTTCCAGGTGGCCGGCGTAGCGGTACCGCAACTGCGGGTCGTCCGGGCTGGTGATGGTCAGGTCGTACCAGCCGCGGCTGGTGCTGAGCGACCGGCGCACCGTGGCCGTCTCGCCCGCGTGCAACGAGAGCGTGGTCGGCTGGCCGGAATAGCCGTCGCGGACCCGCACCGTGGCCCGGGCCGAGCCGCGGTTGGTGATCTGGACCGCGATCTCGGGGCGCGACTCCCGGTAGGACGCGGTGACGTCGAGCCGGCGCCCGCCGGCCCGGCCGGCGAAGCCGCGGAAGAAGCCGTTCGGCCCGTGCACGGACAGGTCGTAGCCGGCCCCGATGGCCCAGCTGTCGGCGAGTTGCTTGCCGGCCTCGACGGTGTAGTTGCGCGGTTCGCCGGTGTCCCCGGCCGCCCGCACCTGGAACACCGCGGCGGCGCGCCCGGTGCTGCGGAAGTCGATCCGGAACCCGTCGCCGGTGACCCGTCCGTCCGCGTGCAGCGTGTACGGGATGGCCCGGGCCGGCCGGACCCCGCGCTCCTGCCGGGGGAGGCGCTGGTCGGCCGGCGGCACCGGCGCCTCGTCCGGCTGCCGGACCAGGTCGCTCGGCTTGAAGTCGGCGGTGTCCGGGAGCTTCACCCGCCGCCCCGAGTTCGGCGTGCTGAAGTCGAACGCGCTGGTCAGGTCGCCGACCACGGCCCGCCGCCAGGGCGTGATGTTCGACTCCACCAGGTCCGTGCGGTGCCGGCCGAACCGCGCCTCCAGGAACCGGATCAGCGAGGTGTGGTCGAACAGCTGCGAGTTCACCCAGCCGCCCCGGGTCCAGGGCGAGACGATGATCATCGGCACCCGGATTCCCAGCCCGTACGGGCCAGCCGGATGGTCCGCGGAACCCGGGTAGATCTCGTTGGTGATCGGCACCGTGGACAGGCCCTGCGTCCGGGTCTGCGGTGGGGTCGGCGGCACCAGGTGGTCGAAGAAACCGCCTTCTTCGTCGTACGTGATGAACAGCGCCATCTTGCTCCACACCGCGGGGTTCGAGGCGAGGATGTCGACCACCTGCGAGACGTACCAGGAGCCGTAGTCGGGCTCCCAGTTCGGGTGCTCGGTGTAGGCCTCCGGTGCGACGATCCAGGTCACCTGCGGCAGCTTTCCGCGCCGTACGTCGGCCCGGAAGTCGGCCAGCAGCGCGTTCGGGTCGCGGTTCTGCGCGTTGATGGTGGTGCCGCTCTTGGCGCCGGTCGCCAGCGGGCTGCCGGGCGCCGCGTTCTGGTACTGGTGGAAGTACAGCAGCGAGTTGTCGCCGTAGTTGCCGATGTACGGGTCCTCGGTCCAGCCCCAGAAACCGGCCGCGTCCAGGCCCACGCCGGAATCCTGGTACACCTTCCAGGAGATACCGGCCCGCTGCAGTCGCTCGGGATAGGTGGACCAGTCGTAGCCGGCTTCGGCGTTGGTGATGACCGGGCCGCCGGCGGTGCCGTCGTTGCCGACCCAGCCGGTCCACATGTGGTAGCGGTTCGGGTCGGTCGGGCCGAGCAGCGAGCAGTGGTAGTTGTCGCAGACGGTGAACGCGTCGGCCAGCGCGTACTGGTACGGCAGGTCCTCCCGGGTGTGGTGGGTCATCGTCGTGACGCCCTTGTTGGGTACCCACTGGTCGTACCGGCCACCGTTCCAGGCGGCGTGCGTGTCGTTCCAGCCGTGCGGCGGGTCGGGCAGGAAGGTCTGGCCGAGGTCGGGCACGTCCGGCCGGAACGGCAGCAGCTCACCGGACCCGGCCGGCTGGTGCCAGACCGGCTTGCCGTTCGGCAGGTTCATCGGATGCGGGTCGGCGAATCCGCGGACGCCGCGGAGCGTGCCGAAGTAGTGGTCGAATGACCGGTTCTCCTGCATCAGGAAGATGACATGCTCGACATCGTCGATCGAACCGGCCCGGTTGTTGGCCGGAATGGCGAGCGCCTTGCTGAGGTCCAGCGGCAGTGCCCCGGCGATGGCCGGAACCCCGGCCATTTTCAGGAACGTACGACGGTCGACGGTGGCCATGGCGAAGCCCTCCCCGGGTTGCCTGCGCGAGAACCGGCCGGCGGACGGTATCGGGGGCACGTAGACACGAGGTGAGCAACGCCCGATCTGCCGGCGATACCTGAGCAACCGGCGGGAATGCGACAGCCTCGTCGCACTGCCGGACGGGCGCGGCCTGCTGAGTGTTGAGTACCTGCGAGCCCGCGGCGACATCGGCCCCGAACCGTTCGACCTGCACGACCACCGGCCGCACCGACCCGCCCGACGCGGGCCTACACAAAAAAAACCCGGCCCTCGAGGGACCGGGTGGTGTGTCACTATTGTGCATCTCGCTGCCGTGCCAGTCAAGCGGCTACGCCCTACCAACCCATCGGTCGGGTCAGTTTGCCCACCACTGTCGGCAGCTGCGCGCAGTAGAGGTCGGTCGCGGCCAGCTGATACCACCAGTGCCTACCAACGCCCTCGGCCGCCTTCCCAGCCAGGGCGCCGGCACGGTAGCCCTTCGTCGGGTTGACCAGCCCCACCGGCACCAGCTTCCGGGTCTCCTGGATCGGGAAGCTCAGATCGCTGTCGTTGCTGATGACGACTGCGCTGTCCACGTTGCCCCGCAACACGTCGAGTAGCAGGTGGGACGCGACGTTGACGTCGGATCCCTTCTCCTCCCGCCGGGCCACGCTGACCATGAACTGCGCCTGCGGCACCGGTCGCCCAGCTGGGTCCCTGACCATGACCGGCCATGCCGGAGTGACCAACGTCGGCCGTCCGCGCCGGCCGCCGACGGCGAGCGGGGCGGTGGAGACGCGCGTGACGTGTGCCCCCATCTCCAATTGATCAATGGCGCCGGAGGCGACCAGGGCGCGCAGGTAGGTGTCCTGGTCCTGCTGTCCGTTCGGGTTGCTGGCGCCGCTGATCCGGGCCGAGCAATAGACGATCCGCAGGGCATGCGGGACCGGCCAGCGAGAATGGGTGCCGATCTCGGAGCGGATCGTCCCGGCCCGGCTGCCGACGGTGGTGGCCCGGATGCAGGTCGAAGCGGTGCTGGTCGAGGCGGAGTTGGCTGGACTGTTCGGCACGCTCTGATCCGTTCGCGTGACTGGCGGTCAGGCGCTGCGGCCGGCTCGGCGCCACTCCAGCGGGGTGGCGCCGTGCCCGCGCCGGAAGCTCTTGATGAAGTAGCTGACGTCCCGGTAGCCGACCCGGCCGGCCAGTGCTTCCACGGTGAGGTCGGTGCCGGCGAGCAGCCGGCGGGCCTCGGTCATCCGCCGCTCGGTGATCCACTGCTGCACCGTGCGCCCGGTCTTGCGGCCGACCACCGTGGTCAGGTGCCCGGGCGAGAGGCCCACCGCGGCCGCCACGTCCTGCAGTGAGATCGGCTGGCCGTACCGGGCTTCGATGAACTCGAAGACGCTGGCCAGCAGCGGCTCGTCGCGCAGCACCAGGTCACCGGTCACGTCGGCGGCCAGCCGGGACACGCTGACCAGCAGCAGCCGCAGGTGCGCCAGCGCGGCCTCGTTGTAACCGTCCCGCCGTTCGCGCAGCTCGCGGTCCAGCGCGGCGAACTGCCCGGACCAGGTGGCCCGATCCGCCGCCGGCACCCGCAGCCGCTGCGCCCCACCGGCCGCGCCGCCGACGAACGGGTACAGCAGCGGGTGGGCACGCCAGGACAGGAACGCGCCCGGCGTGCCCGGTTCCAGCACGTCGGTCGGGAAGAAGGCGGCCCAGCCCAGGGTGCCGTTTCCGATCACGGACGGCTGGATCACCTCGCCCGGCGCGACCAGGAACGCGTCCGAGGCGTCGAGCCACCAGTTGGTGCCGTCCACCCGGATCGAGCCGCCGGCCCGCTCGAAGTAGGCGAGCACCAGGAAGTCGTGCGCGTGCGCCCGGTCGGTCGGGCCGCTGCCGTTCGGGTGCGTCCCGCCGTCGAACCGCATGACGGTCACCGGCGGCACCCCGGGCACCCGTGGGTAGCTGACCACCGGCGTCCCGTCCGCCCGGTGGGCCTGGAACCGGACCGCGTCCCTTGGCGCCGTCGTGACCGAAGATTGTCCTATCGCTGCCGAGGATCGTTCCTTGCTGCCGGATACCACGGCATCAAGACTAGCGAGGAAATCAGAATATCGTCTGATGGGATGCGATCATGAAGCACCACCACCACCCAGCTACCGACCCGACCGCCGCGGAGCACTACCTCCCCGCCATGGGGCGGGACTGGATGCTGCCGCTGTACGACCCGTTCACCCGGCTGATCGGCGCGCGGGCGGCGCACCGGATGCTGATCGAGCAGGCTGGCCTGCGCTCCGGGCAGCGGATCCTGGAGATCGGCATCGGCACCGGAAACCTGCTGCTGATGGCCAAGCGCCGGCACCCGGACGTGACCGCGACCGGCCTCGACCCGGATCCCCGCGCGTTGGCCTGGGCCGGGCGCAAGGCCCGCCGGGCCCGGGTGGCCGTCCAGTTCGACCGCGGTTTCGCGGCCGATCTGCCCTACCCCGACGGCGGGTTCGACCGGGTCTTCTCCGCGTTCATGTTCCACCACCTGCCGGCCGCCGACCGGGCCGCCGCGCTGCGCGAGGTCCGGCGGGTGCTGGCCCCGGGCGGCTCGCTGCACCTGGTCGACTTCGTCCCCGCGGCGCCGTCGGACGGCCGCTTCGTCCGGCGGGCGCACCGGAAGGTGGCCGCGCACGGCGCGATCGACGACCTGCCCGCTCAGTTGCGTGCGGCCGGCTTCACCGACCCGGCCGAGACCGGCACCAACACCACCCTCATGGGCCGGTACGCCACCTACCAGGCGGCCCGCTGAGCCGACGCCCACCCACACTGGAATCAGTCCAGTCTGGCTCCGGGCACACCGGAGCGGTCTGGTGGACCGCCCCAACACTCCGGGCCGGCGTCCGTAGTACCCGGTGAGATGCCGATCCGGGAGGGTGCGGACGAGATGGACGAGTACGCGATGGTGCGGATGCACAGCGCCGAACTGGAGCACGCGGCCGAGCAGAGCCGGTTGGCGGCGCAGGCGGGCCGGGGGAGGCGGCCCCGGCGGCTGCTGGCTACGGTTGCCGCCTGGTGGCGCCGGCCGGCGTCGAGCCAGCCGGCGCCGGCCCGACCGGAGGCCGGGCGCCGCGCGCTACCAGGCCGGGTCGGGAGGCAGTCATGAGCGGAGCGGAGCGCAGCGGCGTCTGGACTGAGGCAATGCGCCGACGGAGTCGCTGCGCGGTGCCGAGGGAAGACGCCGCGTCTGGCGCGCAGCGCCGCGAACAGGGGACACAGTGAGCGGCGTGGAGGCGGTCGACGAGCACGGCGTGCTGCGCCGGCAGCCGGTGGTTGACTTCAGCCATCTGCGGATGCCGGAGGAGCTGGAGCAGGTTCGCCGGATCGAGCATGCCGGGCTGGTCGTGGTGCCCGAGTCGCTGGCCGGTGCGTACGCGGCGATCACCCAGGTCCGGGTCGGCGCGACGGTCTACGTGCCGGACGGGGCGAACGTGCGGGTGCACACCGGCACGCTGATGGTCGGCGGCGACGGGCTCGGCTCGCCGGACGATGTGCTGGTCGTGATCGGGCTGCTGATCATCACCAGCCCGGTGACCGGTCCGGTGCCGCGGCAGATCAGCGTGGTCGGGTTGGTGCTGGCGCCGCGCGGGAGCGAGGCGGCGCTCGGCCCGGCGCTGGCCGGCGGGGTGGGTGGGGTCAGCTACTACCGGTACGTGCCCGGGCAGGACGTCACCGTGCTCACCGGCCAGTCCAAGGTGTCCGGGGCGAGCCTGGCCAACCCGTCCGGCCAGCCGGACGATCTGCTGATCGCCGCCGGCCAACTGGTGATCACCGGCCGGATCAGCGCGGTCGGCTACCGGCAGGTGCTCGTCGCCGGGCAGTTGATCGCCCCGGCGGCCGGCCGGGAGATGCTCGAACCGCGGCTGCAGGTGCAGGGCCAGGTCCTCTGGTCGCGTTCGGACGACCCGCGGGTCATCCTCGAGGACATCGAGGTCGGCCCGGACTTCTTCCGGCTGCTCGAGCACCCGACCAGCCTGGTGCTGCTCGGCGACCTGACCATCGCGCCCGGCGTGACCGAAGACATGGTGCTGGCGAAGATCACCGACATCGCGCTGGCCGGCGACGTGACCGCGCCGGCCGAGTTGGTGGCGGTGCTGCAGGTGCTCGCCACCGACGCTCTCGGGGAGATCCGGGCCAGCGCGCCGCCGCCGGGCCGGTGACCACGGCCGGGCCGGCGCCGGTGCCGGACGCCGAGTTCGGCCGGCTCTACGCGGTGCACCGGACCGCGGTGCACGCGTACTTCGTCGGCCGGACCGGCGATCCGGCCGCGGCGGCGGACCTGATGCAGGAGGTCTTTCTGCGGGTCTGGCAGCGGCTGCCGGAGGTGACCGGCCGCGCTCCGGACGGGCAGCGGGCGTGGATCTTCACGGTGGCCCGGAACCTGTCCGTGGACGCGTACCGGCACGAGCGCACCCGGGCCGACGCGGAGGCCGGGCTGGCCCGCGAGCCGGCTCCGACCCCGCCGGCCGCGAGCAC
>Ga0307499_10000219_pt1 | contig 21133 bp, 19 predicted proteins | sample 13_S_MG_FD_201363 | JGI IMG/M metagenome (GOLD analysis project Ga0307499, IMG submission 201363) | Soil microbial communities from Populus trichocarpa stands in riparian zone in the Pacific Northwest, United States - 13_S | ecosystem: Environmental > Terrestrial > Soil > Riparian zone > Trees... | reverse complement strand
TCACCCAGCAGCCCGTGGATCTCGCCGGGCTCGACGGTGAGGTCGATCCGGTCGTTGGCCACCAAGGAGCCGAACCGCTTGGTGATGCCGCGCAGCTCTAACTTCACCCGCTACCTCTCGGCCGGTCTCAGGTAGGTCCAGATGAGCCTGGCTCGGCGCCCCCGCGGACCGCACCGCAACTGCCGGGGCCGGCGGTCAGTTTCGCAGACCGCCGGCCCTGGCAAGGGTGGATCAGCCTTACTTCGGCTGCACCTTCGACTTGATGGTGATCTTGCCCGAGATGATGTCGGACTTGATCTGCTCCAGCTCGGTCTTCAGCTCGGCCGGGACCTTCGAGTCCAGGTCGTGGTACGGAGCCAGGCCGGTGCCGTCGTTCTGCAGCGTGCCCACGTAGGCGCCGCTCTTGAAGTTCCCCGCGGCCGCGTCCACGACGGTCTTGGTGACGATCGCCGGGATGTTCTTCAGCACCGTGCTGAGGAACAGCTTGCAGTACTGTGCCGCGTTCTCGCAGCCGTCGAAGTCCACCCAGATCAGGTTGACCTTGCCGTTGGTCGCCTCGGCCGCCGCGGCGGTGCCCAGGCCCACGCCGCCGGCCACCGGGAAGATGACGTCGGCGCCCTGCTGGATGAAGTTGTTCGCGATCTGCTTGCCCTTGTTCTGGTCGGTGAACGACCCGGCGAACGTGCCCTTCTGGGTCGCCTCGTCCCAGCCCAGAACCTTGACGCTCTTGCTCTTCTGGGTGTTGTAGTACTCGACGCCTTCCTGGAAGCCGTCCATGTAGATCGTCACCGGCGGGATCTGCAGACCGCCGTAGGTGGCGACCGTGCCGGACTTGCTCATCCCGGCGGCCAGGTAGCCGCCCATGAACGCGCCCTGCGCGGTGTTGAACGTCATGCCGAAGACGTTCGCCAGCGGCGGGTCGTAGCTGGCGTCCACGATGGCGAACTTCTGGCTCGGGTTCTTCTCGGCGGCCGCCTTGGTGGCGTCACCCATCAGACCGCCGACCGTGACCACCAGCTGGCACTTCTGCGTGATGAGCGCGTTGATGTTCGGCGCGTAGTCGTTCTCGGAGGTCGACGTGACGTACTTGTCCTTGGCCTTGCCGGCCGTCCGGGCGTCCTCCATGCCCTTCCAGGCGGACGCGTTGAAGGACTTGTCATCGATGCCGCCGGTGTCGGTGACCATGCAGGCCAGGTAGTCGCTGGCCGCCGGCGCGGTGCTGTTGCCGGAGCCGCTGTCACTGGGCTTGCTGCCGCACGCGGCCAGCGACACGCTGGCCAGAGTCGCCGCCACGAGCGCCATCCCACGCACTGGGCGCAAGAGGTTCTCCTTTCGAGGGCCCGGCAGACCTCCCGGGCATCGGCACGCCACGCTAGACCCTGCGTGACCGGGCCGGGCCAGCTACCCACCGGCCGTCACCACATCGTTGTACCGGTGCCTCCATTGGTAACCGTCCGCGGCCGCCGCGGCGCCGGCTAGGCCGGACGCAACCAGTCGGAGCGGCCAAACGGCACCCAAAGCCGGCAGGCCAGTAAACTCCGACGCGTGTCTCGTTGCCGGGCCGTGACTGCCTCACTACTGGTTGTGTTTATCGCTCTCGTCGGGCCGATCACCGCGGCCGGGGCCGCGCCGACGCCGAGCCCGACGCGGCCGGCGCCGGTGCCCAAGGTCGGGCGGGCGCCAGACGGCAGCGTGGTCGGCGGGCCGCGGCTGGCCGGCCGCGGCGTGATCCTGCCCGGACGCACCCGGCCGCTGCCGGCCAACCTCACCGCGCGCGGCTGGGTGCTGGCCGATCTGGACACCGGCGCCGTGCTCGCCGCCCGCGATCCGCACGCCAAGTACCTGCCGGCCAGCACGCTGAAGATCCTCACCGCGCTGACCCTGATCCCGCGGCTGAACAAGAAGAGCAGAGTGGTCGCCACCGACGCGGACGCCAACATCGAGGGCTCCCGGGTCGGCCTGGTGCCGAAGGGGCACTACTCGGTCGACATCCTGTTCCAGTCACTGCTGATGATGTCCGGCAACGACGCGGCGAACGCGCTGGCCCGCACCGCCGGCGGCGTCCCGAAGACGGTCGCGCTGATGAACGCCGAGGCCAGGCACCTGCAGGCGTACGACACGCACGCGGCCACGCCGTCCGGCCTGGAGGGCCCGGGGCAGTCCATCTCCGCCTACGACCTGGCGCTGATCAGCCGGGCCGCGTTCGCGCTGCCCGACTTCCGCCGGTACGACGCGCAGCGCCGGGGGAAGATCGGCGCGGTCTCGACCAAGTACGGCGCGTTCGAGATCGCCAACCAGAACCGGCTGCTCTGGGAGTACCCGGGTGCGTTCGGCGGCAAGACCGGCTTCACCGACGCCGCCCGGCACACCTACGTCGGCGCGGCCGGGCGGCACGGGCGCCGGCTGGTCGTCACCTTCCTGTACGCCGAGCGGCAGCCCATCGACCTCTGGCAGCAGGGCGCCGCGCTGCTCGACTGGGGCTTCGCGCTCCCCGCGGGCACCGCGCCGGTGGGCCAGCTGGTCCCGCCGGGCGCGCCGCCGGCGGCCACGCCGGCCAGCACGCCGACCGCTTCCGCCCGCCCAACACCGGCGGTGGCAGCGCCGGCCGGCGGCAACACCAGCGGTGGGACGCCGATGCTGCCGCTGGCCGGCGGCCTGACCGTCGCGGTGCTGGCGCTGGCCGCGGCCGCGGTCACCATGCGGCGCCGCCGCCGGATGGCCGACGAGGGCCCCTGGACGTCGCAGCCGCGCTAGCCCCGGCAGCCGGCCGGCTACACCGCGCGGCGACGCCGGCGCCGGAACCGGCGCTGACCGCCGGCCGGAGCGGCGGCCGCCGCGGGCCTGGCGACCGATTCCGCACCGGCCCCGGCGGCGCCACCGGCCAGCTCGGCATCCGGGGCGGCGATCGGATCGCCGCAGGCGGTCTCGCCGTCCGGGACGGCACCGGTCGAGGTCGCCGTCCAGGCGGCGCCGAACAGCAGGAACCGGGACACCAGGTTCAGCCAGATCAGCAGCCCGACGAAGCCGGCGAAGGTGCCGTACAGGCCGTTCGCGCCCACCCGGGCCAGGTAGAAGGTGGCGGCGATCTTGAGCACCTCGTAGCCGACCGCGGTGAACACCGCGCCGCGCAGCACCGGCCGGTACCGCACCGGGCGGCGCGGCAGCCGGACGAACAGCCAGGCGAACACCAGCGTGTCGGCGGCCATCGCGAGCACGATGCCGAGCACCGCGACGCCGACGCCCATCCCTGGCGTGCCGTCCAGGTTGACCAGTTCGAGCAGCGCGTTCGCGGCGGCGGTGCCGCCCGCGGTGAGGGCCAGCGAGAGGGCCATCGCCAGCCCCAGCCCGACCAGCGCGAGCAGGTCGCCGAGCTTGGCCTTGAACGGGTTCTCCTTGGTCGGCTCGCAGGCCCACTCGATCTGCAGTGCGGTGCGCAGGTTGCCGACCCAGCCGAGCCCGGCGTACGCGACGCCGACGAGGCTGACCAGGCCGAGCGTGCCGCGCTTGTCGATCGCGGTGTTGACCACGCTGGAGAACTCGTCCCCGACCGCGCCGGGGACGTTGTCCTGAATCAGGTCGGTCAGGTCCTTCAGCTGGTCCTGGTTGTGCGCCAGCACGTAGCCGGCGATCGACAGCGCGAGCAGCAGCAGCGGGAACAGCGCCAGGAAGCTGAAGTAGGTGATCGCCGCGGCGAGGTGGTTGCCACGGGTGTCGGTGTAGCGCTGGCCGGCCCGGACCAGGTGGTCCAGCCAGGGCCGGCGGTCACGTTCGGCATTGAGCCGGGTGGTGCCCCGGTCCTTCAGCCGGCCGAACCAGGCGAACCGCCCCGGCTTGGCCGCCGCCTCCCCGTCCCCGCCGGCAGCCGGCGGCCCGGTCACCCCGTCCCGAGCGGGAACTCCCGCCGTGGCTGCCACACCCGGTCACTACCCTGCGCGAACATCGTGAACACGCTGACCCGGAACCGGGCCTCGAAGCCGGCCAACCCGTCATACGCGGCGTCCAGGCCGGCCGGGTCGATATCGTGCGCGACGGTGACGTGCGGGTGGTAGGGGAACCTGGTCTCCCGCCAGAGCGGGCCGCGGCGGACCTGCCGCTCCAACTGCTCACACTGCGCGATGCCGGCCGCGACCACGACGAACACCACGTCCGACACCGGACGGAAGGTGCCGCTGCCGGACAGGTGCATCTCGAACGGCTCGGCCGTCCGGGCCGCCGCGGTCAGGTGGGTCTCCACCTCCGGCAGCGCGGCGGCCGGGATCTCGGTCGGCGGCAGCAACGTGACGTGCGGCGGGATGCGCCGGCCCTCCAGGTCGCCCACCTGCTCCCGCCAGGACGAGAGCGTGGCCGCGTACGGCTCGGGAATCGAGATCGCCACGCCGAGGTTGGCTACCGGCACGTCAGCCCTTCCGCAGCGGCAGCAGGCCGACCCGATCCTTCGCGGCCCGCAGCGTCTCGGCGGCCACCGCCTCGGCCCGCTCGGCGCCGATCGCGAGCACCCGGTCGAGCTCGGTCGGATCGTCCAGCCAGGCCTTGGTGCGCTGTTGGATCGGCCGGACGAAGCCGACCGCGAGGTCGGCCACGTCGCCCTTGAGGTCGCCGTAGCCGCGGCCGGCGTAGTCGGCGACCAACCCGTCCACCGGCCGGCCGGACAGCGCGGAGGCGATCGTGAGCAGGTTGCTCACGCCGGGCTTGTGCTCCGGGTCGAACCGGATCTCCCGCTCACTGTCGGTCACCGCGGACTTGATCTTCTTCCGGACCGTGTTCTCCGGCTCGAGCAGCTCGACCAGGCCGGTGCCGCCGAGCGACTTGCTCATCTTGGCGGACGGGTCCTGCAGGTCGGTGATGCGGCCGGTGTCCTTGACGATGTACGGCGACGGCACCGTGAACGTGGCGCCATAGCGGGTGTTGAAGCGCTGCGCCAGGTCGCGGGTCAGCTCCAGGTGCTGCCGCTGGTCTTCGCCGACCGGCACCGCGTCCGCCTGGTAGAGCAGGATGTCGGCGGCCTGCAGGATCGGGTACGTGAACAGGCCGACGGACGCCTGACCACCCCGGCTGGCCGACTTGTCTTTGAACTGGGTCATCCGGCTCGCCTCGCCGAACCCGGTCAGGCAGCTGAGCACCCAGGCCAGCTGGGCGTGCTGGGGCACCTGGCTCTGCACGAAAAGGGTGCACCGTTCCGGCTCCAGGCCCAGCGCCAGCAACTGCGCCGCGGCCACCCTGGTGCGCTGCCGCAACTGCGCCGGATCGGGCGCGATAGTCAGCGCGTGCAGGTCGACCACGCAGTAGAACGCGTCGTGCGTTTCCTGCAACGCCACCCAGTGCCGGATCGCGCCGAGATAGTTGCCGAAGTGGAACGAGTCGGCGGTCGGCTGGATGCCGGACAGGACCCGGGGCAACACGCCGGACCGGTCGTCGGAGGACATGCCTACCATTCTGTCAGCACCAGACGGCCGGCTCTCCACGGCGATCCCGCGGCCGGCCGCACCGCACCTTCGGGCGAACCAGTTCGTTGAATGTGACGGTGAACAGAGGATGCGGATAGCGTCCCGTGGTCGATCGAGTGCTCGCCGCACGCGAAAACCAGCCGTCCGGGTGGCGTGTCCGGTGGCAAGTAGGTGCGACCGGTAGCGACAAGTAGGGTTGCCCGGCCCGCAGCGACGATGAAGAGAGCGTGATGCAGCGGAACAGCCTGCCCGGTTCGGGTCCGTGGTCCTGGCTCGAGCCGTGCCTCTGGACGTACCGGTCCCGGGAGCTCGACCTGCTCGGCGACGCCGATCGGATGCTGGCGGCGGCGGTGCCGGCGGCCCGGTCCGGCGGTGCCGTCCTGCTGGCCGAGAAGCGCCGGCTGCACGCGGCCGGAGTGGGCGCGGCGACCGCGCCGGCGCAGGCCGGCGGCGGCGGGCACCGGTTCCTGGCCCAGGTCGGCATCCAGTTCCTGGCCGGCTACCACGACCTCAACCTGCGGGACGCGGCCCATGTCGGGCACGGCGCGATCCTCTGCCACGACCCGGAGTGGCGCGGCCGGCCGGAGCTGGCCGGCGTGATCGACGGCGCGCTGGTCGGGCTGGCCGCGACCGAGCCGTCCGACGACCCGAGCGTGAACGCGGTGGCCACGCTTGCCAAGCCGGTCCCCGGCGGGTACGAGATCAGCGGGCAGAAGAAGTGGATCTCGCGGCTGACCGAGGCGGCCGGCTTCGTCGTGTTCGCCCGCAGCCCGGAGCACCTGGCCGCGTTCTACGTGCCGGCCGACGCCGAAGGGCTGCGCGCGATGCCGGTGCCGCCGGCCGGGTTGACCGGCTGGTCCTGGGGCGAGTTGGTGCTGGAGAACGTCCGGGTGCCGGCCACCTCGATGATCGGCGCGGCGGTCGGCGGGGTAGCGGTGTTCCGCCGCCACTTCACCGAGTACCGGCCACTGGTCGCGGCGACCTGCCTGGGGGCGGCGGCCGCCTGCATCGACTCCTGGGTGGAGTTCGTCGTCTCCCGCGGCGAGACCGGCCGCGACCTGCCCGGTGGTGTCGGCGAGCGCATCGGCGACCTGCGCGGCCGGGTCGTGCTCGCGCTCTCCGGCCTGATCGCCGGCGCCGGCCACCCCGGCGGCGTGGACAGTTCCTGGTCCAAGATGGTGAAGGCGCAGGCCGTGGCGACCTCGCTGGAGGTCGCCCGCACCGCCGCCCGCAACATGGGCTCCGAATGCTTCGAGGCAAAGCACCCGGTCCGCCGCATCGTCCGCGACCTGGAAGCGTTCGAGCACGCCGACGGCTCGCTCGACCCGCTCCTCGCCGACGCCGGCAACCGCTTCGTCCAGTACAGCGCCGCCATCCTGGACGAGATCTCCGAACCCACCGCCACCCTCATCCGCCCCCGCCTCGGCGACTGACCAACCCTCCGAGTGTTACGAGCAGTATTACCAGTCCGGTAGACTGATGGCATGAGCATGTCGCGACTGTCGATCACGATGCCGCCAGATGTCGAGCGGGTCGTCCGGGCAGCAGCCGAACGCGCCGGGGTACCCGTCTCACAATGGCTGGCCCGAGTTGCCGAACATGCTGCCAAGAGTGAGGACGGGCTGCAGGCGGTAGCTGAGTACGAGGCCGACTTCGGCCCACTGCCAGCCGAGGCCGACCGGCGCGCCCAAGCCATACTGGCGGCGGCTGGACTGCTGAACAAGGATTCGATGCGGGCCGCGGGCTAGTGCCCGGAATCGTCTACGACACAGGCGCCCTTGTCGCTGCCGAGCGTGGTGATCCGGTCATGTGGGCATTCCACCGGCGGGCGCTGCAGTCGACATCGGTGCTGCCGATCGTGCCAGTGGTGGTTCTCGCACAGGCCTGGCGCGGCGGGCCACAGGCTCAACTCTCCCGCCTGCTACGTGGCTGCCATGTCCAGGAGGACAACGAGTCGATTGGCCGGGCTGCGGGCGCCGCCTGTGGCGTGGCCCGAGCCCGCGATGTTGTGGACGCGATCGTGGTGGTCACCGCGATCGCGCTGGGCGGCGCACTGGTTGTTACCAGCGACCCCGACGACCTCAACCACCTCGCCGGTGCATTGGACGTGAAACTGCCGCTGTATCCGGTCTAACGGATCCGGTCGGCCACGGCGCCGCTGCGCACGGACACATTCAACGAGACTTGATGCGCTTGAAGTGCGTCGAGGGTATCGAGTAAGGCCGTGCGGGCAGCGACAACGAGGTCAACGCCGCCAGTCGCGCTCATGCGTCTCCATCCAGTCGAGAAGGGCCTCAGCCTCGACTGGATTCCTGCCGGGGCCGGTGAGCAGGTCGACTGCGGCCTGGCTGGGCGCGACGAAATTCACCCCGCCGTCGACCGCCGGGCGATCGAATACGACATCATAATCACCAGTGGCGATCAATACATTGGCGCCGGCGTCGACGATACGCAGGCCCAGCGCATCGGCGATTTCACCGACGACGTCGGCATAGATCATCGCCGCTCGCGCCGGTGCGTACGGCGCCAGTCGCTGCGCGGCAAACGTTCCGGTCACGGCATAGCGGCCGACCTGGTTGGACGCCAGCTGGCTCATCAGGTGTGGGAGGCCACGCGGATCGAGGTAGGCGGTGACCGCATTGCTGCGCTGGAAGCCGTAGTCGAGGCTCCACCGCTCCAGCAGGCGGCGCCAGTCGACGTCCGTCACCGGGCCCTTGGCGGCCCTGGTGATCAGCCCCTCGCGCTGCAGGAACTCCACCACCCGATAGGCGGCGCCGGTCGACGCGCCAGATCGGCGGATCAACTCCGGCACCGAGACCGGCGGTCTGAAGTCGACCAGCGCTCGGGTGACCCGCGCCGCGGCTGGCCCGGCCAGGGTGCCCCGGGGCCGGCCGCGGCCGCGCCACGGATCGCGATCAGCCCCGACGTCGTGCAGGAAGAAGGCGGGCCGGTCGACCACGATGTGCAGGTTGCCGGCAGCATCGCCGTACGAGACCCGGCGCTGCTCGAGCCAGGACCGGACGGACGGCGTCAGGTAGGACGCCGCCAACAGCGGCACCTCCCCTGCGGCATCCGCGCGCCCCGCCTCGAGCTGCCGGATCGCCCGCTCGACGTCGCGGCCCTCGATCAGCCGCTTCGCGGCGATGACCAGCGAGGCGCGGGCCTGATCCGGCCCGACCAGGTCGGCCGCCGCGGCGGTGCCACGGCCAAGCCGGCTCGCCTCGTCGGAGAGGATCACCGACCACCCGGCCGGGATGCGCTCCCTGATCAGGGCGACGACGCGGCGCACCACGTCCATGACCCGCTCGGGCCGCCCAGCGGCGTACGCGAGCGACTGCGACATGGGCACCTCCCCGGGCGACTGATTCTTGAAATCTACCAGTTCCGGCGGCGGCGGAGATCGGGTATTTCCCGAACAGGATGAATCTGGCATTAACCACAATCCCGACGATCGGGGTCGACCGTCGGGACGGCGGCGCCGAGCGCCGCTGTGGCGGATCTGCTAGTGCAGCTTGGCGCCTACGGAGAGGAGCTTCTCCCGGAAGTTCTCGTAGCCGCGGTCGAGCAGGGAGGCGCCGCTGATGGTGGAGTTGCCCTGGGCGGACAGCGCGGCGAGGACGTAGGAGAAGCCGGCGCGCAGGTCGGGGACGTGCAGGTCGGTGCCCAGCAGCTTGGCCGGGCCGACGATGACGGCCGAGTGCCGGTGGTTGCGGAAGCCGAACCGGCAGTGGGTGGAGCCGAGGCACTCGGTGAAGACCTGGATCTGGGCGCCGAGGGCGCGCAGCGCCTCGGTGTAGCCGAGGCGGTCCTCGTAGACGGTCTCGTGCAGCACGGTGACGCCGTCCGCCTGGGTGAGCGCGGTGACCAGGGGCGGCTGCCAGTCGGTCATGAAGCCGGGGTGCACGTCGGTCTCGACCACCAGCGGGCGGGGCATCGGGCGCTCCCGCCAGAAGGTGACCTCGGCACCGTCGGAGGAGAACTCGAAGTCGCCGCCGGCCCGGCGGTAGACGTTCAGGTAGGTGGCCAGGTCGCCCTGCCGGACGCCGGAGACGGTGATCCGGCCGTCGGTGGCCAGCGCCAGGCTGGCCCAGGACGCGGCCTCCAACCGGTCCGGGACGGCGGTGTAGTCGACCCCGCGCAGCTGCCGCACGCCGGTGACCTGGATGGACCGGTTGGGCTTCACGGTGATCAGCGCGCCCATCCGCTGCAGCATGCCGATCAGGTCCATGATCTCCGGCTCGACCGCGGCGTTGCGCAGCTCCGAGTCGCCGGCGGCGACGACCGCGCCGAGCAGGAACTGCTCGGTGGCGCCGACGCTCGGGTAGGTCAGGTCGACCACGCCGCCACGCAGGCCGTGCGGTGCGGTCAGCTTGTAGCCGGTGTCGGTGCGCTCGGCGTCGACCCCGAACGAGCGCAGCACCTCCAGGTGGAAGCCGACCGGGCGCTCGCCGATGCTGCAGCCGCCGGGCCGCCAGATCTCCGCCTTGCCGGTGCGGTGCAGCAGTGGTGCGCAGGTCAGCACCGGGATGCGGCTGCGGTTGTGGAAATCGGCCAGGTCGCTGCTGCCGGCGACGTGCACGTCCTTCGCGGTGATCGTGACCTCGCCGGCCGCCACGCTGGTGGACGTGACCGAGCCGAGCGCCTCGACCAGCTCGGACACCACGTGAATATCGCGGACGAACGAGACATTGCGGATGGTCACCGGCTGCTCGGTCAGCAGCGCTGCCACCATCATCTTGGGCACGGCGTTCTTCGATCCGCGCACCGGGACGGTGCCATAGAGCGGAACGCCACCAGTGATGTGCAACGCGTCGTCGGCAGTCATCGTCGGCTCGATCTCCAGTTCGCTCGGCCTGTGTCGCTCTGGGTGTAGCTGTCGGTCCAGCCCGCTCCGGCCGACCCCGTAGGGAACCGGCCGTACCGCCCCCCGATTCCTACCCCTGTCCAGACGCCTCATCCGGCCGGCCGGTTGCCTGGCCTGATGTCGGACCCACCGCGCCTGCCGGCGGGTCAGTTTACCGGTCGGTGCGGCCGCGCTCCGCCGCCGACACCCGTGCCGGCACCGGGCCGGCCGCCGGCACCGGCTCGGCCACTGCCGCCGGACCAGCCACCGCCGGGCCAGCCGCCGCCGGGCCGAACGCCGGGCCGGCCGCCTCCGGGCCGGTCGCCGGCTCCCCGGTGCGGCCGGGCGGTTCGGGCGGGGTGACCCGCAGCCGGGCGATCCGGCGCCCGTCCAGCTCGGTGACGATGAGTGTCCAGCCGTCCAGCCGGACCGTGTCGCCGAGCGCCGGCAGCGCGCCGAGCGCGGCCATCACGTAGCCGGCGGCGGTCTCGTACGGGCCGTCGGGCAACTGCAGCCCGGTCTGCTCGGCGAAGTCGTCCAGGTTGAGCAGGCCGTCGACGTCCAGCACACCGCCGGGCTGGGCCGGACCGCGGCCCGGCCGGTCGTACTCGTCCCGGATGTCGCCGACCAGTTCCTCGATCAGGTCCTCCAGCGTGACGATGCCGTCGGTGCCGCCGTACTCGTCCACCACGATCGCCAGATGGTGGCCCTCACGGCGCATCTCGGACAGTGCCGGCAGCACCTTCTTGCTGCCCGGCAGCCGCCGGACCGGCCGGGCCAGGCTGCCGACGGTGGCGGCGCGCCCGCCCGGGACGTCCGGGGCGAGCAGGTCCCGGATGTGCACGAAGCCGACCACGTCGTCCACATCCTGGCCGACCACCGGGTACCGGGAATGCGGCGAGTCCAGCACCAGCTTGGCGGCTCGGCTGACCGTCATCGTGGCGTCCAGGAACTCGACCTCGGTGCGCGGCAGCATCACCTCGCGGACATGCCGCTCGCCGACGCCGAAGACCTCGTCGATCAGCTTCCGCTCGTCCCCGGACAGCGACTCGTGCGCGGCGACCAGCCCGCGCAGTTCCTCGTCGGTGATCGACTCGCGGTTGGCGGCCGGGTCGGCCCCGAGCAGCCGCACCACGCCGTTGGTGGTGCGCGACAGCAGCCAGATCAGCGGCCGGAACGTGGTGGCGATGCGGTCCAGCGGGGCGGCCGCGAACAGCGCCACCCGCTCGGCCCGCTGCAGCCCGATCCGCTTCGGCGCCAACTCGCCGAGCACCAGCGCCAGGTAGCTGATCGCGCCGGTGACCAGGACGAATGCGAGCGGGTCGGCGACGCCGTCGCGCACCCCGCGGCGGACCAGCCAGTCTGACACCGGCCGGGCCAGCGTGGTGGCGCCGAACGCGGCCGAGAAGAAGCCGGCCAGCGTGACCCCGACCTGCACCGCGGCGAGGAACCGGTTCGGGTCGGCGGCGAGCTTGGCCAGCCGGCGGCCGCGGCGGCCCCGCTCGGACAGCGCCTTCACCTGGCTCTCCCGCAAGGAGACCAGGGCGATCTCGGCGGCGGCGAACGTGCCGCCGAGCAGCACGAAACCAACTACCAGCAGGACGTAGAGGAGCGGGCCGCCCACGGCACCAGTCTAGGGTGGCGGCCGACGGGCGACGGTCACGGCGTTGGGAGGTCCGGATGCGGCTGCTGGTCACCGGCGGCGCCGGCTACATCGGCAGCGTGGTCACGCTGCGCCTGCTCCGCGAGGGGCACACGGTGACCGTGCTGGACGACCTGTCCACCGGGTTCGCCGACGCGGTGCCGCCCGGCGCCACGCTGGTCAAGGGCACCCTGGCCGACACCGCCGCGGACGTGCTCGGCACCGGACCGCAGTACGACGGGGTGCTGCACTTCGCCGCGAAGGCGCTGGTCGGCGAGTCGGTCGAGCACCCGGAGCGGTACTGGCACACGAACCTGGGCGGCACCCTGGCGCTGCTGGACGCGATGCGCCGGCACGCGGTGCCCCGGCTGGTGTTCTCGTCCACCGCGGCCACCTACGGCCAGCCGACCGAGATCCCGATCACCGAGCGGGCGCCGACCGCGCCGACCAACCCGTACGGGGCGTCGAAGCTGGCGGTCGACATGATGATCACCGATGAGGCCGGCGCGCACGGGCTGGGCGCGGTCAGCCTGCGTTACTTCAACGTGGCCGGCGCGCTGGACGGGTACGGCGAGCGGCACGCGGTCGAGACCCACCTGGTGCCGCTGGCGCTGCGGGTGGTCCGGGGCGCCCGGCCGGCGCTGAACATCTACGGCGACGACTGGCCCACCCCGGACGGCACCTGCGTCCGCGACTACGTGCACGTGGCGGACCTGGCCGAGGCACACCTGCTGGCGCTGGCCGGCGCGGAGCCCGGCCGGCACCGGATCTTCAACCTGGGCAGCGGCGCGGGCTACTCGGTGCTGGACGTGGTGGCGGCGGTCCGCCGGGTCACCGGCCACCCGCTGCCGACCGAGGTGGCCCCGCGCCGGCCCGGCGACCCGGCGGTGCTGGTCGCCGCCAGCGCGCTGATCCGGGACGAGCTGGGCTGGCAGCCGACCCGCGGCCTGGACGACATGGTCGCCGATGCCTGGGCGTTCGAGCAGGGCCGCTGACCGGTGCCAGCGACGACCTGGTCGGCGCCGGGCCGGTTGAACCTGATCGGCGAGCACACCGACTACAACGACGGCTACGTGCTGCCGATCGCGCTGCCGTACCGGACCAGCGCCACGGTCACGCCGCGGGACGACGGCCGGCTGCTGATCCGCTCCGCGCAGCGCCCGGACGAGCCGGCCGAACTGCCGGTGGCCGAGCTGGCGCCGGGCGTGCTGGGCGGCTGGCCGGCGTACCCGGCCGGGGTGGTCTGGGCGCTGCGCGAGGCCGGCCATCCGGTCGGCGGCGGGGCGGAGGTGGCGGTCGACGGGCAGGTGCCGGAGGGCGCGGGGCTGTCCTCGTCCGCGGCGCTGGAATGCAGCGTCGCGGCGGCGCTGGATGAGGCGCTCGGCCTCGGGCTGACCCGGGGCGAGCTGGCCCGGCTGGCCCAGCGGGCCGAGAACGGCTTCGTCGGCGTACCCAGCGGCGCGATGGACCAGCTCGCCGCGATGCTGTGCCGGGCCGGCGCGGCGCTGTTCCTGGACATCCGCGGCGACGGCACCGGGCCGGCCGCCGAGCAGGTGCCGCTCGACCTCGCCGCCGCCGGCCTCGCCATCCTCGGCATCGACACCCGCAGCCCGCACCAGCTGGTGGACGGCGAGTACGCCGACCGCCGGCGCAGCTGCGAGGCGGCGGCCGCCGCGCTCGGCGTGCCGGCGCTGCGCGACGTCGACCTGGCTGACCTGGACGCGGCGCTGGCCCGGCTGACCGACGGAGTGCAGCGGCGGCGGGCCCGGCACGTGGTCACCGAGAACGACCGGGTGCTGCGGGCGGTCGAGCTGCTGCGGTCCGGCCAGGTCGCCGGGATCGGCCCGCTGCTGACCGCCTCACACGCCTCGCTCCGGGACGACTTCGAGGTCACCGTGCCGCAGCTGGACACCGCCGTGGACGCGGCGCTGTCGGCCGGCGCGCTCGGCGCCCGGATGACCGGTGGTGGCTTCGGCGGCTGCGTGCTGGCCCTGCTCCCGGCCGGGGACGCGGCCGAATCAGGGCTGCGCGCCGCCGTCGACGCCGCCTACACCGCCGCCGGCTTCACCCTGCCCGGCTACTTCGCCGCCATCCCCTCGGCCGGCGCGCACCGCGCGGACCGGACCGCGGCCGGAACTGGATGACCCGGAATTGGATGACGGGGGCGGGCCCCGCTTTGGGCAACCGCCCCCGTCCTGCGGGGAAGTACGTCGATGGGGAGGCTATCTGGGCCGGGTGCGCCGGCCTCCCTTCATGCCGGGGAAGCCTGCCCTCCCCTTGGCGGAAAGTAAAGTCTTGACTACCCCACGTGCGATGAAGTAGAGGTCACAGCCCAGCGTGTACATCCAGCGGTTCCCTCGTAGACAGCACTGTGATAGCCGCTACATGCCTGCCACATCGGCCTGCTTGGCCCGGACCGCGTCGGCGGCCGCGGCCAGGGCGGCCCGCTCGGCGTCGGTCAGATCACGCTCGACCACCCGGCGCACACCGCCGGCACCGATCTCGGCCTCCACCCCGAGGTAGACGCCGGAGATGCCGTACTCGCCGTCGACCCAGGTGCAGACCGGCAGCACCGCGCCGCTGTCCTCGGCGACCGCGCGGGCCATCCGGGCCGCGGCCGCGGACGGCGCGAAGAAGGCCGAGCCGGTCTTCAGCAGCGCCACCACCTCGGCGCCGCCGTTGCGGGTACGGGTGACCAGGGCCTCGATCCGGTCGGCCGGCAGCAGCTCGTCCAGCGGCTTGCCGTCGACCGTGCAGGCCGACGGGACCGGCACCATCGTGTCGCCGTGCGAGCCGAGCGTCAGCGTGCGCACCACGCCGACCGGGACGTTCAACTCCTCGGCCACGAAGAAGCTGAACCGGGCCGTGTCGAGCATCCCCGCCTGGCCGATCACCCGCGCCTTGGGGAACCCGGAGACGGTCGCGGCCAGCGCGGTCATCTCGTCCAGCGGGTTCGACACGATGATCAGCACCGCGTCCGGCGAGCCGGCGACGACCTTCTCGGTGACCTGCCGGACGATCTTGGCGTTGGTCTCCAGCAGGTCCATCCGGCTCATCCCGGGCTTGCGCGGCAGGCCGGCGGTGATCACGACGAGGTCCGAGCCCTCGGTCACGTCGTAGTCGTTCGAGCCGAGCACCCGGGTCTCGAAGCCCTCGATCGGCCGGGACTGGTTCAGGTCCAGCGCGAGGCCCTGCGGCTTGCCCTCGATGATGTCGACCAGCGCGACCGAGTCGAAAATGTCGTACTCGGCCAGCCGCTGCGCGGTGGTCGAGCCGTAGAAGCCCGACCCGATAACGGAAACCTTGCCGCGACGCTGCGGAGCGGCCATGGCTCAGGCCCCCAGCTTCTCGATGATCGCGTCGGCGTACTCGGCGGTGCCGACGGCGGTCGGGTCGGTGCGGGTGGGCTTCAGGTCGTAGGTGGTGTTCTTGCCCTCGGCGATCACCGAGGAGACCGCGTTCTCCAGGTTCCGCGCGGCCTGCTCCTCGCCGAGGTGGTCGAGCATCAGCATGCCGGACAGGATCATCGCGGTCGGGTTGACCTTGTTCTGGCCCTTGTACTTCGGCGCCGAGCCGTGGGTGGCCTCGAACACCGCCGAGTCAGGGCCGATGTTCGCGCCGGGGGCCACGCCGAGGCCGCCGACCATGCCGGCGGTCAGGTCGGACAGGATGTCGCCGTACAGGTTCGGCAGCACCAGCACGTCCCACTCCTCGGGACGCTGCACCAGGCCCATACAGGTCGCGTCGACCAGGTTCTCCCACGGCTCGATGTCCGGGTAGTCCTTGGCCACCTCGCGGAACACCGACAGGAACAGCCCGTCGGTGTACTTCATGATGTTCGCCTTGGTGATGCCGTGCACCCGGTGGCGACCGTGGCTGCGGGCGTACTCGAAGGCGTAGCGGATGATCCGCTCCGCGCCGTACGCCGAGATCGGCTTGATCGACAGCCCCGAGTCGGGCCGGATCTGCTTCTTCTGCAGGCCGTTCAGCAGCGTGATGACCTTGCCGGCGTCCTCGCTGTTGGCCTCGTACTCGATGCCGGCGTACAGGTCTTCGGTGTTCTCGCGGACGATGACCACGTCCACCTGGTCGAACCGGGACCGCACGCCGGGGTAGGTCTTGCACGGCCGCAGGCACGCATACAGGCCCAACTCGTGCCGCAGCGCCACGTTCACCGAACGGAACCCGGTGCCGATCGGGGTCGTGATCGGGCCCTTCAGGGCGACCCGGTTGGCCTTGATCGACTCCAGGGTGGCCGGCGGCAGCGGCGTGCCGGCGGACTCCATCACGTCGACGCCAGCCTGCTGGACATCCCAGTCGAAGGACGACCCGACGGTGCCGGCGGCGGCCTCGAGCACCCGACGGGTCGCCTCGGTCAGCTCGGGCCCGGTACCGTCGCCCGGCACCAGGGTTACGCGGTGAGTGGTCATACGGCGAGCCTATCCCTACCGCTGCGGCCGAGTTGCCACCGCGTTACGGCGTCACCCGCTCGCCGCCACCGGCCCGGCCGGCGGCCCGTCACCGTCGCGTGTGGACGGTGTGGCGCCGGGGCCTACTGGCCGGGCAGCCGGGGCAGCGCGAGGCCGAGCAGGATGATGGCGACACCGCTGCCGGCGTAGCAGAGCACGTCGGTGAACCGGCCGCGGACGGCGAGCAGGCCGGCCTGCCGGACCGGTAGCAGCAGCCGGAGCAGGCCGGCCAGCACCAGCGCCACCGCCAGCAGCAGCACCCCGCGCAGCCAGTGCGGCGGCACCGCGGCGGCGTACCCGACCCCGGTCGCGGCCATCGCCAGCACCACGATCAGCGGCAGGTTGCGCAGATCCATCCCGCGCAGCCCACCCCCGACCGAGCGGTGATGCCTGGTCGCCCCCCGGCTCACGGGTTGATCACGTTCGGGCGGAGGTCCGGGGCCGGTTCGCCGCGCAGGACGGCGAGGGCGGCCTCGGCCTGCGCGCTGCGGACCAGGACATGATCGGTGGTGAAGCCGGACATCGAGGTGAACGGGATGCGCGCCCCGGCCAGCCGGCCGGCCACGTCGGCCAGGAAGCCGACCACCTCCCAGGGCAGTGGACCGGGGAAGGTGATCCGCTGCCAGCCGTGCTCCACGGTCTCGGCCGGGGGCAGCGCGGCGAACTCGGACTCGGCCGCGATCACCGTGGTCTCCGCCGGCTCCAGCACGACCGCGAGGAACGGCCCGGCCATGGCCGGCGGCCACCAGCCGGCCGGGTACCGGGCCACCGCGAGCGGCGTCGGGTCCAGCTCCGGGCGCAGGTCGGAACGCTGGCCCGCGGCTGGATCGGCGCCGTCCATGGTGGTCTGCTCAGCGCTCCTCGATCGATACCCAGGACTGCTTCTCCGGCCCGACGTACTCGCTGTCCGGGCGGATCAGCCGGTTGTCCAGCTGCTGCTCCAGCACGTGCGCCGTCCAGCCGGCCATCCGGGACACCGCGAAGACCGGGGTGAACAGGTCGGTCGGGATGCCCAGCGCGTGGTAGGCGCTGGCGGCGTAGAAGTCGACGTTCGGGCGCAGCGCCTTCACGTCGTAGACGGTCCGCTCCATCCGGTCGGACATCAGGTGATACGTCGGATCGCCGCTCAGCTCGCCGAGCCGGCGGGACATCTGGCGCAGGTGGGTGGCCCGCGGGTCTTCGCCGCGGTAGACCCGGTGGCCGAAGCCCATCAGCTTCTCGCCGCGGTCCAGCCGCTGCCGCACCGAGGCGTCCACCGTCTCCGGCAGCGCGTCGAGATCGTCGCCGATCAGGCCGCGCAGCGACCGCAGCACCCGCATCACCGCCTCGTTGGCGCCGCCGTGCAGCGGGCCCTTCAGCGTGGCGATCGCCGCGGTCACCGCGGAGTGCAGGTCGGACAGGGTCGCCGCGCAGACCCGGGCGGCGAAGGTGGACGCGTTCATCGTGTGGTCGGCGTGCAGCACCAGGCACTCGTCCAGGGCGGCCACCGCGACCGGATCGGCCGGGCGGCCGGTGATCTGAGCCAGGAACACCGCGGCGGTGCCGGCCGCCGGGTCGGCGGCGGGCAGCGTGCCGCCGGACCGGGCCGCCTGGTAGCGCGCCACCAGCACCGGCAGCTGCGCGACCAGCCGGACCGCCTTGCGGTTGTTCGCCTCCGGCCCGCTGTCGGCCGCGTCCGGGTCGTCCGCGGAGAGGGTGGACACCAGCGTGCGCAGCGCCTCCATCGGCGCGCACCGGGCGGCCACCGCGGGCAGCACCGCATCCACCGTCGGGGTCGGCGCCTGCCGGGCCGCGGCCAGCTCGGCGGTGTACCCGGCCAGCTGCTCGCGGGTCGGTAAGCCGCCGCGCTGCAGCAGGTACGCCACCTCCTCGAACGAGGTGCGCCCGGCCAGGTCATGGATGTCGTAGCCGCGGTAGCTCAGCCGGCCGGCGTGGCCGTCGATGTCGCTGATCGCGGTGCTCGCCGCCACCACGTCGGCCAGGCCCTTGGCCGGGCGCGCGGTCGGACGGGTCGCGTCGTGGGTGTCGCCCATGCGCGGATTGTCCTCTCGGAGGGTGCCCCGAAACTGCACGATCAGCCTATCGGACTCTGGATCTCCACCCCGCCGGCCGCGGGACCGGTTCCGGCCGCACCCGGCCGTACCTGGCCGGGCGGTTGGTCGTCCCGCGGTCCCGGTGGCTGGCCGGACGGCTGACCGGCCGGCGGTCCCGATGGCCGGCCGGGCGGGCCGGGCGGCTGGCCGGGCGGCGGTCCCGGTGGCCGGCCGGGCGGGCCGGGCGGCTGGCCGGCCGACGGGCCCGGCGGCTGGCCGGGCGCCTTGTCGGGCGGCTGGCCGGGCGCCTCGTCGGGCGGCTCGTCGGCCGGCGGGACCGGCGGTTGGCCGGGCGGAGCCGGCCGGATGCCCGCGGTCAGCAGCCGGCGGCGCAGCTCGGCGGTCGGCGGCGGCTCGGCGGACCCCGCCCCGGACCCCGCCCCGGGCCCGGCGGCCGGGTCGGTCAACGCCGCCAGGCCGGCCGCGCGGTGCCGTTCGGCGGCCGGCCGGTCGCCGCCGGCGGCGGCAACCTCGGTCAGCCAGAGGTACGTCAGCGCGATGCCGTACCGGGGGCCGTGCCCGTCCCGCAGCGCCAGGCTGTCGCGCAGCGCCCGCTCGGCGGCGGCGAGGTCCTCCCCGGTGCGGTGCGGGTCGGCCAGCCGCACCGTGGCCAGGTGGGTCAGGCAACGGGCCTGCCCGAGCGTGTCGTTCAGTTCGGCGTACAGCGGCCGGGCCCGCTCCAGCGCCTCCCGGGCCAGCTGGTACGACTGGCGCGCCGCGAGGGCCAGCCCGAGCAGTTCCCGGGCGTGCGCCTGGCCGGCCACGTCGCCGACCCGCTGGGCCAGCACCAGCGCCTCGTCCGCGCACTGCCGGGCGCCGTCCGGATCGCCCTGGCCCAGCAACGCGCTGCCCAGGTTGGTCAGGTCGATCACCCGGCCGACCACGTCCCGGCCGGGCCGGTGCCGGCGGGCGGACGTGAACGCGTTCGCCGCGCCCTTCTGGTCGCCGGCGGCCAGCAGCTGGCGACCCTCATGCTCGTGCAGCCGGGCGTGCCGCGGCCCGCCCCGGGACCGGCCGCGCAGCTCACGGGCCGCCCGCATGTGCTCGTCGGAGTCCCGGCCGAGCATCTCGTCGACCGCGACCAGGCGCAGCAGCGCGGTCTCCTCGGCCACCGTGGCGCCGCGGGCCCCGGCCACGGTGGCCATCGCGGTGGCCGCGTCGTACCGGTCGTCCAGCCGGTCCTCCCAGTCGAACCAGACATCCAGCGCGTCCGCGATCGTCCACAGGTCGGCGCTGCGGCCGTGCGGCTCGTCCCGCTGCAGCAGCTCCAGCAGCGCGGTGTCCTCCAGCCGGAACCAGGCCTGGGCGTCCGCCCGCTGCTCACCGCTGGCCGGGCCGGTCAGCGCCCGGACGTGCTGCGCGGCCCGGTCGGCGTAGTGGCCGACCAGCCGCACCTCGGCGGCCCGCGGCCCGGACCGCGGGCTCGCCAGCGGGCCGGCCGGGGGCACGTGGGCGGCCCGGACCGGGTCGGGGATGCGGTACCGGTCCGGCCGGACCAGCTGCAGCAGCGAACGCGGCTCCAGTTCGTCCAGCACGGCCCGGATCCGGCGGTGCCGCCAGCCGGCGTAGGTGGCCATCGTGGTCACCGACAGCTCGGACACCGGCGCCACCGCGAGCAGCCGCAGCAGCCGCCGGGAGTCCCGGGACAGCCCCTGGTTGATCCGCTCGTACACCCAGCCACGGACGGCGGAATCCGCGTCGCCGCCGTCCGCCGCGCCGGCCTCGCTGAGGTGGTCGAGCAGGCTGGCGATCGAGACGTCCGGCCCGGACGCCAGCCAGATGCCGATCCAGGTCGCCACCGACGGGTTGCCCAGGTACCAGTTGGCCAATGTGCGGCGGTCGGCCGAGAGCCCGGCCACCTCGTCCACCCGGTCCGGCGAGGCGGCGTAAAGGACCCGGACAGCAGCGGCCGGGTCGAGCGCGCCGACCGCCACGTCGGCGAACCCGGGCAGGTCGGCCGCGCGCACGTTGCCGGCGGCCAGCACATGCGCGCCCGGCACCCGGGTCGGCAGCCAGCCGACCTGATCGGCGCTGGCCACGTTGTCCAGCAGCAGCAGCCGGCTCTCGGCGCCGAGCTTGCGGGCCACCTCGGCCGCGGCGGCGTCGGCGTCCCGGGCCGCGGCCAGCGGCAGGCCGAGCGCGGTCAGCACCCGGGTGCGCACCCGGGCCGGACTCTCCGCCTGGCCGGGGCGCTGCCCGCGCAGGTCGACGTAGGTGCGCCGGTCGGCGTCGGCGTCCGGCACCAGCCGGCGGGCGGCCTGCCCGGCGACCGTGGAGGTGCCGATCCCGGCCGGCCCGTGGACCAGCACGTTGCCGCGCTCCCGGGCCAGCTCCACCACCTGGTCCAGGACCGCGTCCCGGCCCAGCGGCTCGGCGAACTTCGGCAGCGGTGTGGTCGGCGGCTCCGGCGCGACCGGCTGCTTCTTCCGCCGGGCCTCGTACACCTGCGTCGCCGTGAACCCGAGGAGCGTGATCAGCGCCGGCCCGCCGTAGCCGAGCCAGGTGGCCAGGACGTTGCCGAGCACCTCCTCCAGCACGACGCTGAGCAGCCTGCCGAGCAGCCCGACGACCAGGAACGCCTGGGCCAGCCAGCGCACCCTCGCCAGCCGGGCCGGCCGCGGCCCGGCGCTCACAATGTCTCC
>Ga0307499_10000217_pt1 | contig 21195 bp, 17 predicted proteins | sample 13_S_MG_FD_201363 | JGI IMG/M metagenome (GOLD analysis project Ga0307499, IMG submission 201363) | Soil microbial communities from Populus trichocarpa stands in riparian zone in the Pacific Northwest, United States - 13_S | ecosystem: Environmental > Terrestrial > Soil > Riparian zone > Trees... | reverse complement strand
GCCGCCCGGCAGCACCCACCCGCCCTTCGGCGTGATACCGACCGGGATCACCTCGTACTGCTCCCGGTCGAGCGCGCCGAGCACGCTGCCGGCGGACACGCAGGAGATCGCGTGCTCTGTGCTGCGGCCGCCGAAAATCACCGCGACCCTTACCCTGCGCCCGGACATGGCGGTCACCCTACCTGCCCGATCCGGACCGTCTGTCCGCTCAGGTCACCGGAGCGGCAGCCCGGCCAGTGCGCGGGTCACGTCGTCGACCAGATCGGCGGTGTCCTCGCAGCCGGCGGAGAGCCGGACGAAACCGGCGGGCACGATGTCACCGCCCCATTGCGCCCGGCGGTCGGCGGTGGTGTGCAGGCCACCGAAGCTGGTCGCGGCCAGCACCAGCCGGGCGGTGCCGAGGAACCGCTCGACCGCCTCGGCCGACGCCAGCTCGAAGGACAGGACGCCGCCGAACCGGTGCATCTGCCTGCTGGCCAGGGCATGCGCGGGATCGGTGGGCAGGCCGGGGTAACGCAGCCCGGTCACCTCGGGGCGCTCGCTGAGCAGGGTCGCCAGGGCCAGGGCATTCGCCGCCTGCCGGGCCAGCCGGAGGTCCAGGGTGGCCAGCGAGCGGTGCGCCAGCCAGGTCTCGAACGGGCCGGGAATGGCGCCTGTGGACAGTCGCCAACTGCGCAGCGCGGTCAGCCGACCGGGATCGGTGACCGCGACGTGGCCGAGCAGCAGGTCGCCGTGCCCGGTCAGCGCCTTGGTGCCGGAGGAGATCGAGTAGTCGGCGCCGAACTCCAGCGGGCGCTGGCCCAGCGGGGTGGCGGTGGTGTTGTCGACCGCTATCGGGACACCGTGTCGGTGGGCGATATCGACCGCCGCGGCGATGTCGGCCACGTCCAGGCCCGGATTGCTCGGGGTTTCCAGCAGCACCAGCGCCGCGTCGGCAATGTCCGATTCGGACAGTGGCCGGCCGGTGGGCACCTCGCGCAGCGCCACGCCCCGGGCGGCGAGGTGCTCGCGGGCCAGCGCGCGGGCCACGTAGTAGCCGTCCGCCGGCAGCACCAGCGCCTGCCCGGGCGCCAGCAGGCTGAGCAGGACCGCGCTGACCGCGGCCATCCCGGAGCTGAACACGACCGCGCTGCCGCCCTCCAGCTCGCCGAGCGCCGCCTCGTACCGGCGCCAGGTCGGGTTGTCGTTGCGGCCGTAGGAGTCCGTGCCGTCGCCCGGGCCGCCCAGGTGGTAGGTGGCCGCGAACGTCGGCCCGGGCAGGAACGGGGCACCACGCTCGGCCGGCGGCAGTCCCGCGTGGACGGTCCGGGTGCCGTCCCGGTACCGCGGCACCGGCACCGGGCCGCCGGGCCCGCCGGCCGGGCCGACCGGCCCAGCCGGCCGGTCGGCGGCGCCGCTGGACGGGTCGGGCACGCTGCCGGGAGCCGGCGTCACCGCGAGCGTTCGGACTTCATGTCGCGATCCATCAGGCCACGCAGCATGTCGGCCGGCGTCATGCCCTCGTGGCAGACCTTCGCGACGTGCTCGGTGATCGGCACGTCCACCCCGTGCCGGCGGGCCAGGTCGAGCACCGACCGGCAGGATTTCACCCCCTCCGCGGTCTGCCTGGTGGCGGCCTGCGCCGCGGCCAGCGTCTCGCCGCGGCCCAGCCGCTCGCCGAACGTCCGGTTCCGGGACAGCGGCGAACTGCAGGTGGCGACCAGGTCGCCCAGCCCCGCCAGGCCGGCGAACGTCATCGGGTCGGCGCCCAGCGCGGCGCCCAGGCGGGCCGTCTCGGCCAGCCCGCGGGTCATCAGCGAGGCCCGGGTGTTGTCGCCGAAGCCCATCCCCTCGGCCATCCCGCAGGCCAGCGCGATCACGTTCTTCACCGCCCCACCGAGCTCGCAGCCGACCACATCGACGTTCGTGTAGGGCCGGAAGTACGGCGTGCTGCAGGCGTGCTGCACGGCGGCGGCCCGGTCGTGGTCGACGCAGGCGATCACGGTCGCGGCCGGCTGCTCCTCGGCGATCTCGCGGGCCAGGTTCGGCCCGGACACCACGGCGATCCGGCCCGCCGGCACCCCGGCCACCTCGCAGATCACCTCGCTCATCCGCTTCGCCGTGCCGAGCTCGACCCCCTTCATCAGGCTGACCACGGTCGCGTCGGCCGGGATGGCCAGGGCGAACGCGGCCAGGTTCGCCCGCAGGGTCTGGGACGGCACCGAGAGCACCACGATCTCGCTGCCGTCGAGCACCTCGACCGGGTCGCTGGCCGCGTGCAGCCCGGCCGGCAGCCCGATCCCGGGCAGGTAGTCCGCGTTCTCCCGGTCGCCGTTGATCGAGCTCGCCAGCTCTGGCCGGCGGGCCCAGAGCCGGACGTCACCGCCGGCGTCGGCGAGCACCTTCGCGAACGCGGTGCCCCAGGAGCCGGCGCTGAGCACCGCCGCCCGGGTCACGCCGGCACCGTCACGACGCCGTCTCCCGCCCGGACGCTTCGGCCTCCGGCCCGGCCGGCACCCCTTCCGTCGGCGCGCCGTCCACCGGCACACCGTCCACCGGCAGCCCAGCCGACGGCACGCCGTCCGCCGACACCCCGTCCACCGGCAGACCAGCCGACGGCAGGCCGTCCACCGGCTGCGCATCGGGCCGCGGGCTGTCCGCCGGCACACCGTCCGCGGGCGCTCCGACCGGCGCCCCGTCCGCAGCCACCGCCTGCGCAGCCAGCCCCTCGGCCAGCAAGCCGTCCGCGGCTACGCCGCCGACCGGCAGGCTGTCCGCCGGCGGGGCCGGGGGCTCGTCGGGGGCGGCAGCGGTCGCGGCGGTGCCGTTCGAGCGGCGCCAGAAGGTGGTGGGTGGGGTCTCGCCGCGCAACTCGGCGACCCCGTCCCGGACCCGGGTCATGATCACGTCGGTGACCTCGCGGAGCAGCTCGGCGGTCTGCGGCCGGCCGCGGTAGGCGGAGAGGTCCACCGGCGGGCCGGCCAGGCACTCCGCCTTCTTGCGCGGCAACGGGCGGTACCGCTTGCGGTAGACGTCCACCGCGAGCTGCGGGCCCCACTGCGCGACCGGGATCACCGGCACGTCGCTGCTGAGCGCCAGCCGGGCGATGCCGGTGCGGCTGACCATCGGCCACATGTCCGGGTCGCGGGTGACGGTGCCCTCCGGGTAGATGCAGACCGCCTCCCCGGCGGCCAGCGCGGCGATCGCGTCCCGCAGCGAGGCCTGCGCGTCGCTGGTGCCGCGGTGCACCGGGATCTGCCCGGCGCCGCGCAGCACCCGGCCGACGAAGAAGATCCGGAACAGCTCGTCCTTGGCCAGGAACCGGGGCACCCGGCCGGCATCCCAGACGTACCGGGCGAAGGTGAGCGGGTCGGCGTGCGAGACGTGGTTCGCGACCACCAGCACTCCCCCGGTCGCCGGGATGTGCTCCAGGCCGCGCCAGCGCAGCTTGAACAGCACCGAGTCCACCGGGTAGATCACGGCCCAGGCGACCCGCAGCCAGAACCCGACCCTGCCGTGCCGCGCCACGCCGCACTCCCCTCGTCGACTCTTGCCCGATGAGCCGGCCCCGGCCCCGACCGGCCCCGGTTCCATCGGCCGGCCTCGTTCGTCGGCCGGCCGGTGTCCGTCAGCCGACCCGGCTGACCAGCGCCGGGCAGGCCGGGACGGGGCGGGGCCACCTCAGCCCTGCCGGCAGTCTGTCGTCCCCCGCCGCCGCTGTCCACGTCGGACACCGGCCGGGCGGCCGCGCCCGGAGTCGGCCCGGCCGGCCGGCGGTGCGAAGATCGACGGTGTCATGCGATGGTCCGTGGTGGTGCCGGTGAAGCGGCTGCCTGCCGCCAAGACCCGGTTGCAGGACCCGCGCCGGGCCCCGGCCGACCACGCCGCGCTCGCGCTGGCCCTGGCGCTGGACACGGTGCGGGCCGCGGCCGGCAGCCCGGTGGTGGCCCGGGTGGTGGTGGTGACCGACGACGCCGACGCCGGCCGGGCGGTTCGCGCCCTGGACGCGTTGGTTGTCCGGGACGAGCCGGACGCAGGCCTGAACCCGGCGCTGACCCACGGCGCCGGCGCGGCCCGCCGGATCGCCCCGGACGACGGGATCGCGGTGCTCTCGGCCGACCTGCCGGCGCTGCGGCCGGCCGAGCTGACCGCGGCGCTGACCGCGGCGGCCGTTACCGGGCGGGCGTTCGTGCCGGACGCCGCCGGCACCGGCACCACGCTGCTCGCCGCCGGGCCGGGCGCCGTTCTGGACCCGCGCTACGGACCCGGCTCCCGGGCCGGCCACCGCGCGTCCGGCGCGGTCGAACTGGCCGGCGACTGGCCGTCGCTGCGGCGGGACGTGGACACCGCCGCCGACCTGGCCGAGGCCGCCGCGCTGGGCCTCGGCCCGGCCACCCGGGACTGGCTGGCCAGCCATCCGGCCGAGGACCCGGGCACAGGCCGTACGATCCGGGCATGAACGCCGCCGACCCGACCCCCGAACCACCGGCGGCGCCCGCGGCGGCCGGCGGCCGGGCGGTGCAGGCGACGGTCGGGACGTTCGATCCGGCGTCCGGGGCGGGCACGGCGCTGCTGGACGACGGCCGGCCGGTGCAGTTCGACGGGGCCGCGTTCGCCGCCGGCGGGCTGCGGCTGCTCCGGTTCGGCCAGCGCGTCCGGCTGGAGTACGCCGGCGACCGGGTCGCCCGGGTGACCATCCACACCCTGCCCTGACCGGCCCGCGCGCCGGCCGGCCGGGCGGCCGACCAGAAGGCCGACAACAAGCCGCCGACAAGCCAGCGACCAGGGCAGCAACAGCCCATAACAGCCACGTGCCTGGCGTTCACCTTGCTGAGGGACGATGGCTCGGCTGGCGGCCGCGGGCGGGCGGCGGCACCGTGGCAGTACACACGGGAGGGTGGACCGGCGGCGGGTGGCCGCCCGGGCCCGGGAGCCGGGGTGGACGGCGGGAGGAGCACGCATGACCGATGCGATCACGGCGGCGCTCGGCCAGGTCACCGAGCGGGACGACATCGTTCCGAACGATCTGGCCGACGACCCGGTCCAGCCGGTCCCGGAACTACCGGACGACCGGTTCTACAGCCGGGAGATGTCCTGGCTGGACTTCAACGCCCGGGTGCTGGCGCAGGCCCAGGACCGGCGCATCCCGCTGCTGGAACGGGTCAAGTTCCTCGCCATCTTCGCCGGCAACCTGGACGAGTTCTACATGGTCCGGGTCGCCGGGCTGAAACGCCGGCAGGAGATGGGCCTGGCGCTGGCCGCCGCCGACGGGCTCTCCCCCCGGGACACGCTCAGCCGCATCTCGACCCGCACCCAGCAGCTGATGCAGCAGCACGCCCGCTGCTTCATCGACGATGTCGAGCCGGCGCTGGCCGCGCAGGGCATCCGGATCGTGCACTGGGGCGCGCTGGACGACGGCGAGCAGCGCCGCCTCGGCGCCTACTTCCGCGACCAGGTGTTCCCCGTCCTCACCCCGCTGGCGGTCGATCCGGCGCACCCGTTCCCGTACATCAGCGGGCTGTCGCTGAACCTGGCCGTGTTCGTCCGCGACCCCGGCGGCGGGCCGGAGCAGTTCGCCCGGGTGAAGGTGCCGAACAACGTGCCCCGGTTCGTCGTGACCAGCGGCACCGATGCCGACCCGGACGAGCGGACCGCCACGTTCCTGCCGCTGGAGGAGCTGATCGCGGCGCACCTGGAGCTGCTGTTCCCGGGCATGGAGGTGGTCGAGCACAACCTGTTCCGGGTCACCCGCAACACCGACATCGAGGTCGACGAGGACCGGGACGAGGACCTGCTGCAGGCGCTGGAGCGGGAGCTGTCGCGGCGCCGGTTCGGCCCGGCGGTGCGGCTGGAGGTGGCCGACACCACCCCGCCGCACGTGCTCGACCTGCTGGTGGCCGAGCTGGACGTGAGCCCGGGCACGGTGTTCCGGGTGCCGGGGCTGCTCGACCTGGCCTCGCTCTGGCAGGTGTACGGGGTGGACCGGCCGGACCTGAAGGACCGCCGGTACGTGCCGGCCACCCATCCGCGGTTCGCCGAGGGCGAGGTGCCCAAGAGCGTGTTCGCCACGCTGCGCGAGGGCGACGTGCTCGTGCACCACCCGTACGAGTCGTTCTCCACCAGCGTGCAGCGGTTCATCGAGCAGGCCGCGGCCGACCCGAACGTGCTGGCGATCAAGCAGACGCTGTACCGGACGTCGGGCGACTCGCCGATCGTGGACGCGCTGATCGACGCGGCCGAGGCCGGCAAGCAGGTGGTGGTGCTGGTCGAGGTGAAGGCCCGGTTCGACGAGCAGGCCAACATCAAGTGGGCCAAGGCGCTGGAACGGGCCGGCTGCCACGTCGTCTACGGCCTGATCGGGCTCAAGACGCACTGCAAGACCTGCCTGGTGGTGCGGCAGGAGGGCAGCACGATCCGGCGCTACTGCCACATCGGCACCGGCAACTACAACAACCGGACCGCCCGCACGTACGAGGACCTGGGTCTGTTCACCGCCGACCCGGGCGTCGGTGCCGACCTGACCGACCTGTTCAACGTGCTGACCGGATACTCCCGGCACACCGAGTACCGCTCGCTGCTGGTGGCCCCGCACGGGCTGCGGCCCGGGCTGATGGAGGCGATCGACCGGGAGGTGGCGCACGCCCGGGCCGGCCGGCCGGCGCTGATCCAGATCAAGGTCAACCACCTGGTGGACGAGCAGATCATCGACGCGCTGTACCGGGCCTCGGCGGCCGGCGTGCAGATCGACCTGCTGGTACGCACGTTCTGCTCGATCCGGTCCGGTGTGCCGGGGCTGTCCGAGCGGATCCGGGTGCGCTCGATCCTGGGCCGGTTCCTGGAGCACTCCCGGATCGTGCACGTGGGCAACGACGGCAACCCGGAATACCTCATCGGCAGCTCGGACCTGATGCACCGCAACCTGGACCGGCGGATCGAGGTGCTGATCCGGGTCACCGATCCGACCGCCCGCAAGCACGTGCAGGACATGTTCGAGCTGGCCTTCGCGCCCGACATCGCCGCCTGGGACCAGCAGCCGGACGGCAGTTGGCAGCGCACCGCCGGCGAGCCCGGCCAGCCCTTCCGGGACTACCAGGAGGAGCTGATGCGGCGGCTGGCGAACCGCGGTGGGTAGCGCCCGCCCGGCCGCCGCCGGACCGGTCCCGGCCGGTGGCGCGGCCGCGCGGGACCGGCCGGACCGCCCTGCCCCGCGGAGGACCCGATGATCGAGGAAGAGGTCAAGCTCGCCGTACCCGGCCGCTTCGCGCTGCCCGAGCTGACCGACCCGGACGGTGGGGTGCACGCCGTCGAGGCGGCCGGCACCCGGACGTTGCGGGCCACCTACTGGGACACTGCCGACCTGCGGCTGGCCCGCAACGGCATCACGCTGCGGTACCGCACCGGCGAGAGCGGCCCGCCCTGGCACCTGAAGCTGCCGCTGCCCGGCCACAGCCCGGGGACCCGGGAGGAGCTCACCGCGAAGGGGAAGGTCGGCGCGGTGCCGGCCGAGCTGCGGGCACTGGTCACCGGCTGGGTGCGCGGCGCGGAGCTGGCCCCGGTGGCCACCCTGCGCACGGTCCGCGCGGTGTACCGGGTGCTCGGCCCGGACGGCACCGAGCTGGCCGAACTGGTCGACGACATGGTCTCGGTGCTGGACGGCCAGCGCGCGGTGGCCCGGTTCCGCGAGCTGGAGGTGGAGCGGCGGGCCGGCGCCGGCACCGTGCTGCCCCGGCTGCGCGACCGGCTGGTGGCGGCCGGCGCGGTGGAGGGCGAGTTCACGCCGAAGGTGGTGCGCGCGCTCGGGCCGGCCGCGACCCAGCCGAGCGACCTGCCGGCGCCGCCGGCCCTGACCGGCAAGGTGACCGGCGGCGACGTGGTGGCCGCGGCGCTGGCCACCGCCGCCCGCGGGCTGGTCCGCCAGGACGCCCCGGTCCGCCGCGGCGCGCCGGACGCGGTGCACCAGATGCGGGTGGCCTGCCGGCGGCTGCGCAGCGACCTGCGCACGTTCGGCCCGCTGCTGGAGGCCGGGTGGGCCGACGGTCTGCGCGATGAGCTGTCCTGGCTGGCCGACTCGCTCGGCGCCGCCCGCGACCTGGAGGTGCAGCGGGAGCGGATCCGGGCCGCCGCCGGCGCCGATCCGCTGGCCCCGGTGGACCCGGCGGCGACCGGGCGGATCGACGCGCTGCTGGCCGGCGCCGAGACGGCCGCCCTGGCCGCGGCGCTGGCCACCCTGAACACCGCACGCTACGCCCGGTTGTTGGACCGGGTGGTGGACTCGGCCCGGCAGCCCGCGCTCACCCCGCTCGCCGGCAAGCCGGCGGACCAGGCCATCGCTCCGCTGGTCGCCGCCGCCTGGCAGAAACTGACCGCGCAGGCCGGCAGGCTGCGTCCGGGCGGGGCGGACCAGCGCTGGCACCGGGTCCGGATCCTGGCCAAGCGGGCCCGGTACGCCGGCGAGGCGGCGGCACCCGCGGTGGGCCGGCCGGCCCGCAAGCTCGCCGCCGCCGCCGAGTCCATCCAGGACCTGCTGGGGCGGCATCAGGACGCCGCGGTGACCGCGCAGACCCTGCTCGAGCTGGCCCACCGGCACCCGGACGACCTCGCGCTGGTGCTCACCTGTGGCCGGCTGGCCGAGCGGGAACGCGCCGCGGTACGGGCCAGCCGGGCCGCCTTCCCGGCCGCCTGGGAGCGCGCCGCCAGCCCCCGCGCGACCCGCTGGCTGGCCTCGTGACGCACCGGGGAAATGCCGCGGGGGGCGTGGACATCGAGGCTGCCGGCGGAGTGCTCTGGCGGCCGGGCAGCGGCAACGGGCTCGGCCCGGCCGCCGGCGGACGGGCCGGCGCCGCGGTGGAACTGGCGATCGTGCACCGGCAGCGGTACGACGACTGGTCACTGCCGAAAGGGAAACTGCACGAGGGCGAGCACCCGCTGCTGGCCGCCTGCCGCGAGGTGACCGAGGAGACCGGCGTCGAACCGGTCGTCGGCCGGCGGCTGCCACAGCAGGAATACCGGCTCGGCCCGGACCGGAAAACAGTCGACTACTGGACGATGACGCCCCGGGATATCGGCGCGACGGGAACGTTCCGCCCGAATGACGAAGTCGACCAGGTGCGTTGGGTGCGGCCGGCCGAAGCGGCCACCTGGCTCAGCTACGACCGGGACCGGGAACTGGTGCGGACATTCCTCGCGGTGCCGCCGGGCGGCTCGATGCTGCTGCTGGTGCGGCACGCGCGGGCCGGCGACCGGCACAGCTGGCCCGGTGACGACCGGCTCCGGCCGCTGGACGGATCAGGCCGCCTGCAGGCAGACGCGCTGCGCACGGCCCTGCGCTTCTTCCGGCCGGACCGGGTGCTGGCCGCCGACAACGTGCGCTGCGTGGACACGGTCCGGCCGCTGGCCGGGGAACTCGGGCTGCCGGTGGAGGCCGAGCCGGCGCTGACCGAGCAGGCCTTCGGGGTGGACGTCGGCCGGGCGCTGCGCCGGATCCAGGAGCTGGTCAGGCTCGGTGGCCGTTCGGTGCTGTGCAGCCAGGGCGGCGTGATTCCGCACATCATCAAGACCGCCGGCCGGGACGGCGGGGTGCGGCTGCCGGAGATACCGGCCCGGAAGGGCAGCGTCTGGGCGTTGTCCTTTGTGGACGATCGGCTGGCCGCCGCGGACTACTACCCGGACCTGGCCGAACACGGCGGCCAGGGCCGACACACGACTGGGCCGGGTGGTCGGACGCACTGAACGTCCGCCACCCGGCCCGGTGCCGTGAAACCTCCGCGTAACAGGCGGTCAGGCCTTCTTCGCGGGGGTCTTCCTGGCGGTGGTCCGCGTGGTGGTGGTCTTGGCGGCGGTCTTCGTCGCGGCCGCCTTGGCCGGCGCCTTCGCGGCGGCGGCGCGCGGGGCGGCCTTGGCGGCCGTCGTCCTCGCGGCCGTCGCCTTGGTCGCCGCCGTCTTGGCCGCCGCCGTCTTCGCCGGAGCCTTCGCCGCGGTCACCTTCGGCAGCTTCTTGGCCCCACTCACCACGTTCTTGAACTCCTGCCCCGCGCGGAACGCCGGAACAGAGGTCTTCTTCACCCGGACCTTCTCGCCGGTGGCCGGGTTGCGGGCGATCCGAGCGGCGCGGTCGCGCTTCTCGAAGACGCCGAAGCCGGTGATGGCGACCTTCTCGCCCTTCTGCACGGCGCGGTAAACCACGTCGAGCAGGGCTTCGACGGATGCCGACGCCCGCTTCTTGTCGTCGCCGAGACGCTCGGCGAGCGCCTCGACCAACTGGGCCTTGTTCACATGTCCTCCCCGGGAAGGGTTTCTCTCGGCCGTTCGGCCGATCCCGCCGAACGGTAGGCGGACTTTCCTCGACGTTCAACGACCTGGGCACTCGATTTCCGTTGTGTCGCAGTGTCTTCCGCGCCACATCGAGCAGGCCGTTGTACGGAAAGCCTACCGGACAGGGGTTCTGGGCCGTTCCGCAGAGGTTGCCTGGACCAGCGGAGAAGTTGCCGAACTCGCGGTGAATTCCGGCGAGCGGGCCGGTCAGTCGGCGTGTGCGAGCAGATCGAGCCGGATGTACTCCTGGTCGAACCGGCCATCCGGGCCGCGCGATTCGGCCAGCGCGCGCTCCTCGGCCGCCTGCCGGAAGGCGCGCAGCCGGTCCGCCGGCACCAACGCGTCGTACCCGACCAGGACCTGGCTGCGCAGCCAGCCCAGGAATGCCGTCTCGTCCGGGAGTTCCCGGCGCTGCTGGACCAGCCGCAGCCAACCGTCGTGGTCGGTGCGCAACCCGGCCGCGGCCAGCATCGGCGCGTACTCCTCCGGGGTCGGGAAGTACCAGCCACTGGACCGGCCGCCGGCGCGGCGGGATTCCTCGTCCAGCACCTGGCGCACCGCGGCGATCTGCCCGTGCCCGCCGAACTCGGCGCGGAACACCCCACCGCGGCGCAGCACCCGGCGCACCTGGCCGAGCACTCGCGGGTGGTCCGCGGCCGGGATCCAGTGCAGCATGGCCACCGAGACCACCGCGTCGTACCGGCCGGCCGGTGCCACCGAGTCCAGCTCCTGCGCCCGGCGCACCTCGAACCGGACGTGCCCGGCAGCGTTGCGCTGCCGGGCCGTGGCCACCATGTCCTGGTCCGCGTCCACCCCGAGCACCTGCCCGGCCGGCACCAGACCGGCCAGCCGGGCGGTGAAGTCGCCGACGCCGCAACCCAGATCGAGCACCCAGTCGCCGCGCCGCAGCCGCACCCCCCGCAGCACGTCCCGGTCGTACTGGCGGTGGTGGGCGGTGTTGGCGGCGTAGAGGCCGGCGTCCCAGCGGGCCGGTGGGGCGGTCACGTCATTCACCTCGGTTCCGGCCACCGGCCGGGTTGTCGGAACTGGCGGGGGTTCGGGCTCATCCGGGCCGCCGCTCAGCGGGCTGGCTCAGCCGGCACCGGCACCGGCACCCGCGGCAGCCAGGCCGGCCGCTGCGCCTCGAACGCGGTGATCCCGTCCGCCTGCCGCAGCGTCAGGCTGATGTCGTCGAGGCCGTTGAGCAGCCGCCAGCGGGTGTGGTCGTCCAGCTCGAACCCGACCGCCCGGTCGGCGTACCGGACCTCGCGCCGTTCCAGGTCGACCGTCACCTCGGCGGTCGGGTCGGCCTCGGCCCGGTCCCACAGGTCCGCGATCGTCGCTTCGGGCAGCAGCACTGTGAGCAGCCCGGCTTTGAGCGAGTTGCCGCGGAAGATGTCGCCGAACCGGGGCGCCAGCACGGCCCGGAAACCGCCGTCCTGCAACGCCCAGACGGCGTGCTCGCGGGACGAGCCGGTGCCGAAGTCCGCACCGGCGACCAGGATCGAGGCGCCGGCGTACCGCGGCTGGTTCAGCACGAACTCCGGCTCGTCGGCCCGCCAGGCGGCGAACAGCCCGTCGCCGAAGCCGGTCCGGCCGATCCGCTTCAGGTACTCGGCCGGGATGATCTGGTCGGTGTCGACGTTGCTGCGCCGCAGCGGCGCGACCCGACCGGTGTGCACATCGAACTTGTCCATCGTGGAGACGTCCTCAGCTGTAGATATCTGGTCTAGATCTCGTCGGGAGTGGCCAGGTGGCCGGCGATCGCGGTCGCCGCGGCGACCAGCGGCGAGACCAGGTGGGTACGGCCGCCCTTGCCCTGCCGGCCCTCGAAGTTCCGGTTGGACGTGGACGCCGACCGCTCGCCGGGCGCCAGCTTGTCGGGGTTCATGCCCAGGCACATCGAGCAGCCCGCGCTGCGCCATTCCGCGCCGGCGGCCCGGAACACCTCGTCCAGACCCTCGAGTTCGGCGTGCTCCTTGACCCGCATCGAGCCCGGCACCACCAGCATCCGTACGCCGTCGGCGACCCGCTGGCCGCGCAGCACCTCGGCCGCCGCGCGCAGGTCCTCGATCCGGCCGTTGGTGCAGGAGCCGAGGAACACCGTGTCGACGCGGATGTCGCGCATCGGGGTGCCGGCCGTCAGGCCCATGTAGGCCAGTGCCTTCACCGCGGCGGCCCGCTCGGCCGGGTCGGCCATCGCGGCCGGGTCCGGCACCGGGCTGCCCAGCGGGACGGCCTGGCCCGGGTTGGTGCCCCAGCTGACGTACGGCGAGAGGGTCGCCGCGTCCAGCACCACCTCGCGGTCGAACACCGCGTCCGGCTCGGACCGCAGCGTGCGCCAGTACGCCAGCGCCTCGTCCCAGTCGGCCCCGGCCGGCGCGTGTGGACAGTTCTTCAGGTACGCGAAGGTGGTCTCGTCCGGGGCGACCAGACCGGCCTTGGCGCCGGCCTCGATGGACATGTTGCAGACGGTCATCCGGGCTTCCATCGACATCGCCTCGATGGCCTCGCCGCGGTACTCGATGACGTGCCCCTGGCCACCGCCGGTACCGATCTTCGCGATGATCGCGAGGATCACGTCCTTCGCGGTGACGCCCGGCCGCAGCCGCCCGGTCACGGTGACCGCCATCGTCTTCGGCTTGCGCTGCGGCAGCGTCTGGGTGGCCAGCACGTGCTCGACCTCGCTGGTGCCGATACCGAAGGCCAGGGCGCCGAACGCGCCGTGCGTGCTGGTGTGTGAGTCACCGCAGACGATCGTCAGGCCCGGCTGGGTCAGCCCGAGCTGCGGGCCGATCACGTGCACGATGCCCTGCTCGTAGTCGCCCATCGGGTACAGCCGGACGCCGAAGTCGGCGCAGTTGCGGCGCAGCGTCTCCAGCTGGGTACGGGAGACCGAGTCCTCGATCTGCAGGACGGTGCCGGCCGGACCGACCGCGGCGCCCGCCGTCGGCACGTTGTGATCCTCGGTGGCCAGGGTGAGGTCGGGCCGGCGCACCGGGCGACCGGCGAGCCGCAGCCCTTCGAAGGCCTGCGGGCTGGTGACTTCGTGCACGAGGTGCAGGTCGACGTACAGCAGATCGGGCTCGCCGTCGGCTCGGCGGACGACGTGCGTCTCCCACAATTTCTCGGCCAGCGTGCCGCTCATGGTGATCCTCGCCTTGTCTTTCCCGATATATGGGACGGTAGTATTGCTGTGTGGGACAGTCTAGCGGGGTCGGCGTGCTCGACAAATCCGTTCTCGTACTGGAAGCGGCCGCGCATACCCCGGTAGCGCTGGGCGATCTGGTCGCGGTGACCGGTCTGCCGCGGGCCACCGCGCACCGGCTCGCGGTCGCCCTGGAGGCACACCGCCTGCTGGTACGGGACGAGGCCGGCCGCTGGGCGCCCGGCCCGCGGCTGACCGAGCTGGCCCAGTCCGCGCCGGATCCGCTGCTCGCCGGGGCCGGTCCGGTGCTGGCGAAACTGCGCGACCGCACCGGCGAGAGCGCGCAGCTCTACCGGCGGTACGGCGACGAGCGGATGTGCGTCGCGGCCGCCGAGCGGACCAGCGGGCTGCGCACGGCCGTCCCGGTCGGCGCCCGGTTGCCGATGGCGGCCGGCTCCGCCGCGCAGGTGCTCGCCGCCTGGGCCCCGGACGACGACCAGGCCGGCGTGCTCGCCAGCGCCCGGTTCGGCCCGCGGACGCTGGCCGAGGTGCGCCGGCGCGGTTGGGCGTACAGCGTCGCGCAGCGCGAGGCCGGCGTCGCCTCGGTCTCCGCGCCGATCCGCGACCGGTCCGGCGCCGTGGTCGCCGCGATCTCGGTCTCCGGGCCGATCGAGCGCCTCGGCCGGCGCCCCGGGCCGCGCTTCGCGGCCCATGTGACGGCAGCCGCCGCGGCCCTCTCGACCCGACTCTGACGGTAAGCTCTCCATTCTCTTAGACCCTTATTTGTAAGGGTTCTCAGGTTAACAACGCTGACATTTCCGGCGTCTTTGACCTGCGCGTATCTACACGAAGTAGCGAGTGTCGCACCGAAAGTAGTTCACCCGGTTGCGGCGGGAACATACGTCCGGATAGCCCCTAATCTCTCCCCGTTCCGGACCGCGAATGTGCAGCCCCCTCGCTGCTACGAATGGATCTTTGGGAGAGTCATGCCCCTCGCTCGGCGCGCCGCCGTAGCGCTCGCAGTCATGGGGGCCGGCGTCCTCGCCTACGCCGTCCCCGCCACCGCAACCGGTGCAGACAACGGATCGAAAAAGAACTGTGTCAGCGGCCGGGATGCGAGCAACCTCGAAACGCATCTGAACGCCCGTGCCGGCACAGCCACCATCGTCGCCAGGAACGGTAAGTCGTTCTGCAGCGACGTGAGCATCGTGCTCTCGATCTACAAGGTGCCGGACACCTGGAACGGCACCGGGTTCAACGAGACCGCTGTGCCGCAGCACGTGATCGAGCACGCCACCGGCAAGCTGCACCGCAAGGACACACTGAGCCTGCACGTGCAGGTGCCGACCTGCGGCAACGCGCAGATCGACCTGTACTACCCGCCGAAGCAGGACGACGTCGACATCAAGGGCACCGCCCGCTTCATCGGCGGAGAAATCTTCTCGATCGGTGGCGAGAACGGCCACCCGGCTGACTGCACGCCGCCGCCGGTGGAGTCGTCTTCGCCGCCGGTCGAGTCGTCCTCGCCGCCGGTGGAATCGTCTTCCCCGCCGGTCGAGTCGTCTTCCCCGCCGGTGGAATCGTCCTCGCCGCCGGTCGAGTCGTCTTCCCCGCCGGTCGAGTCCTCGCCCCCGGCCACCACGATCGCACCGACGCCGACCGTGGCTCCGACCCGTTCGGTGCCGCCGATCGCCGCGCCGATCCCGGTGCTGCCGCAGTCGCCGCCGCGGCTGGCCGAGACCGGTTCCAACAGCACGATCCCGCTGCTCGGCCTCGGTTCGCTGCTGCTGATCGCCGGCATCGTGCTCAGCCTGGCCGGCCGCCGCAAGCCGAACGCAACGCCAGCCGGCTAACACCGCCAGGCGGGTCCGCTAGCAGCGCGGGGCCCGGGACGGATCTCCGTCCCGGGCCCCGCTCTTGTTCGTCTACCGCGGAGTTGTTCCGGTACTCCGGGGAGTCCGGTACTCCGGGGAGTCCGGTACTCCGGGGAGTCCGGTACTCCGGGGAGTCCGGTACTCCGGGGAGTCCGGTACTCCGGGCATCCGGTGCTGACAGTCCGGTCCGGCCGGGGGCCTGGTCCGGCCAGGGGGCCGGGGGCCCGGGGAGGCCGGGGGTCCGAGGGTCCGGGGCGGCCGGGGGTCCGGGGAGGCCGGGGGCCCGGGGGACGCCGGGCGATCGGGCGGCCGGCCGTGGCGGCCGGGCCCGGGGAGGCCGGGGCCGGGCGATCGGCCAGTCCAGCCGCGCGGCCGGGCGGCCGGGCGGGACGGCCAGGCGGCCGGCGGGCGGCCGGGCGGGCGGCCGGGCGATCGGGTCAGGATGGGGTGGGCGCTGGGATCGGCTGGCCGAGGCCGTCCAGCACCTCGGCCCCGGGCAGTTCAGCGAGCGCCGCGCCGGGCAGCCAGAGCTTGGACCGGCGGACCCCGCTGCCGACCACCACCCGCGGGTGCGCGGCGACCGCGGCGTCGATCAGCACCGGCCAGCCGGCCGGCAACCCGACCGGGGTGATCCCGCCGTACTCCATCCCGCTCTCGGCCACCGCCAGGTCGGTCGGCGCGAACGAGGCCTTGCGGGCGTCCAGGTGCCGGCGCACCAGCCCGTTCACATCCGCCCGGGTGGTGGCCAGCACCACGCAGGCGGCCAGCCGGGTGTCGGCGCCACGGCGGGCGGCGATCACCACGCAGTTCGCCGACTCGTCCATCGTCACGCCGTACCGCTCGCAGAACTGTGCGGTGTCGGCCAGCTCCGGGTCGATCTCGGCGACGGTGATCCGGTCTACCGGCACCGCGCCCTTCCAGTCGGCGAGCGCGGCCAGCACCGGGGCGGCCAGCAGGTCAGGCCGGCCCAGCGCCGGTTCGGGATGCAGCTGTTCGGTCACCGGCCCATCCTGCCGGACCGCCCCAGCTCAGCTACCAACCGCCCAACCCGGCTCCACCACGCCGATGACGGATCCGCGCGGCGAGTGTCGGGATCGCGCCGCAGGTAGCGCTTCGCCGCGCAAGCGACAGCTCCACCGCACCGGTGACGGCTTCACCCCGCGGGTGACGGCTTCACCCCCACGGGTGGCGGCGGAGGGCCACCACCCGCCACCCGAACCCGTCACCGACCAAGCGAACCCGTCACCCGCCACCCGAACTCGTCACCGGCGGGGCGGGTCCGGCGACGGATCCGCGCAGCCGGATGGGTTTGCGCGGCGGGTGACGGGATCGCCGCACGGTGACCGGATCACGTGGCAGGTAGCGCTTCGCCGCGCAAGCGACGGCTCCACCGCACCGGTGACGGGTTCGCCCCGCGGGTGACGGGCTCACCACACCGGTGACGGCTTCACCCCGCGGGTAACAGGTTCACCCCGCGGGTGACGGCGGAGGGCCACCACCCGCCACCCGAACCCGTCACCGACCAGGAGAGTCCGTCACCCGCCACTCGAACCCGTCACCGGCGGGGCGGGGCCGTCACCGGCCAGGAGAGTCCGTCACCGGCCACCCGAACCTGTCACCGACGGGGCGGGGCCGTCACCAGCGGGGCGGGGCCGGCGGACGGGGACCGCGGGCTGCGGGAGGGTGGGTCAGCGGTGTGGGGTGGGGATGGGACGGGCGGTGGCGCGTTCGAGGGCGGCGAGTTGGGCGCGGACGTCTTCGGCGTCGGGCACCCGCAGTTCGCCGAACAGTGCCAGCGCGCGCTGCCAGTGCACCCGGGCCTGGTCCAGGTCGCCGGTGGCGTGGTGGGCGCGGCCGAGTCCGACGTGCGCGCGGGCCTGCTCGTACCGGTTGCCGGTGCCGGCGGCCACCCGCAGCGCGGCGTGGTGCCGGGCCAGCGCCAGCGCCGGTCGGCCGGCCGCCTGGGCGGCCTCGGCCAGGCCGTTCAGCGCGTCGGCCTCGCCGGCCCGGTCACCCAGCTCGCGGTACCGGCTGACCGCCTGCTGGTGGTGCTCCTCCGCCTGCTGGTAGCGGCCCTGCCGGCGGTAGACCAGCCCCAGGTTGGTCAGCGCCTCGGCCTCGGTGGCCCGGTCTCCGAGCTCGCGGAACAGCCGTAGCGCCTGCTGGTGGTACTCCTCGGCGTGCCGGTACCGGTGCTGCCGCCAGTAGATCGCGCCCAGGTTGGTCAGCGAGTCGGCCTCGCCGTGCCGGTCGCCGAGATCCCGGTACAACGCCAGCGCCTGCAGGTAGTGCTCCTCGGCCCGGCGCAGGCCGCCGTGCCGCCAGAGCGCGGTGCCGAGGTTGCCCAGCGTCCGCGCCTCGCCGTACCGGTCGCCCAGGTCGCGGAACAGCGCGAGCGCCTGCAGGTAGTGCTCCTCGGCCCGCCGGTGCCCGCCCTGCCGGGAGAACACGGTGGCCAGGTTGCCCAGCGTCCGCGCTTCGCCGTACCGGTCGCCCTGCGCCCGGAACAGCGCCAGCGCCTGCAGGTAGTGCTCCTCGGCCCGGCGGTGCCCGCCCTGCCGCCAGCAGGCGGTGCCCAGGTTGTTCAGCGCGTGCGCGGCCGCGGCCGGGTCGCCCATCCGCTCGGCGGCCTCCCGGGCGAGCCGGTGCAGGATGACCGCGTCGTCGTGGAAGCCGCCGCTGTCCAGGTAGCGGAACAGCACGGCGGCCAGCCGGACGGTGCTGACCGGCCGGCCGTGCAGCCCGGCGTCGGCGGCGACCGCGAGCAGGTTGCCCCGCTCGGCGTCCAGCCAGGCCCGGCCGGCGCCGACCGTGCCCAGCGACGGCAGCGGGCTGGCCGGCGACGGCACCCAGGGCCGGCGGTGCTGCTCGGCCGGGTGCACCGCGTCCACCGCCGCGGTCGCCGCGGCCAGGTAGTGATCGGACAGCCGGGCCAGCGCGGCCCGCCGCTCCGCCTCGGTGTCCTGCGGGTTCGCCAGGTCGGTCGCGTACCCGCGGAGCAGGTCGTGCATCCCGTACCGGGCCGTGACGCGGCTGCCGGCCGTCCCGCCCGGGCCGGCGCCGGCGCGGCCGCCAGACCGATCGCCGACGCCGGCAGCTCCAACCCGGGCGGCGCCCGGCCCACCGGCCGCGGCGACACCGCCCGGCTCAACGCCAGCCCGGCCGACGCCAGCTCCGCCGACGCCAGGTGCGGCGACACCAGGTGGGGCGACGCCAGTTGAGGCGACGCCAGTTGAGGCGACGCCAGTTGAGGCGACACCAGGTGCGGCGACGTCACCATCGGCGGCGCCAGCACCGCTGACGTCACCATCGCCGGAGTCACCACCGCTGACGTCACCACCGGCGGCGCCAGCCCTGCCGATGTCACCACCGGTGCCAGCCCTGCCGATGTCAGCACCGCCGGAGTCAGCCCGGCCGACCTCAACCCCGCCGGAGCCGGCAGAGGCAATGTCAGCGGCAACGGCGCCAGCACCGGCCCGGCCGTCCGTCCCGCCGGTCGGGCCGCTGCTCAGCGACGCGCCGGCGGTGGCGGTCTCGTCGGGCCGGCCGCCGGCACCGGCGCGGGGATGGTCGGTGCGGTGGAGCAGGCGGGCCCTGGTGAGAACGTCGAGCAACCGTTCGGCCGTGGCCAGCGGGGTGCCGAGCAGCGCGGCGGCGGCGTACGGGTCGATGTCCGGACCGGGGTGCAGGCCGAGCCGGCGGAACGCGCGGGCGGCGCCGGCCGGCAGCTGCTGGTACGCCCACGAGAAGACGGCCCGGATCGCGGCGCGGGCCTCGGCGGCCGGGTCGAGCAGGGTCAGCCGGCGGCGCTGACCGGCCAGCTCGGCGACCAGCTCGGAGAGCGGGACGGTGGCCCGCGCGGTGGTCGCCTCGGCTGCGATGCACAACGCCAGCGGCAGCCAGGCACACTGCGCGGCCAGGTCCTCGGTGGCGGCCGGGTCGACCAGCGCGCGGGCGCCGAGGATGGCGCGGAGCAGGCCGACCGCATCCGGCGGCGGCAGCACATCCAGGTACAGCCGGCGGGCGCCGTCCCGGGCGACGAGGCCGGCCAGCGGGTCCCGGCTGGTGACGAGGGTGGCGCAGCCGGGAGCGCCGGGCAGCAGCGGCCGCACCTGGTCGGCGACGGCGGCGTTGTCGATCAGGATCAGCATCCGGCGGTCGGCGACCTCGGCGCGGTAGCGGGTCACCCGGGCGCCAAGGTCGGCCGGGATCTCGCGGCCGGTCAGCCCGCAGGCGCGCAGGAACACGGCGACCGCGTCCGCCGACGGCATCGCCCGCTCGGGGTCGTAGCCGCGCAGGTTGACGTACAGCAGGCCGTCCGGGAACCGGTCGGCGACCCGGCTGGCCCAGCGCACCGCCAGCGTGGTCTTCCCGACGCCGGCCACCCCGCAGATCGCGGTCAGCGCGGTCCCACCGTCCCGGGCCGGGCGGGGGACGAGCAGCTGGTCCAGCTCGGCCAGTTCGGTGCGCCGCCCCACGAACGCGGCCGGTTCGGCCGGCAGCCGCCCCGGCACCCTGGCCCGGTTGGCCCTGGCCGGCTGGCCGCCGCGGCTCGGTACCGGCAACTGCCGCAGCGCGTCGTACACCTGCACCAGGACGTGATGCCGGCGCCGCCAGTCGGCGACCGCCCGCTCCGGGTCACCGGGCGTGCACGTCCGCACGAGCGGCTCGACCAGCCGATCCCAGTCCGGCGGACGTCCGATCCGCCCGTTGAGGATCTCGTACATCTGTGAGCGGCCGTAGCCGAGGCGCCGGCCCAGCTCCGCCGGGCTCAGCCCGGAGCCCTGCTGCAGCCGCCGCAGACCCGCACAGAACCGCTCCACCGGACCGTCATCCGCCACCACAGACTCCCCGGCCGTCCCGCGCCGTCCCACCGGACCAGGAACCGAACCGGACACTCCCGCAATCGCCGTCCGTCCGATTCCTATCTACGGAAAGTAGCAGAGAGAATCCACCAGGTAACCATCCCGGTCAAAGATGTCCCGGCCTGGCACAGCGTGTCCCCCCGACTGAGGGGCCTCTTTGGCCGCGAGCCCGGTTGGCCGCGGGGCGGTGGCCCCGGCGTTATGCCGGCGGGCGCGGGTCGTCGACCGTCTCGAAGTGCTGGTAGTCAACGGGGTCTGTCCAGGCACCGCCCCAGGCGAAGCCGACCGCGGCGAACGCGCTGGTCACCTCGTCGCCGGCGACGATCATCCCGGGCCGGACGTCGGCCCGGTCGGTGAAGGCGGCGCCGGCCGGCGGCAGCACGCCGAGGGTGGAGCTGACGTACGGGTTCTCGACCGTGTTGATGTCGATCGCCTTGCCGTACGAGTGGATCGAGAAGCGGGTGGTGCTGCCGGTGATCGGGCGACAGTTGAACGCGCTGGTGTTGTCCGCGGCCATCGAGGCGTCGTCGTCGGCACCGTAGCGGTCCACCCGTTCCATCCGGCGGATCGGGAACCGCGCGTAGTACAGGGTCCGGAACACGCCCACGACGTTCCGCGCAACGTCCGCGTGCACCACCAGTTCACCGAGGTGCGGACGCCCGTCGAAGCCCCAGAACGTCATGTCCACCAGCCGCAGATCGGACAGCGGCACCGGGCACCCCGGCCGCCAGGACACCCCCGTCATATCCGCCGCCGTGACCGGGTCGACCGACCGCACCACCGCCACAAACGGCAGCCACCCAGGCAACCCCGCCCCCGCCACCCCCGGCGAGCCGCCCGCCCCAACCGGCGCCGCCGCAGCCGACGCCGCCCCCGCAGGCACCCCCAGCACCACCACCACAACGATCAGGAGAGCCGACCGCCAGCCCAACCACCGACATCCAGCCACACCCACGCACCTTTCACCCAGAACCCGACAAGATCACCGCATCCTGTCACGCCCCCCCACCCACGACCA
>Ga0307499_10000216_pt1 | contig 21210 bp, 17 predicted proteins | sample 13_S_MG_FD_201363 | JGI IMG/M metagenome (GOLD analysis project Ga0307499, IMG submission 201363) | Soil microbial communities from Populus trichocarpa stands in riparian zone in the Pacific Northwest, United States - 13_S | ecosystem: Environmental > Terrestrial > Soil > Riparian zone > Trees... | reverse complement strand
GAGCGGAGTGGAGCGCAGCGGCGTCTGGACTGAGGCAACGCGCCGACGAAGTCGTTGCGCGGTGCCGAGGGAAGACGTCGCGTTTGGCGCTCCGCGAAGCGAACGGCTAGCACTGTGAGCGGAGTGGAGCGCAGCGGCGTCTGGACTGAGGCAACGCGCCGACGGAGTCGTTGCGCGGTGCCGAGGGAAGACGCCGCGTCTGGCGCTCCGCGAAGCGAACGGCTAGCACTGTGAGCGGCACCGGCTCCCGGCGACCGGTCGTCGTGGCCCTGGGCGCCGTCGACCCGGATCTTGTCACCGGCCACCTGCCGCCGGGCACGCGGTTCGTGCCGGACCCGGGGCCGGCGGACCTGCACGACGCCCTGGGGGCGATCGTCCGGGCCAACGCGACGGTCGACGTCGCGCTGCTGGACCGGATGCCCAGGGTGCGGGTGCTCGCCCGCACCGGCGTCGGCGTGGACCGGGTCGACGTCGGCGAGGCGACCCGCCGCGGTATCGCCGTCGTGATCACGCCGGGTGCCGGCACGAATTCCGTCGCGGAGGGTGCGCTGGCGATGATCCTGCACCTGGTCAAGCGACTGCGCGCGACGACCGACTGCGTCGCGCAGGGCCGCTGGGCGGAACGCGGCGCGATCTCCCTCGGCGACCTCGACGGCGCCACGATCGGCATCATCGGGTTCGGCCGGATCGGTCGCCGGGTGGGCCACCTGGCCCGGGCCTTCGGCATGACGGTCCTGGCCTGTGACCCGTATCTGGCCGACGCTGCCGGAACCGACGCCCGGGCGGCCGGCGCCGAGTTCGTCGGGCTGGCGGAACTCCGGTCCCGATCGCAGGTCGTCACGCTGCACCTGCCGCTGTCCGCGCAGACCCGGCACCTCGTCGACGAGGCGTTCCTGGCCGCCGTGCCGGTGGGAGCCGTGCTGGTGAACTGCGGCCGTGGCGGCCTGCTCGACCTCGACGCCGCCGCCCGGGCCCTGGCCGACGGCCGGCTCGCCGGCCTCGGCCTCGACGTGTTCGACCCCGAGCCGCCGCGGTACCACCCGGTGTTCGCCCGGCCCGAAGTCGTGCTGTCGCCCCATCTGATGGGGCTCAGCGTCGGTGCGACCCGGGCCACCTTCAGCGCGGCCGCCCGGGGGGTCGCCGACGTCCTCGCCGGTCGACGCCCGGCCGCCCTCGCCGATGCCGGCTGGGACTTCCCCGACCGCACCACGCCGACGCGGGAGCGACAGTGACCGACCTCGACCGCATCGCCGGCGCCCCGATCAGCTGGGGCGTGTGCGAGGTTCCCGGCTGGGGCTACCAGCTGCCCGCCGGCCAGGTGCTGCGCCAGATGAGCGAGATCGGGCTGTCGGCCACCGAACTCGGCCCGGACGGGTTCCTGCCGGCCGACCCCGACCAGCTCGCCAGGACCCTCGCCGACCACCATCTCCAGGCCGTGGCGGGCTTCACGCCGTTCGTCCTGCACCGCCCCGATGTCGACCCGATGGTCGAGCTCGAGCGGCTGCTGCCCGGATTCGTCGCGGCGCGGGCCGGCGTCATGGTGCTGTCCGCCGATTCCGGTCTGACCGGCTACGATTCCCGGCCCGACCTGGACGACGACGGCTGGAACCGGTTGCTCCGCAACCTGGACCGGGTCGCCGCGGGGGCGGCCCAGCACGGTATCCGCGCCGTGCTGCACCCGCACGTCGGCACCATCGTCGAGACCGGCCCCGACATCCAGCGCGTCCTGGCCGGATCGGGCGTCTCGCTGTGCCTGGACACCGGGCACCTGCTGATCGGGGGCACCGACCCGGCGGTGCTGGCCGGGCAGGTGCCCGACCGGATCGCGCACACCCACTTCAAGGACGTCGACCTCGGCTACGCCCACCAGGTCCGGGCGGACCGGCTGACCTACACCGAAGCGGTCCGGGCGGGCATGTACCGCCCGCTGGGCACCGGCGACGTCGACGTCGCCGCCATCGTCGGACACCTGCGCGGCAACGGCTACGACGGCTGGTACACCCTCGAGCAGGACACGATTCTCACCGGGCCGCCCACCGGCGAAGGCCCCGTCGCGGACGTGCGGACCGGCGTGGACCTGTTGCGGAGGCTGCTCGCCTGATCCGGCGCCGGACGGTGCGACCGGGGCTGCTCACAGCCCGGCGTCGTCGTAGATCGAGGCCGGCTCGTTGTAGGGCGTGACGACCTGGACCTGGGACGGGATGCTCACCGGCCGGCCGGGCAGCACGCCGCGCGCCTGCAGCAGCAGCCGACAGGCACGACGCATGTCGGCCCTCAGGTCGTGGTGCAGCACCGCGGAGATCTTCCGGGTCCGCAGCAGCCCCCGGTTGTCGCCGTCGAGGTCGTGCGCGACGTACACCCTCGGTGTCACGCCGACTTCCTCGAACGCCTTGAGCGTGGCGACGTTTCCGCCACCCGCGGAGTAGACCGCGTTGATCGACGGGTGCAGCGCCAACGCGCCGCGGACGGCGACCAGGATGGTCTCGTCGAGCCCGTCGGTGTCCTTGACCTCGTGCACCTTGCGCCGCGGCGCGAGCTCCGCCAGCGTGCGCCGGAAGCCGGTCGCGCGCGCCTCCTCGCCGTGGAAGGACGAATGGCTCACGGTGAGCAGCGCACCCCCGGAATGACCAGCCCACTGCGTCACGAGGTAGGCCGCGGTCGAACCGGCCGCCACGTTGTCCATGCCCAGGTACGCCGCCCGCTGGCTGCCCGGCACGTCGGTCACGAAGGTCACCGTCGGGATGCCGCGGTCGGCGAGCCGCTGCACCGCGGCGACGACGAGCGGGTGGTCCGGGGCCTTGAGGATCACTCCGTGCGAGCCCTTGCGGCCCACCGTGTCCAGCAGCGCCGCCGCGGCCGCCGGGTCGCTGTGCTCGGCCAGATGCGACCGGGCCCGCAGCACCGCCGGCCGGGACGACCGGAGTTCCGCCTCCAGCGCCTCCCGGGAGGCCAGCGCGAACCGCTCGGGCGTCTGCATCACCAGGTCCAGGATCAGGGTCTGCCCGGACAGGTGGACCTGCTCCCGCTGCCGCTGCAACTCGTCGATCGCGAGGTTCACCTGCGTGACCGTCTCGGGTCGGACGCCCTCGCGGCCGTGCAGGACGCGGTCCACCGTGGCGCGGCTCAGCCCTGCCTGCGCGGCGATGTCGACCACGCGGTGCTCCCGACGTGCGCCCACTGATCCCCCCGACGTCGTCCGACCGTGAGGCGTTGTTGAGGCACTTCCTCGAGTCCAGGGGGCAAAGCGCCACCTTAGTGTGTCACGCGTCACTCCGTTCCGGGCGGCAAGGGGGGCCACCCAGACGCCGTCCGGACGGTCCGAACCTGCCAGCCGCAACCCTGCACATCGCACCCGCCGGTCGTCGCCGGGACCGGCCGCCACCCGGGCTGTGACCGCGTCTTCGTCGTGGCCGCAGCAAGCCCGGCGCACCTGCCGGGACCTCGCCGGCCAGCACATGTCAACCATCCACGGTCGCCGCGACGGTGCGGTGATGTCGAAAGGCAGCTGATCATGATTCGTTCCAAGCGTGCGGTAGGCGCGGCCGCTGCACTGGGCGTGGCAGCACTGGCGCTCACGGCGTGCTCGTCGTCGGGTGGCAAGCAGGCGTCGGACACGTCGTCCACGGCGGCGGCGGGGAACGCGGCGACGACGCCGCGGATGACGGTAGCGATGATCACCCACGCGGCCCCGGGTGACACCTTCTGGGACATCATCCGCAAGGGCGCGGCCGCCGCGGCGGCGAAGGACAACATCGAGGTCCAGTACTCGTCCGACCCGGACGCCACGAAGCAGGCCCAGCTCATCCAGGCGGCGATCGACAAGAAGGTGGACGGGATCGCCCTCACCGACCCGAACACGCCGGCGCTGAGCGACACGATCAAGAAGGCGATCGCCGCGGGCATCCCGGTGACGATGTTCAACGCGGGCGGCCCGGACGCGCTCGGCCTGGGCGCCCTCGACTACTTCGGCCAGGGGGAGAAGGACGCCGGGATCGCGGTCGGCAAGAAGGCCGTCGCCGACGGCGCCAAGAACATCGTCTGTGTCAATCAGACCCAGGGGCAGCAGCAGCTGGTCGACCGGTGCGACGGGGTCAAGGAGGGCGCGGCCGGCGCGAAGGTCGTGCAGATCTACGTCAACGGCACCGACGACTCGGCGGTGACGACGACGATCCAGGCGAAGCTGACGCAGGACAAGAGCATCGACTACGTGGTCACCCTGGGCGCGCCGATCGCGCTCGACGCGCTGAAGTCGGTCAAGGGCGCGAACAGCTCGGCGAAGATCGGCACCTTCGACACCAACAAGCAGCTGGTGGCCGCCATCCAGGACGGCTCGATCCAGTGGGCGGTCGACCAGCAGCCGTACATGCAGGGCTACCTCGCCGTCGACGCGATCTGGTGGTACGTGACGAATGGCAACACCCTCGGCGGCGGCGCCAACGTCGCGACCGGCCCGGCGTTCATCGACAAGACCAACATCGAGGCGGTCGCGAAGTACGCCGCCAACGGCACCCGCTGACCCGGAAGGCAGTCTGGGATGACAACTGTCGCGGCCACACCCGGCGACGACCGGGTGGCGATGCGGTCGGCGTCCGCACGGACCCTCGGCCGGCCCGAGGTCGGTGCCCTGATCGGCGCGGTCGCCGTCGCCGTGCTCTTCCTCCTGGTGGCGCCTGCGTTCCGCAGTGTCGGCAACATCGGGACGATCCTGTACGGCTCCTCGACGATCGGCGTGATGGCGGTCGCCGTCGCGCTGCTCATGATCGGCGGGGAGTTCGACCTGTCCGCGGGTGTGGCGGTGACCACGGCCGGTCTGGCGGCCGCCCACCTGGCCTGGTACTTCAGCCTGAACGTCTGGGTCGGGGTGGCCTTCGCACTCGTGCTGGCGCTGGCGATCGGGGCGTTCAACGGCTGGCTGCTGCACAAGACCGGGCTGCCGAGCTTCCTGGTCACCCTGGGCACGTTCTTCGTGCTGCAGGGGGTGAACCTGGCGGTGACCCGGCTCGTCGCCGGCGGTGTGTCGTCGAACTCGCTCAACGACCTGGACGGGTTCGGCAGCGCCAAGGCCGTTTTCGCGTCGAGCTTCAGCCTGGGCTCGGTCGAGATCAAGATCCCGATCATCTACTGGGCGGTGCTCACCCTGATCGGCGCGGTCCTGCTGCTGCGCACCGGGTACGGCAACTGGATCTTCTCCTCCGGCGGTGACCCGGCCGCGGCCCGCGCGGTCGGGGTCCCGGTGACCGCGACGAAGATCGCCCTGTTCATGGGGGTCGGGTTCTGCGCCTGGCTGCTCGGCATGCACAACCTGTTCAACTACAACAACGTGCAGTCCGGGCAGGGCATCGGCAACGAGTTCATCTACATCATCTCGGCGGTGATCGGCGGCTGCCTGCTCACCGGCGGGTACGGGTCCGTCGTGGGTGCCACCATGGGGGCGCTCATCTTCGGCATGACCCAGCTCGGCATCTACTACGCCGGATGGGATCCGGACTGGTTCAAGACCTTCCTGGGGATCATGCTCATCGCCGCGACCCTGGTGAACCTGTACGTGAAACGAAAGGCGGACGCCCGGTGACAGCGGTCAGGACCATGACGAGCCCGGTCGACGAGACCGGCCGGGATGACGAACCGGCCCTCGAGCTGGTGAACATCGGCAAGAGCTACGGGAACGTCCAAGCCGTGCGCGGCGTGAACATCACGGTCCGGCAGGGCGAGGTGACCTGCGTCCTGGGCGACAACGGTGCCGGCAAGTCGACCCTGATCAAGATCGTCGCGGGCCTGCACGACTACACCGAGGGCACGATGCGGCTGCGGGGGGTGGTCCGTCGCTTCAACTCCCCGCGGGTCGCCCAGGCCGCCGGGATCGCCGCGGTCTACCAGGACCTCGCGCTCGCCCCGCTGATGTCGGTGTGGCGCAACTTCTTCCTCGCCAACGAGATCCGCACCGGTCCGTTCCTCGACATCACCACGATGAAGCGGATCTGCGGCGAGGAGCTCACCAAGATGGGGATCGTCATCCCCGACCTCGACCGGCCCGTCGGCAGCCTGTCCGGCGGCCAGCGGCAGGTCGTGGCGATCGCCCGCGCGATCTACTTCGGCGCCCGGGTGATCATCCTCGACGAGCCGACCGCGGCCCTGGGCGTCAAACAGTCGGGCGTCGTGCTGAGGTACATCGCCAAGGCCCGGGACGCCGGCCTCGGCGTCATCTTCATCACCCACAACCCGCACCACGCCTTCCTGGTCGGCAACCACTTCGTCGTCCTCAAGCTCGGCCAGGTCGCCCTGGACGCGCACCGGGACGAGCTGACCCTCGAACAGCTCACCGCCGAGATGGCCGGCGGCCAGGAACTCGCCGAGCTCAGCCACGAACTGCGCGGCGTGCAGCCGGGCAAGGTGGTCGCGCCGCAATCGGTCGCGCACGGGGGTGTCCCGGCTCCCGACAACGCGCCGACGGGCCAGGGGTAGGCGTGCCGGGGCGCGAGCTGCGGGTCGGCATCGTCGGCGTCGGCCTGATGGGTGCCGACCATGCCGCCCGGGTGGCCCGGCGCATCGCGAACGCCAGGCTGGTGGCGGTCTCGGACCTCGACCCGGCGCGGGCCCGGGCCGTCGCGAAGCAGTACGACAGCGTGCGGGCGATCCCGGCCGCGCTCGACCTCGTGGCGGACGACGAGGTCGACGCCGTGGTCATCGCGTCTCCCGGATCGGTCCACGAGGAGCAGGTCCTCGCCTGCCTCCGGGCCGGCAAGCCCACCTTGTGCGAGAAGCCGCTGACGACGGACAGCGAGTCGTCGCTGCGCCTGGTCCGGGCCGAGCGCGCGGCCGGCAAGCCGCTGGTGCAGCTCGGGTTCATGCGCCGGTTCGACCCGGAGTACGTCCGGATGAAGGAGGTTCTCGCCTCGGGCCGGCTCGGCCGGACCCTGGTGCTGCACAACATCCACCGGAACAAGGACGTGCCCGACTCCTTCCGCTCCGAGATGATCGTCCGGGACAGCCTCGTGCACGAGGTGGACGTCGCCCGGTTCGTCTTCGACCAGGAGATCGAGGAGATCACCGTCCTGTCGCCGGCACCGTCCGGCCACTCGCCCGCGGGGGTCGTCGACCCGCAGGTGGCGGTCTTCCGGATGAGCGGCGGCGGGATCGTCACCAACGAGGTCTTCGTCCGCTCCCAGGTCGGCTACGAGGTCCGCTGCGAGGCCGTCTGCGAGCGCGGCACCATCATCGCCGGCCGCCCGGCGGGCGGCCTCTACACGACGGCCGCCGGGACCGCCGGGGGCAGCTGGGGCGGCTGGGTGCCCGAGGACTTCCGGGACCGCTTCGCCCGGGCGTACGACCTGGAGCTGCAGGCCTGGGTCGACGCCTGCCGCCGCGGCGAGGTCGTCGGACCGACCACGTGGGACGGCTACGCCGCGACAGCCGTGTGCGAGGCCGGACTGCGGTCGCTCGCCACCGGTCAGGCCGTGCCGGTCCGTCTCGCCGACCCGGGTGCGGCGGTCTAGCCGCCGAACCTGCCCCATCCTGGGTCGACCCACCCGGCTGGTGGGTGGGCCCATCGGGGTCGCGACAAACCGCCAACCGCGGGAAACGCGGTGGATCTCATGCCAAACTTCTTTTGCCCGGCGTGGCCGGTCCGGCCGGGTCCGGTCCGGGGCGGTCCGGTCCGGGGCGAGGGAGTCGGATGGAGTTCCAGCTGCTGGGCCCGGTGCAGGCCAGCGTCGACGGCCGGGTGGTCAGCCTCGGGGTGCGCAAGCAGCGGTTCGTGTTCGCGGTCCTCGCGCTCGAGGTGAACACGCTGGTGCCGGTGTCCCGGTTGACGGACCTGATGTGGCCGCAGGACCCGCCGGCCAGCGCCCGCGGCATGCTGCACACCTACGTGAGCAACCTACGCTCCATTGTGGACACACACGGCGCCGGTTGCGAGGTGTCGTCGCTGGCTGGGTCCGCGGGGTACGAGCTGCGGTGCGCCGACCCGGCCCGGGTGGACGCATACCGGTTCCGGGAGCTCGCCGGTCGGGCCCGCGGCAGCGGCGACCCGCGGGAGCGGCTGCGGCTGCTGGACGAGGCGCTCGGGCTGTGGCACGGGCCGGCGCTGGCCGGGGTCACCACCGAGGACCTACGGGTCCGGTTGTGCCGGCACCTGACCGAGGCCCGGCTGGCAGCGACCGGGGATCGCGCCGACGTGCTGCTGCGCCTGGGCCGTCATGCCGAGCTGCTCGACGAGTTGACCGCGCTGGTCGAGGAACACCCGCAGCACCAGCGGTTCGCCGCGCAGCTGATGCTCGCGCTGCACCGGGCCGGCCGGACCGCCGAGGCGCTGCGGAGCTACCAGCGGACCCGGCGGGAGCTCGTCGGCGAACTCGGCATCGAGCCCTCCGCCGACCTCCAGCGGCTGCACGCGGCGATCCTGCGCGACGACCCGGCGCTGGCGCCGCCGGCCGATCCCGACCTCCGGCGGCCCGCCGCCCGGCCCGGATCGCCGGCCCTTCCCGGATCGCCGGCTCGGCCCGGATCGGTGGCCGGGCCCGGATCGGCGGCCGAGCCCGGACCGGTGGCCAGGGCCGGATCGGCGGCCGAGGCCGGACCGGTGGCCGGGCCCGTACCGCTGGCCGAGCCCGGACCAGTGGCCGGGCCGGGACCGGCGGCCCGGCTCGTACCAGTGGCCCGGCCCGGACCGGTGGCCCGGCCTGGACCGGCGGCCCTGCCCGTGCCAGCGCAGTTGCCCGCGGACCTGCCCACCTTCACCGGCCGGACAGCCGAGCTGGAGCGGCTGGTCGCCGACTGCGTGACCGACCGGGGCGCACCGCGGACGGTGGTCATCACCGCGATCGAGGGCATGGCCGGGATCGGCAAGACGGCGCTGGCGGTGCGGGCCGCGCACCGGCTGGCCCACCGGTTCGCCGACGGGCAGCTGTTCCTCGATCTGCACGGGTTCAGCGACCGGGTGGCGCCGGTCCGGCCCAGCCAGGCGCTGGACCGGATGCTGCGCGCGCTGGGCGTGCCGGGCCAGCAGATCCCGGCTGACCTGGATGCCCGGGCCGCGCTGCTGCGCAGCACGCTCGCCTGCCGCCGGGTGCTGCTGGTGCTGGACAACGCGGCCGACGAGGCGCAGGTGCGGTCGTTGCTGCCGGGCGCGGCGGGCTGCCTGGTGCTGATCACCGGCCGGCGCCGGCTGGCCGGCCTGGAGGGTGCGCAACCGCTGTCGATCGACCTCCTGCCGGCGGCCGACGCGGCGGCCATGTTCACCCGCATCGCCGGCCCGGGTCACCCGGCCGATCTCGTGGCCGAGGTGGTGCGGCTGTGTGGCCGGCTGCCGCTGGCGATCCGGCTGGCGGCCGCCCGGCTGCGGGACCGGCCCAGCTGGACCGCCAGCTACCTGGCCGAGCGCCTGCGCGCGGGCCGCGACCGGCTGGACGAGCTGGATGCCGGCACCGTGGGCGTCACCGCGGCCATCGACCTGTCCTACCGGCAGCTGACCGCCGCTCAGCGGCACCTCTTCCGGCGGCTCGGCCTGCATCCCTGGTACGACATCGACGGGCACGCCGCCGCGGCGGCCACCGACCTGCCGCCGCGCCGGGCCGGCCGGCTGCTCGACGACCTGCTGGCGGCGCACCTGCTGCAGGAGGCGGCGCCGGGCCGGTACCAGATCCACGACCTGGTCCGGGCCTTCGCCACCCGGGTGGGGTCGGCGGAGTTGGCCGCGGCCGACGCCCGCGCGGCGGTGACCCGACTGCTGGACTACCACCTCGCGACGGCCGCGGCGGCGGCGGACGTGCTCTATCCGGCCGAGCGGTCCCGCCGGCCCCGGGTGGCGGCGCCGGGCCGCGAGCTGCCTCCGGTGCCGGACCAGGCGGCCGCCGGGGCGTGGCTGGACCGGGAGCACGCCAACCTGCTCGCGCTGGCCGGGCACGCCGCCGAGCACGGCTGGCCGACCCACGTCAGCCACCTGTCCCAGACCTTGGCCCGGCACCTGCAGACGCGGGCCCAGATCGCCGATGCCGAGACGCTGCACCGGCACGCGGTAGCCGCCAGCCGGCAGGCCGCGGACAAGCCGGGACAGGCCTACGCGCTCAGCCACCTCGCCACCATCTGCGGTCACCTGGGCCGGCATCACGAGGCCAGGGCCCAGCTGAGCGAGGCGGCGGCGCTGCACCGGGAGACCGGCAGCCGCGCCGGCGAGGCCCGCGCGGCGAACAACCTCGGTCTCGCGCACGCGGCGCTGGGCGACTACCCGGCCGCGATCGTCGAGCACGAGCGGGCGCTGGCCCTCTTCCGCGGCACCGGCGACCGGTCCGGTGAGGCGACCGCGCTGGTCAATCTCGGGATCGTCGCGGGGAGCCTGGGCCGGCACGGGCAGGCCGTCGACCACTTCCGGCCGGCCCTCGACATCTACCGCAGCGTCGGCAATCGACAGGGTGAGGTCAGCGCGGTGTGCAACCTGGGTGTCTCCTACCAGCAGTCGGGCCAGTATCAGGACGCGGCCGACCAGCACCAGGAGGCCCTGGCGATAGCCCGGGCGTCGGCCAACCTGTTCGGCGAGGCGATGGCGTTGGACGGGCTGGGCAGCGCCACCGCCGGGCTGGGCCGGTACGACGTGGCCATCGAGCACCATCGGCAGGCCCGGGCGTTGCTGGGTGGGACCGGCGTACGGACCGGGCTGGCCGAGGCCTGCAACAACTTCGCGCGGACGCTGCGTCAGGCCGGCCGTCCGGCCGAGGCGGTGGACATGTACCAGGAGGCGCTCGCGCTGGCCGGTGGCAGCAGCGACGACCGCCGCCGGCAGGCCGACGCCTACGACGGCCTCGGCTGGGCCGAGTACGACCTCGGCCGGCTCGAGGCGGCCGGCCGGCACTGGCGGCAGGCGCTGGACATCCTCGTGGACCTCGGCGCCACGGATGCCGACCGGATCCGCCGCCGGCTGGCCGATCTGGACGCGGAAGTGGCCGGGCCGGACGGCGGGTGACCGGGCCGGACGGGCGGGTGGCCGGGCCGGACGGCGGGTGACCGGGCCGGACGGGCGGGTGGCCGGGTCGGACGGCGGGTGACCGGGCCGCTGCCCGGCGGCTCGTGTCGCCGGGCAGCGGCAGGCTGGCCGCGACCGGATCAGTCGCGACCGGAGTCCCGGCATTGGGCGGTCGTGCTGTCCGGGTGCAGCCTGCTCCAGGTCACCGGGCCGACGACGCCGTCCTGCGCGATGTGGCAGTCCTTCTGGTGGGTGCGCACCGCGTTCTCGGTGATCGGCCCGAAGTCGCCGTCGACGGTGACCTCCCGGTAGCCCCAGACGTTGCGCAGCAGGCACTGCAGGTGGGCGGTGGGGCCGCCCTTGCTCCCGTTCCGGATCGTCGGGTGTGCCCCGCTGTAGGCGCAGGGCCCGACGTCGGCGGCGATCCCGATCGCGGCGGCCGGGGCCGCGGCCACCGGCGCGGCGTGGGCCGGAGCCGGGCTCAGGGCGGCGACGAGGATGAATCCCGCCGCCGTGAGGACGCGCTTCAGCATGGCGAATTCCCTTCGGGGGTTGGTGTCAGTGCTGGGACAGACCGTGGCAGCAGCGGCTCCGCGTTCGCTCCGCACTTTCTTGATGTGCCCGCCGCGCCAGCCGGCCGGAGCCATGCCGTGCCATCGCTGAGCCATGATGGCTTGCAGTGGTGCCATGCGTGTGCCACTATGGCACCCATGGACCTGACCTCGTACGTGAGCAACCTCGGACGTGAGTTCGCCACGCTGGCCGAAGCCGGCGGTGACGATGCCCGGGCGTTGGTCGAGCGGCTGACCGGCCCGCTCGAGTCGGCGATCCGGATGACGCTGCTGGACGCGCTGTCCGCCGCCGCGGACGAGATCACCCGGGAGCTGGCCCCGGGTTCGGTGGAGCTGCGCCTGCGCGGGCGCGATCCGAACTTCGTCGTGACCGCACCGCCGGCCCAGCCGATCGACGGTGCGGCCGACGACGATCCGGCGACGCTGGACGGCGCACTGATCGCCGAGGACGGCCCGAGCTCACGGATCAACGTGCGGCTCCCGGAGCAGCTCAAGGCCGCGGCCGAGGAGGCCGCCGCCAAGGAGGGACGCTCGGTCAACGCCTGGTTGGTCCGGGCGGCCTCGGCCGCCCTGCAGCGCTCCGACCGCGACCAGCGCCCCGACCAGCGCGGCAGCGTCAAACGAACCCAGCAGCACCTCACCGGCTGGGTGCGCTAGCCGCCCCGCTTCCACCACACCACGCCCCCGACCTGCGGGGACGCGTCACCTACCGATCATGAGGGGACAGCCATGCCCAACTTCGAGACATTCGAGACACCCGAACCGATCTCCGTCACGCTCGAGCTCGGCGTCGGCACTGTGCGGATCACCGCGAGCGACCGCACCGACACCACCGTCGACGTGCGCCCGAGCGACGAATCCGATGAGTCGGACGTGCAGGCCGCCGCGCGGGTCCGCGTCGACTACGCGAACGGCGTGCTCCAGGTCGCCGGGCCGAAGGCGCGCGTTGTCGACTTCTCCCGCAAGACCAGGTCGGTGCACGTGTCCATCGACCTGCCCAGCGGCTCGCAACTGTCCGGCGAGGTGCAGGTGGGCGACCTCAGCGGCACCGGCCGGCTCGGCCAGTGCACGTTCAAGACCGCCACCGGGAACGTCCGGCTCGAGCGGACCGGCGCACTGCGGGTGGACACCGCGGCCGGTCACGTCACCGCGGACGGCGTCGCGGGCAACGCCGAGATCCACACCGGCTCCGGGAAGGTCCGCATCGGCGAGATCGAGGGTTCCGTGGTCGTCAAGAACTCCAACGGCGACACCACCATCGCCGCGGCCACCGGCGACGTGCGGGTGCGCGCGGCGAACGGCGACATCTCCGTCGACCGGGCCGGCGCCGGTGTCGAGGCGAAGACGTCCAACGGCAGCATCCGCCTCGGCGAGGTGGCCCGCGGCTCGGTCGAGCTCGGGACCTCGATGGGCGACCTGGAGATCGGCATCGCCGAGAACACCGCCGCCTGGCTGGACGTGAACACCAGGTTCGGGCAGGTGCGCAACCTGCTGGACAACGCCACCCGGCCGGAGAAGTCCGACCAGACCGTCGAGGTGCGCGCGCACACCTCGTTCGGCGGCATCACGATCCGGCGTTCCTGACCCGATCCGCGAGGTCGGCCTGGTCCTGACCGGCAACTGCCGGCGCGGCGACCCGGCTGCACCCACCGGCCATCCGGTGGGTGCGGCCGGGTTCACCCAGCCGGGAAACCGTGCGCCGGTAGCCGCCGCGCCGGCTCTTTCCGCCCTTATTGTTGGCCAATATCGGGGTGCTGGCCCCGGAGTGCTTCCCACGGCGGAGAGGAACTCTCATGTCGATAACTGTCGAGTCCGGCGGGGTGCGCCGGCACGTCGGGCTCGGTGACCTGTACAACCCGATGGTGAGCCCGCACCGCGAGGATCCGTACCCGTACTTCGAGCGGCTCCGAAAAGAGGATCCGGTTTGTTACAGCCCGCTTCTCCACATGTGGTTGATCAGCCGGCACCAGGACGTCTCCCGGATACTCGGTGATTCCAAGCGGTTTAGCACGGAGGGCGCGCTGAACAAGCTGAGCGAGCGGTTCGAACCGGCGGAGTGGGCCCGGTTGAGCAGGTCACACACATTCAGTGCACTCAACATGATGAACACCGACAGCGAACATTCCCGACTGCGCAGCCGGCCGCTGCACCGGTTCTTCGCCCCCGGCCAGATCGCCGGCCAGGAGGCGACGATCCGGCGCCGCGGCGCTGCCCTGATCGACGCCTTCGGCCGCGGTGGCCCGGTCGACCTGGTGGCTGAGTTCGCCTATCCGTTGCCGCTGCAGGTCATCTTCGAACTGCTCGGCGTGCCCATCGCCGACCTGGCGCTGGTCCAGCGCGGGGTCGAGGCGGTCACGGCGTGCATGCTCTCGGTCGTACCGCCGGACGAGCAGGTGGACATGGTCAACCGGGTGCTCGACTACGAGCGGTACTGCCTCGATCTGATCGTCGCGCGGCGCGCCGACCCGCGCGACGACATCGTCAGCCTGCTGGCGACCGGGATCGACCGCGGAGACGTCCGGATCAGCGGGTCCGAACTGGTCGCCATGATCAGCACCCTGATCCTGGCCGGGCACGAGACGACGGCCCGGGCGCTCGGCAACGGGCTCGAGCACCTGCTCACGCACCGCGCGCAATGGCAGGCGTTGATCGACGATTCCAGCCTGATCCCGGCCGCCGCCGAGGAGATGGTGCGCCGTGACGGGCCGGTCCTCGGCTTCGTCCGGACCGCCGTGGCGCCCGTCGAGGTCGGCGGCGTGACCATCCCCGCGGGCGACACCCTGATGCTGCTCTACGCGTCCGCCAACCGGGATGACGGGCGCTTCGAGCAACCGACCGCGTTCGATCCGGGCCGCCCACGGCTGGCCGACCACGTCGGGTTCGGCCGCGGCATGCACTACTGCCTGGGCGCGCATCTGGCCCGGCTGGAGATCCGCATCGCCCTGGAACTGTTGACCAGCCGCCTGCCCGGGCTGCTCCTGGCGCCGGACCGGGAGATCACCTACCACGCGAACGTCGCGCTGCGCGGGCCCGAACACCTCATGGCCACCTGGGCCTGACCTCGCCAGCGGGTCGCCGGCGCGCCGCGCGGGCTACGGGAGCCCGAAACTGTTGACCTTCTCCGGGTGGATGCGGATGAACGCGGCGCCGAAGCCTGGCCCCAACCGCTCGCCGCCGTGCGGGATCACCTCGGCCCGGCCGCGGATCTCCAGCATGCGCGGTTGCCACGGATCGACCGAGACCAGGTCGTCGATCACGATGGCGGCCCACCCGTTGGCCTGCACATCCCGGTACTTCTTGGTGGTCGCGACGTGATGCCCGCCCACATCGATCGTGCCCAGGTCCGGGTTGTAGCGGAAGGACGTCGGCACTACATGCGGTTTGTGATCCTTGCCGGCGGTGGCCAGCCGGCCGAGCCGCTGGGATGCCAGGTACTCGACCTGCGCTGTCGTCAACTCGTCCATGCCGGCGGCAACACCACCGCTCCCATCGGTAGTCCCCGCCGGGCACAGCCACTACTGCGTATTCATCTTTGGCGCAAAAATGTGATATGGCCCGCTGGCTCGCCGCTGTTCTCGCGACCCTGGCGGTGGGCGCCGCGATGATCCTGTACGCCGCGGACCGGCCCGGCAGTGCCATTGCCGTGTTGGTGTCCTTCGGCGTGCTCGGGCCGCTGTTCATCCTGTCCACCTGCCCGGACGACGACGTCGGCTGGCCCTGGACGTAACCGCACTCTGGAGCGGTGGCCGGGATGAGCGTGCGCCGCGCGGACAAGGGTATGAGGGTGCGGTCGGGCAGCGGAGCTGTGGTGCCGGTAAAGCGTCGGTCGGGGATGATGGGCTAGCTGAATTGATGGTGTTCTCGATATTCGGAATCGGAGTCGGATAATGCGACGACATGGCGATGACAGCGGCCGGGGACCTTCGTCCTCGGTTCCGATTCCGCGCCGCCCGCCTGGTCGGATGGAAATTCTCGGGTGCGCCCTGGGTGTGCTGATCCTGCTGGCTATCTTGATCATCTTTGTTTTCTTCCTGCTTAGTCTGCCGGCCCGAATCGACCGGATGGGCCAGAGCGCCTGACCGCCGGATGTGTCGGCCGGACAACCACAGCGTGACCGTGGACCGCGGGGGCGGCCGTATCACGCTGCGCGTCCGGGTCTCGTCTAGGTGACGGGCCGGCCTGCCATCCGTGTGCCGCGGCGGCCGGGTCCGCCACGGCCAGCAGGACCGGGTGCAGACCGACAGCCGGTGGACGGGTGGTCAGGATGGCTGTTGAGTTCCGCGTCCTCGGGGAGGTCGGCGTCCGCATCGACGGGCGGCCGATCGACGTAGGCCATGCCCGTCAGCAGTGTGTCCTGGTGGCGCTGCTGGCCGAGGCGAGCCGACCGGTACCGGCGGACGAGCTGCTGGACCGGGCCTGGGGCGGCCACCACCTGCCGCAGCGCGGGCGGGCCGCGCTGCACAGCTACGTGTCGCGGCTGCGCGGGATCCTGGCGTCCGCCGACGACGCCGGCATCGTCCGGCGCCCGGGTGGCTACCTGCTCCGGGTCGATCCGATGGCGGTCGACCTGCACCGGTTCGGGTCGCTGGTCGACCGGGCCCGGGACGGTGCCGCCGACGAGCCCGCCGGCGACCTGCTCGACCAGGCCCTCGGGTTGTGGCGCGGGGTGGCGTTCGGCGCGCTGGACACGCCATGGCTCAACGAGCTGCGGGCGACGGCCACCCGGCAGCGGCGAGCGGCCGAGCTGGACCGCTACGACATCGCGCTGCGCCGCGGTGAACACGCCTGGCTGCTGGACGTGCTGTCCACCGCGGTCTCGGCGGATCCGTGGGACGAGCGCCTGGCCGGGCAGCTGATGCTCGCGCTGTACCGGTGCGGTCGCCAGGCCGAGGCGATGGCGCTCTACCGGCAGCTGCACGGGCGGCTCGCCGCCGAGCTGGGTGCCGATCCGGGCGCGCCGTTGCAGCGGCTGCACCAGCAGATCCTCACCGCGGACCCGGCGGTGGCCGCGCCGCAACCAGCGCCGGCGCCGACCGCCACCGGGCCGGCCCAGCGGGCGCCGGCCGAGCGGGCGCCGGCTGAGCGGGTGCCGGCTGAGCGGGTGCCGGCGGTGCCGCGACAGCTGCCGGCGTCGCCGGGCGCGTTCACCGGCCGGGCCACCGAGCTGGCCGAGTTGAGCCGGCAGCTGGGCGACCCGGCCCGGACCGCGGCGGTGGTGATCTCGGCGATCGGCGGGATCGGCGGCGTCGGCAAGACCTGGCTGGCGCTGCGCTGGGCACATGCCAACGCGCAGCGCTTTCCCGACGGCCAGCTGTACGTCAACCTGCGCGGCTTCGACCCGGGGGCCGGACCGGTGCCGTGGCCGGTCGCGGTGCGCGGGTTCCTCGACGCGCTGGGGGTGGATCCGGGCCGGGTGCCGGCTGACCCGCAGGCTCAGGTCGGGCTGTACCGTAGCCTGGTCGCCGGGCGGCAGCTGCTGATCGTGCTGGACAACGCCCGCGACACGGACACCGTCGCGCAGTTGCTGCCCGGTGCCGGTGGCAACGCGGTCGTGGTCACCAGCCGGCACCAGCTGCCCGGCCTCGTCGCCGGGCATGGCGCCCGCCCGATGACGCTGGACCTGCTGCCGGACGCCGACGCCCGGAAGCTGCTCGCGCGGCAGCTGGGCGCGGCGCGGATCTCGGCCGAGCCGGCGACGATCGTCGAGCTGATCCGGCACTGCGCCGGACTGCCGCTGGCGCTGGGCATCGTCGCGGCGCGGGCCGCGCTGCGACCGGATCGCCCGCTGGCCGATATCGCGGCGCAGCTGCGGGCGGCCGGTACCCGGCTGGACGCGCTCGACGCCGGCGAGCTGAGCGTCAACCTGCGCGCGGTGCTGTCCTGCTCGGTCGCTGCCCTGACCCCGGCCGCAGCTGAGGTCTTCGCCCTGGTCGGCCTGGCGCCCGGACCGGATCTGAGCCTCGCGGCGGCGGCCAGCCTGGCCGGCCGGCCGACCGCGGCCACCGGTGGCCTGCTGCGGCAGCTCGGCACCGCGAACCTGATCCAGGAGCACGCCCCCGGCCGGTACCGGATGCACGATCTGGTCCGACTGTACGCGGTCGAGCTGGCCGCCGGGCCGGACCCGACCGGCGCGACCGACCCGGCCGACCGGGCACTGCGGCGGCTGCTGGACCACTACCTGCACACCGCGCACGGCGGCGCGCTGCTGCTCTCGCCGCAGCGCGACCCGCTGCCGCTGACCGGCGCCGCCGACGGCGTCGCGGCCGAGCAGTTCGACCACCTGGACGCGGCCCTGGCCTGGTTCACCGCCGAGCACCCGGTGCTGCTCGCGGCGGTCCGGCGCGCCGGGACCGCCGGGTTCGATCGGCACGCCGCCGCGCTGGCCTGGACCCTCGCCACCTTCTTCGACCGGCAGGGCCACTGGGACGACTGGGTCGCCGTCGGGCAGGTGGCGGTGGACGCGGCCGGGCGGCTGGCCGACCGGGCGGTCCAGGCGCAGGCCCACCGCCTGCTCGCGAACGCGTACTCGAACCTGCGCCGGTACGACGAGACCCACGCCCACCTGCGGCATGCGCTCGGCCGGTTCGAGGAACTCGGGGATGCGGCCGGGTGTGCGCACGTCCACTTCGACATCGCGATGCTCTTCGACCGGCAGGGCCAACCGGCGCGGGCGCTGCCGGCGGCCCGGCGCAGCCTGGAGCTGTACCGGCTGGCCGGTACGGCGGTGCAGCAGGCGGTCGCGCTCAATGCGATCGGCTGGTACCACTCGCAGCTCGGCGAACACCGCACCGGGATCGGCTACTGCGAGCAGGCGCTCGCCCTGGCCAAGGAGGTCGGCAGCCAGTACGGGCAGGCCAACACCTGGGACAGCCTCGGCTACGCGCACCACCATCTCGGCGAGCACCAGCGGGCCGCCGCGTGCTACACCGAGGCGCTGGACCTGTTCCGGGCGATGGGGGACCGGCACGCCGAGGGCATCGTGCTGGTGCACCTCGGCGACAGCCACGACGCGGCCGGCGACCGGGCCGCTGCCCGGGACGCGTGGGGTACCGCCCAGCCGATCCTCGACGACCTGGCACATCCCGAGGCGGCCGCGGTCCGCGCCAAGCTGGGCTGACCCACCCGCTCCCGGCCGGGGCTGACCTCCCGCCCCCGACCGGGCGGACCCGCGGCCGCCCGCGACCGGCCGGGCTGGTGGGCCCGGCCGGTCGCGGCCGCCGCGGTCAGTCCAGTGCCGCGGTCAGTCCAGGCAGATCGCGAAGGCGGTCACGTCGTAGGCCACACCGGCCCCGGCGTTGTCCCACCCGGTGGTGTTGGCGCGGTTCAGCAACGAGGTGACCTCGAACCGGTCCAGCAGGATGCCGTCGGTGTTGTCGGTGACCTTGCCGCCGACGCCGGTGACGGTGCTGCCCACCGGGCAGGTGCCGGTCTGCGCCTCATGCTTCGTCGCGGCCCCGAACGCGGAGGGCTGCGTCAGCAGCGTCGCGGTCGAGCCGTTGAGGTTGCCGCAGATGGCATAGCCGAAGAGGTCGAAAACGCCGTTGAAGCCGTTGTCGGCCCTGGCCTCCACCTCGACCTGGGTCAGGCCGGCGTTCGGCTCGACCTCGACGATATCCACGTTGCCGCTGGCGCCGCCGAGCTTGAAGCCGGCACCGAAGACGGTCTGACCGTTGAGGCAGGTCGGGAACGTCGACCGCGGCGCCACGTTCGAGCCGTTGACCACCGACGGCGCGGTGATCACGTTCACGTTGTGTCCGTTGTCCGGGGCGCAGATGGCGGTCGCGATGACGACCCAGTCCGGCCCGTACACGTCGTTCTCGGCGCCCTGGGCCCGCACCGACGTCAGGGTCGGGACCATGTCGGTGATCAGGACCTTGCCGCCGCCGTTGGCGATGCGCGCCGAAGCGCCGTACACGACGGTCCCGGCCGGGCAGTTCGCCGTCACGGACTTCCCGTTCGAGTCGGAGATCGACGGCGTCGAGACCACCGTTGTCCCGGGCACGGCCTGGGCCGGCGCCGCGGCGGCGATCAGCGCCGCGCCCCCGAGCAGGCCCGTGATCATGGTGACGCCGAACAGTCGACGGCGTAGTGGGTGAGCTGTGCTGGTCATTGTGTGCATTCCCCCTTGTGAGCGGCCGCAGCCAACCGGCGGCCGAGGCGCCGCGGCCGATGCGGCCGGGGCGTCGAGGTCACCCTGCGCCGGCGGCCGTGCGGGAACCTTCGGCAAACCTTGAATGGCCGGCCGCCCCCACCGCACCGACCCGATCGACCGTCCGGAATCTCTCCGGAAGTTCCGGAGACACTGATCGCGCCTGGCCTGCCAGGCGGTCGATCGACTCGGAGTGGATCGACTAGATAGCGCTGTGACCAGCCGAGATGCTTCCGCTGGAGATCCGTTTCTGGTCCGATGTTTCCGTATCGTTTCCGGAAAGTATTGACAAGATGATCCGGACGAACTGACACTGCGGTCATCGAGAGACCCCAATCAGTACTGATCCGGGTCATCCGCCGCGCCCTGAGGAGGACGCGCATGAACGCCGCCGCCGGCCCGAAGAGTCGCCGGCGCGGCCACACCAGGCTGCTCGCCGGCGGTGCCCGCGCCGCGGCGATGGTCTTCGAGGTCACCCCGGCCGCGGTCCCGCCGCCAGCGAGGAGAACCCCCATGCGAACCGAACCACGCCGGTCGAGACGCTCCCTGGTCACCGGGCTGGCCCTCGCCGCGATGGCCGTGGCCAGCCCCGTTGCCGTCAGCGTCAACGCCACCCCGGCGCACGCCGCCACCTGCAACGGCTACGTCGGCCTCACCTTCGACGACGGCCCGTCCAACGACCGCACCCCGGCCATCCTCAACGCGCTCCGGCAGAACGGGCTGCGGGCCACGATGTTCAACGAGGGCCAGTTCGCCGCCTCGTTCCCGGCCCAGGTGCAGGCCGAGGTCAGCGCCGGCATGTGGATCGGCAACCACAGCTACACCCACCCGCACCTGATCCAGCAGAGCCAGGCGCAGGTCGACTCGGAGGTATCCCGGACCCAGCAGGCCATCGCCAACGCGGGTGGCGGCACACCGAGGCTGTTCCGCCCGCCGTACGGCGAGACCAACTCGACGCTGCAGGCCGTCGAGGCCAGGTACGGCCTGACCCAGATCATCTGGGACGTCGACTCGCAGGACTGGAACGGCGCCAGCACCGACGCGATCGTGCAGGCGAACGCCCGGCTCACCAACGGCCAGATCATCCTCATGCACGAGTGGCCCGCCAACACGCTCGCCGCCATCCCGCGGATCGCGCAGGGGCTGGCCAGCCGCAACCTGTGTGCCGGCATGATCTCCCCGCAGACCGGCCGCGCCGTAGCCCCCACCGGCGGCACCACGCCGCCACCGGGTGGCGGTAGTTGCACGGCGTCGTTGTCGGCGGGTCAGCAGTGGCCGGACCGGTACAACCTGAATGTCGCGGTGTCCGGCTCGAACACCTGGACGGTGACGATGAACGTCCCGTCGCCGGCCCGGATCATTGCGACCTGGAACATCACCGCCAGTTTCCCCAGCGCCCAGGTGCTCACCGCCAGGCCGAACGGCAACGGCAACAACTGGGGCGTCACCATCCAACGCAACGGCAACTCGACCTGGCCCACGGTCTCCTGCGCCGCAAGCTGACCCGGGCCAGCACAGGTGGCGCGGCGGCCCTC
>Ga0307499_10000212_pt1 | contig 21418 bp, 16 predicted proteins | sample 13_S_MG_FD_201363 | JGI IMG/M metagenome (GOLD analysis project Ga0307499, IMG submission 201363) | Soil microbial communities from Populus trichocarpa stands in riparian zone in the Pacific Northwest, United States - 13_S | ecosystem: Environmental > Terrestrial > Soil > Riparian zone > Trees... | reverse complement strand
AGTGCAGGCCGCGTTGCGGGCCGCGGCGGAGCTGGGCCGGCCGCGGGCCGCTGTCCGGGCGGACGCCGATGGCGGCGGCGGCGGCCTGGTAGCGGTCGGTGTAGTCGCCGGTCTCGGCCAGGTCCGGGTAGCGGGCGGCCAGCGCGGCGGCGAGCTCGCCGGCCCGCCAGAAGTTGGACGGCACCAGCCGGCGCGAGTCCACCGCGAGGGCGCCCAGCACAGCCGCCTCGTCCGGCCGGTTCAGGCTGACCAGCACCAGGCCCAGGTCGATCCGGGCGGTCGCCAGCCGGCGGGCCGAGATCGCGGTCCGGATCACCTCCAGGGCGTGGCCCTCGGCCGCCGGGTCGCCCAGCCAGGTCAGCGCGGTGGCGGTGTAGCTGGTCAGCTTCCGCGCGTCGAAGACGAAGTGGTGATCCGGCGGGCCTTCCGGTTGGCGTTCCAGCGCGGCCGCGGCCCGGCTGAGCGCGTCCTGCACGATCGACGCGTCGCCGAGCCGGGCAGCTGCCCGCGCCTCCTGCGCCGCGAGCTGCACCGCGGCGGACCGGCCGGGTGGCGCGATCTGCTGCCCGGCCCGGGCCAGCGACACCGCCTCCGGCCACGCCTGGTCGACCACCGCCTCCCAGGCCGCGCCCTCCACCGCCCAGGCCACCAGCTCCGCCTCGGCGGTCTCCCGACCGATCGAGGTGGCCGTGTCCCGGGCGATCCGGGCCGCGATCCGGTGTCCGAGGTCGACGTGCACGGTGGCGGCCAGCAGCGCCAGCCAGCCACCGGCGACCAGCAGCCGGCGGCGCTGGTCCAGCGTGGTGCGGCCGTCCAGCAGCCGTACCACGTCCCGGGATCGGCGCCGGATGATCAGGAGCAGCTCGGCCGGCGGGGTCCGGATGTACCGCCGGGCGAGGTCGGCGACGGCCAGGTCGACCGCCCGCAGCGCGGTCGCCCCGACATCGGAGGCCTCCGCCCGCCGGTTGAGCTCCAGCAGCTCGACATCCAGATCGTCCGCATCGTCCCCGCGCGGAGCCGCCGCCGGTTCGCCGAAGAGCACGACCGGCGGTACGTCGTATGCCCCCGCCAGCAGGTCGCGGTAGAGCTCGCTGGGCCGGTGCGCCCCGGACTCCCAGCGGCGGACCGCTCGGACCAGGTGCTCCAGATCAGGCAGGCTCTCACCGCGGCGGGCGGCCTCAGTTCGAAGCCGCCGGGCCAGCTCACGCCGACCCCACTGGCGAGCCGCACGCAACTCGACCAACCGCGACGCATATCGGGGTAGGGGTTCCCCGTCCACCTTCGTGACGTTACCGCGATATACGTGTTCTGTCGTGTCCGCTAGGACTTTGCTGACCCTGGTCTGTCCGATGATTGGCCGATGTGCCCCGACTGGGTGGTGGCATGACAATTGAACCGGTCAGCTGGAGCCGGTCGGTCAATCGAATGCCGGCCGGCCGGTTTCCCATAGCTCACCCAGGTGATAGGCGAACCGGTCGAACAGGCCGTCCCGCTGCCGGCGGCGCAGGTGCAGCATCGGCGACTCGTGCCCGACCAACCGGGCCAAGTGCGGAGTGATCAGCATGTCGTCATCGAAACGGAACAGCGACAGCGCGATGTGCTGGTCGGAGAAGCGGGCCTCGACGCCCGGGACGTCCCGCATCCGGGCCAGTTCGTCCAGGGTGACCTTGATCCGGACGCTGACCGTCAGCGGCACCCCCTCCTGCTCCTCGCGGCGGCGGGTGATCTCGCTGGCCGGGTCGCCGAGCAGGAACCGGACCGCGCAGCCGTTCTCGGCCCGGCGCCGCAGCACCGCGCGCAGGCTGGACTGTTCCAGCCAGAGGAAATAGCAGGTGTAGCCGGCAAAAGTCAGTTCGTTCTGGGCGCCCGATATCAGGCTGCGCCAGACGCCGCTCGGGCAGGTCGACCGGAATGGGTAGGCCGCGACAATCTCGCGGTCCGGACCGGTCTTGACCGTGGTACGCAAGGCCTCCGGCCACAACACCGTCTCATCGACCCCTAACACATCGGAAGCGGCCCAGCGATGCCGCGGATGCGGCAGCCGGCCCTCGTCGGACAACCATCGGGCCACGGTCTTCACATCTACCCGACACGCTGATGCTAAATCGCGCTCAGTCTTTTTGGCATCTGCCATTGCATGCCGAAGTGCATCATTTGCCACCGCCAGACCCCGTTTCCTGGACATGAGGGACACCATCGTGAGCTGGCCCTGGAACGTCCCTCCTGTCCGCAAGACGTGGTTATGACGGGCCGCTCGAATCGAGACGCTTGCCGCGTGATCGGACCGTTACGCAGAGAAGCTTCGACTCTTGTCCGCGCTTGGCTCCTCACCGAAGGTGACCAGGCGCTCGGTGGAGAGACGATCCTCGTGCTCCACCGTGACGCCCTCCGCCGCACCATCACCGTCGTCTGGGACACCGGCCAACGAGTCAGGATCGACGGTGACCGCTGGATCCTGCTGGCCTGCCGGGGACAGGCGGCCGGCGTCGACGGGATCCCGCCGGGCCACTGCGGCGGCCTCCCGGCCGCCGATCTGCCGATGACACCCCGTGGTCGCTTCACCGCCCGCCGAACCCTGGACGAGCGCGCCGACCCGTTCGGGACGGCCGATTCGTCCCGCCGGTCCGGCCCGTTACCCGGACGACCGACCCGATGAGCCCCCGCGGGCGACGGCCTCCCCCCGCCGCCGCCCGCGGGTCCTGTCCCACCACCAACTCAGCGAGAGGGACGATCCAGATGGATGTTGCCCGCCCTGTACCCCCGGCTGGCGCCGGAGAGAGCTACAGGAACGACTGCCCCTCAGTCAGGCAGACGCGGCCAAGCGACATCCAGTAGCGTCAGTGCGACGTTGAGTGGCCCTCGGTTCGGCGGCAACCGGACTGGGGCGACGGTCCGACCACCGGGAAGGGGTGGGGGACGTTGACTGACGATGCTACCGGCGCGATGCGGCCAGACGAGCGGCAGGCACGGGTTGACCTGCTGGCCAGGCAGTACCCGTACATGCCGGTAGGGACGTTGTTGGCGCGGGTGCAGGCTGAGGCGACCGTGTTGTCGGTCACCTACGCCAACCGCTGGAACTACATGCGCGGGGCCGAGCGGGACCTGCTGGTGGCGATCGGGTGGACGCTGTTGCTGGGCGCGTGCCTGTACCAGGACGCGGGGAAGACGGCCCGGGCGGCGCACCTGGCCGCGCTGGCCGACTCGTCCGGCCGGGAGGCCGAGCAGCCGGCGGTGCGGGCGTGGGCGGCGGAGATCCGGGCGTGGCAGGCGATCATCGCCGAGGACTACCCGGCCGCGGTCGTGCTGGCCCGAGACGCCGCGGACGCGTGGCCGGGCAGCAGCGGCACGGTGCAGCTGCGGATGCAGCAGGCGATGGCGCACGCCGGCCTCGGCGAGCGGGCCGCGGCGCGGTGGTGCCTGAACGAGGTGCACCGGATCCAGGGTGCGCTGCCGCCGACTGACTATCCCGAGCACCACTTCGTGTTCGATGGCCGCAAGCTTTCCTTCTATGCGGCGCGTGTGTACGGCTTGGCCGGGGACCTCGCGCCGATGCGGGAGGCCATCGCCGAGACACTGGGCGGTGCGTTGGCGGCGGACGGGACGACTCGGTGGCCGATGCGGGTCGCCGGCGTCCAGATGGAGGCCGCGATCGGGGCGGCCACGGACGGGCAGCTGGACGAGGCGATCGGCCTCGGTGTGGCCGCGCTGAAGCACCAGCGCGCGTCGGCATCGACACTGCCCCGAGCTGCCGATCTGCAGCGGGCACTGCGCACGCGCTGGCCGAAGGAGCGGAAGGTCACCGAGTACCGCCGCGTGCTGTTCGACGCCGGCAGGCGCTACGTCAGCTGAACCAAATTGACGGCGGCCGGCGGCTACACGTTGAAGCGGAACTCGACGATGTCGCCGTCGGCCATCAGGTAGTCCTTGCCCTCGACGCGGACCCGGCCGGCGGCCCGGGCGGCGGCCATCGAGCCGGCGGCGATGAGATCGTCGTAGGAGACGATCTCGGCGCGGATGAAGCCGCGCTGGAAGTCGGAGTGGATCACGCCGGCGGCCTCGGGGGCGGTGGCTCCGGCCGGGATGGTCCAGGCGCGGGCCTCCTTCGGCCCGGCGGTGAGGTAGGTCTGCAGGCCGAGGGTGCGGAATCCGACCCGGATCAGCTGGTTCAGCCCCGGCTCGTCCTGGCCGATGGTGGCCAGCAGTTCGCGGGCCTCGTCCTCGGGCAGTTCGATCAGCTCGGATTCGACCTTCGCGTCCAGGAAGATCGCCTCAGCCGGGGCGACCAGCGCGCGCAGCGCGTCCAGCTGGGCCGGGTCGGTCAGCTCGGCCTCGTCCAGGTTGAACACGTACAGGAACGGCTTGCTGGTGAGCAGGCTCAGCTCGCGCAGCGGTGCCGTGTCGACCCCGGCGGCGGACAGCGTCCGGCCGGCGTCGAGCACCTTGCGGGCGGCCGTCGCCGCCTCCAGGAGCTGGAGCCGGTCCTTGTTCAGCCGGCCCTCCTTCTCCAGCCGGGGGAGCGCCTTGTCGATCGTCTGCAGGTCGGCCAGCACCAGCTCGGTGTTGATCGTCTCGATGTCGTCCTTGGGGGCCACCCGACCGTCCACATGCATCACATCGGGGTCGGTGAAGACGCGGATGACCTGGCAGATCGCGTTCGCCTCGCGGATGTGGGCGAGGAACTTGTTGCCCAGGCCCTGCCCCTCGCTGGCGCCGCGGACCAGCCCGGCGATGTCGACGAAGCTGACCGCCGCCGGCACCACCCGGGCGCTGTCGAACATCTCGGCCAGCACGCCGAGCCGCGGGTCGGGCACCCCGACCACGCCGACGTTGGGCTCGATCGTGGCGAACGGGTAGTTCGCCGCCAGCACTGAGTTCTTCGTCAGGGCGTTGAAGAGGGTGGATTTGCCGACGTTCGGAAGCCCGACGATACCGATGGTGAGGGACACGCTGCCCGAGTCTAGGGAAGAGGCGGGGCGGTCCGGCCGGCCGGGCTGCGCTGCCCGGCCGGCCGGAAGCTCAGCGGAGGCCGGCGGCGATGGCGGCGGTCAGCGTGCCGTCGTCGCCGTCCAGCTCCCAGACCATCGTGCCGCCGAGCCGGTTCGCCTTGACGTACCGGGTCTTCGCCGCGATCGCCGGCAGGTCGTCGTAGGACCAGAACGTGCTGCCGTCGTACAGCCAGGTGGCGCCGGCCCGCCGGTCGGTGAACCGCTGCCCGGGCCGCGTCTTGAGCACCTTGTAGTCCTCCACGCCGGCCTCGAAGGTGGCTGGTGCCGCGCCGGTGCCCGGTTGGTAGAGGCCGTGGTTGACGTCCGGCACGCCGGCCCAGCCGCGGCCGTAGTACGGGATGCCGAGCAGCAGCTTGCTGGCCGGTGCGCCGGCGCACAGGTAACTGCGGATCGCCAGGTCGGCGCTGAACCGCTCGGGCGCCGGGTCGGCCGCCGGGGAGAGCAGCTGGGCCTGGTGGTTGGTCCCGGTCTCCCAGGTGCCGTGCAGGTCGTACCCCTGCACGGTGGCCCAGTCCAGGGAGCGGAACATCGACCGGACGTCGATGCCCGCGCTGATCTTCGCCGGTGCCGCCGGCAGGAACGCGGACAGCGCGTAGTGCCGGTGGGTCTGCCGCCCGTACGCGTCGAGCTGCCGGCGGAACTCGGCCAGCAGCAGGCTGTAGTTCCGCTTGTCCTCGGGCCGGATGATGTTGCCGGCGTTGCCCTCCGAGCCGGGCCACTCCCAGTCCAGGTCGATGCCGTCGAACACGCCGGCCGCCGCGCCGGCGCCGCCGGCCGGGTCGCCGGCCAGTTGCGGCAGGTTGCCCTTGATGAACAGGTCGATGCAGGAGGCCGCGAACGCGCGCCGGGACGCCGGGGTGAGCGCCGCGTCGGAGAAGTACTTCGAGAACGACCACCCGCCGAGCGAGACGAGCACGGACAGGTTCGGGTGCCGCGCCTTCAGCTTCCGCAACTGGTTGAAGTTCCCCCGCAGCGGCTGGTCCCAGCTGTCCGCCACACCGTCCACACTGGACGCCGCGTCGTACGACCGCTGGTAGTCGGCGAACGCGTCACCGACACCGGCGGCGTTCGCCTCGAAGCAGCGGCCGTCCGCGCCGACGTTCTCGAAGGCGTAGTCGATGGTGTTCAGCCGCGCCGCCATGCCGGTGGTCTCGACATCCTTGGGGAAGAACGCGCGGCCGTAGATGCCCCACTGGACGAAGTAGCCGACCTTCCGGTACCGGTCCCCCCGGTCGGCCGCCGGGCCGCCCGCCCCGGCGCCGGCCGGCCCGGCGCTCGTGCCGCCGCCGGCCGCCGCGGCGGACGCACCGGGCACGGCCAGGCCCACACCGGCGAGCAGCACGGCCGCGGTGGCGGCCACGACAAGGCGGTTGGACAGACTTCGCTGATCGGGCATGGCTGGCTCCAAGGAGCAACGGGTCCCGCCCACCGGTTCCCGGCTAGACCGGACTAGACCAGCCTAGGCCAGTGGGTGTCAAGAGTGTCGATCGGCGAGGCCGCCCCGGCTGCCGCGCCGCCTGGCTGGGCCGTCGTCGATGGCCCAGGCCAGCAGGCCGGTGGTGGGTTCGGCGGGGGAGCCGGTGGTGGGTTCGGCCGGCGAGCCGGTGGTCGGTTCCGCGGGGGAGCCGGTGATCGGTTCGGCGGCCACCCGGGCCCGCGTCGGGGCCGGTGCGCTGGCTGCCGGCCTGGCTGGACGGGCCGGCCGGGTGGGTGTCCCGCCGGGCGCCGGCCGGGCCGGGCGGGTGCGCGGCGTCCCGGCGGGGGGCTGGGGTGGCTCGCGCCGGGCGTCGTCCGGCGCCGCGGCGGCGCGCAGTTCGGCGAGGCGGCCGCGGAGGCCGGCGATCATCAGGCGGAGCGCGTACTCGAAGCCGGCCGGGCCGTTGGGATCCATCCCGCCGGCGGCCGCGGCCGCGGTCAGGGTCGGGAACCGGGTGCCGGCGCTCAGCTCCGCGTGCATCACCTCGTTCCGGTCCTCCTCGGCCGGCCGGTTCGCGCTGGCCTGCTCCTCCAGCACGCAGCCGGTGACCAGGTTGCCCAGCGCGATCACCGAGTTCAGCGCCTCCGCCGGCGGGAAGCCGAGGCCGACCAGGATGGCCAGCAGCCGCTCGATGTGCGGCAGCGTCTCCCAGGTCGGCCGGTTGCCGGCGATCACCAGCGCGCTGTCCGGGTGCGCCCGCAGGCTCAGCCAGATCGCGGTGGTCCGCTCGGTCAGCCACTCCCACCAGGGCTGGCCGGGTGCCGGCTCGTGCACCTCCGGCGGCACGGTGCCGGTGATGATCGCCTCGGCCATCAGGTCGAGCAGCTCGCGCTTGTTCCGGACGTGCCAGTACAGCGCGGGCGCCTGCACGCCGAGCCGGGCGGCAACCTGGCGCAGGGTCAGCCCGGCCAGGCCGGACTCGTCGAGCACCTCGATCGCGGCGTCGACCAGCTGCTGCCTGGTCACCGCCACCGCCGCCACCTCCCCCGCGCCATCTCGCTTGACAGCTTAACGTCGTTAAAGCCACCCTGTCTTTAACGACGTTAAGGAGACTGCATGACGCAGGAGGGGAGCGGGCCGCCGGCCGTCACGGTGCGCGGCCTGGTCAAGCGGTACGGCGACGTGACCGCGGTCGACGGCGTCGACCTCGATGTGCGGCCCGGCGAGACGTTCGGCTTCCTCGGCCCGAACGGCGCGGGCAAGTCCACCACCATCAACATCCTCTGCACGCTGGTGAAACCCACCGCCGGCACGGCCGCGGTGGCCGGCTACGACGTGCGCACCCAGCGGGACGAGGTGCGCCGCTCGATCGGCCTGGTCTTCCAGGAGTCCACTGTGGACAACTACCTGACCGCCGAGCAGAACCTGCGCTTCCACGCCGACCTGTACGGGGTGGAGCGGGCCGGCCTGGCCGCCCGGCTGGACCAGGTGCTGGAGATGGTCGGGCTGGCCGACCGGCGGCGCGACCTGGTGGAGAAGTTCTCCGGCGGGATGAAGCGCCGGCTGGAGATCGCCCGCGGCCTGCTGCACGCCCCCCAGGTGCTGTTCCTGGACGAGCCGACGATCGGGCTCGACCCGGTCAGCCGGGCCGGGATGTGGGACTACCTCGCCGAGCTGCGGCAGCGCGAGGACATCACGGTCTTCCTCACCACGCACTACCTGGACGAGGCCGAGCACTGCGACCGGATCGCGATCATCAACGCCGGCAAGATCGTCGCGCTGGACACGCCCGCGGCGCTGAAGGCCAGCATCGGCGCCGACCGGGTCACCATCGGCACCGCCGACGACGAGGCCGCGATGGTCGCGCTGCGCGACCGGTTCCGCCTCGACCCGGCCCGGCACGGCGGCGCGATCACGATCTCGGTCGAGGGCGGCGAGCAGTTCGTCCCGCGGCTGTTCGCCGAGCTCGGGGTGCCGATCCGGTCGGTCAGCGTGGCCCGGCCCACCCTGGACGACGTGTTCGTCGCGTACACCGGCCACACCATCACCGAAGCCGACAAGTTCGCTGGGCCTGGGCGGATGCCCATGGTCGGAAGGAGATAGCCAGGTGTCCGCCACCTCGACGACCACCGCCGCCAGCAGCGCCACCCCGGCCGGGCCGCCGGTCGCGCCGGTCCGGCTACCCGCCCGCGGGCTGCGCCAGGACCTCCGGACGATCTCCGTGGTCTGGCGCCGCGAGCTGCTCCAGTTCCGGCACGCCCCGGCCCGCGCGCTGTCCTCGTTCATCCAGCCGCTGCTGTTCCTGTTCGTGCTCGGCGGCGGGCTGGGCTCGGTGATCCACCCCGGCGGCGGCGAGGCGAAGTTCAGCACGTTCCTGTTCCCGGGCGTGCTGGCCACCTCGGTCATGTTCACCGCGGTGTTCTCCGGCATCTCCATGATCTGGGACCGGCAGCTCGGGTTCCTGCGCGAGATGCTGGTCGCCCCGGTCCGGCGCGGCGCGATCCTGATCGGCAAGTGCCTCGGCGGGGCCACCATCGCCACCGGCCAGAGCGTCCTGCTGCTGGCCCTCTGCGGGCTGGTCGGCGTCCCGTACAACCCGGCCGTGCTGCTGGCCCTGGTCCTGCTGATGTTCGTGGGCAGCTTCGCGATCACCGCCTGCGGTGTGCTGATCGGCGTCCGGCTCAAGCAGATGCAGGCGGCGATGCCGATCACCCAGCTGGTGATCACGCCGATGATGTTCCTGTCCGGCTCGCTGTTCCCGCTGTCCGGGCTGCCGGGCTGGCTGCACATCGCCACCCGGCTGAACCCGCTCACCTACGCGGTCGACCCGATGCGCACGGTCGTGTTCGCGCACCTGAACATCTCGCCGGCCACGAAGGCGGTGTTCGATCCCGGCGTGACCTGGGCCGGGTGGCGGGTGCCGGCGCTGGTCGAGATCGGCGTGGTGGTCGCGGTCGGCGTCATCCTGCTCAGCATCGCGACCGCGCTGTTCAACCGGGAGGGCTGACCCGGCCCCGCCGTGCCCTGGCGCCGTCGCCGCGGCGCCGGGCCGGCGGTACCCCGGGTGCCTCCGGCGGTGCCGGGGTGCCTGGCCGGGCGGTCACCGGCTACGGCAGCGCCGGGGCTCCCGGCCGGGCGCCGGCGTCAGCCGGCCTGGGCGGCGCGGACGATCTCGTCGATCCGGCCGGCCAGGGTGAGGTCGGCGGCGGTGACACCGCCGGCGGAGTGGGTGACGCAGGCGAACGTGAGCGTCCGCCAGCGGATGTCGATGTCCGGGTGGTGGTCCATCCCTTCGGCCACCTCGGCGACCCGGTCCACCACGTCGATCGCGGCCGGGAAGCTGGGCAGCTCGGCGGTGCGCCGGATGCCGTCCGGGTCACCGGTCCAACCGTCCAATCCGGACAGTCCGGTGTCGATCTGGTCGGCGGTCAGCGGGTCGGGCATCGGTCCTCCGTGGTCGGTTGAGAGGGTGGACGGGTGACACTGGTGCGGGCGGCGGTACTCATCTCAGCACCGATCGGGTCCGTGTACGAGCAGGTGCGGGAGCGGGCGCGCCGCCCGCTGCCCTGGCTGGGCCGGACCTGGCCGGTGCGGGAACAGCCGCCGGCCCGGCTCGAGCGGGCCGGTGCCGGCCCGGGCGGGTTCGACTGGTCGGTGCGCCGGGCCTGCTGGCTGGTGCAGACCGGTGGCGGCACGCTGCTCACCGACGAGCTGGCCTGGACGCCGCCGTTCGGTCGGGCCGGTCGCCTGGCCGACGCCCTGCTGCTGCGCCGCGCGCTACTGCGCGCGCTGGTCACGAACGCCGCCGCCGTGAAAGCCGGCGCCGAGCGCGCCGCCGGGGCCGGGCAGCCGGGCCGGCCCGCTGGATCGCCGGCAGCCCGGCCCGCGGTGGCGTCCAACGGACCGCCGCCGGGCCCGGCTGTGTCCACTGTGGACGATGGGGTGCTGGTGGTAGGGGCGGCGCTGTTCGACCCGGACGGGCGGGTGCTGGCCGCGCAGCGGGACCGCCCGCCGGAGCTCGCCGGGCGCTGGGAGTTCCCCGGCGGCAAGGTCGAGCCGGGCGAGTCGGAGACCGCCGCGCTGGTCCGGGAGTGCCGGGAGGAGCTGGGCGTCGGCATCCAGGTGCAGGACCGGCTCGGCGGCGACCTACCCGTTGCGGGTGGCGGCCTCCTGCGGGTCTGGCGTGGCCGGATCACCACCGGTCAGCCGAGCCCACGGGAACACCGGGCGCTGCGCTGGCTGGCTCCGGACGAGCTCGACGACGTCGACTGGCTGCCCGCCGACCGACCCCTGATCGACCTGCTCCGCCCGCCGGCGCAGCAGCGCTGACCCGCGGTCGGCCCGCAGCGCCGCGGGCGCCGAGCTGGTCTCGACCGTCGCTCCGGCCGGCGCCGCCGGCCGCTCCGGCCTGGCCCGGCCCGCGTCCGGCCCGGCCCGGACCGCGAGCGGGAGCCGGACGACGAAGCGGGCGCCGCGAACGCTGTCGGCGACGTGCGCGTCACCGCCGTGCCGGGCCGCGATGCCGGCGACGATGGCCAGGCCCAGGCCGGCGCCGCCATGGTCCCGGCTGCGGTCGTCGTCCAACCGGGTGAACCGGCCGAACACGCGTTCCCGGTCGGCCGCGGCGACGCCCGGGCCGTCGTCCGCGACCTCCAGCAGTACCCAGGCGCGGTTCGATCGCAGGCTGACCGTGACGGTGCTGGCGGCGTGCCGGCCGGCGTTGTCCAGCAGGTTGCGCAGCAGCCGGCCGAGCTGTGACTCGTCGCCGGGCACCTCGAGCCGCCCGGTCGACTCCGCCGCCCCGACCAGCGTCGCGGCCCGGCCCGCTCCTCCCGGCTCGGGGACGACCGGGACGGCCAGCTCCGCCGGCCCGGCCAGTCCCGCCGCCCGGCCGGGTTCGGCCGGTCTCCCGGCCAGTCCCGGCTCGTCCGGTTCTGCCGGCCTGGCGGGTTCTGCCGGCCCGGCCGGTTTCCCGGCCAGTCCCGGCTCGTCCGGTTCTGCCGGCCCGGCCGGTCTTCCGGCCAGTCCCGGCCCGGCCGGCCCTCCCGGTCTGGCGGGTTCTCCCGGTCTGGCGGGTTCTGCCGGCTCGGCCGGTGTCCCGGCCAAGTCCGGCTCGGCCGACTCGGTCGGGCTGGCCGGCAGCGGGCCCGGCCCGGCCGCCAGGAACCGGGGGCCGTCCGGGTTCAGGTAGGCGCGCTCGGCGAGTTGCTCGGCGACCAGTGCGTTGAGGTCGACCAGCGGCCCGGCCGGCCCGGCCGGCCCGGCGGGCCGGTCCGCGCGGGCCAGCGTGAGCAGGTCCTCGGTCAGCGACTGCAGGCGTTTCGCAGCGCGCAGCGCGGCTGCCGCGGCGGACGGCCAGCTGGCCGGGTCCGGGTGGGCGACGGCCACCTCGAGTTCGTTGCGCAGCCCGGCCAGCGGGCTGCGCAGCTCGTGCGCCGCGTCCGCGACGAACTGGCGTTGCTGTTCCACCGCTGCCTGCAGCCGGTCCAGGGTGGCGTTGGTGGTCACCGCGAGCCGACCGATCTCGTCGCCGGTCGCCGGGACCGGCACCCGTCGGCCCAGGTCCCGCGCGGTGATGTCGGCCAGCTGCGCCCGGATCGCGTCGACCGGGCGCAGCACCCGGCCGGCCACCACCCAGGTGAGGCAGCCCACCAGCAGGGCCGCGACCGGCAGCGCCAGCACCAGCGTGCGGTCGACCGCGGCCACCGCAGCCTCGGCCTCGAACGGCGAGGCCAGCGCGTAGATCCGGATGATCTCCGGGTCGTTCGGCGCGCTGGTCGGCAGCCGGCTGGGAGGCGCGGCGGGGTCGTAGCCGCTGAGCGGACGCACCCCGCGCAGCACCCAGAGTTGCCGGTACACCGCCGCGGTCACCACCCGCTGCTCGACCGCGAGGGTGACCGTGCGGCCGTCGAGCGGGGTGCCGACGTCGTCGTGGCTGAGATCGAGCGTGGTCCGGCTCCGGTCCGGGACCCCCGTGACGGCCGGGGCCAGTTCCCCGTGCCCGCTGATGTACGGCCCGAGGTAGCCGGCATAGGTCAGCACCGTGCCGTCCTCGGCCATCATCACCCAGCTGGACGTCTCGACTTTGGCGTTGATGTAGAGCCCGACCCGGTTGTCGAAACGCAGCGGGTAGCCGGGCCACCCGTCGGTCAGGAACAGCTCGCCGACCGCGGCCGCCACGACGAACGCCTGCTGGGTGGAGGCGTCCATCTGCCGCTGGTAGAGGGAATGCCGCTGCCAGACCGCCCCGGTGCCGAAGGCGACCGCGGTGACCAGGGTCGCCAGCACCGCGGCGCGGAGCCGGATGGAGGCACGCCAGCGCGGCACCCGGATCCGGCTACGCATGGCCATCGACCAGCCGGTAGCCGGCGCCGCGCACGGTCTCGATGCTGCGCCGGCCGAACGGCAGGTCGATCTTGCGGCGCAGCGTCCGGACGTACACCTCGACGATGTTGACGTCGCCGTCGAACGCGGTGTCCCAGACCTCGTCGATGATCTCGATCTTGCTCACCACCTCACCGGGCCGCCGGCCGAGGCAGGCCAGCACCGCGAACTCCTTGGCGGTCAGCGGGATCGGCACCGCGCCCCGCTGGCAGCGCCGGTCGGCCGGGTCGACCACCAGGTCGCCGACCCGCAGCACCACCGGCCGCCCGGTGCCGCCGCGCCGGATCAGCGCCCGCAGCCGCGCGACCAGCACGATGTACGAGAACGGCTTGCAGAGGTAGTCGTCCGCGCCGAGGTCGAGCGCGTCGGCCTCGTCGTACTCGCCGTCCTTGGCGGTGAGGATCAGCACCGGGGTGGCCACCAGGTCGCGGCGCAGCGCGGCGCAGACCCGGTAGCCGTTCAGGCCGGGCAGCATCAGGTCCAGGATGATCGCCTGGTACGGATGGCTTCGGCCCAGTTCCAGGCCGCGGTCGCCGTCGTGGGCCAGCTCGACCGCGTACCCCTCGGCGACCAGGCCCCGGCGGACCGACTCGGCCAGGTCACGGTCGTCCTCGACTACCAGGACTGCCACCGCCGTATCATGCCAGCCGGCACTGAAACAAAGCTGAAGCATTTTTCAGGTTGCTTCAGGGCAGCTTCAGCGCCCGCTGCCTAGCGTCGCCGGCGTGCCGACCCGTCCGCCCGCCACCGCCGCCCGACGGTCCACATTAGACAGTCCACAATCGACAGTCGAGCGGCCGGGTCGGCCCGGCCGAGCGGACCGGGGCGAGAACCTCCCCCGCCGGTCGGACCGGCCGGCCGGCCGGCTGGCCGGCCTGGCGAGCCGGCTGGCGGTAGCGGTAGATCGGCCACCGGCGCCGGCGGCGGCGGCCCGGTGGCGGCGCCCGGCGGTCCCGTACGTGCTGGCCGGCGTGCTGTCCGTGGCCTACGCGACGGTCTCCGTGAGCAAGCACCTGCGGCTCCGCAGCACCGGCTACGACCTGGGCATCTTCGAGCAGGCGGTGCGGGCGTACGCGCACGGCCGGGCGCCGGTGGCCGAGCTGAAAGGGGCCGGCTACAACCTGCTCGGCGACCACTTCCACCCCGCGCTGGCCGTGCTCGCGCCGGCCTACCGGTTGTTCCCGAGCCCGATCACGCTGCTGGTCGCGCAGGCGCTGCTGCTCGCCGCCTCCGCCATCCCGGTCACCCGGCTGGCCATCGCCCGGCTCGGGCCGGGCGCCGGCGCCTGCATCGGGGTCGCGTACGGGCTGTCCTGGGGGCTGCAGCAGGCGATCTGGTTCGACGTCCACGAGGTCTGCCTGGCGGTGCCGCTGCTGGCGCTCTCGCTGGAGCGGCTGGCCACCGGGCGCTGGGCGGCCGCGGTGGCCTGGGCCGCGCCACTGGTGCTGGTCAAGGAGGATCTACCGGCGACGGTGGCAGCCATCGGGGGGTACCTGCTGCTGCGCCGGCAGTGGCGGCTCGGCGCGGCGACCGTGGTCGGGGCGGTCGCGGCCGGGCTGCTGATCGTGCTGGTGGCGATCCCGGCCGCGAACCCCCAGCACGGCTACGGCTACACCGAGCTGGCCACACCGGCCGGCAACCCGCTGAGCCGGCTGCTGCTGCCCGGCGTCAAGGGCTGGACGGTGCTGGCCCTGCTCGCGCCGACCGGCTTCGTCGCACTGCGGTCCGGGCTGCTGCTGCTCGCGGTGCCGACGCTGCTGTGGCGGTTCTGGGGGACGATCCCGTTCTACTGGGGCACCGGGTTCCACTACAACGCCGTGCTGATGCCGATCGTCTTCGTGGCCTGCGTCGAGGGCCTGACCCGGATCACCGCCGAACCGGCCGGCTGGCCGGCCTGGCTGCCGCCGGCCCGGTTGGCGCGGCTGGTGCCGCCGGCCGCCGCCGGCGCCGCGCTGGCCCTCACCCTGGTGCTGCCGCTCGGCATGCTGGCCACGCCGGCCCGGCTGGTGCCGGACGCCCGCACGGACGCCGCCCGCCAGCTGCTGGGCATGATCCCGGACGGCGCCTCGGTCGCCGCCAGCAACCGGCTGGCGCCCCAGCTCACCGCGCGCTGCCAGGTCTACCTGTTCCCGAACCAGCCGGACCGGACCACCCGGCCGGACTGGATCGCCAGCACCGACCCGCCGGACGACTCGTTCGGCCCACCCGAGCGCACCGCGGAGCGGCTGGTCGAGGCGGCCGGGCGGGACTACCACGTGGTCGGCCGCGGCGGCGGCATCGTCATCCTGCGCCGCGGCCGCTGATGAGCCGCCCGCCGGCCGCGCCGGGTCAGCCGCCGGCGCCGCCGGTGAAGTGCCAGCTGGCCAGGTGCAGGCTGGGCACCACGTAGGTGCCGCCGGTCCAGCGGTCGCTGTTGGAGTGGCCGGCCGAGCCGACGCCGCGCACCGTGCCCGGGCCCAGCGCGTCCACGAAGGACTGGGTGAAGCGCAGGTTGCGGACCGGCCGGACCACCTTGCCGTCCTCCACCAGCCAGACGCCGTTGCGGGTGAGCCCGGTGACCACCGTGGTGCGCGGATCCAGGATGCGGGTGTACCAGAAGTCGCTGATCCAGAGCCCGCGCTCGATCTGGCCGGCGAGATCCGCCGCGGTGCCACCGGAGCCGGTGCCCAGCCGCAGGTTGACCGGGATCGGCCCCCACTGCTCGCTGCCCAGGACCGCGTGCCCGGTGCTGGCCGTGCCGGCCGCCGCCGCGGTCCGCCGGTCGTGCACCACGGCGCTGGTCACCCCGTCGGTGATCAGGTCCAGCCGGTGCCGCGGGGTGCCGTCGGCGTCGTACGGCAGCGAGGTGGACTGCTCGTCATTGGGGTCGTCCCAGAGGTTGATCGCCGGGTCGAACTGCGCCTCGCCCAGCCGGACGAACGACCGGCCCTCGGCCACCGCGCGGGCGCTGAAGCCGTACATGCCGAGGAACTGCAGCACGTTCATCACGCAGGACGGTTCCAGCACCACCTCGTAGTCGCCCGGCTCCAGGTCGCCCGGGCCGGCCGCGTCCTGCGCCGCGGTGGCCGCCGCGGCGCCGGCCTCGGCCCCGGACAGCTCGCTCAGCCGCACCGCGGTCAGCCGGAACACCCCGTCCGAGCTGCCGGTACGGGCGATGCCGTCGATGGTGGCGCCGGTGCTGTTGCCGGTCAGCCGCTGCCCGGCGGTGTTCGCGTACACGGCCCGCTCGCTGCTGGTGCTGACGAAACCGGCCGTCTGCAGGCCGCCGGCCGCGGCGATGAACTCGCGGACCACGGCGGCCCGCTGATCCGGGGTGGTGACCGCGGTGGCCGGGTCCCAGTTGCCGGTGCCGGCGGCCGGCGCCGGGCCGGCCAGGCCGGGAAACGCCGGATCGACCGGACGGTGCCGGGCGGCCGCCACCGTGGTGTCGACCAGCCGGGCCAGCGCCGCCGGGTCGACCCGGTTGGTGGTCGCGGTCGCCCAGTGCCCGTCGGTGGCCACCCGCAGCCGCACCCGCAGGTCCTCCTCGGCCACGTTCTGGTGCACGAACGAGGAGGCGAACCGGGTCAGCCCCTCGCTGTGCGCGATCACGTGCACGTCCGCCTCGGCGCCGGCGCCCACAGCCAGCTCCAACACCTGCTCCGCAATCCCGTCCAACCGCACCGCAGCCGTCACCCCCTTACTCCGATGCGGACGTTGCGGAAGCGGGCCGGGGCTGAGGGGTGGCCGGTGTGGCCGACCTGCCCGGGCTGGCCCTTGCCGCAGTTCGGGGTGCCCCAGAACGTCCACTCGGGACGGCCGCCGAGCATGTCCATGGACCCCCAGAACTTCGGGCTGATCCCGGTGTACGTGGGGTTGCGCAGCATCCGGCCGCGCTTGCCGTTCTTGATCTCCCAGCCGATCTCGGTGCCGAACTGGAAGTTGAGCCGGCGGTCGTCGATGGACCAGGACCGGTTGGTTTCCATGAAGACCCCGTCGTCGGTGGCCGCGATCATCTCGTCCAGCGAGTGCGGCCCGGGCAGCAGGCCGACGTTGGTCATCCGCACCATCGGCAGCCGGGCGTAGCCGTCCGCGCGCATCATCCCGCCGCACGGCACCCCGGCGATCGCGGCCGAGTCGCGGCCGGAGAGCACGCCGGTCCAGATGCCGTCCCGGACGATGTCCACGGACCGGGCCGGGGTGCCCTCGTCGTCGAAGCCGAACGAGCCCAGCGCGCCGGGCAGGGTGGCGTCCGCGGTGATCGTCATCAGCTCGGAGCCGAAGCGGAGCAGGCCGAGCTTGCCGAGGTCCAGCCAGGACGTGCCGGCGAAGGCGGCCTCCCAGCCGAGGATGCGGTCCAGCTCGACCGCGTGCCCGACCGACTCGTGGATCTGCAGCGCCAGCTGCTCGCTGCCCAGGATCAGGTCGGTCTCGCCGGCCGGGCAGTCCGGCGCGGTGAGCAGCGCGATCGCCTCCTCGGCGATCCGGCCCGCGTTGCCGGGCAGGTCGAGCTCGCGGACCTGCTCCCAGCCGCGGGTGCCGTACTGGCCGCGGGCGGCCGGGTAGCTGCGCCGCTGGGTCTCCCGGTCGCCGATCGCGGTGGCGCCCATGCCGGCGCCGCACTCCCGGATGTGCTGGTCGATCCGGTGCCCCTCGCTGGAGACCAGCCACTTGCGGGTGTCCCAGATCTGGTAGGACGCCTCGGCGAGCGGTACCCCGGCGGCCCGGATCGTGGCGGTCACCCCGGCGAGCAGGTCGGCCTTCTCGCCCAGCGGGACGGCGAGCGGATCCTCCAGGCACTCGCTGGCCCAGCTGCCCTGACCGACCGTGACGTCGGCCAGGTCGACCGCCGGACCGGGCACGGTGGCGGACGCCCGGGCGATCGCGGCAGCCGTCCGGCCGGCCTGCCGGGCCGACGTCGGCGACGGATCCGGCACCGCGGCGAAGCCCCAGGACGAGCCGATCAGCGCGCGCACCCCGACCCCGACCGACTCGCGCTGGACCAGGTCTTCCACGTCGCCGTTGCGGGCACTCATCGACTCGTATCGGGACTGCATCGCGCGCGCGTCGGCATACCGCGCGCCGGCGATCAGCGCCCCCTCGACCGCGGCCGTTGCAAGGTCAAACACCCCGACGACCTTACACTTCGGCCACCGGCAGACCATGGGCCGAAAGAGCTGAACAAACCGCAGGGGTCGGTGCCGGCGCTACTCCCCGCGCCGGAAGATCTTGCTGCCCAGCCAGACCAGCGGGTCGTACTTCCGGTCCACCACCCGCTCCTTGAGCGGGATCAGCGCGTTGTCGGTGATCTTGATGTGCTCCGGGCAGACCTCGGAGCAGCACTTGGTGATGTTGCAGTAGCCCAGGCCGTGGTCCTCCTGGGCCTCCCGGCGGCGATCGTCGCGGTCGTCCAGCGGGTGCATCTCCAGCTCGGCCACCCGCATCAGGAACCGCGGCCCGGCGAACACGGCCTTGTTCTCCTCGTGGTCCCGCACCACGTGGCAGGTGTTCTGGCACAGGAAGCACTCGATGCACTTGCGGAACTCCTGCGAGCGCTCGACGTCCACCTGCTGCATCCGGTACTCGCCGGGGGCCACGCCGGCCGGCGGCGCGAACGCCGGCACCTCACGCGCCTTGACGTAGTTGAACGACACGTCGGTGACCAGGTCGCGGATCACCGGGAAGGTGCGCATCGGGGTGACCGTGACGGTCTCGCCCTCGCCGAACGTGGACATCCGGGTCATGCACAGCAGCCGCGGCATGCCGTTGATCTCGGCCGAGCAGGAGCCGCACTTGCCGGCCTTGCAGTTCCACCGGACGGCCAGGTCGGACGCCTGGGTGGCCTGCAGCCGGTGGATGATGTCCAGCACCACCTCGCCCTCGTTCACCGCGACCGTGAAATCCCGAAGCTCACCGGACTCGGCGTCGCCGCGCCAGACCCGGAAGTGGGCGTCGTAGGGCATCGGGATCAGGCTTCCTTTCCGTCGGTACCGGCCGGCAGTTCGGCGTCGGTCGGCGCGTCGGGCAGCCGCTCCAGCTCTCCGGCGGTCATGTACTTCGACAGCTCCGACCACTCGAACTCGGTCAGCAGCTCCAGCGGCAGCTCCGGCAGCGGCTGGCGGACCACGTCGACCGTGTCGCCGTCCAGCGCGCAGACCAGGTTGACCTTGCGCCAGTCCGGGTCCATCGCCGGGTGGTCGTCGCGGGTGTGCCCGCCGCGCGACTCGGTGCGCAGCAGCGCCGCCCGCGCCACGCATTCGGCCACCACCAGCATGTTGCGCAGGTCGAGCGCGAGGTGCCAGCCGGGGTTGAACTGCCGGTGCCCCTCCACGCTGACCTTCGCCACCCGGCCGCGCAGCTCGGCCAGCTTGTGCCGGGCCTGCTCCAGTTCGTCGCCGCGGCGGATGATGCCGACCAGGTCGTTCATCGTCTGCTGCAGCTCGGTGTGGATGGAGTACGGGTTCTCGCCGCCCTCGGTGTGGAACGGGGCGAGCGCGTCGTTCTCCGCCCGGGTCAGCGCGCTGTCCGAAATGGACGGCCGGCCGGCGCCCACAGTGTCCACATAGGACGCGGCGCCGTCGCCGGCGCGCTTGCCGAAGACCAGCAGGTCGGACAGCGAGTTGCCGCCGAGCCGGTTCGACCCGTGCATGCCGCCGGCCACCTCGCCGGCGCCGAACAGCCCGCGCACCCGGGTCTCCTGGGTTTCCGGGTGTACCTCGATGCCGCCCATCATGTAGTGGCAGGTCGGGCCGACCTCCATCGGCTCCTTGGTGATGTCCACATTGGCCAGTTCCATGAACTGGTGGTACATCGACGGCAGCTTGCGCCGGATCACGTCGGCCGGCAGCCGGCCGGACACGTCCAGGTAGACGCCGCCGTGCGGGGAGCCGCGGCCCGCCTTGACCTCACTGTTGATGGCCCGGGCCACCTCGTCGCGGGGCAGCAGTTCCGGTGGCCGGCGGTTGTTGTCCGGGTCGTCGTACCAGCCGTCCGCCTCCTTCTCGGAGGTGGCGTACTTGTCCTTGAAGACCTCGGGGATGTAGTCGAACATGAACCGCTTGCCCTCGGAGTTGGTGAGCACGCCACCGTCGCCGCGCACCGACTCGGTGACCAGCAGGCCCTTCACCGACAGCGGCCAGACCATCCCGGTCGGGTGGAACTGGATGAACTCCATGTTCAGCACGGTGCCGCCAGCGCGCAGCGCGAGCGCCTCACCGTCCCCGGTGTACTCCCAGGAGTTGCTGGTGACCTTCCAGGACTTGCCGATGCCGCCGGTGGCCAGGATCACCGCGGGCGCCGCGAAGACCACGAACCGGCCGGAGTCGCGCCAGTAGCCGAACGCGCCGGCCACCCGGCCGTGGCCGCCGTCGCCGCTGCTGTCGCCGTCGCCGTCGCCGTCGAGCAGCAGTTCGGTGACCGTGCACTCCTGGAACACCCGCAGGTTGGCCTCGTAGTCGCCGGTCGCGGCGAAATCCTCCTGCTGCAGCGACACGATCTTCTGCTGCAGGGTGCGGATCAGCTCCAGCCCGGTGCGGTCGCCGACGTGCGCCAGCCGCGGGTACTCGTGCCCGCCGAAGTTGCGCTGGCTGATCTTGCCTTCGCTGGTCCGGTCGAACAGCGCGCCGTACGTCTCCAGCTCCCAGACCCGGTCCGGCGCCTCTTTCGCGTGCAACTCGGCCATCCGGTAGTGGTTCAGGAACTTGCCACCGCGCATGGTGTCGCGGAAGTGCACCTGCCAGTTGTCGCGGCTGTTCACGTTGCCCATCGACGCCGCGATGCCGCCCTCGGCCATCACCGTGTGCGCCTTGCCGAACAGGGACTTGCAGATCACCGCGGTCCGCTTGCCGGCCTCCCGGGCCGCGATCGCCGCGCGCAGCCCGGCCCCGCCGGCGCCGATCACGACGACGTCGTACTCGTGCCGCTCGTACTCAGTCATGGGACGCACCTTCTAGAAGAACCGGAGATCGGAGATCGCCTCGCTGGACACCAGCAGGACGTAGAAGTCGGCGATCAGCACCGTGAACAGGGAGACCCAGGCGAGCAGCATGTGCCGGGCGTTCAGCTTGGACACCTGCTGCCAGAACCAGTACCGCACCGGGTGCTTGGAGAAGTGGTTCAGCCGGCCGCCGACGATGCTCCGGCAGGAGTGGCAGGACAGCGTGTAGGCCCAGATGAACACCACGTTCACCAGCAGGATCAGCGTGCCCAGGCCCATCCCGACGCCGCCGTCCGGGTCGTGGAAGGCCAGCACCACGTCGTAGCTGAGGATGCCGGCGACCGCGATCGCGGCGTAGAAGAAGTACCGGTGCACGTTCTGGAAGATCAGCGGGAACCGCGTCTCGCCGGTGTACTTCGTGTGCGGCTCGGCCACCGCGCAGGCCGGCGGCGACATCCAGAACGCCCGGTAGTAGGCCTTCCGGTAGTAGTAGCAGGTGAGCCGGAAGCCGGCCGGAAAGATCAGGATGATGAACGCCGGCGACAGCCAGGTCGGCAGCGAGGGCACGAACGTGGGGAAGCCGGCGTTCGAGTCGCCCACACAGCTGTCGGACAGGCACGGCGAGTAGAACGGCGCCAGGTAGTGGTACTTGTCCACGTAGTACCAGCGGCTGGTGAAGATGCGGAACGTGCCGTA
>Ga0307499_10000211_pt1 | contig 21429 bp, 20 predicted proteins | sample 13_S_MG_FD_201363 | JGI IMG/M metagenome (GOLD analysis project Ga0307499, IMG submission 201363) | Soil microbial communities from Populus trichocarpa stands in riparian zone in the Pacific Northwest, United States - 13_S | ecosystem: Environmental > Terrestrial > Soil > Riparian zone > Trees... | reverse complement strand
TGCTTCCTCGACATTACCGCCACCCATGAAAACCGCGGCACCATGCTGGATGTCGTCCGCCGCACGGCGGAGGCCTGTTTCATGCCGTTGACGGTCGGCGGCGGGGTCCGCACCATCGACGACATCAAGACGCTGCTGCGGTACGGGGCCGACAAGGCCTCGATCAATTCCGCCGCCGTCTCCAACCGCGAATTCGTCAAGCAGGCGGCCGAGAAATTCGGCGAGCAGTGCATCGTGGTCGCGATCGACGCCAAGCGGGTCAAGCGCGCCGGCGGCGGTGAGCGCTGGGAAATCTTCACCCATGGCGGGCGCAACTCCACCGGGATTGATGCCATCGAATACGCGCAGGAAGTGGTGTCGCTCGGCGCCGGCGAAATCCTGCTGACCTCGATGGACCGCGACGGGACCAGGCAGGGGTTCGACCTGCCGCTGACGCAGGCCATCGCCGACAGTGTCCCCGTACCGGTCATTGCCTCCGGCGGCGTCGGCAATCTCGACCACCTGGTCGACGGAATCCGGCAAGGCCACGCCACCGCGGTGCTGGCGGCCTCGATATTCCACTTCGGCGAATTTACCATACGCCAAGCCAAGGAGCACATGGTGCGCGCGGGCCTGCCGATGCGGCTCGATCCCTGACGACTTGCTGTCACAAAAGTGCTAAGTCCCTCTCTGGGACGGTGCCGCGGCCTTTGGCCGGGCGCCAGTGTTGAGTTCAGTTGATGCCGCGTTTCACGATCCATGATCTGGCCGCCACCATCGATGCACGGGCTGCATCGGGAGGAGAGGCGTCCTACACCCGCAAATTGCTCGACAAGGGTGCGGAGCATTGCGCCAAGAAGCTGGGCGAGGAGGCGGTCGAGACCGTGATCGCGGCGGTCGAGAATGATCGGGACCACCTGATCGCCGAAAGCGCCGACCTGCTGTTTCACCTGCTGGTGCTGTTGAAGGCGCGCGGCGTCAAGCTCGACGAGGTCGAGGCCGCGCTGGCGCAGCGGACATCGATGTCCGGGCTCGAGGAAAAGGCGTCGCGCAAGCGCGACTAGCGGGAGGGTCAGTCGATGGATATCCGGACCACCGAACAGCAATATAATCCCTACCGCATCTTTACGCGCGAGCAGTGGGCGCGGTTGCGCGACGACACCCCGATGACGCTGGAGCCCGGCGAATTCGAGCGGCTGCGTTCGATGCACGACCGCCTCGACATGCAGGAGGTGGAGGACATCTACCTGCCGCTGTCGCGGTTGCTGTCGATCTATGTCGACGCCACCCACCGCCTCTATCAGGCGCAGCGCCAGTTCCTCGACATCCGCGACCGCAAGGTGCCCTACATCATCGGCGTTGCCGGCTCGGTCGCGGTCGGCAAATCGACCACCGCGCGCGTGCTGCAGGCTTTGCTGGCGCGCTGGTCGCCGCGGCCCAAGGTGGATCTGGTAACCACCGACGGTTTTCTGTTTCCCAATGCCGTGCTCGAGCGGCAGGGCCTGATGCAGAAAAAGGGTTTTCCCGAGAGCTACGATCTGCCGACGCTGCTGTCGTTCCTCAGCGATATCAAAGCCGGCCGCCGCCCGGTGCGCGCGCCGGTCTATTCGCATCTGGTCTACGACATCGTGCCGAACAAGTGGATCGAGGTCGACCGGCCCGACATCCTGATCGTCGAGGGCGTCAACGTGCTGCAGACCGGCCGCCTGCCGCGCGACGGCAAGGCAGTGCCGGTGGTGTCCGACTTCTTTGACTTCTCGGTCTATATCGACGCCGATGAGCCGGTGCTGCGCGAATGGTATGTGCGCCGCTTCCTCGCCCTCAGGGACACTGCGTTCACCGATCCCAAATCGTATTTCAATCGCTACGCTGTCTTGTCGGACGAGGAAGCCACGGCGACCGCGATCGCGATCTGGGAGCGCACCAACCTCGCCAATCTCGAGGACAATATCTTGCCGACGCGGCCGCGCGCTACGCTGATCCTGAAAAAACGCGCCGATCATTTGGTCGAGACGGTGGCGCTGCGGCGGCTGTAGCTTCGCGTCGGTCTCAAACCCTCATGGTGAGGAGACGCTTCAGCGCCGTCTCGAACCATGCGGCCCCGCTGGTGCCATTCATCCTTCGAGACGCGCTTCGCGCTCCTCAGGATGAGGTCTGGCAGGGGTCTCGGCGGCCTACAAATCCGTCGCTATCACCTCACGCTGCGATGTGCCGTGACGCGACGAGGCCGGCGAGCGCTTCGGCGAGTTTCTCGCGATCGAGCGGCTTGATCAAAAATCCATCCATGCCGGCCTCGAAACAGGCATAGCGGTCTTCCACCAGCGTGTTGGCGGTGAGCGCGAGGATCGGCATCCGGCTGCCCGGCTCGCCGGCCTCGAGGATGCGAATCCGCTTGGTGGTTTCGATGCCGTTGAGCTGCGGCATCTGGATGTCCATCAGGACGAGATCATAGGGCGTCCCGGCGGATTTCGCCGACAGCCAGGATTCCAGCGCCTCGGCGCCGTTGGTGGTGATGACGGTGTCATGACCGAGCCGGCCGAGCAGCGAGCGGATCAACAGCGCGTTGATCTGATTGTCCTCGGCAACCAGGATCGACAGGCCCTTGGTGGATGGCGCATCAGGCGTCTCGATCGGGCCGATGGCCGGCTCCAGGCTGGGCGCGGTCACCTCCGGTGCGGTCGTCAGGCGTGCCGCGAGCGAAGCCGCGCGCAGCGGTTTGACCAGATACCCGGTGAGCGCGGAGGTCGCCGACGGCTGCAATTCCTGCCGCGTCGCCGGCGTGAACATCACGATACGCTGAGTGGCATGCAGCCGCGCGGCTTCGCCAAGCCGTTCGATATCGGCCAGCCCCATCGCGTGATCGATCAGCACGGCGTGCCATGGCCGCTCGGGCAGCAGGGCTTCCGCGACATCGGCGTCCGATACCATGCAGGCATGCCCGCCCCAGCGCTGCAGCCGCCGTGCCGTCAGCGATGCCGCGATGCTCTGTGGCGAGACCAGCATGATCGACTGACCGGAGAGATCGGGCGCCGGGAAGGACGTCTGGTCGCCGTCGGCGGCGATGAGCGGGATCGACACCTCGAATGTCGAGCCGGCGTCCGGCTGGCTTTCCAGCGTGATCCGGCCGCCCATGCGCTTGATGATGCGGTCGGAGATGCTGAGCCCAAGCCCGGTGCCGCCATAGCTGCGGGCGATCTTGTCGTCGGCCTGCTCGAACTCGCGGAAGATCCGCTCGCGCGCCTCGGGCGCGATGCCGATGCCGGTGTCGCGCACCAGAAAACTGATTTCATTCGGCCAGATGCCGGGCTCAACGATCAACGCGACGCCGCCGGTCGAGGTGAACTTGATGGCATTGCCGGCGAGATTGAGCAGCACCTGCCGCAACCGCGCCGAGTCGCCGATCACATGCATCGGCAGTCGCTCGTCGACATAGGCGGCGATCTCGATCTTCTTGGCCTCCGCGCGCGGCGCCAGCAATTCGGTGATGTCCTCGATCATGCCCGACAACGCGAACGGGCGGTGTTCGAGGGCGATCTTGCCGGCCTCGATCTTGGAATAGTCCAGCAGTTCCTCGATCAGCGAGAGCAGCGCGTCGCCGGACGTCTTCACCGCCTTGACATAGGTCGTCTGTTCCGGCGTCAGCGGCGTATCCATCAACAGGCCGCTCATGCCGATGATGCCATTAAGCGGCGTGCGGATTTCATGGCTCGCCATCGCAAGGAAGCGCGACTTGGCGCGGCTTGCCGCATCGGCCTGGTCGCGGGCCTCGGCCAGCGCGCGCTCGCTTTCGGTGCGGTCGGTGACGTCGCGGCCGACGCTTTGCATTTCCGCCGGGCCCCCGGCGTCGTTGCGGACGAGGCCCTCGCGCCATGCGATCCAGCGCGGGCCGAGCGGGCCGGAGACCTGCTGATCGTGAACGCGGGTGCCATTCGGCTCGAGCGCGGCGTCGCCCTGCTCGAGAACTTCAAGCGCGAAGCGGGTGCCGATCAGCGTATCGCGCGGCATCTGTGCGAGCTCGCAATAGGCATCGTTGGCATAGGTAATACGGCTCTCGGCGTCGCGCAGCACGATCAGATCGCCCTGCGATTCGAACAGGCGGCGGGCGCGCTGCTCGGCTTCCTGCAATTCCCAGTTCCGGTCGGCCAGCGCTTCATTGTGCAGGGCGACCTTGCGCATCTTCTTGCGCATCAGGCGGAGCCGGACGCTGAAAGTGGCGAGCGCGACGCAGGCGATCGCAAACAGGAAGGCGACGCCGATCGCAAAGGCGTGCGGGTCGTAGCCGGAGTTTTCCGTTTTGGCGCCGGCAATGAAGCCATAGGCGCCGCCGAACACGACCGAGAAGATCATGAAGGAGCGAAGCGTGAAGGTGAGCCAGGGATGGCGGCGACCGAAACGGCGAAAGCGAAGTTTGATCCGGAAAGTCCGTCCCATCGCCAATGACCCTGAGATTGGTGTTTGAACCAGGCCGGCGGTCGCCGTCTGTCGTGGACAGACGATGGGTCGCCGACATTGCAAAGTGCTTGAGGTTAACCGCGGTTGCCGGCCGCGATGAAAACATGGTGAATGAAGTGTTAAAGCGATGCCGCTTCGACGCGGTGGTGATCGCCGCGGGCGGCGACGATCAAGGCCGCGGCATCGAGCAGCGTAAAGCTGCTGGAGGACACGAAGATCCGGTAGTCGGCTGGTCCGTCGCGCGAAAGATAGATCACGGGATCGGAGGGCGAGGGATCGTGGGAGATCGCGACCAGCTGCGGCGGCGCGTGGCTCTCACAGGCGCCGGCCTCGACGGTGTCGACGTCGTCGATCACAGTGAAGTCGGCGGCTTCCGCGCTGTCGGAAATCTGCACCCGCACCGTCGCGCGGGAGGGATCGTTGGTGAAACTGACATGGCGGTGCGCCTGCCAGGAGAGGGTGGCGATCTGGACGGACGTGCCTGCGATCTCGATGCAGGCCCGAGGCCCGGTCAGAAACTCGCCGCGCGCGAACAGGGCGGCAATCGCCAGCGGAAAAACCGAGGCCAGGATCTTCAAACGCAACATGACACGCTACCCACTCACCATAAGCCCGGGACAGGGGGCTTATGGTTGGCAGACGGTAAAGGAAACTAGTTACCGAGGTATTGACGGCGGTTGTTTTTTGGTGGCCCGGCATCCTCGTGGCGAGTCCAGCGAAGCAATCCGGCGTAGCGGACGAAGTTGTAGCCCGCATGAGCGCAGCGATATGCGGGTCTTGCCGGCACAGTCCCCGGGTGTCGCTGCGCTCACCCGGGCTACGCTTCGTCGCACCACGCTCCGACGATGCTGAACGCACGTTACCGCTCCGCTCCGGTCGCGGCGAGATATCGCGCCAGCTCATCGCGCGGATTGTCGCGGAAGCTCTGGCGGTCACGCATCTCCGGCGGAGTCCGCCAGCCCGGCTCGATGCCGGTCATGTCGGGCAGTTCATGCGCGATGCCCTTGTGGCAGTCGATGCAGGTCTTGTCCCCGGTGACGAGAAACTTGCCGTGGATGTCCGCCGCGCGTCGCGTCTGTTTGGTGAAGTCCATCGCCACCGAGGAATGGCAGTTGCGGCACTCCAGCGAATCATTGGCCTTCAGCCGCGCCCATTCATGCTTGGCGAGTTCAAGCCGATGATCCTGAAACTTCTGCCTTGTGTCGATCGTGCCGAAGATCTTGCCCCAGACTTCCTTCGAGGCCTGCATCTTGCGGGCGATCTTGTCGGTCCAGTTGTGCGGAACATGGCAGTCGGGACAACTGGCGCGGACGCCCGAACGGTTCGTGAAGTGCGGGGTGTGCTGCAGCTCCTGGAACACGTTGTTGCGCATTTCGTGGCACGAGGTGCAGAATTTTTCGGTGTTGGTGACTTCGAGCGCGGTGTTGAAGGCGCCCCAGAACAGTACGCCGCAGACGAAGCCGCCCAGCGCGAGGAAACCGAGGCTCAGATGCGCGCTCGGGCGGCTGGCGATGCGCCAGAACCAGATCAGGAGTGACTTGAGCCGCTGCATTGCAAGTTCTCACTTCTTCTCGGGACCGACGAGAAGCATGTCCTTGAACGTGCTGGGAACGAGCGGCTGCGCGTCCGTCTGCTGGACGTGGCAGGCGGTGCAGAAGTAGCGCCGGGGCGTTACGTCGGCGAGCACCTGACCGTTGCGGTCCATGAAGTGGGTGACGCTGATCATCGGCGCGCCCGAGCCTTCGGTGAACTGGCGGCGGTGACAATCAAGGCAGCGGTTGGCCTTGAGCGTGAGCTGATAGTTCTCGATCGAGTGCGGAATGATCGGCGGCTGCTCCGGATAGTTGCGCATCAGCCGCTTGTCATCGACGATCGGCCGCGCCACGGGTGGCGCTGGCACGTCTCCCATCGGGGCCGCGGCCCCGGTAACGCGAGGCACGATCTGCGGCGCGTTCTGCGCATAGATCGCGCCGCCGACGAACACCAGCATGCCGCCGAGCAGGGCGCCTGCAATCGATGAGCGAAACCGCATCAGGCCGAAATGATCTTGACCGCGCATTTCTTGAAGTCCGTCTGCTTGGAAATGGGATCGGTTGCGTCCAGCGTCACCTTGTTGATCAGTTGGCTGGCATCGAACCACGGAACGAAGACCACGCCGCGCGGCATCCGGTTGCGGCCCTTGGTGTCTATCCGGCTTCGGATTTCGCCGCGGCGGGAAACCACGCGGACCTCCGCGCCCTCATTGAGGCCGCGGGCGCGCGCGTCTTCCGGATGCATGAAGACCCTGGCGCCGGGAAACGCCTTGTACAGCTCGGGCACCCGCATGGTCATGGAGCCGGAGTGCCAGTGTTCGAGCACGCGGCCGGTAACCAGCCAGACGTCGAATTCCTTGTCGGGAGATTCGGCCGGGGGTTCGTAGGGCACCGCGATGATTCGTGCCTTGCCGTCCTTGTTGCCGTAGAAGTCGACGCCCTTGCCGGCCTTGACGTAGGGATCGAGGCCTTCGCGGTAGCGCCACTTCGTCTCCTTGCCGTTGACGACGGGCCATCGCATCCCCCGGACTTCATGGAGGGTCTCGAAATCCGCCAGGTCGTGGCCATGGCCGCGGCCGAACTCGGCGTATTCCTCGAACAGCCCTTTCTGCACGTAGAAGCCGAAAGCTTTCGCCTCGCGGTTCTCGTAGTCGGCGGGAACCTCGCTCGCGGGGAACTTGTCGACCTTGCCGTTGCGGTAGAGAACGTCGAACAGCGTCTTGCCGCGATAATCGGGATTGGCGTCCAGAATCTGCGCCGGCCACACCTCGTCGGTGGTGAAGCGTTTCGAGAATTCCATCAGCTGCCAGAGATCGGAGCGCGCCTCGCCGGGCGCGTTGACGAGTTGCCGCCAGACATGGGTGCGACGCTCGGCGTTGCCGTAGGCGCCTTCTTTCTCCACCCACATCGCCGTGGGCAGGACGAGATCGGCGGCCATCGCCGTCACGGTCGGGTAGGCGTCGGAGACGATGATGAAGTTGGCCGGATTCCGGTAACCCGGATAGGTCTCGTTGGAGGAGTTGGGCGCCGCCTGCAGGTTGTTGTTCACCTGGATCCAGTAGAAGTTCAGCTTGCCGTCCTTCAGCATCCGGTCCTGTTCGACCGCGTGATAGCCGGGCTTTTCCGGAATGATGCCTTGCGGGACGCGCCAGATTTCCTCGGTGTGCTTGCGGTGCTCCGGATTGGTCACGACCATGTCGGCCGGCAGACGGTGCGCGAAGGTGCCGACCTCGCGCGCGGTGCCGCAGGCGGATGGCTGGCCGGTCAGCGAGAACGGCGAGTTGCCGGGCTCCGAGATCTTTCCCGTCAGCAAATGCAGATTGTAGAGGAGCTGGTTGGCCCATACGCCGCGCACATGCTGGTTGAAGCCCATGGTCCAGAGCGACATTACCTTGCGCTTCGGATCGGCATAGAGCTCAGCAAGCTCCAGCAGGAAGCCGCGCTCGACGCCGGTGAGCTCGGAGACCTTCTCGAGCGTGTAGTCCTTCACAAAGGCGGCATAGGCGTCGAAATCGATCGGCTGGGTCGCGCCGGCCGTCGCCGCGCCCTTGGCTTTGACTTCAAGCGGATGATCCGGGCGCAGCCCGTAACCGATGTCGACCGTACCCTTCACGAAGGTGGTGTGGTTCTTCACGAAATCCTGGTTGACCCGTCCGGTGGTGATGATGTGGTTGGCGATATAATTCAAAATTGCCAGGTCCGTGCCCGGCTTGAACACCATCGGGATGTCGGCGAGGTCGGAGCTTCGATTCGTAAAGGTGGAGAGAACCGCGACCTTCACATGCGGATGGCTCAGGCGCCGATCGGTGAGCCGCGTCCACAGGATCGGATGCATCTCGGCCATGTTCGAGCCCCACAGCACGAACGCGTCCGCCGCCTCGAAATCGTCGTAACAGCCCATCGGCTCGTCCATGCCGAAGGTGCGCATGAAGGCGACCGCGGCCGAGGCCATGCAGTGGCGGGCATTGGGATCGAGATTGTTGGAGCGAAAGCCGGCCCGCATCAGCTTGGTGGCGGCGTAGCCTTCGTAGACCGTCCATTGCCCCGAGCCGAACATGCCGAGCGCGGTTGGGCCCTTTTCTTTCAGCGTCGCCTTGGCGCGGGCAGCCATGGTGTCGAAGGCTTCATCCCACGACACCGGCGTCAGTTCGCCATTTTTGTCAAACACGCCGCCTTTCTTGCGCAGCAGGGGCGTGGTGAGGCGGTCGCCGCCATACATGATCTTGGAGAGGAAATAGCCCTTGATGCAGTTCAGTCCGCGATTGACCTCGGCGAGCGTGTCGCCATGGGACGCAACGACCTTGCCTTCCTTGACGCCGACCATCACCCCGCAACCGGTGCCGCAGAAGCGGCACGGCGCCTTCGACCATTTGATCTCCAGCGATCCGGCACCGCCTTGCACTGGCTGCGCGTTTGCAGGAACCGTGATGCCGGCGGCTGCCGCGGCGACTGCAGCAGCCTGCGCCTTCAATAGTTCGCGTCGCGAGAGTGACATGTTCTAGTCTCCGATCTCGACGGGCCCATCGGCCTGCTCGAACACCATGTTGGCCGACAGGACGCCTTGCCAGGTTGCGATTTCGGCGAGACGACCGCCGAGAATTCCGCTCTCGGTCGCCTCCATCACGATCACGATCTTTGACGCATTGCGTTGATGGGTCTCAACGCCGGGCATCGCGGCGAGCATGCGCAATACCTCGTCCCGGTGGTCCGGCAATACGGATACGACCGCGCTCGAAATGTGAATGGTAGCTTCAGTTGTCATGAAACGCCCCTGCTGCTCGCCGCGCCCAGCGTGATGGCGTCGCCCGGGCACGCACCAACGCAATCGCCGCATCCGGTGCAGGTGGTTTCATTGACGATGGCCTGCGGCGGCAATCCAATGCGGGGCTGGAAACGAATCGCCGATGCAGCACAGGCATCGCCGCAGGAGCGGCAGACGATGCCGGCTTCGGCGAGGCAGTCGCCGTTGATGATGGCGACCGGCCTGGAAAGGAGTTGACCGCGAAACAGCGCGCGGCGCGAGGGTCCCGGACTTTCCATGGCGCTATCCTCCCGGAGGGCCGGGGGGCCCCAGGACCATCTGGGTCATCCAGATGAGAAAGCCATATCCGCCGACCACGCCAACGGCGACCACCGGCCAGATGAAAGCGGCGATGATGGCGAATACGAAAAATTCCGCACGCCGGCCGGTCCGATATGCGGACTCATGCGTCGGCTGCGTATCAAGCTTGCTTGACGTGTCGCTCATATAACGACCTGCCACTTTCAAAGTCGAACAGTGTCGAGCCGGCCGCACGCTCCCGTGCGGTACCAGTCAACCTGTCATTTGCAATCGGATGGAACGCGCCATGCCTGCTCCATTGCAGGAAATGTCATTGCGCATGCGCAGCATAGATGCTGGCTGCCCAAGCCTTCATTGATCTGGATCAAACGCGAATGACACAGGCTTGATGATTCGATGATATTTTCGTCGCTCAGCGCAAGCAAGGGACAGTGCGACGCACTTGGTTCTCGCTTAACGCTTGCGCAAATGCGGCCCTTCGAGTCCACATCAAGCGCTATGCCGCGCGCCGCAGATCTTCCGCCAGTGCGCGATAGGACAGCGCTTCTGCCAGATGCAGCCGGCCGATCTTTTCCGCGCCGTCGAGATCGGCCAGCGTGCGCGCGACGCGCAGCACGCGGTGATAGCCCCGCGCGGTCAGCTTCATGGTCTCGGCGGCGTCGCGCAGCAATTTCTGGCCTTGCGCATCCGGCTGCGCGATCGTTTCCAGCAGAGATGCCGGCGCTTCGGCATTGGTACGGACATGCGGCATGCCGGCCGCCGTGTAGCGCGCGAGCTGGAGGCCGCGGGCGGCGGCAACGCGGGCTGCGACTTCTGCGGAGCCTTCGGAAGGCGGCGGCAGGATCAGGTCGGCGGCGGTCACCGCCGGTACCTCGATGCGCAGATCGATGCGATCCATCAGCGGGCCGGAGATCCGCATTTGGTAATCCGATGTGCAGCGGTCGAGGGGCGCGCGCTTGCAGGAATAGCCGGGCTCATAGGCATGGCCGCAGCGGCACGGATTCATCGCCGCGACCAGCATGAAACGGGCAGGGTAGGTGACGCGGTGATTGGCTCTGCTCACCGAGACCTCGCCGTTCTCCAGCGGCTGGCGCAGCGAATCCAGAACGCGCGCATCGAACTCCGGCAATTCGTCGAGGAACAGCACACCCTGATGCGCCAGCGAAATCTCGCCTGGTTTTGCGCGCATGCCGCCGCCGGTCAGCGCCGCCATGCTGGCGGAATGATGCGGGCTGCGGAACGGCCGACGCGCGGTCAAGGCGCCGTCGCGGATCTCGCCGGCGACGGAGGCGATCATCGAGACTTCCAGAAGTTCTGATGGCGACAGCGGCGGCAGGATCGACGGCAGCCGCGCCGCCAGCATCGACTTGCCCGCGCCGGGCGATCCGATCATCAGCAGATGATGCCCGCCGGCCGCCGCGATTTCGAGCGCGCGTTTCGCACTCTCTTGACCCTTGATGTCGCGCAAATCGAGATGCGTCGCTTCCGGCTCGTGCACTTTCGGCTGCGGGCGCGACAGCACCTGCGTGCCTTTAAAATGGTTGGCGATCTGGATCAGCGATTTTGCCGCGATGATCTGGATATCGGGGCTCGCCCAGGCGGCCTCGGTTCCGCACGCCGCCGGACAGATCAGGCCTTCCTCGCGCGCGTTGGCGCCGATCGCGGCCGGCAAGACGCCGGCGACGGGGGCGATCGAGCCATCGAGCCCGAGCTCGCCGAGCACGGTAAAGCCGTTGAGCGCGTCCGGCGGAATCGCGCCGATCGCCGCCATCAGGCCGAGCGCGATCGGCAGATCATAATGGCTGCCTTCCTTCGGCAGATCGGCCGGCGCGAGGTTGACCGTGATCCGCCGCGCGGGCAGCGCCAGCCCCGAGGCAATCAGCGCCGAGCGCACCCGCTCCCGCGCCTCGGAAACCGCCTTGTCCGGGAGGCCGACGATGGCAAACGCCGGCAGGCCAGGCGCGACCTGAACCTGCACGTCGACCGCGCGGGCCTCGATCCCCTCAAAGGCTACGGTAGAAACCCGCGCAACCATGCTGCCCCTCGTACTGCAATCGAAGGTAGCGGGGAACCGTGGGGCAAGTCAAGAACATTAAGGGAACAAGATGGCAGGTTTTGATTCAAGCGCGGTCTGGACAGACAGCATGACAACTCCTGGCTGCTTTCCGCCGCCAACGAATTCGCTCTCGCCGGACGCCAAAAAGGGAGTTCCGTAAACACTGAGGGGCGACGTTCAATTCAGCTTCCCCGCCGCGATCGCCGCCGTGCTGTCTTGCGGCTGCTCCAGCATCTTCAGTGCCGCATCGAGCCCGTTGCGGAGATTGGCGGCGGCGTTGGCGCTGCAGCGGATGCGGCCGGAGGAGATGAATTTGACCTCCGTCGAGCCGTCCGGCTTTGGCACCAGAATGCGGGTCGCCAGCTCGACCTCGACCGCACCGTTCATGGTGCCGTAGGCGCCGACGATGTCGAAATAGACCAGCGGAGCCATAGCTCCGGTGTCCTCGTAGATCAGGTCGGACGGCTTGGCGGGCGGTTGGTCGGTCAATGGCCTTCTCCCGGATCGTGCGCAGAGGGTGATTCGCTGATCAAGAGTTACGCGACCGGGCGTTCGATCCCTAACGGGAGACGGAAGGTCCAGGGCCGGCCGCATCGACCGGCCCCGGACATCGCTTCCCCTCAGAGCTCCATCTTCATCGGCTCGGGATAATAATGGAATCCATCGCCGGCCTTGGCGACGTGGCCATAGCCGGGCCAGGCGAAGTGATAGGACATGACCGGGGTCTTGTTGGCCGCGATCATGTCGAGCAACTTGACCCGGGTCCCCGCCGCCTGTTTCGGGTCGGTGTCGTAGGAAAATTCCATCCGCGGCTTTTCGAGCAACAGCACGGCGTGATGGGTGAGATCGCCGAGGAAGGAGAAGGATTTTCCGGCCGACGTCACCATGAAGATGGTGTGGCCGACGGTATGGCCGGGTGCTGCGATCGCCTGCACGCCGGGCAGGAATTCCTGACCGTCCTTGATGAACACGATGCGATCGCGCACCGGCAGCAAATTCTTGCGGGCGTGAACCACGAAATCCTTAAAGTCGCCGCCGAGCTTGCCTTCATCGGTCCAGAACTCGAAGTCGCTCTGGGTGATGTAGTATTGCGCGTTGGGGAATAACGGCTTGTCGTCGGCGCCGACGATGCCGCCGATATGATCGATATGGGCGTGCGACAGCACCACGGCGTCGATATCGCCCGGCTTGATCCCGGCTTCCGCCATGCTCTTCTGCTGACGGCCGGTGGTCGGCCCGAATGCTTTCGACGTGCCCATGCCGGTGTCGAACAGGATCAGCTTGTCGCCAGTGTTCACGATCGGCGAGTTCTGCTCGAGCACGACATTGTCGGGATTGAGGAAGTTGTCGGAGAGCATCTTCCTCACTTCTTCATCGGGCACGCCGACGAAGGTGCCCTTGGGAGGACCGAGCGGCAGCGTGCCGTCGGAAACCACAGTCACTTCGGCGTCGCCGAGGACGAAGCGATGCCAGTAGGGCGTCTGCGTGCCAAGCTTCGGCGCTTTGGCCAGCGCGCTGCCGCCGAGCATCGTTGAAGCGCCCAAGCCGGCGCCGAGCGCAAGCAAAGACCGCCGTGAAACGTTCATTGTCATACGTCTTCCTCCACTATTTTTTATGAACTGCAGCATGCTGCCCGGACAGATTCATCCGTGACTACAGGCTGCGCCCGCTTCCCGAAATTGGCAAGTGGGATGAGAGGGCAAAGGCTAGATGTGAAAACGCGATGATGCGATGCGATCCTATTTTGTGCCGCACTTTTTCTCGATGGTATCCTAGCTTCTCGCCGTAACCTCAGATGCCTGAGAAAGGGGGCCGGCCTGTTACCTTGAAAGTACGGGATTCAGAAGTATTATCGGGCTGCAGTGCGTCAGCCGAAAACGCACATTGAGCTCGATCGGGGAGTGCATTTTGCTTGGTAGGCGTGAGGCGTTCATTGCAATGATGCTGGCCGTCGCGCAATGGCTGGCCTGCGGGGCGGCCTTGGCCGGATTGAGCGCAGCGGAGCGCGCGGACGTTGCCGAAATTGTCCGGGAGCGTCCAAGGATCGACCTTGAAGTTAGCTTCGAAAGCCGCTCGTCGAAGATCCGGATCCGATCAGGTGCATTCCATGCCCTGTCGGCATTGGGCCGCGCCCTGACAGAGCCGAGCCTAAGAGATAACGTCTACGTTGTGGCCGGCCATTCCGCCGTCGAAGGCAGGGGGGAGGCTTACAGTCAGGATTTGTCAGAGCGTCGCGCCGACGCTGTGAAGCGATTCCTTGTTGAAAACTTCGATGTCCGTCCGGATACGCTTGTCGCAGTTGGATATGGGCGCAGCAAACCCAAGAGTCTGGACGATCCCTATGCGACCGAAAATCAGAGGGTTCAGATCGTCAATATGGGGAATGATGCTGCGAAGTAGTATCGTGTCGCAGCCGTTGCGTTGTTGGGGCGCTATCGTTGCTGTCTTCCCATGGAAAAGCGAGATCGATCAGCGAGAGTTCCTGCTTGAGGGCCCGATAGCAATTTGTCAAAGCCGTCAAATATCCCTCGATCACATCGGGATATCCATCGATCTTCCTGAGCGACGACAGATAGGTCTTCCAGCGCCGTGCGTCCGCCGACTTCAGCATGATGATCTGCCTTGTCGCTGCGAGGTACTCGGCCGCAGGGTCCAGACTGAACCGCAATAAAACGTAGCCGCCAGGCGCGCGCCGCTCGATGACGCCCGCGCCTATCAACTGGTCCAGCAGCTGCTGCCCCTGAGACCCCAACCCGTCCTTCGAGAGTGCCGCCAGGGCTTCGGCAGCCAGAAAATCTTGGGGAACAAGGCTCCTTCCGAGGCTCACCGCTGCGACGACCTGACCCGCTTGAATGAATATCGGGTCAGCTATTTTCTGTTCGGAGGAGCCGGTCACCGTATTCAGCCGTTTCAGATAGTCTACGAATATGTCGGGCATCACCTTCGGCAAATCATCGAGGGCATGACCCTCCTGAACCCGGCGTCGCGCACTATCGACGAACAAGGTCACAAGCAGCGCAGTAATGGGCGCTCTTTGACCGCCCATTTCCGACAACGCGAGAATCTTCTCGCCAAGCTGCAGCTGCATCCGGCCGTCGCGCAACAGACCCTCGCTCTCCCTGCGGTCGAGATAGCCGATGATGAACGGGACGATTCGCCGGGCGTCGAGGCGTACAGGATATAGCGCCGTGCGATCGATAGGTCCGAAGTCAGGGGCGATGCGCGATGTCACGATGAGCGCGCCGATAGGTTCCGCCGCTTTATGGAACTGCTCAACATGCCGTTGTGTCTCCGCATTTCGTTCCGACAAGGCATCGACGACGACCAGTAGCCGCTTATGGGCCAGAAGGCCCCGCACCAGCTCCGGAGAAAGATCGTCACCGTCTAGCATTCTGTGCAGATTGGCGGACACCGATTCAAAAAGGCTGGTCGTGTCCTCGGCAACAAAAATCGGCACCATGCGGTGCGCTGCCAGCCTGTAAAGCGGGTCAGGATCGAAACCCCAACGGCCAAGCGCGCAAGCCAGCGTCGATTTCCCGGCGCCGCCGACGCCAATGATGGATATGACCGTCCGGCTCCGAGCGAAGATCGGCCTGAAAGTCTCAGGAGACGGCCGTTCGATGGCGCACTCGCCGCTGGTGTCGTTGAGCGGAAACTCAACATAGGTTCGACGTTGCTGCAGAAGTTCGATCTGCTTCAGTCCTGACTCGATCTGACCGGAAACGCAGGTAACCCAGGCATCCAGAATGTCCGCGTCGTTGAAAAAAGCCCGTCGTGCCGGAGAATTCAGATTCTCGAATTTGGCGCGCCCGTCCAGGTATCGTTCGATCCAGGCCCGCTTCACACGCGGATGACGGCACAGGAACGGCAGAATCAGTTCCTGTAACAGCCTGTTTCCAAGAGTTAACAGTGACACGAAATTGAGCTTAAAATCGGGGTTCTCCTTTCCGAGCGGTAGAGCGCCGATATGAGCCAGAGTGGCGGGAGCGAACACAAGCAGCAGCCCGATACCCAACAGCAACAGTAACAGCGCCGACGTAGCGAGCAAAATGCCCGTCAATACGTGCTTGTTGTCCCGCCAGAAGACGACCCACCACGGTTCGAAAAGAAAGCGTCCAGTCGTAAAGAACGCAGGAGGTCCGCCATCGTCGGGCTGGATTCGATATTCGATTTCGTCTCCGGCATGGAAGCCGAGTTCGGATGGCTTCCAAGACCGCGCCCACTGCAGCGGCGCGGTCAAGGTTGCTTCGCCGAGACTATGCCACGGGCCTCTGCCGACCCGTGCCCACAGGTACATGTTCCGTACAGGATTGCTCGCGGCTTCTCGGAGCGAACATGTGAAGGTCACCTCGCCGAGAATGCCAGAGGGTTGGGTCGAGGCGCGCGCGAGTTCCGGCCCTAGGGCCGTCAGTGACGACTTGAGTAGGGTTCCCCGGAAACCAACAATCCAGCCAGAATTCTGATCCGCAAATTGAATGCCAATCAGAAGCCGTTTGGTTTCTGCCGCCTGCGAGCGCCAGTGTTCTCCGCCATTGCGCGTCGTCAGGATGGTGCCGCCGTCGCCGACGATCCAGCCTGTCGTTGTGTTTACAAAATACACCCTCGAGAGATCGCGTTCGCTGCCGCTCGCCTGTGCCTGCCATTGAATGCCGCCGTCGTGCGTTACCAGCACGGTCCCGCTGTCTCCGACGGCCCAGCCTTCATTGGTGTCCTTAAAGTGCACGCTCCAAAGATTTTGGGAGGTGCTGCTTTCCTGCCGGTTCCAAGTGCCGCCGCCGTCCCGAGTCCGGAGGATTATTCCTCCTCTGCCAACTACCCAGCCCGTCTTGCCATTGGCAAAGGTTATAGCCGCGAAAGCTCCGCCTTGCTCCGACCAAACAACGGTCCATGTTTCTCCGCCGTTGCTCGTCGAGATAATGCGTCCATCAGATGCAACCGCCCAGCCGGTGTCTGTATCGGTGAAATGAACGCTAACGAGTGAGCCGGCGATTCCGCTGCGTTGGGGCAGCCACGTGGCACCGGCGTCATGTGTAACGAGGATCGTACCACCTTCGCCGACGATCCATCCCGTCGAGGGATTCGGAAAATGGGCAGACCACAGGTCGGCTTGAACCCCACTGTCGACATTCCGCCAGTTCTCGCCCCCGTCCGACGTTCTCGCGATAGAGCCGTTCTGTCCGACCAGAATGCCATTTCGCGGCGTCGAAAAAAACAGGTCCCAGAAATCGCCTTCGATCCGAGAACCGGCGCTAGACCAGGAAACCGAGAACGGCTGGCGCGTGGACTCAGCAGCCGCCAGAAAACCTGGGAAGCAAACCAATAAGATGGAAATTACGAATAGAGCGATCCTCAACCGAGTACCCTCTGAGCAATATGCGCGGCAGGATGCATCCGGTTATCGTTGAAGACAAGCCAGGCAGATCAGTTCGGAGAGGAGACCCCGGCTCGCCTCTACTGGAAAGGTGAGCTCCGCTTCCTGTCAATGGTGTTCTGGATTTTTCCAGCAACATCAGTCCGTCGAGTGGCGACAACGACATCGCACAACTCCATAGTGCGCAATATCGCTTGAGGCGTTGTCGCCGAACCGGATTTCGACAATCACCGCTTCGCAGCTACCAATCGTCGTAGAGCCATTCCTGCGGGTATGGATATCTCGGCCGCGCTCGCACTTGCGGCCGCTGTCGCTCCGGCCTGCGCAAGGCCGTAGCGGGCTGCGCCGGCAGCGATGACGCCCTGGGCGGCGCCTGATCGGGAACCCTGGCGAGCGCACGCTTCATCTCGTCCTGGCTCGCCTTCAGCTCCCCGATGGCCTTTGCATTGTCGCTTGCCATCTGTTGCTGGTTCGTCCTGAGCTGTTCGATGTTGCGCTCCAGATTCGCCAGGTCGCGCGCCATCGTCTGCAGCAACTGCGTTTGATCCGATGGCGGCGGTGCGGCCGTCGCCGGTCGGGCTTCCTGCGGTGGTGCGGCCTGCGCGAGGGTCGTTGCCGACGGCGCTGATGATGGCGGCGGCGGGACTTGCGGCGGCACAGCATCAACCGCGGCCAGCTGAACGGTAGACGGCGAGGGCTGCGCCGACGAATTTTCCGGCGGCAATGATGGCGCTGAAGCGAGCTGCGGCGGAGGGCGGACCCCGCCGCCATAGGACGATTGCCAAACCAGGGCCACGACAACGATGCCCGCTGCCAGCATCAGGCCCACGGGAACCGCGAGCGCCGGCTTTGCGGGCGGGGACGGTGTCGCGGGCGGCGGCGTTGCTGATGATTGTGAGGGTGGCGGTTGCGGGCCGGGCTCGGCCGGAGGCGGGCGCACGTCATCGCGCTCCAGTTTCGCAAGCTGTTCGCTCAGGCGCGTGAGCTGTTCATCCGCCTGCACGATCTGTTCGTGGGCATGCGCGAGCTGCTCATCGGCGCGGCCGGTCGGGCCATCGCTTGGTACGTTGTCTTTCGACGGCGTGGAGTTCATTGGCGCTTCCATTTTTCAGTCCAATGTCTTCCAAAAGTAACGGCAGACTGTCCACCTGCCCGCCGTCCATTCTTGTCCAAAGAATGGCTGTATGATGGTGGAATACTGGATCGCATGGCAATGGCGTTCCTGGATGCCGCCGTCCAGACCCGGCGGCGCAGCCGGAGGGCTGCCGCGGCTCCCCTCTTCGGTTCCATGGCCGATAGCGCGAGGGAAATTATTTCCCGGCGCGCTTTGCCTCGATGGCATCCCAGACCTTTGCCGCGACATCCGGGCCGTTGAGCCGCTGGATCGCACGGATGCCCGTCGGCGACGTCACGTTGATCTCGGTGAGATTGCCGTCGATCACGTCGATGCCGACGAACAGCAAACCGCGCTCGCGCAGCGCGGGGCCGAGCGTGGCGCAGATCTCGCGCTCGCGGGCTGAGAGTTCGGTGGCCTGCGCGGCGCCGCCGCGAACCATGTTGGAGCGGAGGTCGTCGGGCGCGGGCACGCGGTTGACGGCGCCGGCGAATTCGCCGTCGACCAGAATGATGCGCTTGTCGCCATGCTTGACCTCGGGGAGGAAGCGCTGGATCACCCAGGGCTCGCGGAAGGTGACCGAGAACATGTCGAACAGCGAGCCGAAATTCATGTCCTGCTGCATCACGCGGAATACCGCCGCGCCGCCATGGCCGTGCAGCGGCTTCATGACGACAGCGCCGTGTTCATCGCGGAACGAATTGATCTCGTCGAGGTCGCGCGAGATCAGCGTCGGCGGCATCAGCTGCGGAAAATTCATCACGAACAGTTTTTCCGGTGCGTTGCGCACCGAGGCCGGGTTGTTCACCACCAGCGTCTTGGGATGGATGCGTTCGAGGAAATGCGTCGAGGTGATGTAGGCGAGGTCGAAGGGCGGGTCCTGCCGCAGCAGGATGGCGTCGAACGCCTGCAGCGGCTCGCGCCTGGCTTCGCCGAGCGTAAAATGGTCGCCGACTTCGTCGCGCACGGTGAGATGATGCACCGGCGCCACCAGTTCCTCGCCGCGCAGCGAGAGCTTGTCGGGGGTGTAGTAGGAAAGGCTGTGACCGCGCTTCTGCGCCTCCAGCAGCAGCGCGAAGGTCGAATCGCCGCGGATGTTGATACGCGCGATGGGGTCCATCTGGACGGCGACATTCAGTTTCATATTGGGGGTCCGGGTCTCTGGAGGGGTCTCATTAAGTGCTGGCGTCGAATGCCGCTAACAGATGGCGTGGCAGACGCCGCGGCGCAATCAGGATGACGTCAAAACGCAGCTCAAATTCGGCATGCTCGGGATGCGCCATCAGCCACGCCTGGGCGGCGTCGATGATGCGGGCCTGCTGGCGCGGCGTCACCGCATAGGCGGCGTCATCGAGGTTGGCGCGGGCCTTGACCTCGATGAAGGCGATCAGATTGCGCTTCCTCGCCACCAGGTCGATCTCGCCATAGGGGGTGCGGAAGCGCTTTGCCAGGATGCGGTAGCCTTTGGCGATCAGAAGGGCGGCGGCGCGGCTTTCGGCCGAAAGTCCGGTGCGGAAGGCCGCGACCCGTTCGGGCGCGGCAATCTTGGCGGACGCTTCGGGCGGCCTGACGCCGTCAGTCTTCGCCATCGTCGCCTCTGGCTTGCTTGTCAGTTTCCTTGGCGAGCTCCAGCGCGCGGGCATAGACCTCGCGGCGCGGCCGCCCCGAAAGCTCGACGGCATGCGCCACGCTGTCCTTGACGCTGTCGCGCGCCAGCGACGAACGCAGCAAGTCGTCGAGGTCGTGCTGCGTCATGATATTGGCATTCGCGCGTGGCGGGCCGATCACGAGCACGAACTCGCCGCGGGTTTCCAGTTGATCTGCGGCTTTCGCCAATTCGACGATCGGAGCGCGCTTGATCTCCTCGTGCAGCTTTGTCAGCTCTCGGCAGATTGCGGCGTCGCGGCCGGCCATTATCTCGGCGAGATCGGCCAGCGTCTCCTGCACGCGGTTGCCGGATTCGAACATCACCAGCGTGGCGTCGATCCGGGCAAGCTCCGCGAGCCGCGTCCGCCGCGCGACTTGCTTGGCCGGCAAAAATCCCTCGAAGAAAAACCGGTCGGTGGGCAGCGCTGCGACCGAAAGCGCCGTCAGCACCGAGGACGCGCCGGGCACCGCGATCACGGCGTGGCCGGCGGCACAGACCTCGCGCACCAGCTTGAAGCCGGGGTCTGAGATCAAGGGCGTGCCGGCGTCCGATACCAGCGCGATCGAGGCGCCCTGCGCCAGCTTCTCCAGGATTTTCGGCCGCGCCATCGCCGCGTTGTGCTCGTGATACGGTTTCAGCTCTGCTGAGATCGCATAGCGCTCGGTCAGGCGGCGGGTGATGCGGGTGTCCTCGCAGGCGATGATGTCGACACCGGCCAATGTCTCCAGCGCGCGCAGGGTAATGTCGCCGAGATGGCCGATCGGGGTCGCCACCAGATAGAGGCCGGGAACCGGCTTCGGGGCATTGAGGACGTGGCCGCCAATCAAAAATGTTCTGTTGGTCGAACCCGGTTCGGTATCAGACCCGTAGTTGGAATTGGGTTTTGCGCGCATAATGGCAATCTAGAGCGGTCTTGGTGCAAGCGCTATATCCGGCGGGATGGCGGCAAGACCGGAGTTCCCCGCGACATGCGGCGGGGTAGTAATCCTTTTGTTTTGGTTAACTAATTCTGGACAATATGCAGAATCCCGTAGTGGTTTCAGTAGCGGTTCAGGTGCCTTGGCCAAGAATGCCGGCATCCTGACCGACGGCGGTCGGTCAAGAGAAGAGACAAGATGTTAGGCCCGCTCAATCGCAAGCCTGGATCTCCGGATTCCAGGCTATCGGGACCGACCCGCCGTGCGGCGGTCGGCCTTATTCTCGGCGCACCCCTGCTCGGCGCCTGCTCCGGCAGCCAGGTTTCCAACCCGTTCGGCCCGTCCGCGCCCGAGGGACCCGCAGGCCCGCAGCAGCAGCCGCTTGCGGTCGGCGCCGGGCAGGTCAAGGTCGGCTTGATCCTGCCGCTCTCAGCCGCCGGCAATGCCGGCGTCGCCGCGCAATCGATGAAGAACGCGGCCGAGATGGCGCTGGCGGAATTCCAGAATCCGAACATCCAGCTTCTGATCAAGGATGATGGCGGCAGCCCGCAAGGCGCCCAGCAGGTCACCCAGCAGGCGCTCGTCGAGGGCGCGGAAATCATTCTGGGCCCGCTGTTCGCGGCCTCGGTGCCGGCGACCGCGCAACTGACGCGCGCTCGGGGGGTCTCCGTGATCGCGTTCTCGACCGATTCGAGCATCGCCGGACGCGGCGTCTATCTGCTCAGCTTCCTGCCCGAATCCGACGTCAACCGGATCGTCGATTACTCCGCCAGTATCGGCAAAAAATCCTTCGCGGCG
>Ga0307499_10000210_pt1 | contig 21524 bp, 18 predicted proteins | sample 13_S_MG_FD_201363 | JGI IMG/M metagenome (GOLD analysis project Ga0307499, IMG submission 201363) | Soil microbial communities from Populus trichocarpa stands in riparian zone in the Pacific Northwest, United States - 13_S | ecosystem: Environmental > Terrestrial > Soil > Riparian zone > Trees... | reverse complement strand
CTGTGGCAATGTCTTTGTGCTGGCTTCAGGTCTGGCCCTGGCTGCGTGACAACCATCCCCGCATTCACCGCCGGATCGGCCTGACCTACCTGTTCGCCGGCGTCTTCCCGGCCGGGCTGCTGGCCTTCCCGGTCGCGATCCTGACCACGGCCGGCCAGGCGGTGCGGGCGGCGCTGTTCACCCTCGCGGTGGGCTGGCTGTTCGTCTCGGTGGCCGGGTTCCGGGCCGCCCTGCGCGGCCGGTACGACCTGCACCGGCGCTGGATGCTGCGCAGTGTGGCGCTCACCACCTCGATCATCACGCTGCGGCTGATCTACTACTCGTTCCACTTCCTGACCACGCACACCCTGCGGCACACGTACGAGAACCAGCCGCGGCTGGTGGTGACCGAGGCCTACTCGACATCCATCTGGCTGTCGATCGCGCTGCACCTCGTGTTCGTCGAGTGGGTGCTGCTCCGCCCGCGCCGTCGCCGCCCGGTCGCCCGCCGGCCGATCACGGCGTCCACGGGCCGCGCGGCACTCTGACCCGGCAGGCGCCGGCCCACACCGTCCCGGGCCGGCGCCGTCAAACCCGTCGCGCCCGGCTGATTGCAGGCAGCCGGGCGCGACGGGTTTGCGCGGTGTCAGACGTCGGTCAGCCGGATCCCGGCGTGCGCGCGGTACCTGCGGTTCACCGCGATCAGGTTCGCGGTCAGCGCCTCGACCTGTCCGGCGTTGCGCAGCCGGCCGGCGTGCACGCCACGGACGCCCGGAATCGCCCCGGCCAGTTCCTGGACGACGCCGACCGCGGCCCGGTCGTCGCCGAGTACCAGCACGTCGCAGTCCAGCTGCGGGATGTCCGGGTCGGCCAGCAGCACCGCGCTGAGGTGGTGGAACGCGGCCACGACGCGGCTGTCCGGCAGCAGCGCGGCGGCCTGTTCGGCGGCACTGCCGTCGGCCACCGGCAGCCGGTACGGCCCGTGGTCGTCGAAGCCGATCGGGTTGGCGCAGTCCACGACGATCTTGCCGGCCAGCCGGCCCCGCAGCGGGCGGAGCAGGTCGGCGTGCCCGGCGTACGGAACCACGACCACGGCGATGTCGGACTCATCGCACACCGATCCGGTATCGCCCCCGGTGCAGTCCGAGCCGGGGACGCCGGCGCTGAGCTCGGCGGCGACCAGCCGGGCGCGGCCGGCGTCCCGCGAGCCGATCCGCAGCCGCAGGCCGGCCGCCGCCCACCGCCGGGCCAGCCCGCGGCCCTGCTCGCCGGTGCCGCCGAGGAGACCGACGGTGAGCGTACGGAGGTCGACCACCGGCCCGTGTTCGGCCGCCCCGTTCCGCCCCGCCACCGGGCCCGGCCCGGTCACCTCCGCGGTCATGAGGTGGCCTCCAGGGTGAGCACCGCGGCGAGCGCGAGCGGGTGCGGAGCGGAGCGGGGGAGGCCGCCGGGAAGCCCGGTCATGGCCGCCCGCCCCGGTGCCGGCGGCGGTGCCGCGCCGGGTCAGTCATCGCCGAACCCGGTGCTGCGACTGACCGTCTCCCACCGCGCCATCTCCTGCAACTGCCGGTCGAGCTTGCCCCGGATGACCTCCAGGCCGTCGGCGCCGAGGACCAGCCGCAGCGGCGGAGCCGGTTCGTCGACGACGCGCAGGATCGCCTGCGCGGCCCGGGCCGGGTCACCGGGCTGCCGCCCGTCGATCGTCTCGAACAGGTCGCGGAACTCGTTGATCGTCGAGTCGTAGTCGACGATCGGCGTGGTGTGCCGCATGGATCGGCCGGCCCAGTTCGTGCGGAAGTTGCCCGGCTCCACGATCGTCACCTTCACGTCGATCGCGGCGGCCTCCGCGGCCAGCGCCTCGGAGAAGCCTTCCAGCGCGAACTTGGTCGCGGTGTACCAGGCCAGTCCGGGTGCGCCGGCCTGGCCGGCGACCGACGAGATCGTGATGATGTGGCCACTGCGCTGCTTGCGCAGTACCGGCAGGGCCGCCCGGGTGACGTCGAAGACGCCGAACACGTTGACTTCGAACTGGTCGCGGATCTGCTCGTCGGTCGCCTCCTCGACGCCGCCGAACAGTCCGTAGCCGGCGTTGTTGACGACGACGTCGATCCCGCCGAACTCCTCCACCGCGGTGTCCACCGCCGACCGCACCTGCTCCGGGCGGGTGACGTCCACCGGAACCAGGCGGACCCGCTCCGGTGCTGCCAGGGCGAGGGCGGAGTTCGCCTCCGGATGCCGCAGGGCCGCCACCAGGCTGTCGCCGCGGGCGACGACCGCCTCGGCGAGTGCCCGGCCGAAGCCGGTGGAGGTGCCGGTGATCAGCCAGACCCGGCCGGCTGCTGCAGAGTTGCTCATCGCGTGCCTTCCTCGGGTGGGGACGGGTCAGCCGTTCTGGTCCGGTACCGGGCCGGCGATGATGGCGGTCTGCCGCCAGATCTTGCCGTCGCGCAGCACGAGCGTGCCGTAGGTCTTCACGGCGTTGCCGCCGATCGACATGTCCGCCTCGTAGCTGATGACGTCGTCGCTGGCCTGCAGCGCGACGAGATTCAGCGTCTGCGGCCGCAGGGCGAGGTACTCGCCGAGCATCGTGCGCAGCTCCGCCTTGCCGCGGCCGACCGCGTCGAAGCGCACCAGCACCGCGTCGTCGCGGTAGTTGGACAGGACGCCCTCCAGGTCGTTGTGGTGCAGTGCCTCGACCTGCCGGTCGAACAGCGCCAGCAGGTCGTTGCGGGTGGTGGTCATGCGGGTCCTTCCGGTAGGTGGGAACAGCGGGGGGTGCGACCTGCCGCGCCGCCGGGGCCGCGGGCCCCGGTGGCGCGGAGGAAGTCGGTCAGCGGCTGGCCCGGTAGTGGTGGATGAGCGAGACCGCCATCGCGCCCTCGCCGACGCCGGACGCGACCCGCTTGATCGAGTGCGCCCGTACGTCGCCGGCCGCGAACACGCCGGGCGCGCTCGTCTCCAGCGGCAGGGGCGGGCGCTGCAACGGCCACCGGGCCGGTGCGGCGGCCAGCAGGTCCGGGCCGGTCAACACGAACCCGTGCCGATCCCGCGCGACGCGCTCGCCCAGCCACTCGGTGCGCGGCCGGGCGCCGATGAAGGTGAACAGGAATCGGGCCGGCAGCGTACGGGTCCGTCCGGTCGCGTCGTCGCACACCTCGATGCGCTCCAGCCCGTCGCCGCCGCCGAGCCCGATGACGCGGGTGTGCAGCAGCACCTCGATGTTCGGGGTGCGCCCGATCTCGTCGACCAGGTAGTGCGACATCGACGCGGCGAGCACGTCGCCGCGAACGAGCAGGGTGACCCGCGCGGCCTGGCGGGCGAAGTAGATCGCGGCCTGCCCGGCCGAGTTGGCCGCGCCGACGAGGTACACGTGGTCGCCGGCGCACAGGCCGGCCTCGGTGATCGCGGCGCCGTAGTAGAGACCGACGCCCTCGAACCGGTCCGCGCCGGGTACCTCCAGCCGGTTGTACGCGACCCCGGTGGCCAGCAGTACGGCCTCGGCGCTCAGCTCGACCCCGCTGTCCAGCGTGATCACATGCACCGGGTCCTGATGGCGCAGGCCGACCGCGGCGGTGGGGGAGAGGATCTCGGCGCCGAGTCGGCGCGCCTGCGCCACCGCCCGGCGCGCGAGGTCGGAGCCGGAGATCCCGCTCGGGAAGCCCAGGTAGTTCTCGATGCGGCTGGACGTGCCGGCCTGGCCGCCCGGCACGTCGGCGTCGACCAGCAGCGTGGAAAGCCCCTCGGACGCGCCGTAGACCCCGGCGGCCAGCCCGGCCGGCCCGCCACCGACGACGATCAGGTCGTAGTGCGGGCGGGTCGCGGTGCCGGTGATGCCCAGCCGGAGCGCGAGTTCGGCGCTCGTCGGCGCCGCGAGGAAGTCACCCTCCGGGAACACCACCATCGGCAGCCGGGGCCGGCCGGCCTGCTGGACCAGCTCCGCCGCGTCCGGGCTGCGCTCGACATCCTCGAACCGGTACGGCTGCTGGTTGCGGGCCAGGAAGTCGCGCAACAGGTGCGCGCCGGCGGACACCGAGTGGTCGATCAGCCGGATTCCGCCGTACCTAGGGCGGTGCGCGGCGGTCCAGTCCGCAAGCAGATCGTCGAGCACCGGGTAGAGCCGCTCCTCGGCGGGCTCCCACGGCTTGATCAGGTAGTGGTCCAGCCGCACCCGGTTGATCGCGGCGACCGCGGCGTCGGTGTCCGCGTACGCGGTGAGCATGACCCGGCGCGCGGCCGGGAAGTACTCGATCGCCCGCTCGAGGAACTCGACGCCGGTCAGCCTCGGCATCCGCTGGTCGACCAGGAGCAGCGCGACATCCTCGCGCCGGCCTTCGAGCGTCCCGAGCAGGCCCAGCGCCTCGTCCGGGTCGAGCGAACCGACGACCCGGTACTCCTCGCCGTACCGCTCCCGAAGGTCGGCCCACACCGCGCGCAGCACCTGCGGGTCGTCGTCGACGCAGAACAGCACCGGCCGGCTGGTCACCGGTACCGCGGCTCGCCGCGCCGCGGCCCCCGGTTGCCCGGCGCGGGGCTGGGCGGCCGCTGGTGCCCGGTCCGGCGCGTCGGCTGAACGGGCAGTTTCGAGGTCGGTCACGGAATTGAGTTTGCTGCGCCGCCCAGCCTGGCCGTCGATAGCCGGGTATGCAGCGTCAAGTCATTTCCACCTGCGTGCGGACAATGGGCAGTCGCGCTCTTCTCCGCCACTATTCCGGCGACTTTCCGGCCGACTTGACCAGGTCGCCACCCGACCTGATGGAATAGGTTCATGAGCGGCGGGTGATGCCCCTCCGACGCGGCGTCCGTCACGCCGCGCCGGCCGGTGTGCGACGAAGACGCCGCCCGGCTGTGGCCCTCGCCAACTCTGCCGGTGTATCCAGGAGGACCCCGAGCGCGGCCCGGCGACGGCAGCACCTGATTGCGCATTCACCAGCGGCGCGCGGGTCCACCGTCCCGGCCTGCTCGACGGGCCCTGCCGGGTCCGCCGCTCCGGCGCCCGGCCGGACAGAGCCGGGCAGCGCGGCAGCGTCGACGACGGCCAGGTCGGCCGGGAGCAGGTCGGCCATCGGGCGGTCCAGCAGGCGGGCTACTGGCGCCTCACGTCACCGGCCCTCTACCGGTACAAAGACCGCGACCTTCGGTGCTGCCGCGGCTGCAGAGCAGGCGCTCTGCGCCGGCTGAGTGGGCTTGTCGATGTCAGATCAGCGAGTGCACCTCGGTCTGGACCTCGTCGTCTCGGCCGGTGTATGTGCGGATGCTGATCGTGTCGCAGCGCTCGGCACACCAGGCCCGCGCCTCGTCGAGGCTGAGGTCGGCTGGGCCATCCCAGTGGTACAGGGTGGTTGCGGCCGGTTTCGGCATCCATTCGATGTGGGCCGCGTACCGTTGCACCGGCGATGGGCCGGTGCCGTCTGGGCCGACATACCCGTGGCCCAGTTTGGGCAATGGCAAGGTGCTGGGCCGGCCGGCCCGATCGGCGTGCGCCAGCAGTAGTGGGTCGGGTGTTGAATCAACCGCGATCCATGGCCGGAAGGCCCAGCCCGCTGGCCGATCGTGATCGCGGGGATCTGGTCGCTGCAGCTCCTGGTCGGTCAGGCCCCCGGCGGCGATCAACCGCCGGAGCTTGGCCGGCACGAAGATCTCCGCGCCCGGCGGGCATCGGTAGAAGGTGTCGCCGATGAACAAGCGGTCCTGCCCGTTGCTGGACCAGACGCCGTCGCCACCGGCGACCTCCACCCCGACGACTGATCCGTCGTCGGACCATAGGAACCGCAGCCGGCCTGGCTGTTCGAGGTCGACTCCGTGGAAGTAGTCGCCGGTGACGACGGGTCCGCTATACATCTACGTTGAATCTCCTTCGCCGAAGCCGGGGTAGTATACTCCGCTGTCATCTTTTGTGAAGTCCAGTGAGTCATACCAGCCGCTTGTCGCCGGCGAGTATGTCGGTACGGTCATACTCCACAGAAATGCGATATCATAATTGCTCTTGTCTTGGATGAATATGTTGCTGAAGGTGAAGGTTGCAGTGGTCCCAACTGGTACTGGGTGCGTAAAGGCCCGCCACTCTTCGCCGCAGCCCCCTTGTAGGAAGCCCTTCTCGTCGCACGAGATGTCGACCTGGGGCGTTGCCGGTTCGGTGGCGTCCTTGAGCCAGATACTTGCGGATATGTTTCTGATCTGGCTGCCACTGAAGTTGAAACTCGCCTGGACAGCGACGGTGCCTGCATACTGACAGGTCCCGCCGGGTCCGATAACGCAGGTGTCGTACTCCAAATCTCGGCCAAATGTGCTTCTGGAGAGCTGCCAGCCGTAATAGCGCCCGTCTCCAGCACCTGGACTGGTGGTGAATCCGTAACCGCTCGGCGCAGCCGACGACGCAACCCTCGTGGCTCGGGCGACCCGTTGCGCGGTCACCGCCCGATCGACTAGTTGCACGGCCTCCTGCGCGGAACGAGCGTGTCGAGCCGCGTCAAGGCACGTGGCCTTCGGCGCCATGCAGGTGAATTTGTCACCGGACTGGACGGTGTCGGAGGCTGCTGCGCCCGTCCCAGGCGCAGACAACACTGACAACACTGTCAGACCGGCCATAATGGCGATTCGGCTACCTCTAAATCGCATAATCCACCTCTCAGTCAAATCCACCGATACGAGCACCTTACCGGTGGGTGGGAATCGCGCAAGTCGAGGGTTGGCAACTGTAAGCGACATATATCACTCTTTAACATATATAATGAGATTAATCGTATAATCGGCCCATCGAATTGCGTCGACACACCAGGCAACCGCGACAGCCGCGGTCGGAGTGGAAGTCGCATCCGGCTGGCCGCGGCCGCTGTCGATGGCCGCTGCTGACGCGTCAGTAGCCCGGCGCGCACGCAGGTGCTCGGCGATCTGCCCCAGCCGATGACCACGCGGATCCCCAGGTCGTTGCGAGGTAACCCTGATGGTCGGCATCGTCCGGCTGTTATGGCAAGGGCGGGTCGGCCGGCGGGCGGATTGAGGTCTCGCCCGCACCAGTCGGACGAGGCGGCGCCGTCAGATCGGCCGACATCCATTCCGGCTGCCACGTCATCCCGAACGCCGGAGGCGTCGTGTGTGAAGCCGCCTCGACTGAGCCCGCAGGCGCCACACCTGGTACGACAACCGTCGCTACCGGCGGCGGCCACGCCGTTAGCGCGTCCTGACTACGAGGGTGACGAAGGTGAGGGTGCTGGGGCCGGCGTGGCCGGTGATCCGCCAGCAGCCATTGGTCGGGAACGTGACGCCGGTCGCCTGGAAGCCGGTGTCGCCGTAGCCGTCGGGTACGTCAGTGCGCAGCCCGGGCGCCGCCGCGTCCAGTCGCTGGCCGGTGATCGTCAGCCGCCCGCGGGTTGCCCGCCACCAGCCGAACTTCGTCGAGACGGACCCGTCGGCCTGGACCGACTCCGGGTCGGCGTCGATCACGCCGCCGGGCCAGAGGCCGCCGACCCAGAGCGCCCCGTTGCCGTACGAGGCACCCCAGCCGAAGAAGGCGTCCGGTGACACTCCCCGGGGGCCGGTCGGGCTCGGCCGGGTCACCGGGCAGCTGCCGGTGCTGGGCGGGGCGGCAGCCGGGCCGGGGGCGGACGGGCTGCCGGTGCCGGCGGGGGCGGTGCCGCCGGACCGGCAGCCCGGCAGCGGCAGGACCAGCGCGGCGGCCGTGACCGCGGCCGCGATCCGTCGTCCCGTCATGGTGCTGGTACACCGCTCAGGTTCGCGGGGTTCCGGCCGCGGTCCGGCCTCAGCGGTATTCGGCGATGCGGGGGCGGAGGCCGAGAGTGGCACTGGCGGCGGCGAGCGTCATCAGGGCGGCGAGACCGATCGGCGCGGCGTCGAGGGCGGTCGCGGCCCCGGCTGCCGCGGCGGCGTAGCGGGCGTTCGAGTCGGCGATGGCGCGGCCCAGGGCGGAGTCGACCACGCCGGCCAGGGTTGCCGATGCCGCGGGGCTGCCGCCGACCGATGCGGCCACCGCCTGGGCGTAGCGGCCGCTGTCGTCCAGGCCGCGTACGGTGCGGTGGGCGGCGGCCCAGCTGGTGCGCGCGGCCGCCGCGGTCTCGACCGCCTGGCGGGTGTCCGGGTGGCCGGCGACGGCTGAGCCGGCGCGGGCGAGCAGGCCGTCCAAGGTGGACATCGTGCCGCCGAAGTGCGCCTCGAACGCGTCGGGGCCGGCCCGCCCGATCAGCGTGAGCTCCTCGTCGCCGCGCGCCTGCAGGGCGGCGATCCGGGCCTGGGCGAGCAGGTCGAGCGGTGCCGCGCCGTCCCGCCGGGCGGTGTCGGAGCGCGAGCCGGCGGTGGCGGTCGCGATCGCGAGCCAGGCCAGCGCGGCGGCCGCGGCGAGCGACCCGGCGAGCAGCCCGGGGTTGAGGACCCGGTGGGTACGCCGGAAGAGGTGGACCTGGGTGCCGGCGAGCCCGGCCAGCACGATCGCGGCGAGCGCGATGCCCGCCCACGGCGTGGACCGGCCGCCGGCCTGCGCGGCCGCCACCCGCGCCCGCGCCACCTCGTAGAGCTGCTGGGCGGCCGGGAGCAGAACGTCGCGGTTGAGGTGGGACGCCTGCCGCAGGTACGCGGCCCCGACCGGCACGCCCTGCCGGTTGTAGACCCGGGCCGTCTCGACCAGGCCGGTGTAGACCGGCAGCGCGTCCACGATCGTCGCGATCGCGGCGGCACTGCGGGCATCGGGCGCGCCGGCGGCGGCCGTGGTCAGCGCCGCCGTCGTACGGGCCAGGTCGTCCCGGTACCGGGCCAGGGTGGCGGACGGCTCGGCGCCGCCGGCCAGGAACGCCCCGGCCGTGGTCGCGTCCGCGTCGGACAGCGCCTGGTACGCGTCGAGGGCCGCGGTGACCAGTTCGCTGTCCCGCCCGGCCGCCTCCCGCAGCAGCGCCTGCCGGTGCGCCGCGGCGGTGGCCCCGACCACCCCGGTCAGCCCGGCCAGCAGCACCAGCCCGGCGAGCATCGCCATCAGCCGTCGCGGCGAGTCCCGCGGCACCGGGACCCGCATCAGCCGAGGTACCGTGCGGCCGGCGGCGCCGGCACCACCGGGTCCAGACCGGTCAGCCAGCGGACGTACTCGGCCCGCCACCGGCCGTCGGCCCGCATCCGCTCCAGCACCCCGTTCACGAACCGGATCAGGTCCGGCTGGCTGCGCCGGACCGCGAACCCGTGCGGCTCGTCGGTGAACCGCGGCCCGCGCACCACCGTCGTCGGGTCCTGCGCGACCAGCCCGAGCAGCACGCTGTCGGTGGTGGAGATCGCGTCCGCGTACCCCTGCTGCAGCAGCACCAGGCAATCGGTCCAGTCCACGACCGCCACCGGGATCGGCGCCGGTCGCTGGCCGGCGATCGTGTTGATCGAGGTGGTGCCGGTCGGCGCGCACACCTTGGCGCCGCCGAGGTCGGCGATCGACCGGTACGGGCTGCCCCGGCGGACCATGATCTTCTGCCCGGAGTCGAAGTAGTCGGTGCTCATCGCGACCTGCTGCAGCCGGTCGCAGGTGATCGTCATCGAGTCCGCGACCAGGTCGACCCGGCCGCTGTTCAGCGACGAGATCCGGTCCGCCGAGGAGATCGCCCGGAACTGCACCTTGTCCGGGTCGCCCAGCATCGCCGCCGCGATCGCGTGCACGAAGTCGATGTCGAACCCGGCCAGCTCGCCGTCGCGGATGAAGCCGAACAGGTTCTTGTTCTGGTCCACCCCCGCGATCAGGTATCCGCGCGCCGCGATCCGCGCCATCGTGCTGCCCGCCGGCATCCGCCCCGGCGCCGGCATCCGGGCCGGCGGCCGCAGGCTCGCCCGTGGGTCGCAGTCCGGCGCCGGCACCGCGGCCGGGATCCGGGCTGGATCCTGGACCCCGGGCGGCAGCGCGACCACCGGCCGGGCGGCCCGCGCCGACGTGACCGGGGCGCCGCCGCAGCCGGCGAGCCCCGCCGCCACCGCGACCAGAACGACCCGGAAAACCCATCCCCGCCTCATATCGCCGATCGTAGGCGGGGTTCAGGCCTCCCATCCGTTTCAGTCGTGCCCGACCGGGACGGCCGACGCGCGGTCAGACGTGCGTCGCGGTCACGACGTCGGGCCCGGCGAGGTTCGGCTCGGCCGCCGCGGCCGGCAGGAACCGGCCGACCAGGCCCCGCCACAGGCCGCCGCCGACCAGGCCGCCGATGAGCGGCGCGACGATCGGTATGTACCAGTAGAAGTTGCCGTACTGGTCCCGCATCGCCTCGCCGTACCCGGTGAGGAACGACGCCAGCCGCGGGCCGAAGTCGCGGGCCGGGTTGATCGCGTAGCCGGCGTCGGTGCCCCACGCCATCCCGATCCCGACCACGAGCAGGCCGATCACCACCGGAGCCAGGTTGGCCAGCGGCGGGTTGTTCCGGGACTCGACCAGCGCGAAGATCACGAACACCAGGATCGCGGTGCCGATGACCTGGTCCCGGAACGCGCCCCACTCGCTGACCGGCAGCGCTCCGTTGCCCGGCAGGGTGGAGAACACCGTCTGGGTCTTGATCGTGTTGCCGGGGTCGGCCTTCGCCAGCACCTCGCTGTAGTTCCACCGGACCAGCAGCGCGGCGACGAACGCACCGAGGGTCTGCGCGAGCGCGAACGGGGCCACCTTGCGCCACTGGAAACCGGCGAACGCGGCCAGCGCGACCGTGAGGGCCGGGTTGAGGTGCGCGCCGCTGACCCGGCCGGCGACGTACATGCCGAGCGTCGCGCCCAGGCCCCAGGCCCAGGCGATGCTGTCGTGGTCGCCGATGCCGCCGGCGGCCACCTGCGCCACGACGCCGAGACCGATCAGGATCAGGATCATCGTCCCGGCGAACTCCGCCGCGAGCTCCGGGAGCATCGAGGGTCGCCTGCCGATATCCGCCACGTGTGCTCCTGCCCTGGGCCGCGCACACCGAGGGGCGCGAGACGGTTGCGACCTCCCGGCCGGCCGAGAGGTCGCTGTCAGCTGTGCGCGACGCTAGGCAGGCCGAGATCACGCGTCAACGAACACTCGCCGACAATGCCCGTCCGCCGGGGATAGCGCCCGGCCGGCACCGTTGCTGGCCGCGGGCCACTGTCGCCGTCCGATGCGGCGCGTCATCGGCAAGGTGCGTGACGGGTTTGCGGGGGTGCGGGGTTGTGGTCTGGCCGGTTGTGCGCGCGCCGGGCTGATGGGTGCAGGTGTGCGGGCGGCCTAGCGTGGGCCCGCATGGGGCGGGTGCTGATGCTCAGTGATGATCCGCAGGTGGTGCGGGCGGCCGGGGACATAGGAGTGGACCTGACCGTCGTCTGCGGGGCGGGGCAGCGGGATTTCGGGATGGTGGCGATTCCGGACGGCACCCGCCAGGTGTTCGTCCAGGACTCGGTCGGGTTGGAGTCGGTGCTGTTCGGGCTGTACCGGGCCGGGGTGGATCCGGCCGGGTTCGACGCGATCTATTCAACTGACGAGGGTGGCGTCGTCACGGCCGCGGCACTCGGGCATTCCTTCGGGGTGCGGGCGATCGAGCCGCGGGTGGCGGCGTTGTTCCGGGACAAGTCACTGGCGAAGGCGGCGCTGCGGGCGGCCGGTATCGAGGCGGCCGACTTCCGGGTGATCGAGGACATCGTCGAGTTCCCGGACGACTATGCGTTGCCGTTCCGGCCTGCGGTGCTCAAGCCGGTCGCCGGCGGGGCGACGTACCGGACCTACGTGGTGCACACCGAGGCCGAGCTGCGCGCGGTAGTCGCCCGGGAGCGCGACGACAAGCGGCACCGGGCGTACATCCTGGAAGAGTTCATGCCGGGCGACGAATGGCATGTCGACGGTGTGATGTTCGGCGGCGAGTTGCGGTTCGTCAGCGTCGGGTCGTACCAGAAGACCTGCCTGACCACGCTGGCCGAGAACGACTGGCTGCGGACGTTCAGCTTCGACCCGGTGCACGACGCCGACGTCTACGAGCGGGTGACGCCGCTGGCCGAGCGGGTGTTGCGGACGCTCGGGCTGGACAGCGGCGTGTTCCACATGGAGCTGTTCCACGACCGGGAGAGCGGGCGGCTGGCGTTCGGCGAGTGCGCGGCCCGGCGCGGCGGTGGGCTGATCGAGGAGCAGGTGTTCCGCAAGTTCGGGGTCAGCCTGGCCGAGGCGGCCCTGCGGTGCGCGCTCGGGGTGGCGCCGGTGATCGAGCCGGTGCGCCGGCCCGAGGCGGTCGGCAGCGTCTACCTGCCGTACACGAGCGGGGTGCTGCTCGCCACGCCGTCGGCGGAGGATCTGATCGCGCTGCCGAACGTCGAGTACGCGCTGGTCGAGTGGCCGATCGGGTTCACCACGCCGATGATGAAGAGCACGATCAACAAGGTGGGTCAGGTGCTGCTCACCGCCGGCTCGCGGGCCGAGCTGCTGCGCCGCGCTACGGAGATCGTCGGCTGGTTCGCCGAGCGGACGATCATCGTGCCGCCGAAGGCGACCGCCCGCCAGCTACGCGAGTGGTACGCGCGGGTCGCCCCGGACGGCGGCCGAGCGGCCGCGGCGTGGAAGAACGGCAGCCGGGTCGGCTAGGCCATGTCTGCCAACCCTTCGGGCGAAGCGCGGGTTTCGGTAGCGGACCGGATCGGGTTGATCCGGTCGACGCTGGTGCCGTTTCCGGCGGCGGCCGGTGGGGTGCATCGGGACCGGTTCGGGCGGTTGGTCGAGAGGTACGGCGCCGACGCGGTGTTCGGGTACCTGCGGCGGCGACGGATCACGCATGCGGCGCTGGTGAGCCACGGCGACCACCCGGCGGTGGCCGACGACAGCGGGCCGTTCTGGTTGTTCCGGCAGGCCGGGTCGGCGATCCGGGAGGTGCATCGACGCGAGCTACCGCGGTTGGCCGCGGCGTTCGCGGCGCGCGGGGTGCCGCTGATCGCGTTCAAGGGGCTGATGCTGGACCTGGCGCTGGGCAACACCGACGCCCCGACCCTGGGCGGGGATATCGACCTGCTGGTCCAGCGGGACACCCTGCCGGCGGCCCGGGATGTCATGGCGTCGCTCGGCTACGAGGTGGACCTGCGGGTCGAGAGCGGGCGGGTGCGGCGGATGCCGGCGCGGCTGACCCGGCTGACCGAGGGGTCGATCTATTCGTACGGGCAGTGCCAGCCGTACGACCGGCTGGTGGCGGTGCCGGAGCTGGACCCGCTGGCGGACCGGGTCCGGGCGCTGCTGCCGGCGAACTTCTGCCTGCTGGACGGGCGGCTGCAGCTGAAGCTCTCGGTCGACCTGCACTACAGCCTGAACCTGCTGGCCGACGACGCCGGCCTGCGGGTGAAGCCCGGCGAGGACGCCTGGTGGGCCGCCCCGCGGACGGTGCCGGTCGACGGCACGCCGGTGCGGACGCTCGGCGACGAGGTGCTGCCCTGGGTGCTGCTGCACCGGCTGTACGTGGACGCGATGGTGCTGCAGGAGACGACCATCAAGACGCTCTGCCACCTCAAGCTGCTGCACGCGTACGGGCGCTTGGACGTCGGGCACGTCCGCGCGGCGGCCCGGCGCTACCCGTATCTGGCGCCGTCGCTGCACTACGCGCTGCGGGCCGCCGACCAGCTCTGCGAGCTGGGCCTCGACCGCACCGGGCTGGCCGAGCCGGCGGAGCTGCGGGCGGCGCACGCGCCGACCATGAACGTCGGTGACTGCCTGCCCACCCTGCTCGATCTCGGCGTCGGGTTCGAGCTGGCCGATTCCGGCGGCGACGACGCCGAACTGACCGTCCGGGTCGGGTGAGGGAACGATGGTGGATCCGTGGTCCCGCTGCTCGCCGGCCGACCGGGCGGTGATCGAGGGCTTGCAGGGTCGGGTGGAACCGGTCGCGCCGGATGAGTTGATCGAGCGGCTGCACCGCCGGTACGCGGCCGGCGGCGCCGAGGTCGCGGTGGTCGACCGGGGCCGGGAGTGGACGTACGCGCAGCTGGGCGAGTGGGTGCACGGGCTGCGCGGCCGGCTTCGGGAGGCGTACCCGGCCGGGCCGGGGCGGGCCGTGTTCGCGGTGACCATCGACCGGTCGGTCGAGTTGATCGCGGCCGTGCACGCGGTCGCGCTGAACGGCGACGCGTACTGCCCACTCAGCCCGGACGACCCGGCCGCCTGGCGGGAGTCGGCGATCGCCCGCAGCGGCGCCGTCGCCACCCTCGTGCCCGCCGGCCCGGCGCCTGCCGCCGGCCCGCTGCCTGCCGGCAGTGTGGCGCCGACGCTTGCCGTCGACCGGTGGGTGCCCGCGGCAACGCCGGGGGACCCGGCGACGCCGGGAGGCTCGGCAACGCTGGGGGACCCGGCAACGCTGGGGGACTCGGCAACGCTGGGGGACTCGGCAACGCCGGGGGGCCCGGCAACGCCGGGGGGCCCGGAGGGAGTCGCCGCCCCGGCGCGGCTGGGGCCGGATGATCTTGCGCAGGTGATCTTCACGTCCGGGTCGACCGGGCAGCCGAAGGGGGTGCGCTGTACGCATGTCGGCTTCGCGAACCGGGTTCGCTGGATGCAGCGCGCGTTCCCGCTGACGGGTGCGGACCGGGTCGCGCTGAAGACGCCGGTGACGTTCGACGTGGCCGGGTGGGAGCTGTTCTGGCCGCAGTACGCCGGGGCGCGGACCGTGGTGGTGCCGCCGGGGGAGCATGCCTCGCCGGAGGCGCTGATCGCGACGTTCACCAAGCACCGGGTGACCGTCGCGCATTTCGTACCGTCGATGTTGCGGTTGTGGTTGCGGGCCGGTGGCGCCCGGCGCTGCCCGGACCTGCGGCTGGTGTTCTGCAGCGGTGAGGCGCTGACCGCGGACCTGGTCGAGGAGTTCACGAAGCAGTCGGCCGCGCGGCTGCACAACCTGTACGGGCCGACCGAGGCCGCCATCGACGTCACGCACTTCCCGGCCGGCGCCAGGTCGGACGGGGGCGGCCCGCGCGACCCGGTGCCGATCGGCCGCCCGATCGACAACACCCGGATGTATGTGCTCGCGCCGGACGGGACGATCTGCCCGCCCGGCGAGCTGGGCGAGGTCTGCATCCAGGGCGTGGGCGTCGCGGCCGGGTACGTCGGCGCGCCGGCCGCCGAGCAGCGCCGGTTCGACCCGCTGCCGGGGCTGCCGGCGCCGCCGGGCTGGCGCTCGTTCCGGACCGGCGACCTGGGCCGGTACACCGCGGACGGGCAGGTGGAGTTCGCCGGCCGCCGCGACGACCAGGTCAAGATCCGCGGCCAGCGGGTCGAGCTGGGCGAGGTGGCGGCGGCGCTGCGGGACCACGAGCTCGTGCTCGACGCCTGCGCGACGGCGTACCAGGGCGGCACCGGGCGGCAGTGCCTGGCGGCGTACGTGACGATCGACCCGGCCAGCGACGTGCCGGACCCGGTCGGCACGCTGGCCGAGCACCTGCTGGGTACGCTGCCGAGCCGGTCGGTGCCGGCCCGGATCGTGGTGCTCGACGAGCTGCCGCTGGGCGCGCACGGGAAGGTGGACCGGGCCCGGCTGCCGCTGCCCGCGCGGACCCGGCCCGACCTGCGGCAGCCGTACGAGCCGCCGGCCGGCCGGCTGGAGGCGATCATCACCGGGGTCTGGGCGCACGTGCTGGACCTGGACGAGGTCGGCCGGGACGACACGTTCACCGACCTCGGCGGCGACTCGCTGGCCGCGGTGGAGGCCTGGTTCCTGCTCGGTGACCGGCTCGGCCTGGACCACGACAGCGACCTGCTCGCCGCCGTGATCATGCAGGGTGACACGGTCGCGGCCGCCGCCCGGATCGCCGCCGAGGGCGGCCTGGGGTAGCGCACCGTGCGCAGGATCCTGCCGTTCACGCAGCCGTTGGCGTACGCGTACCAGTTCTACGCGTTCCCGCTGGGGATCCTGGCCGCCCGGCCGAAGGCGGCGGACTGGGTGCTGAGCAACTACCTGCAGGTCGTCTACGAGCCGACCGGTGAGGCCGCGCCGGTGCCGTTCGCGTTCTACCTGTACGACTACGCGGCGAGCCCCTGGCTGGAGACGCTGCGGCTGAACCGGGAGTGGTGCTCCCGGCCGGGCAGCGACATCACCGGCATCGTCCGGGACGCGCTGGCCAGCGACTTCTACGTGTACCTGACGCTCAACGAGCGGTACGTGCCGCAGCGGAAGGCGTACCGGGTCCGGGATTTCCCGCACGACGTGCTGATCCGCGGCGTGGACGACGAGCAGGGCACGTTCGAGCTGTACGGCTACGACCACGAGCTGCGGTTCCGCGACAGCCGGCTGCCGCAGGCCGACCTGCCGGCCGCGTACCACGAGACCGGGCCGGGGCCGTTCTACGACGTGCCGTTCACGCTCTACCGGTACGCCGACGGCGGCGGGTACACGTTCGACCCGGCGTACCTGGCGCAGGGGCTGACCGAGTACCTCGACTCGGTGAACAGCTCGCGGCACTTCCAGGGCCTGCGCGATCCGTGGCCCCGGGTGTACGGGATGGCCACCTACGACCTGCTGGCCGGGTACCTGGACGAGTACGCCCGGGGCGCGGTCCGGTACGACATCCGCAACCTGCAGGTGCTCTGGGAGCACAAGCGGATCATGGTCGCCCGGCTGGAACGGTGTGTCCAGCTGGCGCCGGCGGTCGGCGAGCTGGTGGGCGACTACCGGCGGGTGGAGCGCAAGGCGTGGGCGCTGCGGGCGCTGATGCTGGCGCACCGGGCCGGCCGCCCGGTGCGCGACTTCGGCGCCGCCGCCCAGGCGCTGCTGGCGGAGATCCGGGCCGCCGAGCGGCCGCTGCTGCAGCGGTTCGCCGCGGCGCTGGGCGGCTGAGTCGCCGCCCGGCAGAGCAGCCCGTCAGAGCAGCCCGTCAGAGCAGCCCGCGGCGGACGGCCTCGACCCCGCCCTGGAACCGGCTGGTCGCGCCGAGCGTCGCCATCAGCTCCGAGATCTGCCGGCGGCAGGTGCGGATCGAGACGCCCAGCCGGCGCGCGACCGCCTCGTCCTTCGCGCCGGTCGCCAGCAGCTGCAGGATCGACCGGCGGGTGTCCGCGCCCACCCAGGCCGGCTGCGGGTCGTCCGGGGCGAACCGGCGGGCCTGGTTCCAGGTCTGCTCGAACACCGCGGCCAGCCGGGCGACCGCGAACGGCTGGCGCAGCACGACCGCGGGACCCCCGGTGCCCGGCCCGTCCGGCCGCTCGGCCGTGGCCGGCTCGTCGACGCCCGGCCCGTCCGGCCGCTCGGCGATGGCCGGCTCGTCGGCCGGCAGCAGCAGGCAGACCCGGCGGTCGATCAGCACCAGCAGCAGCGGCAGCTCGGCCGCGGTGCGGAACTCGGCCCGGTCCGAGCTGACCGTGTCGACCAGCCCTTCGGTCGGCAGGTGGTACCGGGCCGAGTGCTGGTAGATCGTGCGGACCCGGGCGCCGCGCGCCTGCGCGTTGGCGTACCAGTTCGCCAGCAGCAGCGGGTGGTGCGCGCGCGGCCACATCAGCGCGAGCTCGCCGCGGCAGTAGCCGATCTCGGTGCAGATCAGCCGGTTCAGCTCGTCGACCTCGGTCACCAGCTGCACCGTGTCGACCACTTCGGCGTCCCGCCTGGCCTCGTGCACCGGCAGCAGCATCTGCAACCGGTCCCGCAGGCCTTCGGCGTACGCGGTGCGGCGGCGTACCTCGGCCTCGATCGGCTGGACCAGCTTGGCCATCGCGACCCGGGGCGACACGGCCCGCCAGCTGTCGTGCGTCCGGTCCCGCTCGATCACCCGCAGGTCCACCAGGGCCCGCCGGGCCCGGTCGACCTGCTCCGCCGACGCGCCGGTGAGCTCGCTGAGCCGCTCGCGGTCCCAGCGGCCGGACTCGACGACGTACTCGTAGCCCTGCCGCAGCAGGTCGTCGAAGTCGCCCCAGGCGGCTACCGGCTCCAGCACGCCACCCTCGCAGATTTCGGCCCCCGGCGGCACCGCCCCGCGCGGCGGGATCGGACCCGGCGATACGAAGCGGTCGATTCGGCTCCGATGCTAGGCAGCTTGCGGCCAGCCGCGACCGGTCCGGCGGGCACCCCGCCCGTTCGCGCGGGCTTCATCTCCCGGACGTGCGGCATTCGCGGCCAGCCGGGCGGAGTCGGCCGGGCCTGGCAACGTTTTCACCGCCTCGGCGGTTCGGAACCGCCTCGGCGGTTCGGCCGCTGCCGCCGTGATCGAGGTCAGGCCAGTTCGAGCGTGGCGGCGCTGCGGGCGCGCACCTCGAGCAGCCGCAGCAGCGTCACCCCGACGACGCCGTACCCGACGCCGAGCAGCACCTCGGCCAGCAGCGCGGGGCCGGCGTCGGCGAGGCCGCCGCCGGCGGCGAGCGACCGGGCCGCGGCCAGGCCATGCGTCAGCGGCAGCCAGCCGCTGATCCGGGCGAGCCCGGGCGGCAGCGCGTCGAGCGGTACGTCGGCGCCGCTGAGCAGGAGCAGCAGGCCGAACAGGATGTTCGACAGCACGGCGGTGTCCCGTAGCCGCAGCCCGATCGCGGCGTTGATCAGGCCGAGACCGGTACAGCCGAAGGCGGCCGCCGCGATCGCCAGCGCCACCGGGGCGAGGGTGCCTACCCGCACCGGCACGCCGAGCAGGGCACTGCCGGCGAGGTAGCCGAACAGCGCGACGCCGACGCCGTTGAGCAGCACCGGCAGCAGCCGGCCGAGCAGCAGCGCCAGCCGGGGCGCCGGCGAGAGCAGCAGGATGCCGAGCGTGCGCTGCAGCCGCTCGCCCACGACCGTGCTGGTCGCGCCGAACAGGCAGGGCATCGCGCTGTACTGGACCGCGTTGCCGATCACGAAGAACGCGTCCGACCCCACGCCGGACGCCCGCCCGATGTACGCGAACAGCAGGATCTGCCCGAGCGGGGCGACCAGCAGCGAGGGGACCAGGATCCACGGCGAGGTCCAGCCGAACAGCGCGCGGTAGCTGGTGATGCCGCCGATGGTGAGGATGCGCAGCCAGTTCATGACCGCCCTAACTCAGCGAGAGGGTGCCGTGCCGGCGGGCCGAGCGCAGCACGGCCCCGGCCAGCCAGGCGCTCGCGACGCAGTAGGCGGCCGCGATCCCGGCGCAGGCGGCGAGGTCGGCCCAGGCGGGTTGGCCGGCGCTGGCCGCCCGGACCGCGCGCATCCCCCAGGTCGGCGGCAGCAGCCAGGACAGCCCGCGGACCCAGGCCGGCAGCAGCGCGACCGGCACCAGGAAGCCGCACAGCAGCCAGACCGGAAACTCCAGCGCGCCGCCGAGCGCCCACACCGTCCGGTACCGGACGACCGTCACCGACAGCAGGAAGCCGAGCACGGCGAAGGCGGCCGCGGTGACCAGGAGCGCGAGCGCGAACACGGCCGGCTGGTCCGGGGCGATGTGCGCGCCGAAGACCAGCCGGGCCCACAGCAGCGTGGCCACGATCGCGTACCCGCCGACGGTCGAGACGGCCAGCACGATCGACGCGACCGACAGCGCGAACGGCGCCGGCGCGGCGACCAGCAGCTCCAGCGTGCCGAACCCGCGTTCCCGGCGCAGGATCGCGCTCGCGCTGGAGCTGATCGCGGTCCAGATCGTCATCACGCTCGCGCCCAGCGCCGCGTAGGTCAGCGCGTCCGGGTCGCCGCCCACCCGGTAGATCAGCAGCGCGGTGGTCGCGAAGAACATCGGCCAGACCAGCTGCATCACGCCGTCGAACGCCGACCGGTGCATCATCCGCAGCTGCAGCCACCAGGTGACGGCGACCAGCCGCAGCGCCCGGCGCGTCACGCCGCCCCCTGGTCGCCCACCAGCTCGACGTACGCGTCCTCCAGGGTCGGCGCCCGGACCGCCACGGTGCCGATCTGCCGGTCGTCGAGGCAGCCCAGGATCCGCGCGGTCAGCTGGGTCGCGGGCTCCGTACGGACCAGCAGCACCTGCCCGCCGGCCCGCTCCTCGACCGTCACCGAGCACACCCCGGGCAGCCCGCGGATCAGCTCGACGGTGCCGGCCGGTACGCCGCGGCCGGACACCTCCAGCACGCTCCCGGCGCCGACCCCGGCCTTCAGCCCGGCCGGGGTGCCCTCGGCCACGATCGACCCGCCGCGGATGATCGAGATGCGGTCGCAGAGCTCGTCCGCCTCGTACATGTAGTGCGTGGTGAGCAGGATCGTGCGCCCGGCCGCGGCGAGGTCGGCGATCGTGGTCCGCAGCGTCCGGGCCGCGACCGGGTCCAGCCCGATCGACGGCTCGTCCAGGAACAGCACCGGCGGGTCGTGCAGCAGGCCCCGGGCGATGTGCAGGCGCTGCCGCATGCCGCGGGAGAAGCCCTCGACCCGGTCCCGCTGCCGGTCGGCCAGGTCGACCAGGTCCAGCAGGTACCCGATCCGGCGCCGCTGCTCGCGGGCCGGCACCGCGTACAGCTCGGCGAAGTAGCGCAGGTTGTCGAACGCCGAGAGCCGGTCGTACAGGCCCCGGTCGCCGCCGAAGACGTACCCGATCCGGCGCCGGACCTCCGCCGGCCGGGAGGCCACGTCGTGGCCGAGCACCCGGGCCGTGCCGGCGGTCGGCAGCAGCAGCGTGGTGAGCACCTTGATGACCGTCGTCTTGCCGGCGCCGTTCGGGCCGAGCAGCCCGTACGTCTCGCCCGGCTCGATGCCGAAGCTGATCCCGCGGACCGCCTCGACAGCCGGCCGGCGGCGACCGGACAACCCGGCCCGCTGCCGGTAGTCGCGGCGGAGCCGGTCGACCTCGACGGCGGCCATTCTTCTCCTCGGAATTCCCGAAATCACGCTGCTCGGGCCAGTCACGGTATGGCCCTGATTTCCGCCGGACGGCGGCCGGCAATCGGGAACTTCCGGCCTGGCCGGAAGCGGACAGGGCCGCCGATGCGGCGAATCCGGCGGTTCGCCGGCGCCGCCCGAAAGGGCGGTACGGGCCGGGTTGACGGGCTCGAAATGACGTGCCTATCGTCGCCGACGGTGGGCTCGAAAAACAGATCAGGAATGTTGCGGCGTGCCGGCGAGTTCGCCGGCACGCATTTCCTGAATTCGTCGGTGCAGAGCGGGAGGTGCGCGTGGATCGGGTCCCGGGCGCGGCTCCGGCGGCGCTGGAACAGCACGACATCGCCGTTGACATCGGCGGCACCAGCTGGCTGGTCGGGCGCTGGAACGGCGAGCTCCAGATTCTCGGGCACGGGCTGGTCAGCGCCCGGCCGGCCGGCACGGTGACCGAGATCGCGGCGGCACTCGCGCTGGCCGGCGCGAATGCCGATCAGGGCGGCCCGGCCGGTCCGGTCGGTACGGCCGCGCCGCGGACCGCCGGTTGTTCGTTCGCCGGCGCCGTCGACCGGTCCGGACGGGTCGAGGCCTGGCCGAGCCGGCCGAGCTGGGTCGGCTTCCCGCTGCGTACCGCGCTGGCCGCCGCCCTGCGCGGCACCGCCGACCGGCCCGGCGCCCCGGGCCAGCCCGGCGTCCCGAGCCGGCCCGGCGCTCCGGGCCAGCCCAGTGCCCCGAACCAGGCCGGCGCCCCGAACCAGGCCAGTGCCCCGAACCAGCCCGGCGCCTCGGGCCAGCCCGGCGTCCCGAACCGACCCGGCGCCTCGGGCCGGCACGGGCCGGCCGAGCCGGCCGTGTCGATCG
>Ga0307499_10000209_pt1 | contig 21541 bp, 22 predicted proteins | sample 13_S_MG_FD_201363 | JGI IMG/M metagenome (GOLD analysis project Ga0307499, IMG submission 201363) | Soil microbial communities from Populus trichocarpa stands in riparian zone in the Pacific Northwest, United States - 13_S | ecosystem: Environmental > Terrestrial > Soil > Riparian zone > Trees... | reverse complement strand
CTTCTACAGCGACACCTTTCGCCCCTCCGGCATTACGCGGCTGAAACTTGGCGCGATGACGCTTGGCGAGCGTGACGGTGCGCCGTTTTTCCATTGCCACGGGCTTTGGACCGAGACCGACGGAAGCCTTCACGCTGGCCACATTCTGCCCGAGGAGAGCATCGTCGCCGAATCGTTCGCGGTGGAAGCGTTCGGCATCGACGGCGCCATGTTCACGGCCGAGCCCGATCCCGAGACCAATTTCAAATTGTTCGGGCCTGTCGCGCGCGTCGGCACGAATGTGAAGGCCGAGCGCCGCGCCTTTGCGCTGCGGCTGCGGCCGAATCAGGATTTTGCCGCGGCGCTGGAGACCTTTTGCCGGCAGCATGGAATCCTGCGCGCGCGAATTCACGGCGGCGTTGGCTCCACCATCGGCGCGCATTTTAGCGATGGCCGCACCGTCGTGCCATTTGCGACCGAGCTTGCGATCAAGGCAGGCAGCGTCGCGCCCGGCGCCGACGGCACGCTGCAGGCGGAGCTCGATGTCGCCCTGGTCGATTATCTCGGCGGCATCGCCGAGGGTCGACTGATGCGCGGCGACAATCCGGTGCTGATGACGATGGAGCTGGTGCTCGAGGTGGTGTGAGGGAAATAGATGACGACTGTAGCCCGGATGCGCGCAGCGACATCCGGGGTGGTGTGAGAGAGTCCCCCGGATATCGCTGCGCTCATCCGGGCTACGAAACTGAGCTCGTCATGATGGGCAAAGGCGCGTTTGCGCCGTGCCCACCACCATTCTTCGCGGACTGAATGGTGGGCACGCTACGCTTTGCCCACCCTACAGTTCTCGACCTCACCGGAAGTGATAGTTCACCCCGACCTTGATGGTGTGGAAGTCGATATTGCCGGAAGCCAGCTGCTCGCCTAACAGATTATAGTTCTCGCTGCCGAGGCTGGTGAACATGTACTCGGCCTTGGCCGACCAGTTGGGCGTGAACAAATATTCGAGACCGCCGCCGATCGCATAGCCGGTATGAGTGTGGCTATCCGAGTTCGATACGCCGAACTCTGGTAGCGTAAAGGTGGTCTTGTTGTTGCCCCACGCAAAACCGCCCTTGGCGTAGAGCAGCACCGCATCCATCGCGAAGCCGGCACGGCCGGTCACGCTTCCGAATGAATTGATCTTGGAGTCCTGCCTGAGCGGGGTCAGGGCACCAACACCAACGTCCACGTCCTCGGTGAAGCTGTCCTTGATGCTGGCGGCGGCAGCGTCGACTTCGATGCCGAACACGAACTGGCTGCCGGGGAACTGCCAGTTGTAGCCGACCGTGCCACCGCCGAAGCCACCGCTGCCCGCATCGGTACCCCAGCCATAGCCGCCCATCGCGCCGACGTAGAAGCCGGACCAGTTATACGCCGGAGACACGAGTGCTGGAGGAGGAGCCTTGGTGTAAGGCCGCGCCTGCATATCGGCGGCCGAGGCCGCGGTCGCGACCGAAAGGGCCACACCAGCTAAAAGTAGTTGTTTCATTTCTTGTCCCCTAAAGTTGAACACTCGTATAACCCCCCCTGCGGGTTCGATAGCGAACCGATCGCACCGGCATGGTGACGCATCGTTGTGAAAGCGGGCGCGAACGCGCCCCCAATGAGCCGTCTGCAAGCGATGTCCGCGCATGTGAGAGCGTTCGCTTGCCGGTTAACCATACGATTTGTATGCCGGCAAAAATTGGACCGAAGCGCGACCGTGCATTGACGCAGACAGGTTGCTATTTCGACGGCGGTGCGGCGACGTGTGGCGTGAATGCGTTCTCGATCTGCGAGAGAGTGGCGATTGTGTCGTGCAAATGAGATTGTGATGCTCGCGTGTGCGAATGCGCAGCGGTATTTGCCGCGTCATTGTCAGCGCAGCGAACGATCCATCTTTCGGTGCGGGAGTCGACGATGGATTGCTTCGCTGCGCTCGCGATGACGATGGATAACCTGTAGCCCGGTTGAGCCAACGGGTCGCGCGAATGCGCGCCCGATGACAGGCTCCGCGACATCCGGGGCAGTGTCGAAGTGGTCCCGGATGTCGCTGCGCTCGTCCGGGCTACGAGCCGAGCATGATCTCTCCACCTCGCGAAGCGCTTGCGCAGGGGAGCAAAGCGACGAAGCAATCCAGTGCCCGTTCAATTGTGTTTTGTGAAGCGCCCCACACGTGGGAACGATGTTCGGACGCAGTATCGCGGGGCGTCCGGTGCGACTGAGTTGCCGGTTGTTGTCTTGAGCGTAGTTATTTCTACCTGCCTGTCGCAGCAGCGTCGGGACTTCGATTTCAAACATTCACTTTGATGGAGAATTTCGATGGCAGCAAAGAAAGCAAGGAAAGCAAAGAAAGCAAGGAAAGCAATAAAATCCAGATCGACCGGCGCGACCAAAACCAGGGCCGGCTTCGTATCGACCCCAACGTCGGATACGGATATTCCCGACTATGTGGTGGTCGAGCTTCGCTATGAAGCGCCGGTTGCTTTCAGCGCCAAGCGATTTGCCGCGCCGGCCGCCGCCGAACCGCAGGCGGATTCTCTCAACGAGGTTCTCTCGAAATTCGACATCAAGTCCATGCGCTCGCAGTTTCACCTGCCGGCGGACGCGATCAGATCCCGTGTCGAGGTGGCCGCAACGCTGCCGTCAGAGCCTCAGCCGGTGCGGTTTGCGAAGCGAGGAATGGATGCCGATTTCATCCAGAGCGGGTTTGTGCAGGTGGTGCCGAAGTCGGGCGCGGACGCCAAGAAGATTGTCACGGCGCTGAAGCGGCAGAAAGCGGTGTGGGACGCCTACGTGGCGCCGCGTCCGGTGCCCGCCATGCCGGCGGGATCGGCCGCCGGAAGCCGCAACTTCGAACCTTCGCAAGGCTATCTCTGCGACGCGCCGGACGGAATCGGCGCCGCCCAGGTATGGGGCCTTGCAGGGGCCAAGGGCAGCGGCGTCACCATCTGCGATATCGAGGGCAATTGGAACCGGCAGCACGAGGATCTGCCGAGCGGCATTCCATTGCTCGGCGGCACCGTGATCGACGATATCGGATGGAGAAATCACGGGACGGCCGTGCTCGGTGAAATGATTTCGATACCCGACGCACGGGGCTGCGTCGGCATCAGCCATCAAGCCAAGGGTGCGGTGCATTCCGCGGTCATCAATGGCGTGTTCAACGCGGCCGGCGCCATCAGCAATGCCGCGGCGCAGCTCAAGAAGGGCGACGTGATATTGATCGAACTGCATGCGCCGGGCCCGACCGGAAATTTCGTCGCCATGCAGTATTGGTCCGACATATTCACCGCGATCAAGGCGGCGGTCGAAAAGGGCATCACGGTGGTCGAGGCCGCCGGCAACGGTAACGAGAATTTCGACGCGGCCATCTACAACAACACCGGCCTGCAGAAGGACAGCGGCGCCATCGTCGTCGGCGCCGGCGTGCCGCCGACCAACTATGTCGACTTCGACGGTTTTGGCGCGGGGCTGCCGTCCTACGCCTCGCTCGGCGTTCCGCGGTCGCGCATCTTCTTTTCCAACCACGGCAAGATCGTCAACGTTCAGGGCTGGGGCTGGCATGTGACCACGCTGGGCTATGGCGATGCCCAGGGCGGCGCGTCGGAAAATACCTGGTACACGCTGCGCTTCTCCGGCACATCGAGCGCTTCGCCGATCGTTACCGGCGCGGTGGCGTGCCTGCAGGGGCGAGCCAAGGCGAAAAACGGCGCGCCGATGACGCCCAAGAAGGTGAGGGACATCTTGATGACGACGGGAACACCGCAGCAGGCGGGACCCGGCGTTCCCTTGACGCAGCGTATCGGCCCTCTGCCTGATCTGGTTGAAGCGATGAAGAAGGTGTAATAAACTGCGACAATGATGCCAGCCGTGCCGGCGCCGAAGAGCGCAGCAATCCGCGTTCCGGTCGAACTGAAACTCAAGCGCAATTACAAATATGACTCGCGCAAGCGTGTGTTCGAGTCAGGCTCCGGCACGAGCTTCGATCCCCATCGCGACCTGCCGAAAGACACCAGCATCGTCTACAAGGTGCCGGCGCTGGCCGCCGCGGATGAGTCACGGCTGACGCCGTCCGAGAAGGAACTGCGGCGCTACATGCAGGTGATCCTGCCGCAGGGCGTATCGCCGCAGGATTTTGTCGAAATCGTTCGGGCATGGCCGAGCGTCGAAGAGGCCTCGGTCGGCCCGGACGTCAGCCTGCCGGACGCCAGGTGAAGACCGTTACGTGATCGCTTACCGCAGCTTCCGCACGTGAACATTGATGTCGAGATCGATCTCGCTGACGCAGGTCTGCGTCGTCTGATGCGAACCGCCTTCGCGCCAACGGCCCTCGCGCGCGCGGGCATTGCTGACGTTCGCCAGCTTCAGGCAACGCCATTGCGGCAGCGGGCCTGAGCTCTCGCCGCCGAACTGCCAGGCCAGCACGACCTCTTCGCCGCGTCTGTTGGTGCCGATGATGTGCGGGCACAGTTCGCGCACGCGGCTGTCATAGCTGCAGACGACCTGCTGCTCGCCGAGGATGGCGTTGCGGAAGAGGGTGTAGGTGGCGCTTGGCATTGTTGTTCTGTGCGGGCCGGATTGCTATCGGGGGTTGCGTGACGATCGGGATATATGCAGAGAATGCAATGTTGTTCCATCGGACCCCGCACATGGCCTCACGACGAAACAAGCCGATCAATCTGCCGGCGCCGTATCTGAAGCGCATCTGGCTCGACCCATCCCGCATCGCGAACCGCGACGCCTATCCGTTCTGCCTTCCCCTGCTGCGCGACGATTTCGAACTGAGTTTTCATAAGGCGATTACCATCATCGTCGGCGAGAACGGCACGGGCAAATCCACACTTCTTGAAGGCATCGCCGTGCTCGCGGGCTACGACGAGGCCGGCGGCGGCAAGGGCTACATGACGGTCGACCACTCATGGGCGCTGGAAAAAATGGGAGGCCGATTGTCCAGCGCGTTGCGGGCGAGTTGGCTGCCCAAAATCACCAATGGCTGGTTTTTCCGCGCCGAAAGCTTTTTCTCGGTCGCGCGATATTTGGACGAGATGGCCCAGAAATATCCAATGGGAGGAGGCCCGCCGCCCGACTTCCTCTCGCATTCGCATGGCGAGGGTTTTCTACGCTTTTTCGAGGAACGCTGCCAGCGCCAGGGCATCTTCATCTTCGACGAACCGGAATCCGCGCTGTCGCCCGCACGCCAGATCGCGTTCCTGAAGCTGATGCGGCGAATGGAAGATATCGGCCATTGCCAGATTATCATGGCCACCCACTCGCCGATGCTGATGGCCTACCCGAACGCGACGCTGTTGCGTCTGACGAAATACGGGCTGGAGCCGGTAACGGTGAAGGACACCGATCACTACAAGGTCATGCGGGAGTTTTGCGAGGACCCGAAGGGATTTGTGGACGCGGCGATCGTGGATTGAAGGGGCGAGGTGCCGTAGGGTGGGTAGAGCGAAGCGAAACCCACCATTGAGTGGCAACAAATGATGGGTATCGCTTCGCTCCACCCATCCTACGAGCTACGCGCTGAACGGTGCTCGTAGCCCGCATGAGCGGCGCGACATGCGGGTTGTGTGCGGGCCCCGGATATCGCGGAGCCTGTCATCGGGCGCGCATTCGCGCGACCCGTTGGCTCATCCGGGCTACGGGACTATACTGTCGGCGTAACAATCGAAATTCAGGGAGGACGCCATGCCTCATACCCTGGTGCCCAGTGATCGCGTCGAGCACGCGAACGTTTACGGGCAAGACGGCGCAAAACTCGGTACGATCGAGCGACTGATGCTGGACAAGGCCAGCGGAACTGTCGCGTATGCCGTGATAAAAACCGGCGGGATGCTCGCCAGCCACCACCATTATCCGGTGCGGTGGAGCGCGCTCAGGTTCGATCCCGCGCGTCAAGCCTTCGTGGTCGAGCTGACGCTGGAGGATTTGCGCGCCGGCCCGTCCGAGTTCGATGAAGACGACTTCGACTGGGGCGACCGCTCGCGATCGTATCCGCATCCGCATTATTGGACGGTGTAGGGCGACGGCGGGGTTAGCTGAAAGCGTAGCCTTCCGGCTAACACAAGCCGTGATCGTGGCTTGGACATGTAAACAAAAAAGCCCCGGAAAACCGGGGCCCAGTTTGCTTGAGTGTGGTTGTCCGTCGCCGACCGGCTCGGGACAACCACGGTGGCAGCTCATTTGAAATGATAGTTGATGCCGACCTTGACGGAGCTGAATTCGGCGGTACCGGAATCGAAGGCGAGACCACCCAGGGTATAGGTCTTGTTGTCGAGGTGGATGAACATGTACTCGGCCTTGGCGGACCAGTTCGGCGCGAACATGTATTCGAGGCCGCCGCCGATGGTGTATCCGGAATGGACATGGCTGTCCGAAACGGCAAAGCCGAGCGCGGGAGCGGAAGCGGACAGCTTGTTGTTAGCCCAGGCATAACCGCCCTTGGCGTAGAACAGTGCCGCATCCACCGCGACGCCCACACGGCCGGTAACGCTTCCCAGTGCGTCCATCTTGTCTTCCACCGTGCCTGCCGCGCCGTTGACGATAGCCGACTGGCTTTCCTTGATGCTGGCGCCGGCGGCATCGACCTCGATACCGAACACGAACTGGCTGCCCGGGAACTGCCAGTTGTAGCCGATCGTGCCACCCCCGAAACCGCCGCCGTTGTCGCTGTCAAAGGCATAGCCGCCCATCGCGCCGATATAGAAGCCGGACCAGTTATACGCCGGAGACAGCGGCGGCGCCTTGGTGTAGGGCCGCGCCGCGAGATCAGCGGCCGAGGCCGCGGTCATCAGCGAAAGGAAAGCCGCGCCTGCAAGAAGTAGTTTCTTCATTACTTATCCCCTGTAGTTGAGGACTTGGAAAAAACATCTCGCGGCCTGGCTTTCAAGCCTCTCGCCGCAGTGGGGTACCGTTTTGGTCAAGGCTGAGACAGGAGTGCCACACCTACGTACCGCATAAGTTGAATCGTGCGCGCAGGAGTTGAGCGCGCTCAGAGGCGGCCGCACGCGATCCTACCGATACCCGCATTATTGGACGGTGTAGGCGGCGGAGTTAGCCGAGGGCGTAACTCGCGGGAAGCGAGAAGCACAGGCTTAAGCTGCGCCATTTCGCCCAGTGTGCTTGCTGTTCACCGGTTCACGTAGTATATTTATGCCATGATCCGGTCATGGCGGAATTCCGCGACCCGCAAGGTTTGGGACGGCGAACAGCCAAATCAATTCCGCGGGCTGGATTTCGAAGCTGCGATCGATTTGTCGGTGGCATTGAATGTTGCGAAGTCACTCGGCGACCTAAGTCCCTTGAAGAGCGTAGGCCTTCACAAGCTCAAGGGTGATCGCAAGAAGGAATGGGCGATGACGGTCAACGAGCGTTGGAGAATTTGTTTCGAGTTTCACAAAAGCGATGCCCACGAGGTTGAGATCGTGGACTACCACAAAGGTTGACCGTGATGGCCCCTGTCGTACACCCCGGCCGGTTACTGAAAAGAGAACTGGCTGCCCGCAAGCTCAGTGCGAACCGTTTGTCGCTCGATATCGGCGTCCCCTCAGGCCGTGTCACCGATATTCTCAATGGTCGTCGTTCAATTACGGCTGATACCGCGGTGCGCCTTGGTCGCTACTTCGGCAATGGCGCTCAGTTCTGGCTCGACTTGCAGGGTCAATATGATATTGGCGTTGTAGAGCGGGAGAAGGGTGCGGAGATCGCAAAGCGAGTGAGGCCCGCGGACGCGGCTTAGGCAGCATCAGCGACGCGTCATCAGTGGACCTGAACGTTCTTGCTCCCGCGCGAAGAATACGCTGTCGCTCTCCACATTGCGAGCATGTGAGGGAATCTAAATGAATCAATCTATCCCGAACGGAATGGCGATAGCTCGTGGGATCAACCTCGATGTCTCAGAAGCCGGCGCTTGGGTCATCAGGGCAAATGATGACGCGTTCCCTCTCGAGGCGGCGAGAGACTTCTTTCGGGCTTGGCTACTGTTGGAGCGTCCGTTCGATGACGTGAAGGCAGCCCTTGATCGCGGGCTTTACAGCGCAAATCCTGCAACACCGTTCCCCTTCTCGAAGCTCATCGGATCAGCACTGATGGGCGGTTCTGAACAGTGGACGAATCGCGCGATGACCTGGGTTCCATTTTTGACAATGGCGGAGAAGATCTCGCTCAAGGACTTGTTTATCGAGTTGAGGGACTCTAGGTGGGCGAGCCAGAAGAGCAGACAACTGGCCCGCAAATATGTGCATGAGATCGAACGTAATGCGCAGGGCGCTAAGAATTAGCGTGGGTAAGATAAATAGCGCGCAATGCGATCTATCAAGGCTGATGCAAGATGCGACCTTGACTGGGCGCCTGAGAGAGTTGACCGTCAATAAACCCACTTTCCTCGTCAATCACTCCGCCGCCTCGCTTGCACTGCTGCTCTTCCTCGGCTTCCCCGCCGCCTTCTTCAGCACCGGCGCCAGAAACTTCCCCGTATAGCTCCGCGGCGCTTTGACGATATCCTCCGGCGGACCCCAGGCGACGATTTCGCCGCCGCCGTCGCCGCCTTCGGGGCCGAGGTCGATGACCCAGTCGGCGGTCTTGATGACTTCGAGATTGTGCTCGATCACGACTACCGTGTTTCCTTGCGACACGAGCTCGTGCAGCACCTCCAATAGTTTTGCGACGTCGTGGAAGTGCAGGCCCGTCGTGGGCTCGTCGAGGATGTAGAGCGTGCGTCCCGTCGCGCGCTTTGACAGCTCCTTCGCCAGCTTGACGCGCTGGGCTTCGCCGCCGGAAAGCGTCGTCGCCTGCTGGCCGACATGGATGTAATCGAGGCCGACACGGTGCAGCGTCTTGAACGTCTCGCGGACGCGCGGCACCGCCTTGAAGAATTCGGCGGCTTCTTCCACCGTCATGTCGAGCACGTCGGCGATGCTCTTGCCCTTGAACAGGACTTCCAGCGTCTCGCGGTTGTAGCGCTTGCCCTTGCAGGTGTCGCAGGTGACGTAGACGTCGGGCAGGAAGTGCATCTCGATCTTGATGACGCCGTCGCCCTGGCAGGCCTCGCAGCGGCCGCCCTTGACGTTGAAGGAGAAGCGGCCGGGTTCGTAGCCGCGGGCCTTGGCTTCGGGCAGGCCGGCAAACCATTCTCGGATCGGGGTGAAGGCGCCGGTATAGGTCGCGGGGTTCGAGCGGGGGGTGCGGCCGATCGGCGACTGGTCGATGTCGATGATCTTGTCGATATGCTCGAGCCCCTCGATGCGGTCGTGGGGGGCGGCGCCTTCGCTGGCGTTGTTCAGCTTGCGGGCAATCGCCTTGTAGAGCGTGTCGATCAAAAGCGTCGACTTGCCGCCGCCGGAGACGCCGGTGACGCAGGTGAACAGCCCGAGCGGAATTTCCGCCGAGACGTTCTTCAGATTGTTGCCGCGGGCATTGATGACTTTGATGGTTCGCCGGTGGTTCGGCGGCTTGCGCTCGGGGATCGCCACCGACATCTCGCCGGTGAGGTATTTGCCGGTCAGGGATTTCGGGTTCTTCATGATCTCGGCGGGCGTGCCCTGCGCCACGATGTGGCCGCCATGCATGCCGGCGCCGGGGCCGATGTCGAGCACGTAATCGGCGAGGCGGATCGCGTCCTCGTCATGCTCGACCACGATCACGGTATTGCCGAGGTCGCGCAGCCGCTTCAGCGTTTCCAGCAAACGCGCGTTGTCACGCTGGTGCAGGCCAATTGACGGCTCGTCCAGCACGTAGAGCACGCCGGTGAGACCCGAGCCGATCTGCGAGGCGAGGCGGATGCGCTGGCTTTCGCCGCCCGACAACGTGCCGGAGGCGCGCGCGAGCGTGAGGTAATTCAGGCCGACGTCGAGCAGGAACGACAGCCGCTCGCGGATTTCCTTCAGCACGCGGGTGGCGATCTCGTTCTGCTGCGCGTTGAGCGCCTTCGGCACGGTCTCGAACCATTCGCCGGCGCGCAACACCGACATTTCCGAGATCTCGCCGATATGCTTGCCGCCGATCTTGACGCACAGCGACTCGGGCTTGAGGCGATGGCCGTTGCAGCCGGCGCAGGGAATGTCGGAGAAATACTTTGCCAGCTCCTCGCGCGCCCATTCGCTCTCGGTCTCGCGGTAGCGGCGCTCGAGATTGGTGATGACGCCCTCGAACGGTTTTTTGGTGTCGTAGGAGCGCACCCCGTCCTCATAGGAGAACTTGATCTCGTCGTCGCCGGATCCGTGCAGCAATGCTGCCTGCGTTTTCTTCGGCAGGTCCTTCCACTTGGTGTCGAGCGTGAACTTGTAGAATTTGCCGAGCGCGGTGAGCGTCTGGATGTAATAGGGCGAGGACGATTTCGCCCAGGGCGCGATCGCGCCCTTGCGCAAGGTCGTCTCCTTGTCGGGGATGACAAGGTCCTCGTCGATATGCTGCTCGACGCCGAGGCCGCCGCAGGCCGGACACGCGCCATAGGGATTGTTGAACGAGAACAGCCTGGGTTCGATCTCCGGAATGGTGAAGCCGGAAACCGGGCAGGCGAATTTTTCCGAGAACAGAATCCGTTCCGGCCCGCTCTTGTTGTGGATTTTGGCGGTCTTCTTGTCGGACTTCTTCTCTTCGGCCGCCCCCGCCGGTGCGTCGGCGTATTCAATCACGGCGAGGCCCTCGGCGAGCTTCAGCGCGGTCTCAAAGCTTTCGGCGAGGCGCTGGCCGATGTCGGCGCGGACCACGATGCGGTCGACCACCACGTCGATGTCGTGCGGGAATTTCTTGTCGAGCGTCGGCGCCTCGGCCAGCTCATAGAAGGTGCCGTCGATCTTGACGCGCTGAAAGCCCTTCTTGAGCCATTCGGCGAGCTCCTTCTTGTACTCGCCCTTGCGGCCGCGCACGACCGGCGCCAGCAGATAGAGCCGGGTGCCCTCCGGCAGCGCCAGCACGCGGTCGACCATCTGCGACACGATCTGGCTTTCGATCGGCAATCCCGTCGCGGGCGAATAGGGCACGCCGACGCGCGCCCATAGCAGGCGCATATAGTCGTAGATCTCGGTAACGGTGCCGACCGTGGAGCGCGGGTTTTTCGAGGTCGTCTTCTGCTCGATCGAGATCGCCGGCGAGAGGCCGTCGATCTGGTCGACGTCAGGCTTCTGCATCATCTCCAGGAACTGGCGCGCATAGGCCGACAGCGATTCGACGTAGCGGCGCTGGCCTTCGGCATAGATGGTGTCGAAGGCGAGCGAGGATTTGCCGGAGCCGGACAGGCCGGTGAACACGGCGAGCTTGTCGCGCGGTATCTCGACATCGATGTTCTTGAGATTGTGCTCGCGCGCGCCGCGAATGGTTATCGCGCGCGATGCGGAGCCGGCGTTAGGTTGGCGCTTCGCCCGGAGCACTTCATCCATATCGGCATTTCCACGCGCGTCGGAAACGCGCCACGTTGGGCGCGCATTGCCGGTTGAGGACCGGGCTCAGGCGCCGATGATTGAAAGTCGGAACATAGGAAGAACGGGAAGCGATTTCCAGTGCCGCGTGCGAATCATCAACGGATTGTTTGCGTTGGCAGCAGCAGTCAGCAGCGCGGGCTGGAACTTTCAAAAGAAAACGCCTCCGTTCCGGGTTTCGGAACGGAGGCGCGGGTCGTTTCAACAACCAATCGTGGATCGTTGTTTGGTTTAGAAGTGATAGTTCACGCCGACCTGAACGCTGTTGAGATTCAGCGTTCCGCTCGCAAGAAGCAAGATGCCTGCGAAGTAGGTCTGGCTTTCGAAGCTGCGATAGAGGTATTCCGCCTTGACCGACCATTTCGGTGCGAACATCACCTCGACGCCAGCGCCGACTATCCAGCCGGAGTGGATCTTGCTGTCTGATACGCTCACGTTGGCCGCCGACAATGTCAGGCGATTGTCGGCCCATGCGTAGCCGCCGGTGCCGTAGATGAGGACCTGGTCGATGGCGTAGCCGATGCGACCACGAACGGTGCCCATATCGCGAATTCGACTTTCGAACGCGGCAATCGCTGGGTTACCCACGGTGAAGCCGACATCCGCCCACGCGGCATCAGCTTCGAGGCCGAGGACAAGGTTGCCGGTCTGCCAGTTGTAGCCCAGCGTACCGCCGGCGAAGCCGCCCTTCATCTCGCCCAGACCCACGGCAACGTTCGAATCGGTTTGTTGAGCGTAGCCGCCCATCGCACCGAGGTAGAATCCGCCCCAGTTATTGATCGCAATCGCGGCGGGCGCCTTGGTGTAGGGCCGCGCAGCAAGATCTGCAGCGGCCGCGGGCGCGATCCCAAGTGCGATCAGGGCGGTCGTCGTCAACAAAATTTTCTTCACGGTTCTCTTCCTTTCGGCGTGTCCCACGCAACTATCAGAGCAGTCAATTTGAGGTTGCTTGCGCATCCGTCGTAAAATGCAGTCGCCGAAAAACCACATCCGCGGCGAAAGTAGGCAGCATGCAACCGTAGCGGGTGTTCGCTATCCCGTGGTACAACCAAACGAAAAGGCCGGCATGAAGCCGGCCTTTTCGCCATTCAATTCGAGCGGTGTGCGGTCAGTATTTCGCGATGACGGGGCCGCCGAATTTGTAGCTGATGCGCGCGGTGACGATGTCAACGTCCTGACGAATGCGATCGGTGCGCGAGAATCCGCCCCCGTTGAATGCGAAGCTGTTGTCGCGCGTGCCCATGAAGCCGTGCACGTAATCGACGCCGAGCACGATGTTGGATGTCACGCCGAAGTCGAGGCCCGCGCCGACCGCGCCGTTCCAGCGTGTCTCGCTCGCATGGTCGAACACGAAGCCGGTGGCGGTGATGAAGCCCTCATACTTGTCGCTCACGCCCACGACGCCGCCTTTGACGTAGAGCAGGACGTTGTTCCAGGCGTAGCCGACCTGGCCGGTGAATAGACCGATGGCATCGATCTTCGAGCGGTTGGAGCCGCCGCCGCCCACAAGCAGGCTCGGACCATTGGATCCGCTCAGATCGGCCCAGTCACCCTGCGCTTCCACGCCGAACACCCATGCGCCGGTCTGCCAACGATAGCCGAACTGCCCGCCGGCCACGGCGCCAGACGCGGTGTGGCAGCCTTCGGATACGGGCGGGACCACCGGCGCACCGAGGATGTTCGTTACGATGTCCCAGCACTTGCCGCTCCAGCCGCCGCCACCATTGAGGCCGACATAGAACCCGCTCCAGTCGTAGACGGCGGCAATCATCGGGGCCTTGGTGTAGGGGCGCGCTGCAAGATCCGCAGCGAAAGTGGGCGCGGCCACGCCAAAGGCGATCAGGCTGGCGGCGGCGAACAGCAGTTTTTTCATGAGGTTGGCCTTTTCGGTATTTCGTCTGCTCAAAGCGAAGCTCAGTACTTCGCGATGACCGGGCCGCCCCAGCGATAATTGATTCGTATCGTTGCCACGTCGACGTTCTGATGAATGTCGTCGGCGCGCGAGACGGCAATGGCCGTTGCTGGGAACGTAACGTTGCGGGTGCTCATGAACAGGTGGTCGTATTCAACGGCAACGGACCAGTTCGGCGCAAAACCGATTTCAATTCCGGTCCCGACAGCACCACCCCAGCGGGCTTCGCTCGTTTGATTATATTCGACGCCGGTTGCGGTGAAGAAGGTGCGGTATTTGTTGTCGGTGACCGCAGCGCCACCCTTCACGTACCAAAGAACGTTGTTCCAGGCGTAGCCGACCTGGCCGGTGAAGAGGCCGATGGCGTCGATCTTGGTCTGGTTGGTCGCGGGAATTAGCACCGTCTGGCTGGCATTTGATCCCGTCAGATTGGCCCAATCACCCTGGGCTTCAACGCCGAACACCCAATTGGCGGCCTGCCAGCGATAACCGATCTGGCCACCGGCCAAACCGCCCGTCGCGTCGTGGCAGCCCTCCGAGTTCGGCGTGACCGCATTGCCGCTATCGTTGGTGATGGTCCAGCACTCGCGGCTCGATGCGCCGCCGGCGTTGAGGCCGGTATAAAATCCGCCCCAGTCATAGGCCGCGGCAATCATCGGAGCCGGCGCCTTGGTGTAGGGGCTTGCTGCAAGATCGGCCGCCGAAGCCGAAGCCGTCATCGCAATCGCGCCAGCAGCGCCAAGCAGCAATTTGTACAAGGTGAGCCCCCAGCCAAGGTTCATTGAACCGACGGTACAGGCACCGGCTGGCGCTTGGCTGTAGCTCGCGCGCCACAGATGGACAGAATGTCGCACCCCCAGAGGTGGCGTGGCGGCCCGATGCAGCCAAACAAAAAGGCCGGCGCAAGGCCGGCCTTTTCGGTTGTTTGCTGAAAGCGACGATCAGTACTTCGCGATCACAGGGCCACCCCAGCGGTAGTTGACGCGGACGGTGACGAGATCGACGTCCTGGCGGATGCGATCGGTGAGGAGGAAGGCGCCGGTCGTGTCGACGAAATTGTGGGTGCGGTCCTGCATGAACAGGTGGTTGTATTCGACGCCGGCCGACCAGTTGGGGGCGAAGCCGTATTCTAGGCCTGCGCCGATCACGCCGCCCCAGCGGGTGTCGTCGCCGGTTGTGGCAACCACGAGGCCCGTGGGAACTTCGAAGACGCGGAAACGATCAGCCGTAACGGCCGCGCCACCCTTGACATAGAACAGAACGTTGTTGGCGGCCCAACCGACCTGACCGGTGAACAGGCCGAATGCATCGATGCGTGACTGGTTGCGGAATGCCGGATCGATCAGGCTCAAATTGCTGCCCTTGAAGTCGGCCCAGTTGCCCTGGGCTTCGAGGCCGAACACCCAGCTGCTGGCCTGCCAGCGATAACCGATCTGACCGCCGGCGGTGCCGCCGGTTGCATCGTGGCAACCCTCGGCGAACGAGCCGAACACCGGGTCCACGAGATCCCAGCACTTGCGGCTCGATCCCCAGCCGCCGTTGGCGCCGATATAGAAGCCGCTCCAGTCGTACGCGACGGCGATCGGGGCCGGCGGGGCCTTGACGTAAGGACGCGCCGCGAGGTCGGCGGCCGCCGCGGGCGCGGCGAATGCGATGAGGGCAACCGTACTCAACAGAACCTTTTTCACGGGCCTATCTCCAGGGTCTTGACCGCTTCCGTTGGTCCCGAAGCGTTCTCGAAATGACGCGAGCGCCCGCGCCGTTGGATCATTTTATAGCGTGACTCGCTCGGAAATTGCGTGTCCGGGTTGCAACACTCGCGAACGAATATGCGTGGAGAAGCTGATGATATGTCTGGGTTATTTACGCTTTTCGATGGAACCTTCGGTTCCATTTTGGCGTTTTATGGACTCAATTGCGGCAAACCTGAGTCGCCATCCAGTTGAGTAGCGAGATCGGCCCTTGCGGGCTGGATTTCCGGAACAAACCTGGAACATGGGCTGGGGCGATGCTATATGTGGATAACCGCGGACTTGCCGAGGGATCGCTAAGTCGGCGGGGCTTGCGAGCGTATAGGGTCGCGCCGGATGTCCGGAAACGGACGCGGAAGGTGGACCAGCGACAGGTCAAGAATTGAAGGTGGCCGCACGAAAGCGGCCGGACCAGGGATTTTTGCCGGCAATATCGAGTGGAGAGCGGCGATGGCGGGAAGCGTGAACAAGGTGATTCTGGTCGGCAACCTCGGCAAGGATCCAGAAATCCGGCGGACACAGGACGGGCGGCCGATTGCAAATCTGAGCATCGCGACGTCGGAAACCTGGCGCGACAAGGGCACCGGCGAGCGCAAGGAAAAGACCGAGTGGCATCGCGTCGTGATCTTCTCCGAGCCGCTGTGCAAGATTGTCGAGCAGTATCTGAAGAAGGGCGCCAAGGTTTACATCGAGGGCGCGCTGCAGACCCGCAAATGGACTGACCAGAGCGGCGTCGAGAAGTATTCGACCGAAGTCGTGCTGCAGGGTTTTAACTCGACCCTGACCATGCTCGATGGCCGCAGCGGCGGCGGTGGCGGCAGTTTCGGCTCCGACGATGGCGGCGATTTCGGCTCCAGCAGTCCGGCCAGCTCCGCGCCGAGGCGAGCGGTTGCGGCCGGCGGCGGTCGCAACAGCGACATGGACGACGATATCCCGTTCTGAGAAAGGTGGTGGTGCGGGAGGATCTGGAGCGCCGCCGATGAGCCTCGCACCGCTGCTGGAGGCGCCCGGGACGATCCCGCTGCACGCCTTCGCGGCCATGGCGGCGTTCGCGCTCGGCATCGTGCAGTTCGCAGCACCCAAGGGAACGCTGCCGCACCGGACCATCGGCTGGATCTGGGTGCTGCTGATGTTTGCGGTCGCAATCAGTTCATTCTGGATCCATGAGATCCGCCTGGTCGGGCCATTCAGCCCGATCCACCTGCTCTCGATCTTTGCGCCGATCATGCTGGTGCTCGCGGTCGTGCACGCCCGCCGGCACAATGTCGGCGCGCACCGCAAGGCGATGACTTCGATCTTCTTCGGTGCGCTCATCGTCGCCGGCCTGTTCACCTTCCTGCCGGGCCGGATCATGCATGCGGTGGTTTTCGGCCAGTAGGGGGATGCCGGACACGGCGTTCCAGTGCCTGCTTTCAGGGCCTGAAATGCCCCCTCTCGGGACACCCCGGCGATCCCTCTAAGTCCATGAAAAAACGAGCGGAAAAACGACCTCTCCAGCCCGCTTCGGGGTGGTTATCGGAGGCCCGATGCGCTATATGATTCTCAACTGAGAATTGACCGGATTCCCCCTTTGTCTGACCCTAAAGATAACACGCCCGGCGAGCCGCCGGAGCCCTCCGATATTCGTCCCGTTTCCATCCTCGACGAGATGAAGCGCTCCTACCTCGATTACGCCATGAGCGTGATCGTGGCACGCGCGCTGCCGGACGCGCGCGACGGGTTGAAGCCCGTGCATCGTCGCATTCTCTACGCGATGCACGAGAACGGCTTCGAGTGGAACAAGTCGTACAACAAATCGGCGCGCACCGTCGGCGACGTCATCGGTAAATACCATCCCCACGGCGATCAGTCGGTCTATGACGCGCTGGTGCGTCTGGCGCAGGATTTCTCCATGCGCGTGCCGCTGATCGACGGCCAGGGCAATTTCGGCTCGGTGGACGGCGATACGGCGGCCGCCATGCGGTACACCGAATCCCGGCTGACCAAGATCGCGCAGACGCTGCTCGACGACATCGACAAGGATACCGTCGATTTCCAGGCCAATTACGACAGCCGCGACCGCGAACCGACGGTGCTGCCGGCCAAATTCCCGAACCTTCTGGTCAACGGCGCCGGCGGTATCGCCGTCGGCATGGCGACCAATATCCCGCCGCACAATCTTGGCGAAGTCATCGACGCCTGCGTCGCGCTGATCGACAATCCGGCGCTGACGATCGACGAGCTCATCAACATCGTGCCCGGACCGGATTTCCCGACCGGCGGCATCATTCTCGGACGGCAGGGCATCCGCTCGGCCTATCATCTCGGCCGCGGCTCGATCGTGATGCGCGGCAAGGTGACGATCGACACCATCCGTAAGGATCGCGAAGCCATCATCGTCACCGAAATCCCGTTCCAGGTGAACAAGGCCACCATGGTCGAGCGCATCGCCGAACTGGTGCGCGAGAAGAAAATCGAGGGCATCTCCGACCTACGCGACGAATCCGACCGCGACGGTTTCCGCGTCGTCGTTGAATTGAAGCGCGACGCCGTGCCCGACGTGGTGCTGAACCAGCTCTACCGTTTCACGCCGCTGCAGACGAATTTCCCGGCCAACATGGTGGCGCTCGACGCCGGCCGGCCGCAGACGATGAACCTGAAGGACTTTCTGACGCTGTTCATCGCCTTCCGCGAACAGGTGGTGACGCGGCGCACGAAATTCCTGCTCAACAAGGCCCGCGACCGCGCCCATATCCTGGTTGGCCTCGCGATTGCGGTGGCCAATATCGACGAGATCATTCGCGTCATCAGGACCTCGCCCGATCCGAACACCGCGCGTGACACGTTGATGTCGCGCGACTGGCCGGCGCGGGACGTCGAGGCGATGATCACGCTGATCGACGACCCACGCCACCGGATGGCCCCCGACGGCACCGCGCGGCTGTCGCTGGAACAAGCCAAGGCCATTCTCGAGCTGCGCCTGCAGCGGCTGACCGCGCTCGGCCGCGAGGAGATTTCCGAAGAGCTCGACAAGCTCGCGGTGGAAATCGCCGATTATCTCGAGATCCTGCGCTCGCGCGCGCGCGTGCAGGCGATCATCAAGGAAGAGCTTGCGGCGGTAAAGGGCGAGTTCGCCACGCCGCGCAAAACCGTCATTATCGAGCAGGAAGGCGAGGTCGAGGACGAAGACCTGATCCAGCGCGAGGACATGGTGGTCACGGTCTCGCACGCTGGCTACGTCAAGCGTGTGCCGCTGTCGACCTATCGGGCGCAGCGCCGCGGCGGCAAGGGCCGCGCGGGTATGCAGACCCGCGACGAGGATTTTGTCTCCCGCCTGTTCGTGGCTTCGACCCACACGCCGGTGCTGTTCTTCTCCTCGAAGGGCCAGGTCTACAAGGAGAAGGTCTGGCGGCTGCCGGTGGCGGCGCCGAACGCGCGCGGCAAGGCGCTGATCAACATCCTGCCGCTGGAGCAGGGCGAGCGCATCACCACCATCATGCCGCTGCCGGAGGATGAATCCTCCTGGGGCAATCTCGACGTGATGTTCGCCACGACCGGCGGCACCGTCCGCCGCAACAAGCTGTCCGACTTCGTCGATGTCCGCCGCTCCGGCATCATCGCCATGAAGCTCGGGGAGGGCGAGGCGATCGTCGATGTGCAGATCTGCACCGAGCGCGACGACGTGCTGCTGACGGCGGCCGGCGGGCAGTGCATCCGCTTCCCCGTCACCGACGTGCGCGTTTTCACCGGCCGCACCTCGATGGGCGTGCGCGGCATTGCGCTCGCCAAGAACGACACGCTGATTTCGCTGGCGATCCTGCGCCATGTCGAGGCGACCTCGGACGAACGGTCGGCGTATCTGAAGATGCGCCGCGCGGTCGCGGGTGAAACCGCCGCGGAAGAACCTGTGGAAGCTGAGGGCGAAGAGGCGTCGGCGTCGATCCAGCTCTCTTCCGAACGCTATGTCGAGATGTCGGCGCAGGAGCAGGTGGTGCTCACCGTCTCCGTCAACGGCTATGGCAAGCGGACCTCGTCCTATGAATACCGCACCACCGGCCGCGGCGGCAAAGGCATCGTCGCGATGAACGTCAACAACCGCAACGGCAAGCTGGTGGCGTCCTTCCCCGTGGAGCACAGCGACCAGATCATGCTGGTGACCGACAAGGGCCAGCTGATCCGCTGCCCGGTCGAGGACATCCGCATCGCCGGCCGCTCGACGCAGGGCGTCATCGTGTTCGATACGGCTGAGGACGAGCACGTGGTGTCGGTTGAGCATATCGGCGACGACGCGGAAAACGGCGAGAACGGCAACGGCGGCTAGCGCCGCCGTCATCGGGAGGAGCGCGCCTCGGCGCGCGTCTCGAACCATGGCGCCGGGGCTTATCCTTCGAGGCGGCGCAAGCGCGCCTCCTCAGCATGAGGAGGATCCTTCGCGGCGCTTGAACAAGGGCGCGAACTCATGACCCCAAAGCGTCAGGGGACTTCGCTTTGTTGCGCATTGCGGACTTAGGTCTGACATCGCGCGAGGTCCGAAAAGTGCCAACGGGCGACATCAAGTGTCGCGAGGCCGCCGACTGCTGCCTTCCAAGCAACAGGCAGCGCGATCTACCTCCAGCACAGGCTTGCCGACAGCATTAGTTCTTTCTTCGGCGGTTCGTTCGCGACTTCCTTTGTCAGTAGCTTCAAATGTTTCTCCTGCCGGGCGTCAGCTTTCGCTGCCGCCGCTTCCGATGCAGCTACGAGACTGCGATAGAGCTTAAGGTTTTGCTGGCGAATAAAAAATTGATGTTCCATAGCGACCTCCTTGAGGGCATGGACCGGATCGTCGCCCAAGAGAGGGAAGGTCGAGGACGTATTATCTGCCGGAACGATCGAGGAAGACGACAACAGCTTGGGCAAGTCGTCACCAACATGGCACTGATGTCGCTCAAGCGGCTAGCCGAGCGGCAAGCAGTCATTAAGACGGGCAAGCTGAATGCCGTCTGAGCGCTCAATAGCGATCGCGCTTTGCATCGAGCTAGCGCGATTCGGGTCACGTATTTCGGATGACTGCTCCGTCACCAGACCAATCCTTAGAGTCAGGAACGAAAAGTATCTGCTACGAAGTTTTTGTCGACCGAGCCAAACCGGATAACAGTGTGCGTATAAATCCAGCCGCCCGGCACTTGCTCACCGTTCGACAGACGAAGCGAGCAGTTCGTTTTCATTAGCGTTGCGGATCTCTTTGTTGGCCGCCGCTCTGCTGGCCGCCCTGGTTTGAATTTTGCGTCTGTTGGTCAGGCGTCTGATTCGGGTTCTGGCCGGGCTTGGCGGACTAATCGCCCTGTCGGTTGTGCTGACCATACCTGTGGGGATTATTCTGTTTGTCATCACGTCTCCCTAATGGTCGGGAACATGAATCAACCGGGCATACGGTAGTTTGTTCCGGCAAATCAAAAAGAAAGCCGTTCAATTCAAATGTGACAGGCCACTTGCTAACAAGCAGCAGCGAAAGCCCCCGGCGCGAATCAGCGGGCTTCGCCATGCCCTTCCGAAGTCACCCGACCCTCAAATTCTCCGCCGAAGTCTTCCCCTTGTTGGGCACTTCCTCATAGCTCACCTTTGCACCCTCATTGAGTGTGCTGAGCCCAGCTTTCTCGACCGCGGAGATGTGCACGAACACATCCTTGCTGCCGTTATCGGGCTGAATGAATCCATAGCCCTTTGTCGCGTTGAACCACTTCACTGTTCCAGTTGCCACCTTGGTCGTCTCCCATATCCGATAGGACCAAAGACAACCTCAAGCCGATGTGGAAGGCAATCAAAACCTGCCGGAGTGAGCCGGCGGGGCTGGTGCGTGCCTACCTTCCTTCCTAATATCCGCGAATTAACTCGCTTTTGAGATCCCTGGAGGCGCATATTCAGACAATCACCGCTCCGCCTCCTAGGCATTACCGGTGACAGAGAGTGTTGCGCTCCCGCCTATTCGAGGGAAGCATCATGCCCCAGTCTCAACGCCTGTCGCCCGTCATTCCATTCGTTGCATTTGAGCGCCCCGCTTGTGCGAAGTGCAAGGCCCCGATGATGCTCGTCAGTATCGAGCTGGCACGCCCGGGTGTCGACTTGCATACCTTTGAATGCGCTATCTGCAACCACGTACATACGGCCCTTGCCGCGTATGAAGACCCTATGAAGTCCAAGTCCCTTGGACGCTGGCTTCAAGGCAATTTGCACCCGCCGAAGTAGCGCGCGCCGGCGTGAGCGGGCGGGTCGGGCCGCGCGGGACTAGCTCGCGCCCTCGTAGTCAGATTTCCTCGGTTTCAGCTTCCGGCTGGCTGCGGTAGGCGTCGCGGAGCCACGGGCGAAAAATGCGCGCGAGCCGCCGGGCTTCCCCAGCGGCTCAAGCGTTGCGTAGCGATGTGTTGCGACGCGCAGCGTCGCGTGGCGGAACGTTGCGATGCGCCGAGACGCGTCGCGTTGCCTGCCGTGATGTCGAT
>Ga0307499_10000207_pt1 | contig 21684 bp, 18 predicted proteins | sample 13_S_MG_FD_201363 | JGI IMG/M metagenome (GOLD analysis project Ga0307499, IMG submission 201363) | Soil microbial communities from Populus trichocarpa stands in riparian zone in the Pacific Northwest, United States - 13_S | ecosystem: Environmental > Terrestrial > Soil > Riparian zone > Trees... | reverse complement strand
GATCACGAAAATTGTGTTGGCGATCCCCTCGTCCCGCCATTGGCCGAGCTGCCGGGCGAAGGTCGCGCTATCGATGCTCTTGCCGTGCTCGTCCAGCGCCACCAGCATGGATTTCTCCGGTATCGCCGCCGCAATCGCCGCGGCCTCCTCCGATATCCGGGTCGCGGTGTCGCGCGCGCGGCTTTCCGGAATTTCATGAACCGCGAGGCCGCGAAAGCCGAGCTTGCGGCCGAGGTCCTCGAAGCGCTCACGATAGCGTTCGGCCAGTTCCTGCTCCGGGCCCTGCTTCAGCCGGCCGATTGAGACCACGACGAGGCGCATGAATGCTGTTTCTGGCGTGCACTTTCCGGCACGCGCGCTTTTCCGCGCGCGCAAGCAGACACTACATGCGCCTCAGCCGATTCGCATCGGCCGAGAGGTCAGATCGCTGCCGCCGCCGGGTTTTGCGTCCACAACCTTTCCAGATTGTAGAATTCGCGCACCTCGGGTCTGAATACGTGCACGACCACATCGCCGGAATCGATCAGCACCCAGTCGCAATTGGGCAAGCCCTCGACATGGATGTTCCTGATGCCGTTTTCCTTCAGGGCTTTCGTGACGTTTTCCGCGATCGCGCCGACATGCCGGTTGGCCCGGCCTGTGGTGACGATCATGTAGTCGGAAAATGCGGATTTGCCGCGAAGGTCGATGGTGACCGTTTCTTCCGCCTTCATATCGTCGAGGCGGGAGAGGATCATATTCAGCGTCTTGTCGGCGTCGGGTTGCGCCTTCAAGGCCGCGGCTTGGGTCGATGTTTTACGCGGGGTCTTGGCAGACTTACCAGGAGTCTTACTGCCGGCAGCCTTGCTGGAGGCCTTGGGTAAAACAGACTTGGACAATACAGATGTGGCCAGGGACCATTCCTTTCACTGTATCGCGAACGCCGAATCCCGGCGTTGCGGACCATATTAGGCATGTGGGGTTAACGGTTTCAATATTCCAGTGAATCCCGCCTGCCGGTTCGAACTAAACTGTCACTTCTTTGCCTTCCAGCTACCGTCCGGGTTCCGCAGGCCGGTCGACGACATGTCCAGTTTCAGGCCGGTGAGGAAGACCCAGGCGGGAGCGTGCTGATCGGCTAGCCGGGCCGCCTGATTCTCGGGCAGCCGATAACGCGCCAAGGCCTGCGCGGCCGGTGCGGCTAGCGCGCGAAAACTCTGTGGCGGGCGGTCGATCACCGCAATCGTCACCTCGGAAGCGATGCGCCGCCAGCTTTGCCAGCGATGAAATTGCGCGAGATTGTCGGCGCCCATGATCCAGACGAAGTGCACGCCGGAAACGCGGCGGCGCAAATGGATGATCGTATCGACAGTGTATCTGGTGCCGATGACAGCTTCGAGACAACTGACATCGATGCGCGGATCGTCGGCGACCTTTCGTGCGGCATCGGCGCGTTCGGAAATTCCGTGTAGTCGGTCGTTGTCCTTGAGGGGATTGCCCGGCGTCAGCAGCCACCAGACGCGGTCGAGCTTCAGGCGCTTGATCGCAAACAGGCTGATGGCGCGATGTGCCGCGTGCGGTGGATTGAACGAGCCACCGAGCAGGCCTATGCGCATGCCGTTGGTGTGGAAGGGGATGGCCTGCGCGGCGGATTGCGATTGCATCAGCCGGGTCACCGCGTGCGCGGGGTTGTGTTCACGGCCGCGTCTGCCCGGTGCCGTGAACACGATATTTGAAGCTCGTCAGCTGCTCGGCGCCGACCGGGCCGCGGGCGTGGAATTTGCCGGTGGCGATCCCAATCTCGGCGCCGAAGCCGAACTCGCCGCCGTCGGCGAATTGCGTCGACGCGTTGTGCAGCACGATCGCCGAATCGACTTCGCTGAGGAACCGCTCGGCTGCATGATCGTCTTCCGTCACGATCGCATCGGTATGATGCGAGCCGTGACTTTGAATGTGGGCGAGCGCCGCGTCGAGGCCGTCGACGACTTTCGCCGAGATGATGGCGTCCTCATATTCGGTGTCCCAGTCCTCGTCGGAGGCGGGCTTCACGCGCGCATCGATCTTCTGCACCGCGTCGTCGCCGCGCACCTCGCAGCCGGCATCGATCAGCATTTCGACCAGCGGCTTCAAGTTCGTGGCAGCAGCCGCGCGATCGACCAGCAACGTTTCGACCGCACCGCAGACGCCGGGACGGCGCATCTTGGCATTGAGCACGATCTTCCTCGCCATTTCGAGATCAGCCGACCGGTCTACATAGACATGGTTGACGCCTTCGAGATGCGCGAACACCGGCACGCGGGCTTCCGCCTCGACGCGGGCGACAAGGCTCTTGCCCCCGCGCGGCACGATCACGTCGACGCCGCCGTTCAATCCGGTCAGCAGCAGGCCGACGGCCGCGCGGTCGCGCGTCGGCACCAGCGTGATCGCAGCTTCCGGAAGGCCCGCCTCGCGAAGCCCCTGCACCAGGCAGTCATGGATCGCGCGGCAGGAGCGGAAACTGTCGGAGCCGCCGCGCAGGATCACCGCATTGCCGGACTTCAGGCACAGCACGCCGGCATCGGCCGCGACATTGGGACGGCTCTCGAAGATCACGCCGATCACGCCGAGCGGCACGCGCACGCGCTCGATGGTCATGCCGTTCGGCCGCTGCCAGCTTTCGGTGACGGTGCCCACCGGGTCCGGGATGGCGCGCACGGTGGCGACGCCGTCAGCCATGGAATCGATCCGGGCCGGCGTCAGCGTCAGCCGATCGATGAAGGCAGCGGTCGCGCCGCCGGCGCGTACTTCCGCAACGTCCTCGGCATTGGCCGCGAGGATCTTCTGCGCGTTGGCGCGGATTGCCCGCTCCATGGCTTCCAGCGCGCGGTCCTTCTGCTCCGGCGGCGCCAGCGCCAGCACCCGCGCGGCGGCGCGCGCCTTGCCGGCGAGGTCGGTCATCAGAGCGGGCAGATCGGCGGTACCGTCGATTGCCTTGAGAGGCGCACTCATCGGAGATCTCGTGTCTTGATTAAGGTCATGGCCTAGCACGGAAATCCCGCTTTTGCGAGGTCTGGAACCGGTATCGCTGGCTGGCGCGACCGACTGGGCCAATGGCCCAGCCGTGGAGCGACATACTTGGTCGCCTCGGCTTGCTGCAGGTAGCCAATATCATTAAATACTACTTTATGATACTCAGGAGCGATCCATGGCCACCAGTTACAGCATCGGCAAGCATTTTGAGGAACTGATCGAGGGCCTGCTCGAGAGCGGCCGGTATTCGACGGCCAGCGAGGTCATGCGCGAAGGGCTGCGGCTGGTCGAAGAGCGCGAGGAGCGCCGCAAGGTAAAGCTCGAAGCGTTGCGCGCCGAAATTCAAAAGGGTCTCGACAGCGGTCCGATGGAAGAGGTCGATATCGCCGAGTGGATGAAAAGCATCAGGCAGCAGGGGCGAGAGAGGCTCGCAGCGAAAAAACTTGCCGAAAAGGATTTGGAATAAAGGGTGGTCAGGACATCGACGCTGACGATATGGCGTAATGCCTATGTGGGATCGGTCGATCTGAGACCGCCCACCACCAGGTCATCCCGATGGATCATCTCCGCCCGGCCCGAGACACCAAGGATGACCATCACGTCCGGCGAGGAGCGGCCCTTGATCTTTTCGGCGTCCTCGGCGTCGTAGGCGATGAGGCCGCGGCCGATCTCGTGGGTGTCGGGGCCGCGCACCACGACCGCGTCGCCGCGGGCGAACTGGCCTTCGATCCGGATCACGCCGGCCGGCAGCAGGCTTTTGCCCGCACGGAGCGCGGCGACAGCGCCGGCATCGATGGTCAGCGTGCCCTTCGGCTCCAGCGAGCCCGCGATCCAGCGTTTTCGTGCGGTGACAGGATTGGCCGGCGTCAGGAACCAGGTGCAGCGGCCGCCATCGGCAATCGCCTGCAGCGGATGCTCGATCTTGCCCGACGCGATCAGCATATGCGTGCCCGACGTGGTCGCGATCTTGGCCGCCTCGATCTTGGTGAACATGCCGCCGCGCGACAATTCGGATTCGGCCGCGCCCGCCATGCTTTCGATCTCCGAGGTAACGGATTCAACGATCGGAATCAGTTTGGCGTTGGGATTGGCTCCGGGCGGCGCGTCATAGAGGCCATCGATGTCCGACAGGAGGATCAGCAGATCGGCGCTTGCCATGGTGGCGACGCGGGCGGCGAGGCGATCATTGTCGCCATAGCGGATTTCGTTGGTGGCCACCGTGTCGTTCTCGTTGATCACGGGTACCGCGCGCCATTCCAGCAATTTGCCGATGGTCGAGCGGGCGTTGAGGTAGCGGCGGCGCTCCTCGGTGTCCTGCAGCGTCACCAAAATCTGTCCGGCGCCGATGCCATGGGCCCCGAGCACTTCCGACCAGATCCGCGCCAGCGCGATCTGCCCCACGGCAGCAGCGCCCTGGCTTTCCTCGAGCTTCAGGGGACCGCGCGGCAATTTCAGGCGGCTGCGTCCGAGCGCAATCGAGCCGGATGAGACGACCAGAACGTCGCGGCCCTCGCCATGCAGCTTGGCGATATCGGCCGCCAGCGCCGCCAGCCACGCCGAGCGAACCTCGCCGGCATGGGAATCGATCAGGAGCGAGGAGCCGACCTTGACGACGATGCGGCGGAAGTTTTTGAGCGCGGGGCGTTTCATGATGCGGTCGAATGATACGGATGGTCGGGAAGCAATACGCGCGAGCCTCCCGATTTGGAAGTGGCGCGGCCGCGGGGAGGCTTAAGTTTGCATCAGCCCTGCGGCGGCGTTACCGGCGCCCACGGCTCCGCCTGGCCGCCCTTGGCCTTCAGCGAGACTGGGGCCTCGCCGATTACCTCGACCAGCGCCTTGAGCGCTTCCGGCACGCCTTCGCCGGTCACGGCGGACAGCAGCAGCGGCGTCTTCTTCGCCGCGCGTTTCAGGCGATCGCGCTGCTTCTTCAATTCATCCGGCGCCACCGCGTCGATCTTGTTCAGCGCGACGATTTCGATCTTGTCGGCGAGATGTCCCTCATACGCCTCGAGCTCGGTCCGCACCGTGTTGTAGGCCTTGCCGGCATGTTCGCAGGTCGCATCGACCAGGTGCAGCAGCACGCGGCAGCGCTCGACATGGCCGAGAAAGCGATCGCCGAGCCCGGCGCCCTCATGCGCGCCCTCGATCAAACCGGGAATGTCGGCGAGCACGAATTCGCGGCCCCCTGCATTCACGACGCCGAGCTGCGGATGCAGCGTGGTGAAAGGATAGTCCGCGATCTTCGGTTTGGCCGCGCTGACCACGGAGAGGAAGGTCGACTTGCCGGCATTGGGCAGGCCAACGAGGCCGGCATCCGCAATCAGTTTCAACCGCAGCCAGATCCAGCGCTCTTCGCCTTCCTGGCCGGGATTGGCGTTGCGCGGCGCGCGGTTGGTGGAGGATTTGAAGTGCGCGTTGCCGAAGCCGCCATTGCCGCCCTCGGCCAGCACGAATTTTTCGCCGAGCTCGGTGAAGTCGTGGATCAGCGTTTCACGGTCCTCATCGAAAATCTGCGTGCCGACCGGCACCTTCAGCACGATCGATTTGCCGTTGGCGCCATGGCGGTCCTTGCCCATGCCGTTGGTGCCCTTCGGGGCCTTGAAGTGCTGCTGGTAGCGATAGTCGATCAGCGTGTTCAGCCCGTCGACGACCTCGACGATGACGTCGCCGCCGCGGCCGCCATTGCCGCCGGAGGGCCCGCCGAACTCGATGAACTTCTCGCGGCGGAACGCCACGCAGCCGTTACCGCCGTCGCCGGAGCGGATATAGACCTTTGCCTCGTCCAGGAATTTCATGATGGCCACTAGGTAAGGCAGGGGGGCCGCCGCGGCAACCCTCAAGCGGCCCAACATTGGCGAAAAGCCTTAATTTTCGGGCGTTTTTGCGGTTTCGAACCAGAACATAGGGTTTCTTATGAGCCCGGCCGGCGCTTCACCAAAAACTTCTGCATTCCTTCCAGCACCAGTTCCTTGCGCTGGTTGAACACGGTCGAGCGCAGCATCACCACGCCGGTGGTGCGGCCGGGGACGAGTTCGGTGACTTCGAGCGCGGGGTAGATGGTGTCGCCGGCATAGACCGGCTTCAAGAACCTGCTCGATTGTTCGAGGAATCCGACCAGCGATTCCTCGACGATATAGGGAAACAGTCCGGCGCCCGGGGCGGTGTGGACCAGGGTCTGGAACCCATGCGCGAGCAGGTCCGGCATGCCGCGGGCGCGGCAATATTCGACGTCGTAGTGGATTGGATGGGTGTCGCCGCTCGCGGTCTGGAACGCGGCGAATACCGCCGAAGTCTGGGTCCGGCTCGGGATCACGAAGCGTTCCCCGATCACGAAATCCTCGAACCAGCGCTGTTCGCGCACCATGCGATGCTGGGCGGGGTCGAAGTCGGTCATGTCGGTTTCCTGCCGTTTCTTTTCGGAAAATACGGGTATCGCAGCGCGGTGGCTGCGGCAATCGATACGTCTCAATTCGTCATGCCGGGCTTGTCCCGGGCATCCACGTCTTTACAACGTGCGCACAAAAGACGTGGATGGCCGGGCATAGGCGAGCGGTAGCGACGCCGTCCTTCGGACGGGCTATGCCCGGCCATGACGAAGAGCAATAAACCGGAAACGTCATGAGCCTGTTCGCCAAACTCCACACCTACGACGAGCGCTCCGCGCGGCTGGCCGGCATCGGCTTGATGCTGCTGTCGATCTTCATGTTCTCGTTCGGCGATGCGCTCGGAAAATTCATGGTCGCGACCTATTCGGTCGGGCAATTGATGTGGCTGCGCGCCTGCGCGGCGCTGCTGGTGCTGCTGCCGATCATCTGGCAGCAGCGCGCCGAGTTCAGGCGCATCGAACGGCCGTGGCTGCAACTGCTTCGCGTGCTGCTCTCGACGCTCGAAGTCGCCGCCTTCTTTCTCGCTACCGTCTATCTGCCGCTTGCGGACGTCATCACCTATTATCTGGCCTCGCCGATCTTCGTCACCGCGCTTTCCGGCATCGTGCTCGGCGAGCGGGTCGGCTGGCGGCGCTGGAGTGCGATCCTGATCGGGTTCTGCGGCGTGCTGATCGCGCTTCGTCCGTCCACGCAGACCGTGAGCTGGCCGGCGATGATCGCGCTCGGCGGCAGCCTGTCGTTTGCCTTCCTGATGCTGATCACGCGCTCGCTGCGGGCGACGCCGGACATCGTGCTGACCACGACGCAATTCGGCGGCACGTTCCTGCTCGGTGCGCTGATGTCGCCGATCGGCTGGGTGACGCCGACGCTCGGCAGTCTCGGCCTGTTTGCCATCGCGGGCGTTACTTCGGTCGTCGCGCTGCTATGCATCAACCGCTCGCTGAAACTGGCGCCGGCCAGCGTCGTGGTGCCGTATCAATATTCGATGATCGTATGGGCAGTGATCTTCGGCTTCGTAGTGTGGGGCGACGTGCCGTCGCTCTCGACCCTGATCGGCGCGGCCATCATCATCGGTGCGGGCTTCTACATCTTCCTGCGCGAACAGAAACTGGGCCGCGAGGAAACGGTGGTCAATCCGCCGGCGTGATCCTCTCTCCGTCATTGCGAGGAGCGCAGCGACGAAGCAATCCATCTTTCTTTCCGCGGAGGACTGGATTGCTTCGCTTCGCTCGCAATGACGAAAACTACCTCTCCCGCCTCGTCGAACTCCCCCAGTTCTTCAGCGACGACCAGACACCGCGCGCCAGGCGGAAGCGGTCGACCGGGGTCGAGCATCCCAGCGCCTCGAAGCGGTGCAGCTCGACGCCGCTCCACTGGAAGCCGCATTTCTCCAGGATGTTTCGCGAGGCCGGGTTGGCGACGCGGGCGCCTGCAATCAGGTGCTCGGCATCGGATTCCTCGAAGAAGAAATCGATCGCCGCGCGCGCGGCTTCGGTGCCAAAGCCCTGGCCCCAATGCGCGACGCCGAGCCAGTAGCCGAGTTCCGGCGCGCCCTGTTCGCTGCGGTCGATGCCGACCATGCCGATCGGCGAATGGTTCTGTTCGATCAGAAACACGGTCTCGCTGCTGTCGGCGGACGTCGCGCGCACGAATTCGACCGCGTGGTCCTGCAGATAGGGGTGCGGCAGGCGGCGGGTATTTTCCGCAATGCGGCGATCATTGGCGAGATGCGCAATCGCTTTTACGTCCGCGAGCGTCGGCCGGCGCAACGTCAGCCGTTCGGTCTCGAGGACGCAGCTACTTGCCCCGCGCAAGGCCGGGGTTGGGATCGGGATGTCCTGCAACATGTCGGGCTCCTGATTGCGAAAATGTGCAAAATAAAAAGGGGAGGCCGGTTTCCCGCCTCCCCTGGAGCCCTTTTCGACTCCGCCGGTTCAACAGGACCCGGCGGACTTGGGATGTGTGTCCACCGTCTATTCGGCCGCCTCCGCCATCGGGACTACCGATACGAAAGTGCGGCCATTGGCTTTTGCACGGAACTCGACGTGACCTTCGACCTTGGCAAACAGTGTATGGTCGGTGCCCATGCCGACATTAAGGCCGGGATGCCAGGTGGTGCCGCGCTGACGCGCGATAATGTTGCCGGGAATCACGTGCTCGCCGCCATAGGCCTTGATGCCCAGGCGCTTGCCCGCTGAATCGCGTCCGTTTCGCGATGAACCGCCTGCTTTTTTGTGAGCCATGGCCCGTCTCCGACTTCGATAAGTTCTAGATCAATTCCTTGACGGAATCATTTCAGTTTTGGTCACGCTTCAACTTTTCGTTGAAACGCATCACTTCTTGTCGCCCTTGCCCTTCGCAGCGGCCTTCTTGGCCGGGGCCTTCTTTGCGGCGGGCTTCGCCGCAGCCTTCTTCGCGGGCGCCTTCTTCTTGGCGGCCTTCGGTGCCTCGTCGCCTTCGGCGGCGGGTGCCACGACCTTTTCCCTCTTCGGCCGCGGGCCGATCGAAGGCTTGGCGTTATCGGTCAGGATCTCGGTGATGCGAAGCACCGTGATCTCGTCGCGATAGCCGCGCTTGCGGCGCGAATTCTTGCGGCGGCGCTTCTTGAACGCGATCACCTTGGGGCCGCGCTTGTGGTCCAGCACTTCGGCCGCAACGGTAGCGCCTGCCACCGTCGGCATGCCCAGTACCGGCGTGTCACCGCCGACCACCAGAACTTCACCAAGCTGCACGATCGTGCCGACATCGCCGGCGATCTTGCCTATCTCGAGCACATCATCCGGAACGACGCGGTATTGCCGGCCGCCGGTTTTGATGACTGCGAACATCGTTTTTTTCCTTCGTGTTCGATCCCGGCCTCAGACATATTCCCAACAGGGTTTGCCCGGGTCGGCTTTTTGGTCAGTCGTTATGGGTACGATTTTCGCGCGGCCCAAGGTAAGCCCTATAGAACAAGGGCGATCCCGCCAGGAATTCGCGCAAAAACAAGCGGCGCGAGAAACCCCGCGCCGGATGCCGGGACTTATAGCCGCAGAATGCCGTGAGTCAAGGCGAAATGGCCGGAAAAGCCGCCAAAAATGGCCTGAAAGGGCGAGTAGCGAATGGCGAATAGCGAGTAGGGAAGGTCATTTGCCGCCCCTCCATTCGCTATTCGCCATTCGCCACTCGCCCCCTCCATGAAACCAATGGGTTCCCCGCCCGTTGTCGCCAGCGAAATCCGGCAGGGGCTTAGGGCAACATGGCAGAAGACAGCGTAACGACCACCGGCATCGCGCGCCACGGCGCGCCCCGGCTCCCGTCGGTTGAAGTCGACAGCTTCAATGTCGAGCTGAAAGACGATGAGGGTTTTCTCGGCGACAGGGCCAGCAAGGGCGCCTTCCGCGAGATTCTTGACGGGCTGCGCAAGCCGTTGAAGAAAAACGGCGACGATCCCTTGGGCAAAAAATCGACCGACGAAATTCCCAAGAGCGACCTCGACGCCGTGCTGGTGGGCGACGATGTCGCCGCGGCCGCCCTGGTGCATGGCGCGATCGAGGAATTTGCGCAGGAACTGGCCTATGTGACCGGCCGGTTCCTGAAAACCAAGGCGTGGGCGGATACCGAGCGCATCGTGGTCGGCGGCGGTTTTCGGCAGAGCCGGGTCGGCGAGATCGCCATCGCGCGCACCAACATCATCCTTAAAGCCGAGGATTTCGACGTCGATCTGGTGCCGATCCGGTTTCATCCCGATGACGCCGGCCTGATCGGTACGCTGCATCTGGCGCCGTCCTGGATATTCGAGGGCCATGACAGCATTCTCGCGGTGGATATCGGCGGCACCAATATCCGCTGCGGCGTGGTGGAGACACGCTGGAAGAAGACGCCGGATCTCTCCAAGGCCACGGTATGGAAGTCCGAACTATGGCGGCACGCCGATGACGAGCCGACCCGCGAAGGCGCGGTGAAGCGGTTGGTCAAGATGCTGAAGGAACTGATCGCTTCCGCCGAGGGCGAAGGCCTCAAGCTCGCGCCCTTCATCGGCATCGCCTGTCCCGGCGTGATCGATGCGGACGGCTCGATCGAAAAGGGCGCGCAGAATCTGCCGGGCAATTGGGAGAGCAGCAAGTTCAACCTGCCGGCAAGCCTGGTGGAAGCGATCCCGCAGATCGGCGATCACGATACCGCCGTGCTGATGCACAATGACGGCGTGGTGCAGGGTCTCTCCGAAGTTCCCTACATGCAGGACGTCGAGCGTTGGGGCGTGCTGACCATCGGCACCGGGCTTGGCAATGCGCGCTTCACCAACCGCCGGAAAGAGAGCGGCAAGGAAACCAGTAAGGACGACAAGAAAGCCAAAAAGGCCAAGGATTAACCCTGTCCCCGCGCGGGTAAGGTTGACTGGTTAGGTTAAAACCCGGATCGCGTTGCCGTTTCCACAGCGGTTGCTACCGTCATTTGGTCGCTCCGGCTGGCCGGCGAAGCCGCACTTCCCGGCCAGAATTTTAAAGCAGCGGCACGGGACCGTCAGTTTTTTGTCGCGTCTGACGGTCCCACCCTTTTCGTTTAGCTCCAGCCGATGCGCGTAAAGAACGCCGCGATCTCTGATGCTGCGCGATCGGGATCCTCGCGATGGGGAAAGTGACCGACATCAGGAAACATCGCGAGATCGAGATTTGCAAAAGTCTCGCCGAGCCGGTCGGTCCATTGATAGGGAAACAGCGGATCATGCTCGGCCCAGCGCACACAGGTCGGCACGCCGATCGGTGCTAGCGTTGGCGCTTCACCCTTCATCATCCCGACCCGGCCGGCATGGGCCGCACGGTAATGCGCGAAGCCGCCGGCGAGATTTCCGACCTTGAGGAAATTGTCGGTGAAGGCCTCGAGCTGATCGTCAAAGGCGTGCTTGCGATGCGACCAGGCTTTCAGGAAATGCCCGATATAGCGCCGGCAGCTTTCGCGGCTCGCGCCGACCAGCGCAGGCGCCATCTCCATCTGGTGAAAGGATTGATACCAGATGTTGTTGAGGCGCTCCGGCTCCGCCATGCGCGGCCCGATGCCGGGATAGACGAAATCGAAAAAGAACAGCCCGGCGATGCGCGCGGGCGCCAGTCGCGCCAGCGGCTGCATCAACGCACCGCCGACATCGTGACCGACGATACCGGCCTGCGGCAGCCTAAGCGCATCCAGCAACGCGAGCATGTCGGCCGCCTGCTGGTCGGGCCCGAACAGCCCCTCGGGCTTGTCGCTGTCGCCGAACCCGCGCAGGTCGGGAGCATAAAGCGTGAAGCGATCGGCGAGCCGCGTCATGACCGGCTCCCAGGTCAGCCAGAATTCCGGCCAGCCATGCAGCAACAGCAGCGGCCGCCCGGCGCCGATGCGGGCCACATGAAGTGCCGCGCCATTGGCCTGAACCGTCAAATGCTCCATTTTGGGCTCCTTTTTTGCTTCCCCAGGCGGGGGCGGATTTCTTGGCCCCGCGCCTTGCCCGGCCCGCCATCCTCGCCTAGAACTCGCCCCGACCGCGGGTCGAGGAATCACCCGTCATGGCGCCTGGAGAGGTGGCAGAGTGGTCGAATGCACCGCACTCGAAATGCGGCATAGGTGCAAGCCTATCGGGGGTTCGAATCCCTCCCTCTCCGCCATAATAAAGCAGCTTCGGGATAGCCCTGTAAAATAAGGTCCTTCTGCACCCCAGGAACTGCTGGTGTAGCCCTCGGAGCATGCCGGCAACGGCCGATCAGCTTGATCAAACCTCCCGGAAACTTCGACGCCACGCATCCAGGAAGGGCTGCATCAGGTAGCGCATCAGTGTGCGGCGCTCGGTAACGATCAACGCTTCGGCCGGCATGCCGGGCGACAGCTCGACTTTGGGCGTCAGCCGGTCGATCTCGGCCCGGTCGACCGCCACGCGCGCCAGGAAGTAAGGTTGCTTCGAGTTTTCGTCGATGACACGGTCGGCCGACACGGACTTGACGACCCCGTGTACCCTAGGCGTGCCGCGGCTGCTGTAGGCGGTCAGGTGCACGAGGGCAGGGAGACCATTGCGCACGACATCAATGTCGTTCGGCGCGATCCGCGCATCGATGAGCAGCGTGTCGTTGAGGGGCACGATGTCCATGATAGGCTCGCCTCGCATCACGACGCCGCCTTCGGTCTTGAATTTCAGGTTGAGCACGGTGCCCGCCACTGGCGCCCTGACGATAGTCCGTTCCAGTACGTCGCGGCTCGCTTGAAGCTTTTGATCGACTTCCGCCAGTTTGGTACGCACCTGGTCGAGCTGGCTGGCGATCTGTTCCATCCGCTCGGCCTGCAGCGCCACGAGCTGCAATTCAGCCTCACCGATCTGCTCCTCTGCGCGGGCGACCGCGGCGACGTATTCGCCCTGCTTGCCGATTATCTCGGCCTTGGCGCGCTCCAGCTTCCGTAGCTCCGGCTTGGGGATCATTCGTTTGTCGTAGAGGAACTGTTTGCCGTCGAGCTCGTCATCGATCAGCTCGGTCTGCGTTTTCGTACTCTCGATCTGCGCGCGGAAGCCGCGGATCTGCTCGGCAAGCTGCGTCTTGCGCTGGGTCAGAACGTGAAAGCGGGCCTGGTGGAAGGCGAGCCTCGACGAGAAGAGGCCCTGCTGATCATCGAGGATGCGGCGCATCGCGGGATCCGTGTTGGCGTTCAGCTCGGGCGGAAACTCGAGCTTGGTTGCGACAGCCTTCTCCGCCTCGAGCCTGATCCGCGTCGCGATCTGTGTCCGGTAGTCCTGCTGCAGGATGTCGTGGGTGGCGCGAGGTTGCAGGCTTTCGAGCTCGACCAGTGGCTGGTTGGCATCGACTACGTCCCCTTCCTTGACCTTCAGCTTCGCAATGATGCCGCCTTCGAGATGCTGCACCGTCTTCTTGTTGCTGTCCGGACCGACGACGCCGGGAGCGACCGCGCCCCCGTCGAGCGGCGCAAGGAAGCTCCAGAGCCCGAAGCCGCCGACGAAGATACACAACAGCCAGAAGCCGCGCCGCGCCGGCAGCGCGACCGCATGCCAGACTCCGTCGGAGGCCAGCTTCATGCGCGTGGCATCGATTGTCAGCGGTCTCGCCTCGGCTCGGGCCACGTCATTTTTGCTCATCGGCGCCTCCTAAGCTTGCACGCTCATTGTTGTCACCGCATAGCGCTGCATCGGCACTCTAGCGCTGCATCGGCACTAGGGGTTGGTCTGCCGTCTCCTGCTGCTCAGCCGCGCGGCGCTTGTTCGCCATGGCGTCCCGCAGACGCTGAAGGACTTCTTCGCGGGGCCCGAAAGCCTCCACGGCGCCGTCTTGCAGCAGCATCAGCTTGTCGGCTTGCGCCAGCGTCGAAGGACGATGTCCGATGATCGCGAGCGCGCATCCTTGCGCCTTGAGCGCGGCAAGCGACGCGGCCAGCGCTGACTCGCCCGCGGTGTCGAGATTTGCATTGGGCTCATCGAGCACGATCAGCCGTGGCGTGCCGTACACCGCTCTCGCCAATCCGATCCGCTGGCGCTGTCCCGCCGACAGCCTCGCGCCGCCATCGCCGATCTGACAGTCGTAGCCGCCGCGCAGCCCGGCGATCATCTCGTGGGCATGCGCGAGCAACGCCGCCTCGTGGACTTTCACGTCGTCGGCGGCCGGATCCATTCGAGCGATATTCGCCCGGACGCTGCCTGCAAACAGCTCGACGTCCTGGGGCAGGTAGCCGATGTGCTGACCAAGCTGCTGGCGGTCCCAATCACCGAGCTCAAAGCCATCGAGGCGAACGGATCCCGACGTCGGCGTTCCGAGGCCGACCAGGAATCGGCCGAGCGTGCTCTTGCCCGCGGCGGACGGGCCGATAATCGCAACAGCCTCGCCGGACTCGATGGCGAACGAGACGCGCCTGAGCACCGGCGCTGCGCCGGCGTCGGGCACGAACGTCAGGTTCTCGACGTCCACGCGCCCCTTCGGCGCCGGCAGCAGCATGCGTGGCTGCTCGGCGGGCGTCTGCAGGAGGAGCAGCTGGATGCGCTGATACGCGATCCGCGTGGTGAGGAAGTTGCGCCACGCCCCGACGGCGAGCTCAACCGGGCTCATGGCGCGACCGAGCAGGATCGAGCTCGCGATCATCGCCCCGCCCGTCAACTCGCCCTTGATGACGAGCAGCGCTCCCAGGCCGAGCACGCCGGACTGCAGCGCGAGGCGCACGAACCGCGTCGAGGCCTGGACCGAGCTGCCGAGCTCCAGGCCCTTCAGCAGTGCCGACATCGCTGTCCGGTTCTGCTCGCGCCAACGAGCGATGATGGCGGGCAACATCGCCATCGCCTCGATGGCCTCGGCGTTGCGCGCCGCTGCATCCACCTGCTGCGTGGCGACCAGCTGCTCGGCGTTGGCCGTGACCGTCTCGCGTCGTGTCAGGAGGTTGTTGAGCACGGTCAGCGCGATCATCAGTAGCGCGCCAACCAGGGCGGTCATGCCTAGCACCGGATGCATGAGCCAGATCAATAGGATGTAGACCGGCGACCAAGGCGCATCGAAGATCAGCGAGAATCCGTTAGTGGCGATGAACGACTGCAGTTGAGCGAGATCGCGCATGGGCTGGGCGCCGGCCGTGTCGCCGGAGAGCCGGGCCCGCACGCTGCGTGCGATGAGGACCGGACCCAGTTGCTCGGTCAGCCAGACGCCGATTCTGATGGTGATGCTGGTACGATTGGACTCCATGGCACTGATCACGACGAGCGCCCCGGCCATGATCAGGCTCAGCATCAGCAGGGTCTCGACGCTGCCCGTGCCCAGCACGCGATCGTAGACCTGGAGCATGTAAATGGCGGGGGCCAGCATCAGCATGTTGATGAACATGCTGAACAGCGCCAGGACCACGAATGCGGGCCTGCACTTGCGGAGCGCAGCCACGAGCTCCGTCGGCTGGCCTCGCTGCCTGACGTTGTTGGCCATGCGGGGGTCCTCGAAATCTCTGCTCACAGCCGGGCGGCGCGGGGATACGCCGGCCGGGCTGTAGCGTGGTCAGCTGAAGAAGTCCGTATCGATGGTCAGGTTGGCATTGACGATCGCGAGGGCCGTATTGATGTTCGTGCCATTGAGCAGAATGGCGAGGTCGATGGTCGGCCCGTCAAGGATCAGTGCAGCCTGGCCGCCAACGGTGCCGGAAATGGCTCTGGTCGGCGCGGCCGCCAGCACGATGTCCTCGGCCTGGGCGGCGTCGGCGCTGAACGTGTAGTCGTTGATGACCGCAAGCCCCGAGGCGCCGCTGGCGATGACGTAGGTGTCGACGCCGTCGGCTGGACTGCCCGCGGGCTCGCCGCCAATGCCGTCGCCGAACAACTGCTTGGTTCCCGAGCCTTCGACCACGAGGACATCCGCGCTGTTGCCGCCGCGCAGGGTATCGTTGCCCGCTCCGGAGCGGATCGTATTGGCGAATTGGTTGCCGTTGAGCGTGTCGGTCAAGGCCGAGCCGGTCAGATTCTCGACGTCGGCGAGCAGGAGGTCACCCGCTGCGTCGCCGCCAGTACCCGCTGGAGCGGCGGTGAGGCTGGTGGAGATCGTAATCGACACCCCCGCGCTCGAGGTCGAGTAGTCGGCGGTGTCGATGCCTGCCCCGCCGAAGATCGTGTCGGCGCCGCCGGCGCCGCGCAGCACGTCGTTGCCGTCGCCGCCGCTCAGTCTGTTGGCGCCGCCGTTGCCGACGAGCGTGTCGTTGAACGCCGAGCCGATGAGCCTCTCCACCGTGCCCTGGATGCTGTCGCCTTGGGCATCGCCGCCGGCGCCGACGGTGAATGCCGTCGGCGTGCTGGCAAGCGTGACCGTGACGGCAGCGCCGGAGGCCGAGTAGTCGACCGTGTCGATGCCGTCGCCGCCGAGCAGGGTGTCGGCGCCAGCGCCACCCGCCAGGGTGTCGTCGCCGGCACCGCCGTCGAGGAAGTTGTCGACGCTGCTGCCGGTGAGCGTGTCGTTGAAAGCCGAGCCGATGACACCCTCGATGTTCGCCAGCGTGTCGCCCGCCGCGTCGCCTCCCGACCCCACGCCGGTCGCCAGATTGACATTGACGGCCGCGGCCGAGGTCGAATAGTCCGCGCCGTCGAAGTTGTCGCCGCCGTCGAGCATGTCGGCACCGCCGGCGCCGCGCAACAGGTCGTCGCCCGCACCGCCGATGAGCTGGTTGGCGACATTGTTGCCGCGCAGATTGTCGGCGAAGGCCGAGCCGATGAAGTTCTCGATCGTGCCCTCGATCAGGTCGCCTTCCGCGTCCCCACCAGCGCCGACGCGGAACGCCGTCGAAGTATCGGAGATCGATACCGAAACGGCGGCGCTCGACGTCGAATAGTCAACCGTGTCGATGCCGTCGCCGCCCAACAGCGTGTCGGCGCCCGCGCCACCGCGCAGAATGTCGTCGCCGGCCAAGCCAGCCAAGATGTTGGCGAACTGGTTGCCGCGCAGGAAATCGTTGAAGGCCGATCCGGTGACGTTCTCTATCGTGTTCGAGATGACGTCGCCGGCGGCGTCGCCGTTGGCGATGCCGTTGAACGTGAGCGCCTGCGCCGACGCGCCCCCGACTGCCGTGCTTGCCGAAAGGCCGACGGATACGCCGAGGCTCGACGTCGAGTAATCCACTGTGTCGATGTCGCCGTTCTGGATCGTGAGGTCGAATGCGTTGCCGATGATCTGGTCGGCGCCCGCCCCGCCGATGATCACATTGGCCGAGCCGTTGCCGCGCAGATCGTCGTTGAACGCCGAGCCGAGGATGTTCTCGAATCCCGCGATTGAATCGCCCGCCGCGTCGCCGCCGGCCAGCGTACGGAATCCGGAATTGGGGAGGATGACCTGCACCGCCGCAGCCGACGTGCGGTAGTCGATCGTGTCGGTGCCGGCGCCGCCATCGAGCGTGTCGGCGCCGCCGCCACCGCGAACCTCGTCGTTGCCGGCGCCGGCAACGAAGGTGTTAGCGAGAGCATTGCCGCGCAGAAGATCGTCGAAGGATGTTCCGATGACCCGCTCGACGTCGACCATGATGTCGCCAGTCGACCCGCCATCGACGCCCGCCAAGCCTGCTGCACCGTTGACCGTGGCCGCGACGATTACAATGCCCTGCGACTCTTCGGAGTAGTCGGCGGTGTCGAAATCGGCACCGCCGCTCATTAGGTCGGCGCCGGCACCGCCGATAAAAAGGTCGTTGCCTGCGTTGCCGGCCAAGGTGTCGTCGCCCGCAAGACCCCTCAGCACGTTGTCCTGCAGATTCCCGACCAGCGTGTCGCCGAAATCCGAGCCGGTGATGTTCTCGACATCCACGATCACGTCGAGTGCCGCGTCGCCATTGTCTACCGTCACCCCGTCGACCACCCGCGTGGCCGATTGGGTGGCGGCGAACCCCGGATCGGCAAGGCCGACGTTGACGCCGAGGCTCGAAGTCGAGTAGTCGACCGTATCGGTGCCGGCGCCGCCGACCATCGTGTCGCCGACCACTGCGCCGGTTGCGTCGACGCCGTTGGCGCCGCCGTGCAGAAAGTCATCGCCATCGCCGCCTAGCAGCAGGTCGGCACCGTTGCCGCCGAGCAGGCGGTCGTTCGCGGCGCGGCCATCGATCTGGTCGTCGCCATCGCCGCCGGTCAGCACATTGACATTGCCGTCGCCGATCAGCACGTCGTCGAACGCGGAGCCCGTGAGATTCTCGATCCCCTGCAGACGGTCGTTGGTCGCGTGTCCACCGGCCGCGAGCGCGAAGCCGTTGTCGTCGAGCATGCTTAGGTCGATACCGACGCCGCTGGTGGAGCCCGAGTAGTCGGCCGTATCGTTGCCTTCGCCACCGATCACGTTTTCAAACAGGATCGCGCCGGTACCCGGGTCGACCCGTGTGTTGCCGCTCCTCAGGATGTCATCGCCAGCGCCGCCATCCAGATTGTCGGCGCCTTCGCCGCCCTCCAGGATGTCGTTGTCGTCGCCGCCGAACATCGCGTCGTCGCCGCCGCCCGCCAGCAGCATGTCATTGCCTTCGCCGCCGTCGAGCAAGTCATTGCCTTCCGAGGCGTTGAGCTCGTCGTCGCCGCCGCCCCCGAACAACTGGTCGGCGCCCGACGAGGCGATCAACTGGTCGGCGCCGAGACCGCCGCGCAGCGTGTCGTCGCCGGTGCCACCCAGCAGCTGGTCGTTGCCGTCGCCGCCTTCGAGCACGTCATTGCCGATGCCGCCGTCGAGGAGATCGTCGCCCCCATCGCCAAACAGCTGGTCGTCGCCAAACGAACCGGTCAGGAGGTCCGCGTCGGCGCCGCCTCGCATTATGTCATTGTCTAGTCCGCCAATCAGCGTATCCGCGCCCGCGCCGCCATCTGCGACATTGAATCCGCCGACGGCTCCGCCGCCGACGTCGATGATGTCGTTTCCGTCGCCGCCATTGATCGTGTCAGTGCCGTTGCCGCCGCGCAGGATATCGTCACCCTGGCCGCCGGCGATAGTGTCGTTACCGTCGCCGCCATCGACGTTGTCGTTGCCGTTGCCGCCATCGACGTTGTCGTTGCCGCCATTTGCCCGGATGTTGTCGTCGCCCGCGCCGCCGAGGAGCGAATCGGCCGTATTGGCCGCGGTAATGATGTCGTTACCGTCACCGCCGTCGATGAAATCGCCGAGGTCGCCGGCGGTCGATCGAGGGGCGATGGTAATCACATTATTCCGCGCGTCGCCATGGACCTCGGAGTATTCCGCCGTGGTGATGCGAAGCGAACTGCTCGTGTTCGGAGCTTGGCCAATGCGGTAAACCGGCATGACAAACCTCTATTCATGTGGATCGCAGCGCTGGGTTTCGAACTCTGCGGTGCGTCTGAAATGACGTTCAGCTGATCTCCCCGCACCCTCGGTGGGTTGCGTTCGCATCAAATGATATGCGGGCGACCTGTGGACACAACTGCACAAACGGAGGCGTCGCAGCTGCCTCGAATCGGTTCGAAAGTAATAGGCTGCGGATATGCCTTTCGATGCGACGGGTGGAAGCGTGACATTGTCCGCATCGGTTGATCCAAAAAATGGAGGCGACCCCGCAAGGTCGCCTCCCGAAACAAAGCAAAATCAGTCGACAGCAGACACCGCGTAAAGGTCGATGCTCGAGAGCTCGTCCTCGATCGTGAGGATGGCGACGTCAGCCTGAACGTAGGTGTCATAGCCGAACGCCTCGACGCTGAGGATGAGCTCGGCGATGTTGCCATCGACGTCGGCTTCGGCGTCGATTTTCACGTCGATGTCGGTTTCCTTATCGACCTTCACGTCGACGTCGAATTCGAGCTTGACGTCTACGTCGATGTCGATTTCCTTGTCAAAATCTACGTCGTTCCACCAAGACATCTTCACTCTCCTAATCTTTGCTTCGCCACCGCGGCGTTGCTTCGTTTACACGACAGCCGGTGCGGCTGTCGTGTAACGCTAGGCCGGGACGGCGACCGACTGCAAAAGCGCAAACGGAGCATTTCCCGATGGCGTATCCTGTTTCTTGGGGCTCGACGCGCCGGCCACCCATCATTTCGCCAAGCCTCGAATATCTCGAAAGTGGATTCACCTTTGGGATGCAGGCCGCGCGCCGCTGCTATCGCCAGCTCCGTTCCGACGCACGATCTGGAAACTTCGGACGTGCCGCTCCCGGGCGCCGAATGAATACTTGTAGGGCTCGTTGCCACGCAGGAAATCGTATGTGCGCATGCCGGTCGCGATTGCGTGACGGATGCTGTGGGCGTGCAGCACCAGTCCCGGAGATGGCTGGCTGATACGATCGTCGCGTCCTGCAATGTTGAATAGCATCGCTTTCTTGCGGTCATCGATGTAAGAGGCGAGCGCGCCGATCGGTCGGCGCCCCTGCCACATGACTGGCAGGTACACGGACCCGTTCTGGAAGTTTCGATAGAGCACCGTGGCGTTGATCTGCAGGATCGAGCTCAGCTTGTCGCCTTTCCTGTCATGCCACTTGTTCTTCCAGAGTTGCAGCAGGATCGTGATGTCCCGCTCGATGGTCTCGGCCGTCGCGTGCGTGATGCTGAGGTCGGAAGAGCCCTCGACCGTGCGCAGCAGGCGGCGCAGTTTCTGCCGCGCGTTCGAGCTCAACTTGTTCGCCAGGTATTCGTCCCACGTGTCCGGGAGCTCCACGTATGGGCAGATGGAGTTGTCCGTTTCCTCACCCTTGTTGAAAATCTTGGTCTCGACGACGTTGAAGGCCTCGGGGGGAAAGCGGGCGGTGATAAGCCTCAGCACGTGCGGCGAGCAGCGCAGGCTTTCAAGCTGCCAGCGCCGCCAGGTAAGGCGCTTGCCGCATTCGGAGAGAGCGGGAATCGCTTCGCTTTGCGCCTCCGGACGGCAGATCAGCCCGCTGTAGTCGGCATAGCGCCGGCCCGCCATGGTGAGACGCGGTACTCCGCTGGGTTCGTCGGGCCGGAACCGCAACGGGAGGAACGCCAGGCAGGTCGTCGCCTCGGCCGACGGTCTTGCCACGAGAATGATCCAGCCGCCGGTGTTGCGTCCGTCGCTTTCCTTGCTCTCCAGCCAGGTGGACATCCAGCGCCAGGACAGAAAGTGCTGAGCATCGGGGTCGGCGTCGTAAACGGCCTCCCACTGCTCGCGGAGGGCGACAAAATCTCCGTAACGCTCGATCCGATCGACGTGCACTGCGGTCTCCTACCGCGGCAAAGCCCTGCGTGACGTGTGTCTGATACTCGGCGGCTCGCGGGATTTCCCGATCAGCCCGTGGCGAGCGTGCCAACCGCCGTGACGGTCGACAGCGCGTCCTCGATGCTGAGCACCTGGGCATCGAGTGCGGCAAAGGAGTCCTCGCCGAAGGCCTCGAGCAGGGCGTCGAGCACTGCGATCTCGCCGTCGAGCTCCGACGGCATGCGTAGCCGGCAGGTCTCCCAGTCGTACTCGATCTCGATGGGGCCTCGCGCGGAATCCCAGAATTCCAGATCGACCGCCAGAAACGATGTTGTCGATGTCGAATAGGCGAGGTCGGCGCCGGACGTGAGCGGCGTCGAGCCGTGGCGGCCGAAGGTGATGACGATATCGGCACCGGTTATCGTGGCGAAGCTGTTGGTGACGGCCAGGGCCGTGTCCTCGCCGGTCGCCGTGGCGGCGGCGGTGAACGAGCAGGTCCCCATCGCATAGCTGACCAGGCCGACGTCGACCGCTTGGCCCAGCATCAAGCCCTTCGCGAGGGAATTATCGCCGTAGGCGCTGGCTTCGCCGCCGAAGGTTGCCACAATCGGTGTATCATCGATGTCGGTGAAGCCCGATTCGACAGCGCGATCGCTGAGGCGTTCAGCGACTTTGTCGACACGCGCCAACAGCGAATCGAAGACCGTGGCGACATT
>Ga0307499_10000206_pt1 | contig 21749 bp, 15 predicted proteins | sample 13_S_MG_FD_201363 | JGI IMG/M metagenome (GOLD analysis project Ga0307499, IMG submission 201363) | Soil microbial communities from Populus trichocarpa stands in riparian zone in the Pacific Northwest, United States - 13_S | ecosystem: Environmental > Terrestrial > Soil > Riparian zone > Trees... | reverse complement strand
TGTCGCGCAGGTAGTCGAAGCCGAACTCGTTGTTGGTGCCGTACGTGATGTCCGCGTGGTACGACTGCCGCCGCTCGTCCGGCCGCATCTGGGAGAGGATCACCCGGACGTCCAGGCCGAGGAAGCGGTGCACCCGGCCCATCCACTCGGCGTCACGCTTGGCCAGGTAGTCGTTCGTCGTGACCACGTGGACACCGTCGCCGGACAGCGCGTTGAGGTAGGCCGGCAGCGTGCTGACCAGCGTCTTTCCCTCACCGGTCTTCATCTCGGCAATGTTCCCGAGGTGCAACGCTGCGCCACCCATGAGCTGAACGTCGAAGTGCCGCTGCCCGAGCGTGCGCTTGGACGCCTCTCGCACCACGGCGAACGCCTCGGGCAGCACGTGGTCGAGCGTCTCGCCATCGGTGAGGCGCTTGCGGAACAGGTCGGTCTGGCCGCGCAACTCGGCGTCGGTCAGGTCGACATAGTCCGGCTCCAACGTGTTGATGTGGTCGGCGATCGCCTTGAGCCGGCGAACGATCTTGCCTTCCCCGGCGCGAAGGATCTTCTGGAGTACCACGGGTGAGTTCAGCTCCTCAGGACGGCTCCGACGCCATCGTAGGCGGCCGGGACACTGGCGGTTGAACGTGCGGCAGTCGGGCGGTGTCCCCGGCCGATCTGACGTTCGATCCCGGCGTGTCCTTTGCCGTCCTCAGCAGCCCCGTGGCGGCGTCCGTCAGCCGATGTCGAGCAACTTCGTCCTGACCGCGTAGACGACCGCTTCCATCCGGGAGTGCAGTTGCAGCTTCTCCAGAATATTACGGACGTGGTTCTTCACGGTGTTCTCGCTGATGAACAGGTCCCGGGCGATGTCACGGTTGTTCATCCCGCGGGCGACCAACCGGAGCACCTCCATCTCCCGCGCGGTCAGCTTCGGGCCTGGGACCGGCTGCGCCCCGTCCGTGCGCTTGACCATCGCGGCGAACTCGGTGAGCAGCTTTGACGCCAGCGTCGGACTGATCAGCGACTGACCGGTGTGCACGGCCCGGATCGAGGACGCCAGTTCCTCGATCGGCAGGTCCTTCAGCAGGTACCCGCTCGCACCGGCCTTGATCGCCTCGTAGAGGTCGGCCTCCTCGTCGCTGACCGTCAGCATGATGATCTTCGCGGACGGCACCGCCTGCTTGATCGCGGAGCAGGCGGTGATGCCGTCGTGGCGCGGCATCCGGACGTCCATGAGGATCACGTCGGGCAGGCTCTCGGTGGCACGGTCCAGCGCCTCGCCACCGTCGCCGCACTCACCGACGACCTCCATGCCCGGTTCGAGTTCCAGGGTGGCCACCAGGCCACGGCGGAACAACGCATGGTCGTCGACCAGTAGTACCCGTATTGCATCAGGCCTGCTCTCGGCCTGAACAGCATGCTCGCTCACCAAGTCCCCCGGGGTGGCGTGACGGCCAAGATCGCGTACGGACATCAGGTCCGCAGTGTGCCAGACGATTCGCGGCCGACACGCCGCCCTCGGCGGGAGAAGTGGTTGCCGCCAGGGTCAGGAGACGAGCCGGATCACGCCGTAGTCGTATCCCTTGCGGCGATAGACCACGCTGGGCTGCCCCGAGTCCGCGTCGGCGAACAAGAAGAAGTCGTGTCCGACCAGTTCCATCTCGAACAGCGCCTGGTCGATCGTCATCGGTTTGGCGGGATGCTCCTTCTCGCGCACGATCCGCCCCGGGCCGTCGTCGGACTCCGGCGGCTCCTCGAGCAGGGTCGCGACCCCGCCTTCGCCACCTCGCTCGGCGTAGGCCGGTTCGACGCTGCCGGTGGCAGCGGCGACCGAGGTCGGCGTCCGCATCCCCCGGTGCACCCGGCGACGGTCCGCCGACCGGCGCAGCCGGCCGTCGATCCGGGCTACGCAGGTGTCCAGCGCGGTGTAGAAGTCCGCGGCGCAGGCCTCCGCCCGAATCACCGGCCCGCGCGACTTGCAGGTGATCTCCACCCGCTGGCAGGACCCGGCCTGCCTCGGGTTCCGTTCGTGGTAGAGCTCGACGTCCACACGAATGATCTTGTGGTCGTATCGCTCGATCCGATGCAGCTTGTCCTCGACGTGCTGCCGGAAATGCTCCGGCACCTCCACGTTGCGTCCTCGAACAAGAATTTCCACACGACCTCCCTAGCGGTGATCGGCGTCCGGCCCTGTCGCCCACTGGCCTGGCCAACTGCGGCCGCACCGCCGCAGCGCCGTCATCGGCGTCGCCCCGGCTCCAGGGCGGTGGGGACCGGACACCTCCTCTCCCTGGGTAGCTGTTGACGCTAGCCGAGGAGACCCGGTTACGGACAGCCCCCTCCGGACCGGCAGGTGGGCGCGGACCGGACGACCGGTACCTCCATCTCAAGTCATGCCCCGCTAACCGATCTTCAACCCCGCGGTCACCGGCCGGCCATCGCACGGCCACCGGGCGCCGCCGGATGGTCGCGGCGATCACCGCCGCCGCGTCCGGCGGGAGGCCCACCGCGGTCAGCGCGCGGCACCCGTCGATCAGCGTGTATCCGGTGGTCACGAGGTCGTCGACCAGCACCACCAGCCCCGGCGGACGGCCTGGTGGCCGGACCGCGACGAACGCGCCGCGGACGTTCACGGCCCGCTCCGCCGCGGTGAGGCCAGCCGCGTCCCGGGGCGTCCGGCCGAGCCGGAGAACCGGCAGCACCGACGCCGGAGCGTTACGACCACGCAGCAGCGCCGCCGCCTGGATGGCCAACCGCCGGACGTGGTCACCGCCACGGGCCCGGGCGGCCGCCGTCCGTGACGGCACCGGGACCAGCAGCACGCCGGCACCCGCCCGGGCGCCGGCGGCGGCCGCGACCGCGGCGGCCAGCCGCCAGCTCAGCAGCCGGCTCAGTTCCCGCCGGCCGCGCTCCTTGTACGCGAGGATCGCCGCCCTCGTCGCGCCCTCGTACCGGCCGGCGGCATACAGCGGCGGCAGGCCGGCCACCTTCGCGCCGGCGCCCGGCAGGTGCGGGAACGGCTCGACCGGTGGCCCGGCGCACGACGCGCACAGGGCGGCGCCTGGCGCCGCGCACTGCGCGCACCGGGTGGGCAGGACGAGGTCGAGCAATGCGGCAAACATGCGCCAGACCGTGCCTCGGGATCCGACCCGGCGGAAGCCCCCTCGGCGAATCTGTGGACAACGGTTCTGCCTGTGGAGGACGAGTTGAACCCGTCCCAGATCGGCTGTACCTATGAGGACCGATCGAACGCAGGGGGGCATCCGATGGACGGACGAACGGCCGACGACCCGGCTCCGCTAGCCGGGGTAGCTCGGCGCGGAATCGAGGAGGTTGCCCTCGCGCTCCACGCTCGTCCAGGCATCCTGCGGATCCCGCAGCCGCCAGACGCCGTTCTCGGCGACCGCGAGCATCGGCATCTTGGGCGCCGCCGCGAGCGTCGACGGCGGCCCGGGCAGGCCCGATGTGGTGACCATCGCCGCGGTGGAGCCGTCGACGGTGACCGAGTGCAGGGCCGCATCGCTGGTGCCGCTGCGGGTCAGCACGACCAGTTGGTCCGCCGTCGACCAGGCGACGTCCACCACGTTGTGCAGGTCCGGCGCGATCGCGGTCAGTTGGCTCAGGGCAGCGCCGCCCTTCCGGTTCACCGCGCCGACGTAGAGCTTCCGGTTGCCGGTCGGCCCGGCCACCAGCGCCGCCCGGGCACCGTCCCGGGAGAGTCGCAGCACCCGCACCGCGCCGATCTGATCGAGATCCTCGGTGATCACCGAGGACGCCGTGCCCTGCCGGCCGACCTGGAGGATCTCGGTACCGTTGCGGACCACCCAGACCGTGTCCTGATCGCCCCAGCTCGGCGCGCTGAGGTTGGCCGCGGACAGGCGCATGGTCAGCGGCCCGCGCATGCTGCCGACGTACAGCGCCATCCCGCCGGACGCCGGGGCAACCAGGGCCAACGCGGTCAGGTCGGTGGAGACGCCGACCGATCGGGCGTGATAGCCACCCAGGCCGGGCAGCGCGTGCCCGTCGGTCGACCAGATCGCGCCGTTGCGGACGAAGTAGCCGGATGCGGCCGGCGGCAACGAGTCCGGGTCGTAGCCGCCCCAGTCGGCAATGTGCTGCACGTCGGCCAGGCCGGGCAGCTTCAGCGGCTGCCCCTCGTTGAACAACTGGACACCGGGCAGGGGCAGCTGATTGAGCGTCCAGATGATCTGCGCGGACGCCGCGGCCTGCATTCGCGGTCCGAGCCGGTCCATGCCGGCCAGATACACCCGTACCCGGTCGGAGTCAGGCTGCAGGTCGGCGTCCCGCACCACGTTGCTGGCCAGCGAAATCCCGTTGAGGTCGGTGCGGACCGCCGTCTGCAGCGATGCCGACGGCCCCTGCAGCAGGGCGTGCAGCAGCAGGTTGGGCAGCGAGGCCTGGGGCGCGGAGAACCAGCGCGGATCGGGCACGACCCGGTTCTCGGCCTGGTTCAGGAAGTAGACGTTCAGCCGGCGGTACGCGGTCTGGAAGTCGGCGACCGGGACCACCACGCCGCTGGGCGGGTTGTTGATCCGCCACTCGCCGCCGACCTGCTGCAACTCGAACCGGTACGTGTACGACTGGGACACCGGGAAGTAGGAGCCCGCATCGTCTACCCGGCCGACCTGATCCGCCCGGATCGTGATCTCCCGTCCGCTGTTCCGTTCCTCGGTGTACGGCTGCCGGGCCAGTACGACGGCGCCCACCGCGTCCTGCCAGTTTCGGGCCGCCTGCGGAGTGAGGTACTGGCGGGCCACGAAGTGCTGGCTCTCCGGGCTGCCGGCGGCGGCGAGGAAGTCGCGCACCACGTCGGCCGGCGACTCCCCGGCCTGTGGCGTGATCTGGTAGCGGACGTCGGGTTCGTCACGGATACCGCCGCGCGGGACCGATTCCACCACCCGTGGGGTGGACGAGGTCGGCACGCCGGCGCACGCGGCCAGGGCAGCCAGGCTCAGCGCCGCCGCCACCGCCCGGACCCCGGGATGGCGCGCGGACAGCGGCCGGCGGCCGGTCCGGGTGCCGCTCACCCGGCCCCCCGCCCGAGACTGCTGCTGATCTGGGCGCGGTGCCGGGCCCGGGCCAGCCGGGCGTCCGGCGGCTCGATCGGCAGCGGCGACGCGACGACGACCTCACCGCCGCGGACCGGCAGGGTCAGCCGGAACTGGGCGCCCTGGCCGGGGCGGCCCCAGGCGTGCAGCCAGCCGCCGTGCAGCCGGGCGTCCTCGAGGCTGATCGACAGGCCCAGCCCGGTGCCACCGGTACGCCGGTCCCGGGACGGGTCGGCCCGCCAGAAGCGATCGAACACCAACGCCGCCTCGCCGGCGCGCAGGCCGACGCCGTGATCGCGCACGGTGATCGCGACCGCGTCCGCGTCGCCCAGCATCCGGACCTCGACCGGGCGTCCCTCGCCGTGTTCGACCGCGTTGATCAGGAGGTTCCGCAGGATCCGCACCACCCGGCGGGAGTCCACCTCGGCCAGTACCGGGCGGTCGGGCAGGTCGGTCACGATCGTGCTGCCCTGCCTGCTGACGATCGCGCCGGTCGCGTCGATCACCCCCCGCATCAGCGCGCGCAGGTCGGTGACCTCGGCGTCCAGCACCGCTACCTGAGCGTCATAGCGGCTGATCTCGAGCAGGTCGGCCAGGAGGCCCTCGAACCGGTCGAGTTCGTCCTGCAGCAGCTCGGCCGACCTGGCCACCTCGGGCGAGAAGCCGTTCCGGGAGGCATGCAGGACGTCCGCGGCCATCCGGACCGTGGTCAGCGGCGTGCGCAGCTCGTGCGAGACATCGCTGGTGAACCGGCGCTGCAGCCGGGACATCTCCTCCAACTTCCGGATCTGCCGCTGCAGGCTGTTCGCCATGTCGTTGAATGCCGAGGCGAGCAACGCCAGGTCGTCCTTGCCGCGCACCTGCATACGCTCCTCCAGCCGGCCGGCGGCAAGCCGCTCCGCCGTCTGCGCGGCGACCCGGACCGGCCGGACCACCTGCCGGGTGACCAGCACGGCGATGGCAGCCACCAGGACGACGAGCAGGATCCCGATCAGCAGGACGGTCCGCCGGATCAGGGCGATCGTCCGTTCCTCGTCCTGCAGCGGGAAGATGTAGTAGAGCTGGAACGAGCCGGCCGGCGCCGCTATCGGCGCCCCGACGATCAGCCCGCTCCCGGTACGCCCGCTGGTGAACCGGATCGGCGAGTACGCCTCGGCCAGATTTCCCTTGTTCACCACGGCGCGCAGGTCGGCCGGGATGCTGGTGGCCGCGACATCTCCGGAGGTGAACGGTGGGGCGTTCTCGGCCTGCATAACGATCGAGAACAGGCCGGCATTGGCGCCCCGGCTGGCCAGATCGGTCGTGGTAAGTGCCTTGAGCGAGAGCCGCAGACTCTCCGGGTTGGGATCGGTGACCACCGACAGCTGCCGCTGGACGACCGCGAGCCCGTTCTTCGTTTCGGCGTAGGCGGCCCGGCGCTTCGCGTTCAGCAGACCGGTGGTGATCATGTTCACCAGTAGCACGCCGAGAATGAGCACGACGATGCCGGACGCCAGCACAGTGGTCGCCGCCACCCGGAGCTGGAGGGATCGGCGCCAGCGGTTGGCCAGCCAACGCGGGAGCTCCCGGACGTGGCGCCGGGCCCGGGATCGCGCGGCCAGGTACATCCGCAGGGTGGTGGCGGCGCACGCTGGCCACCGCGATCTCGGCGTGTCCGGGCGACCGTGGTCCACCAGTGCCGGCTGGAGGAGATCGAAATCGGCGGTTACCAATGCCCCATCGGTCAACAGTTCGGGCAGGTTCGTCGGAAGCTCGCTCGTCAGACCGGCCGGCGGCGCGGGCGCAAGGCCGGCCGTCTGCGCCGTCGCCAGGCCAGCCGGTGACTCGGCGGGCTCGTCGGCCTGGGCCGAGGCTGGCTCGTCGGCCCGGGCCGAGGTTGGCTGGTCGGCCTGGGCTGAGGTGGGCTGGTCGGCCGGGGCCGAGGTGGGTGCGCTGCCATTCAGCGCCGGCTCGACCTGTTCGTCGCTGCCGCCGGCTCGGGTCGAGGTCGTTCCCATGTCAGGGTGGCCCGGCCTTGTAACCGACCCCACGCACGGTCAGTACGATCTCCGGGTGCTCGGGGTCGCGCTCGACCTTCGAGCGCAGTCGCTGCACATGCACGTTGACAAGTCTGGTGTCCGCCGCGTGCCGGTAGCCCCAGACCTGCTCCAGCAGGGTCTCCCGGGTGAAGACCTGCCGAGGCTTGCGGGCGAGGGCCACCAGCAGGTCGAACTCCAGCGGGGTGAGCGCGATCGAGCCGCCGTTGCGGGACACCGTGTGGCCCGGCACGTCGATGGCGACGTCGCCGATCGTGAGCGTCTCGGCCGGCGGCTCATCCGTCCGGCGCAGCCGCGCCCGCACTCGGGCGACAAGCTCTTTGGGTTTGAACGGCTTCACTACGTAGTCGTCGGCGCCCGACTCCAGCCCCAGCACGACGTCGACCGTGTCGCTCTTGGCGGTCAGCATGATGATCGGGACGCCCGACTCGGCCCGGATGGCCTTGCAGACATCGATCCCGCTCATGCCCGGAAGCATCAGGTCGAGCAGCACGACGTCGGGCCGGAACTCGCGGAAGCTGCCGAGCGCGCGCGCTCCGTCAGCCACGAAGGACGGGTCGAAGCCCTCCCCGCGCAGCACGATGCCCAGCATCTCGGCCAATGCCGGGTCGTCATCGACGACGAGGACGCGTCCCTTCATGCCCCCATGGTGTCACCTGACCGGCGGACACGTGGACAGGTCCGGCTGCACACGGCTACCGACTCGGTCCGGCTCGGGGCGTGCACGCTCCGCAGCGGCCCCGTGGCACCATGGTGCCGCAACACCGAGGCTGCCCGGGGGACGGAGGGCGAAGGAGCGCCAATGAGCCAGGAGCCGGGTCAGCACGGCCTGGGGGAGCCGTATCCAGCACCTCGGCCACCCTCTGGTGAGGATTCCGCCGTCGACCCGGTCGAGGGCCAGCCCGCGGCCGCGCTGCCATGGGCCTCGCCCGGCGGCCCTGCGCCCGAACCGGACAGCCACCCGGGCAGCGGCCCGGTGCCGATCCCGGCCTGGCAGCCGGCGGCCGCGGGCCGGGGCGCCGAACAGACTGGCCTTGCGGCCGGCCTGCTGCCGCTGCGCCCCCTGAGTTTCGGCGAGATCCTGGGCGGCGCCACCGGAATCTTCCGGCGCAATACCGGGCCGGTTCTGGCAGTCGCCTTGTTGCTGGTCATCTTGCAGCAGGTGGTGCTGGTGGCCAGCCTGTTGCTGCTGGAGGGCGTCCCGGGTCAGGTCAGCTTCGCACCCGGCATCGAGGAGCTGAACCTGGCCAGCGGCGTCGGCGCGCTGATCGGGCTGTTCGTCAGCACCGTGATCGGGGCCGTGCTCACCGGGCTGATCGTGGTCCTGGTCGCCGAAGACATGCTGGGCCAGCAGCTCAGCCTCGGCGAACTCTGGCACCGCGTCCAGTCCCGCCTGGTCGCGATCATCGGCGTCTCGCTGATCACCATGGTGCTGTCGGTGCTCGGCCTGCTACTGCTGGTGGTGCCCGGCGCGATTCTGTGGGCCGGCTGGGCGCTGGCGGTCCCGGCGCTGCTGCTGGAACGGTTGGGGCCGATCCGGGCGCTGCGCCGGTCCTGGCAACTGGCCTGGCCGGATGTGCTGCGGGTGTTCGCGGTCCGGCTGGTCGGCTCGCTGTTCGGCTTCCTGCTGCTGTACGTCGTCGCGCTGCCGTTCGAACTGCTCGGCTTCATCGCCACCGACGACGGCGATCCCACAACGGCCGAGACCCAGGGCTCACTGCTCGTGGTCGGCCTGGCCGCGGTCGGCTCGATCCTCGGTGGTGTGCTGATGCGCCCGTTCCTGGCGGCCGTACTCGCGCTGCTCTACCTCGACCGGCGGATGCGGGCCGAGGGCATGGACGTCGTGCTGTATCTGCAGCTGCGGCAGCGCCGGTACCCGCCAGCGGCAGCGCCTGGCCAGCCGGAGCGGTCCGACCTGCCGCCGCTGGCTGATCCCGGGCCCGGCCGCTGGGCCGAACCGGTGCCGGTCAGCGGCCACCCGCCGGCCGCGGGCACGCCATGACAGCCGTAGTCGTGCTGCTGCGTGCGCTGGCGCCGGTCGACCGGGACGTGGCGCGGGACGCGGCCGGCCGGGAGTTGTCGAAGGGCATCTACCACGCCGACGACCCGAGCCTGCTCGAGCGGATCCTCGACCGCATCGTGCGCTGGCTGGACTCGCTCGGCAGCGCACTCGGGGCCGGCCCAGGCGGTGGCGCCGTCGGCCTGCTCGCGATCCTCGTCGTGGTCGTCGGGCTGACCGCGCTGATCCTCTGGCGAACCGGCCCGCTGCGCCGCAGCAACGCCCGCGGTGCCGCCCGCATCGAACTGTCCGGCCAGCTGGACGCGGACGAGCACCGTCGCCAGGCTGACCGGTTCGCCGAGCAGCAGCGGTACGCCGACGCGGTACGGGAGCGGATGCGAGCGGTCGTCCGGGAACTGGAAGCCCGTGGCGTGCTCGACGCCAGGCCGGGCCGGACAGCGGGAGAAATCGTCCGGGAGGCCGGCTCGCTGGTGCCACAGATCACGAACGATCTGCGGCACGCCGCGCGGATCTTCGAGGAGGTCTGGTACGGCAGCCGACCGGCGACCGCGAGCACGGACGCGGCGATGCGGGCCGCGGATCAGCGCATCCAGTCGGCACGGCTCGCGGTGCAGCGGCCGGTGCCGGTCGGCCCGAGTGGGTACGTGATGCCGCGATGACGACTTTCGGGGGGCGCCTGGGCCGACGCGGTACCCGACCGGGCCTGCCTGCCCCCGCACCGCCGGCCGGGGCCGAGCCAGCCGGGGCCGGGCCCGCTGGGGGTGGGCCGGTCGGCGTCGTGTTGGCGGCCCGGGCCACAGCCCCGGAGGCTGGCGCACAGGGCGACGAGCCGGCCGCGGCCACCGACCCGACCTCGACCGCGGGTTCGGCGGGTCCGCCCGCCCCGGTCGGCGGGTCGCCCGCCGGCTCGTCGCCGGCAGGACCGGCGCCGGACCGACCGGCGGCCGACCAGGGCCCACCCTGGTGGAAACAGTTCCGGCTGCCGCTGATCGCCACCCTCGCCGTGCTGCTGATCGTGCTCTTCCTCGCGCTCGCGAATTCCCGCAGCGTCCGTGGCGAGCTTGACCCGGACGCGGTCGACCAGCAGGGCAGCCATGCGCTCGCGGTGCTGCTCGACGATCGCGGCGTCACGGTCGAGCGCCTCACCCGGGCGACGGACGCGAGCACCGGCGACGGCGAGCGATCCGTCGTCTTCATTCCGTTCCCGAATCTGGTGCCGAGTGACGTGCTGCGCCAGGTCGGTGATCGCAGCACCGGCCAGGTGGTGCTGATCGCGCCCGATCGTGGTCGGCTCGCCGCGGTGACCGAGTCGGTCACGCGGACCGGCGCGGCGGACGTCGAAAACCGCGCACCGGGCTGCCTGGTGGATGGCCCAGCCGCGGCCGGTGCCGCCGAGACAGGTGGCAACGCTTACCAGGTGGCCAACGGCGACGCCTGCTACCCGGCGGGTTCCGCCGCCACGGTGGCATTCTCGAGGACCCGCGGCGGTGCGCGGCTCGTAGTGCTGGGCTCCGGGGCGTTCCTGACCAACGGGCGGCTCGCCAACGGCGGGAACGCGGCGCTCGGGCTGAACCTGCTCGGTGCCGACGGCAGCGCCGACCAGGTGCGCTGGCTGGTGCCGGGCCCGGGTTCGGCGACCACTGACGACCAGGCGAGCCTCTCCGACATCCTGCCCGGCTGGGTCGGTCCGGCCGCGCTGCAGTTGCTGATCGCCGCCCTGCTCGCGGCGTTGTGGCGAGCCCGGCGGCTGGGTCCGCCGGTGACCGAGCCACTCCCGGTGGTGGTCCGGTCGGCCGAGGCGGTGGAAGGCAGGGCCCGGCTGTACCGTCGTGCACAGGCGAGGGATCGTGCCGCCGAAGCGTTACGTGCCGGAGCGCGGGCGCGGTTGGTGCCGCGGCTCGGCCTCGGTCGCGACGCCGGTGGCGAACCGGTGCCGGCTGCCGTGGCCGAAGTTGTCGCCGACTGGACCGGGCAGCCCGAATCCGACGTGCACGCCACGCTCTACGGCCCGCCGCCGCCGGACGACCTGGCGCTGGTCAAACTCGCCGACTCGCTCGACTCGATAGTTCGCAGCACGCTTGACCCGGAGGTACGCCGCCCGTGACGCAACATCCGCCGACGTCTGCTCCGCATCCGCCGTCCCCGGCGGCGCAGAGTGGCCCGTCGCCCACGGTCCAGGCGTCGCCGGACGACCCCGCGGCTTCGGCGGCGGGCGGCTACCCGCCGGCCGGCCCAGGCAGTCCGCCGGTCGAGCGGCCATCCGGGCCGGGCCGGCCGGACGGCACCGGTAACGACAGCGGCCCAGCCGGCCGCGGCTACCCGGGCGGGGCACCCGCGGCGACGCCGGCCGGCCCACCGGCACCAGGCGGGCCGCCAGCACCCGGCGGCTACCCCGCGCCTGGCGTCCCGGCCCAACACGGCGGGCCCGCCAGCCCTGCCGGCCCGAGCGGCCCGGGGAGCCAGGGCGGCCCCGGGAGCCAGGGCCCGGGGAGCCAGGGCGGCGCGGGCGGTTCGGGCGGCGGCTACGGACAGCGGCCGGCCGCCCCAGCAGCACCGCGGCCGGCGCCGAGGCCAACCGGCACCGCCCAGCCTGGCCACCGGCCCAATGCTGACGGCGGCCCCGGGCCGACACAGAGCACACCGGAGGCGGAGACCGCCCGGGCGGCGCTGAACCGGCTGCGCACGGAGGTCGGCAAGGTCGTCGTCGGGCAGGACTCCGCCGTCACCGGGCTGGTGATCGCGCTGCTCTGCCGCGGGCACGTGCTGCTGGAAGGCGTGCCCGGGGTGGCGAAGACGCTGATGGTCCGGGCGCTGACGGCGGCGCTGACGTTGGAACACAAGCGGCTGCAGTTCACCCCGGACCTCATGCCAGGCGACGTCACCGGCTCGCTGGTGTACGACGCGCGGACGGCCCAGTTCTCGTTCCGGCCCGGCCCGATCTTCACCAACCTGCTGCTTGCCGACGAGATCAACCGCACCCCGCCGAAGACCCAGGCCTCGCTGCTGGAGGCGATGGAGGAACGGCAGGTGACCATCGACGGAGAGGCGCGGCTGCTACCCGACCCGTTCCTGGTCATCGCCACCCAGAACCCGATCGAGTACGAGGGCACCTACCCGCTGCCCGAGGCGCAACTCGACCGGTTCCTGCTGAAGTTGGCGGTGCCGCTGCCCAGCCGGGACGACGAGTTCCGGGTGCTGAACGCGCACCACCGCGGCTTCGACCCGCGGGACCTGCGGGCCGCCGGCGTGACGCAGGTGGCCGGCGCGGCCGACCTGGCCGCTGGCCGGCTCGCGGTGCGATCGGTGCAGGCGGCGTCCGAGGTGCTGGCCTATGTGGTCGACCTGTGCCGGGCCAGCCGGCAGTCGCCCTCGCTGTCGCTGGGCGCCTCACCGCGTGGTGCGACCGCGCTGCTGGCTACCGCGAAGGCGTGGGCCTGGCTATCCGGCCGCGACTACGTCACTCCGGACGACGTGAAGGCGCTGGCCCGGCCGACACTGCGGCACCGGGTGATGGTGCGGCCGGAGGCGGAACTGGAAGGCGTCACCGCTGACGGGGTGCTGGACAGCGTGCTGGCCGCTGTCCCGGCGCCGCGGTGACCGGCCGCGAGCGGTAGGGCACGAACATGGCGCTCACCGGCCGCACCGCGCTGGTAGCCGCGATTGCCGCGCTGACCGCGCCGCTCGGCTCGGGCTGGCTGCTCGCGATCGGTGCGGCCCTGCTGGTCGCGGTCGTGGTCGACGTCGTTCTCGCGGCCCGGGTCGGCGACCTGGAAGTGACCCGGCCGGCCGCGGCCACGCTACGGCTCGGCGAGCAGACCTCGATCGACCTGATGCTGATCAACGGCGGCGCCCGCCGGGCCCGCGGGCTGCTGCGGGACGCCTGGTTGCCCTCAGCCGGCGCCAGCCCCCGCGTGCACCGGATCGACGTGCCACCGGGCGAACGCCGGCGGCTGGTGACCACGCTGCGCCCGGTCCGGCGCGGCGACCGGACCGCGGCCCACCTGACGATCCGGACGCTCGGACCGCTCGGCCTCGCCGGCCGGCAGCGCCGGCGGTCCGTGCCCGGGATGATCCGGGTGCTGCCGCCGTTCACATCCCGCAAGTTCCTGCCGGAAAAACTGGCCAAACTGCGCCAACTGGACGGTTCGGTGATGCTGAACCGGCGTGGCCAGGGCACCGAGTTCGACTCGCTGCGGGAGTACGTGGACGGCGACGACGTGCGCTCCATCGACTGGCGGGCCACCGCGCGCCGGGCCGACGTGGTCGTCCGCACCTGGCGGCCGGAGCGTGACCGGCGGCTGGTCTGCGTGCTGGACACCGGCCGCACCTCCGCCGCCCGGGTCGGCGACATCCCCCGGCTGGACGCGGCGCTGGACGCCTGCCTGCTGCTCGCCGCCGTCGCGGCCAAAGCCGGCGACCGGGTCGACCTGCTCGCCGTCGACTCGGTGGTCCGCGCGTCGGTCGAGGGAGCCAGCCGCAACGAGGTGTTGCCGAAGCTGGTGCAGGCGACCGCGCTGCTGGAGCCGGCGCTGGTCGAGTCCGACGCGCAACTCCTGGTCACCGAGGTGCTCCGGCGGGAGCGCAAACGGGCCCTGGTCGTGCTGTTCACCGCGCTGGACCCGGCGCCGATCGAGCACGGCCTGCTCCCGGTGCTGAGCGGCCTGACCGCGCGGCACACGGTCATACTCGCCGCGGTCGGCGACCCGCGGGTGGCCGAGCTCGCCGGGCGCCGCGGCGACGCCGAAGCGGTGTACGAGGCGGCCTCCGCCGAGCGCACGCTGGCCGACCGGCGCCGTATCACCGCGCAGCTCCGGCAGCGCGGAGTCAAGGTCATCGACGAACCGGCCGACCTGTTCGCCTCCCGGGTCGCCGACGCCTACCTCGCCCTCAAGGCCGCCGGCCAGCTCTGATCCAGTCGGCTAGGCGACCGGGAGGACGTCCTCGCGGCGGCCGAGGGCCAGGTCGCCGGTTTCGCCGGCGCGGGCGGCCCGGCCGCCCAGCCGGATGACGTACCAGAGGAAGGCCGCCTCGGCGACGACGCCGATGCCGATCCGGGCCGCGGTCGGCAGCGGCGACGGGGTCACGAACGCCTCGATCACGCCGCTGAGCGCGAGCACCGCGACCAGCCCGATCGCGACGGTCACGGCGACCCGGCCAGCTTCGGCGAGGGCCCGCCCGCGGGGCAACGGGCCGGGGTCGATCCAGGCCCAGCCCAGTTTCAGCCCGGCGCCGGCGGCGACGAACACGGCGGTCAGCTCGAGGATCCCGTGCGGGCTGATCAGCCCGAAGAACTGCGCGGCGTGGTCGTTGCCGACCATCAGGCCACCGACCAGACCCACGTTCACGGCGTTCACGAACAGCACATAGGCGGTCAGCAGCAAGGTGATGCCGAGAATCAGGGTGGCCGCGGCCACCAGCGCGTTGTTGGTCCAGACCTGTGCCGCGAACGATCGGGCCGGGTGCTCGGAGTAGTAGTTGGCGAAGTCGTTGTCCACCAGTTGCTTGATCTCGGCGGGCGTGGCGATCCGGGCCTGCACGTCCGGGTGGCCGGCGATGTAGAAGATCATCGAAAACGAGATCAACGAGAACGTGCTGGCCACGCCACACCACCACGGCCAGGCGCGGTAGACCGCGACCGGGAACGTCACCGCGAAGAAGCGGCCCATGTCCCGCCAGGCCGGCGCCGACGCCCCCGCGACCGCGCTGCGTGCCCGCGCCACCAGCGTGGACAACCGGCCGGCGAGCGCTGGATCCGGCGACCGGGTCTGCACCACCGACAGGTGCGTCGCCACCCGTTGGTACAGCGCGACCAGCTCGTCCGCCTCGGCACCGGTCAGCCGGCGGCGCCCGACGAGCGCTTCCAGCCGCTGCCACTCCGGGTTGTGCCGCGCGACGAACGCGTCGATGTCCACGCCACACCCCCTCGCCCCGACCGCTCCCCGTCACCGTACGGGACGGCCCGAACGCGCCGTCTGCCCCGGTCCCGACGCCTCCGGCGCCCGCCGGCGACGCTCCGCCATACCAATCGGCCGGCCGCGTCGCGGTCCCAGCCGGAAGCAGACCCACGGCGGGGATGGACGTGTCCGGGGCGTGCGGGAGACTAAGCGGGTGTCCGATGTGGTGACCGGCGAGGCCGTCGCGCTCGACCTCAGGATCGCCCAGCTGCCGGCGCGCGCCAGCGCGGCGCTCATCGACCTGCTGATCATGGGCGCCGGGTACCTGCTACTGGGGCTGATCGGCGGCTTCACGCTGTCCGGCGTCGTGGACGAGGCACTGTCCGCGGCGCTGTACGTGCTGCTGGTCGTCGGCGTGTTCCTCGGCTACCCGGTGATCATGGAGACGCTGACCAGGGGCCGGACCGTCGGCAAGATGGCCCTGGGCATCCGCGTCATCCGCGCCGACGGCGGGCCGATCACCTTCCGGCACGCGCTGGTCCGCGGGCTGGTCGGGCTGGTGCTGGAACGGCCCGGCTTCGCGCTCGCCGGGTTCGGCCCCGCGCTGGCCGTGTACGTCAGCACGCTGTCGAAGAACGCCCGGCGGATCGGCGACATGGCCGCCGGCACGATGGTGCTGCAGGAGCGGGTGAACGCGCAGCCCAGCTGGATCCCGTGGATGCCGGCGCCGCTCACCGTCTGGGCCAACACCCTCGACCTCACCCGCTTCGACGATGGGCTCGCCCTGCAGGTACGGCAGTTCCTCGGCCGCGCCGGGCAGCTCTACCCGGCGGCGCGCGAGCAGCTCGGCCACCTGCTCGCCGCCGAGGTCCGGCAGCGCACCACACCGGCGCCGCCGCCCGGTACGCCCGGCTGGGCCTACCTGTCCGCCGTGCTCGCCGAACGCCGGTACCGCGAGGAGAGCCGCGCCGCCGCCGCCATCGGCCGCCCGGCGCCGCCCCGGGCGATCTGGCCACCGCCCTGGCCGCCGACCCCCTTCCCGTACGCCGGCGGACCATCGGTTCCCTACCCGTACGGGCCAGCCACCCCGTACGCGGGCGGCCCGATCCCGTACGCCGGCGGCCCGGTCCCGTACGGCGCCGGTCCGGTCCGCTACGGCGCCGTGCCGGTCCCCTACGCCGGCGGGCCAGTCCCCTACGGCGGCGGGCCACTCCCCTACGGCAGCGCGCCGGTCGCCTATGGCAGCAGGCCGGACGCCTCGTATGTGGGCACCCCAGCTCCCTACCCGGCCGGGCCGGCTCTGCCGTATCCCGGCGGCCCAGCCGGCCCCTATCCCGCCGCAACGGCCGGTCCCCTTCCCGGCCAACAGGGTGTCGTGTACCCCGGCCCAACCGCCCCTGGCGGGCCGGCCGTCCCCCAACCAGCCGGACCGGCCTTCCCGGACACCGACGAAACAGCCGCCCCGCCCGGCGTCCCCCAACCAGCCGGACCGGCCCTCCCGGACACCGGCGCAACAGCCGCCCCACCCGTCGTCCCCCAACCAGCCGGACCGGCCCTCCCGGACACCGACGGAACAGCCGCCCCGCCCGGCGGCACGCCCGCCGTCCCCCAACCAGCCGGACCTGCCCTCCCGGACACCGGCGCAACAGCCGCCCCAGCTGACGGCGCGCCCGCCGGCCCCCATCCGGGTCCGGCCGACGGCGTTCCGGTCGGCGCACCCGGCCCGGCGGCGCACCACCCGGGCACCCTGCCGGTGCCGACGGCAGCCGGACCTCCCGGCGCGGCGGCAGGGCCGGCCGGATCGTCGCCACCGCCGCTGCCGGGAACACTGCCGGTGCCCGACCTTCCGGCTCCGCCCAACGGTGCGCCACCGGCCCCGGCCGGGCTCCCGGCAGAGCCGCAGCCGGGTCCGGATGGGCCGCCCCCTCCGCTGGCCGGGACACCCGGCTCCGGCGGCCCGGCCGAGCCTGCCCTGCAGCCCTCAGCGCCGGGCCCGGCGGACGCTCCCAACGCCACCGAACCGACCGGCACCGGCGATGGCCGGGCAGGCGACGGCGCCGCGCCGCCCTGATCCACCCGGCCGGCCGTCCCGGCAGTTCCGGCCACGGTCCCGGGCAGGTCCGGGGCAGGTTGGGCCGCGGTCAGAGGGACGGCGGGGTGTGCAGCTCGGTCAGTTCGATGGTCGGGGTGGCTACGACGACGTCACCGGCCAGGTGCACGGCGCGGGTGTCGCCGGTGGCCAGGTCGGTCACGTCGTAGCGGGCGACCGGGAGCGGTCCGGTGTCGGTGCTGTGCGTGCTGATGCCGAGCAGGGACCAGTTCTCGTCCACCTCCAGCACGCCGAGGGCCGGCTCGGTGATCAGGACGAGGCGGGTGCGGGCACGGCCGCCGGGGGTGAGCCGGAGCCGGCGGGCGGTGGCGATGAGGAACGCGGGTGACCGACCGGTCAGCCCGGACGCGGTGGTGGCCTGCTCGGCCGGCTCGCCACCGTCCACCGCCGAGCGGAGCCAGACCGTCTGCGGCCCGGCCACGCCGCCGCGCAGCCGCCAACCGCCGGCGAGCAGTTCGACCCGCACCTGCCGGCCGCCGCCGTCCAGCGTGACGTCGACCCGGCCCAGCTCAGCGCCGCCGGACGGGTCGCGCAGCACCGAGGCGTACCGCCAGCCGGCCGGCCCGGCGGCACAGGAGAACTCCTCGACGGCGACCGGTCCGCCGCCGTGCCCATCCAGGTGCAGGTAGCTGCCGCGCGGCACCCCCGCATCCTGCCGGCTCGCCCGACGGCCGGCGCCACCGCCCCTCGGCCCGACCGGCCGGCGCCACCAGGCCGGCGGCAGCGGGCTCCCATCGAATCCACAGTGGACAGACAAGAGTCCACAGTGGACGGAACAGAGCGGTGCCCCGCCGGCCAGGCCGACGGGGCACCAGGAGCGAACGGAGGCAGGGTCAGCTGCCGTGCTCCCAGGAGTTCAGGTATTCCGACTGGGCCGGGGTGAGCACGTCGATATCGATGCTCATGGAGGCCAGCTTGAGGCGGGCGACCTCCTTGTCGATCTCCTCCGGAACCTCCAGCACGCCGGGGGTCAGCTCGGCGTGGTGCTTGGCCAGCCACTCGGCGGTCAGCGCCTGGTCGGAGAACGACATGTCCATGACGGCGGCCGGGTGACCCTCGGCGGCACCGAGGTTGACCAGCCGGCCCTCGGCCAGCAGCAGCAGCCGGCGCCCGTCGGCCATCACGTACTCGTCGGTCTGGTGCCGGATCTTCGCGTTCTTGGCGACCTTGTTGGTCTCCAGCCACTTGACGTCGATCTCGATGTCGAAGTGGCCCGAGTTGCAGAAGATCGCGCCGTCCTTCATGACCTCGAAGTGCTCGGCGCGCAGCACGTCCCGGTTGCCGGTGACCGTGACGAAGACGTCGCCGATCCGGGCCGCCTCGGTCATCGGCATCACCCGGAAGCCTTCCATGGTCGCGTCCAGCGCCTTGGTCGGGTCGATCTCGGTGACGATCACGTTGGCGCCCATGCCCTTGGCCCGCATGGACACGCCCTTGCCGCAGTAGCCGTAGCCGGCCACGACGACCGTCTTGCCGGCCAGCAGGGTGTTGGTCGACCGGAAGATCGCGTCCAAAGTGGACTGTCCGGTGCCGTACTTGTTGTCGAACATGTGCTTGGTGTCGGTGTCGTTCACCGCCACCATCGGGAACTTCAGGGCGCCGTCGCCGGCCATCGCGCGCAGCCGGATCACGCCGGTGGTGGTCTCCTCGCAACCGGCCTTGACCGTGCCGAGCAGCTCGGTGCGCGAGGTGTGGATCGTGTTGACCAGGTCGCAGCCGTCGTCGAAGACGAAGTCCGGCTGACCGTCGAGGGCGGCGTTGATGTGGCTGTAGTAGCCGGCGGTGTCGATCGCGTTCCGCGCGAACACGCTGATGCCGTACTCCTCGACCAGCGCGGCCGCGGTGTCGTCCTGAGTGGACAGTGGGTTGGACGCGCACAGGAACAGCTCGGCGCCGCCAGCCTTCAGGGCGCGCATCAGGTTCGCCGTCTCGGTGGTGACGTGCATGCAGGCGGCCAGCCGGACGCCCTCGAACGGGCGCTCCTTCTCGAACCGCTCGCGGATCTGGCGCAGCACCGGCATCGAGCGCTCGGCCCATTCGATGCGGCTCTTGCCTTGGGCGGCCAGAGACGAGTCGGCGATGTCGTGCTTGGGAAGGTCGGTCATCCAGCGCTCCTGTCGGATGGGTATCAGCAGACCGGGTCGAGCGACCCCGATGGGCCCCGGCGATCTTGAGACTAACGGGCCGGCCGGGTCTCCTCTGATTTCTTGACACGATTCTGTCAATTAGCCACGCTGGGGGCGTGCTGGGGATCCGCGAAGCCGCCGCAAGACTCCGAACGACCCCACGCATGCTCCGCTACCGGGAGTCGCTCGGACTGCTCCCGACCGACCGGATGCCCGGTACGCACCGCCGGTACGACGACCAGGCACTGCGCGCCGCCTCGTACGCGATCACCCTCGAACGGGTGTACGACGTGAGCCCGGCCGAACTGGCGTTCGCGCTCCGCGCGCTGAACGAGCCGGCGCTGTACGAGCACCTCCGGCGCCTGGGCGACCTGGCCGGCCGACCGCGCCGGTCGTCGCTGGCCGCGCTGGACTTCGACCAGGAGAAAGCGCGCCGGTTGCTGCGGTCGCCGCGATAGCCGGAATGGCTGCGCCGTAGCCCGCGCGCGGGCTACGATGCGCGTTCGACCTTCACTGTTTGGTGGCTTGATCGTCGCACCGCTGTAGCGGGAAGATGGTCCCGATGTCGCCACCAACGGGAGCGGACGGGACGACGTGCAGGACGGCACCACCAGGCTCCCCGCCGACGGCCAGTCCGCCGCGTCGCTGGAGCCTGACGATGCCGAGGCCGACGTCCACCTCCGCCACCGGATCCGTACGCTGACCGCGGCTGCCCGCGAACTGTCGGACGCCTGCGCTGATCTGGCCGACGCCCTCCGCCCCCTCCCCGGAAACGGCATGGACGACCCCCTCACCATGGATTTCAGCCGGCTCGCCGCCGAGCGCACCGCCGCCCTGCTGGACGAAGCGGCCTCCGTCACCCGCGGCACGCTGGGCCTGCTCGGCTCCGCGTACGACGCACTCGACGCGAACGGCGCGCCACCCGGCGGCCAGCCCGCCGGTGCCGAGCCGGGCCAGCCCGCCGATGCCCACCCGGGCCAATCAGGCCAGCCGGGCCGGCCGGCCGAGCCGGGCCAGCCGGGCCAATCGGGCCAGCCGCCCGAGCCGGGCCAGCCGAGCAGCTTCGAGCAGCCCGCCGGGCGCACCACCGGCCAACACCGCGCGGTCGCCGCCGCCCAGCCATCGCCGCCGGCGCAGCTGCGCCCGGTCGCCGCCAGCGCGCCGCCGGACCACCGCCCGCCAGACCACCGCCCGCCGGACGCCGGCCGCCCCAGCCCGTTCCGGCCCACCCCGGCCGAGCCGCCCGCACAGTTCGGTCCACCCGCTGCGGCCCCGGGCCAGCCCTGGCCAGCCGCCACCGACCCCAACCCACTCCGACCAGCCACCACCGATCCCGGCCAGCCCTGGCCAGCCGCCACCGATCCCGGCCAACTCCGGCCGGCCGCCACCGACCCCAGCCCGCTCCGGCCAGCCGCCACAGATCCTGGCCAGCCCTGGCCGGCCGCCAGCGACCCCAGCCCACTCCGGCCAGCCACCAGCAACCCCAGCCCACTCCGGCCGGCCGCCAGCGACCCCGGCCGGCTCCGGCCAGCCACCGGCGATCCCGGCCGGGCCTGGCCAGCCGCCACCGATCCCAGCCCACCCCGGCCAGCCGCCAGCGACCCCAGCCCGCTCCGACCGGTCGCCAGCGATCCCGGCCGGTTCCGGTCAGCCGGCGGTAGCTCCAGCCAACTCACGCCGGCCGCCAGCGACCTCGGCCAGCCCCGGTCAGCCGCCGATAGCGTCAACCAGCTCCCGCCGGCCGAGGCCGCGGCCGGCCGATTCCGGCCGGACGCCAGCGACCCGGACCCGCTCCGCTCGCCCCCGGCCGAGCTGGGCCAGTTCCCGCCGCCGACGCAGCCGAGCGGCTACCCCCGGCCGGTACCGGCTCCGGCCGAACCGTACGAGCCGATGCCCGCGCCGGACCGCTTCCGGCTGCCGCCGGCCGAACTCACCGCCGAGCCGGCGCCGTCCAGGTTCGCACCGCCGACGCCCAGCAGTGCCCCGCACCGGTTCCATGACGCGGCCGAGCCGATCTCCGGATCTACGGCCAACAACGAGCCCGGCCGGTACGGACACCTGGCCGCCGGCAGTGCCCCGGATCAGTTGGGGTCCGCGCCGGACGAGCCGAGCGGGGGCCGGGACCCGTACGTACCCCAGTCCGGCTTCCCCGGACGCGACGCGCCGCCCATCGAGCGGGGCCCGTTCGAGCCGCCGGCCGCGCCGATCTCCGGACCAGCTCCAGACGGGCTCCGGTTGCCACCGGGCAGGCCCCTCGTCTGGCCCCCGGCCGGGCCGCCGGCCGGCGCGGACCACAACGCGAACCAGTTCCACCAGCCGGCCCCTCGCCCGACCGCGGCGGCCGGCCCAGACCGCTACGGCGCCGCCGACCCGCTCCGGTCGATCCCGGCCGACGGCCCCGACCGCACCCGCAGCCCCGGCACCACCGCCGGCCCCGGCGGCCCTGGCAGCACCGGCAGCGCCGACGGCACAGCCCGGTACCAGCTCGACCCGTCCGGCACCGGCCAGTTCC
>Ga0307499_10000205_pt1 | contig 21784 bp, 19 predicted proteins | sample 13_S_MG_FD_201363 | JGI IMG/M metagenome (GOLD analysis project Ga0307499, IMG submission 201363) | Soil microbial communities from Populus trichocarpa stands in riparian zone in the Pacific Northwest, United States - 13_S | ecosystem: Environmental > Terrestrial > Soil > Riparian zone > Trees... | reverse complement strand
GTTCCTGACCCGTCCGGCTCGTGACCCGTCCGGCTCGTGACCCGTCCGGCTCGTGACCCGTCCGGCTCGTGACCCGTCCGGCTCGTGACCCGTCCGGCTCCTGACCCGTCCGGCTCCTGACCCGTCCGGCTCCGGCGGCCGGGGCCCGACGGCTGTCGGTCCGGACGGCTACCGGTCCGGACGGACGACGACCTTGCCGGTGGTCTGCCGGGAGGCGAGCCGGTCGAGCGCGGCCGGGCCTTCGGCCAGCGGGACCTCGGCCGAGACGTACGGCGAGATCAGGCCGTCCGCGGCCAGCTTGAGCAGGTCCGCGTGCGCGGCGGTGATCACCTCGGGCGCCTGCTGCCGGTACAACCCCCAGTGCAGCCCGACCACCGAGTAGTTCTTCACCAGCGGGTGGTTGGTGACCACCTGGCCGAACGTGCCGCTGGTGAAGCCGACCACCAGCAGCCGCCCTTCGAACGCGACCACCTTCAGCGACTTGGCGAAGACCTCGCCGCCGACCGGGTCGTAGATGACGTCCGCGCCGCGGCCGCCGGTCAGCTCCTTCACCGCCGGGACGAAGTCGGTGGCGGTGTAGTCGATCGCGGCGTCGGCACCCAGTTCCAGGCAGAGTGCGACCTTGGCCGGGCCGCCGGCGGTGGCGATCACCCGGGCGCCGGCCGCCTTGCCGAGCTGGATCGCCGCGGTGCCCACCCCGCCGGCGCCGCCGTGCACCAGCAGCGTCTCGCCGGCCCGCAGCCCGGCCCGCCGGTGCAGCCCGACGTGCCCGGTCTGGTACGTCAGCAGGAAGCCGGCGTTCTGCGCGGCGGTGAACTGCGGCACAGCCGGCAGCGCGTCCGCCGCGGACAGCAGCGCCAGCTCGGCTAGCCCACCGGTCGGCGCGACCGGGGCGCCGAGCACCGCGTCGCCGGGCCCGAACCGGGTGACGCCCGCGCCGACCGCCACCACCTCGCCGGTCAGCTCGACCCCGGGGGTGAACGGCAGCGGCGGCTTGACCTGGTACTGGCCGCGGCACATCAGTACGTCCGGGAAGTTCAGCGCCGCACCGGTGACCCGGACCAGCAGCTGCCCCGGCCCGGGGCTGGGATCGGGCAGCTCCGCCAGCCGCAGCACCTGGCCCGGCTCACCCAACTCGGCACATCGCAGCGCTCGCACGCCGCCGAGGGTATGACAACTCCGGCCGCCCGGCCCGCCGGCGGCCGGCCGTACCGGGCGCGCCGGCACGGACTCTGGTACTAACCAGTAATGGACTTCGTCTTCGACGCGCGCACCGAGGAGCTCCGCGGCCGCCTGCTGGACTTCATGGAGCAGCACGTCTACCCGGCCGAGCCGGTCTTCGCCGAGCAGGTCGCGGCCGCCGCCGACCCGTGGGCCCGGCCGCCGATCATGGCCGAGCTGAAGAAGGCGGCCCGCGCCGCCGGCCTGTGGAACCTGTTCCTGCCGCACCCGGAGCACGGCGCCGGACTGACCAACCTGCAGTACGCGCCGCTGGCCGAGATCACCGGCCGGTCGCTCGGGCTCGCGCCGGAGGCGCTGAACTGCGCCGCGCCGGACACCGGCAACATGGAGGTGCTGGCCCAGTTCGGCACCGAGGAGCAGCGGCAGGAGTGGTTGCTGCCGCTGCTGGACGGCGAGATCCGGTCGGCGTTCTGCATGACCGAGCCGGACGTGGCGTCGTCCGACGCGGCCAACATCTCGCTGCGGATCGAGCGGGACGGGGACGAGTATGTCCTCAATGGACGGAAGTGGTGGTCGAGCGGCGCGCTGGCGCCGGAGTGCAAGATCCTGATCGTGATGGGGGTGACCGACCCGGACGCGGAGCGGTACCGCCGGCAGAGCATGGTGCTGGTGCCGAAGGACACCCCGGGCGTGGACGTGGTCCGCGGGCTGAGCGTGTTCGGCTACACCCACGGCCCGCACGGCGGGCATGGCGAGGTGCGGTTCACCGACGTGCGGGTGCCGGTGGCCAACGTGCTGCTCGGCGAGGGCGAGGGGTTCCGGATCGCGCAGGAGCGGCTCGGCCCCGGCCGCATCCACCACTGCATGCGGGCGATCGGCGCGGCCGAGCGGGCGGTCGAGCTGATGTGCCAGCGGGCGGTGGGGCGGGTCGCGTTCGGCAAGGCGATCGGGCAGCAGGGCGTGGTGCAGGAGTGGATCGCGCAGGCCCGGATCCGGATCGAGATGTGCCGGCTGCTGGTGCTCAAGACGGCCTGGCTGATGGACACGGTCGGCAACGCCGGCGCTCGGGTGGAGATATCGGCCATCAAGGTCGCGGTGCCCGAGATGGCGTCCTGGGTGCTGGACCGGGCCATCCAGGTACACGGCGGCGGCGGGGTCAGCCAGGACTTCCCGCTCGCCGAGAGCTGGGCCAGCCTGCGCACCCTGCACCTGGCCGACGGCCCGGACGAGGTGCACCTGATGGCGATCGCCCGGCGCGAGCTGCGCGGCTACCTCCCCACCACCTGACCGGCTCCCCACCATCTGACCGGCGGGTCAGTCGCCGGTTTCGCCGAGCCAGCGGGCCAGCCGGCCGGCCCGGCTGACCGCCCGCAGCCGCCGCTCGGTGGGGCGCCGGGCGGCGGCCGTGGTCACGATCACCAGGTGGTCGCCGACGGCCAGGCGGGTCCCGTCGGCTGGGACGATCGTCTCGGACCGGCGCGCGATCAGGGTGACCGCGGCACCGGTGGGCAGCCGCAGCTCGTCCAGGTAGACGCCGGCCAGGCGGGACCCGGGCGGCACCTCCACCTGCAGCAGGTCGGCGTGCAGGTTGTCCAGCGGGGCGACGTCGACGCTCAGTTCGGCCGCCGCCTCCGGGTCGACGACCGCGAGCCGGCGGGCCATCCAGGGCAGTGTCGGCGCCTGCACCAGGGTGAAGACGATCACCAGCACGAACACGATGTCGAACACCTGCTCGCCGGCGGCCAGGTGCTCGGTCAGCGGGATCGTCGCGAGCACGATCGGCACCGCGCCGCGCAGCCCGGCCCAGGACAGGAACGCCTGCTCCCGCCACGGCATCCGGAACGGCAGCGCGGACACCAGCACCGAGAGCGGCCGCGCGACCAGCAGCAGCCCGGCGCCGATCGCGAGCGCGGGCAGCACCGCGCCGGGCAGGCTGCCCGGGCTGGCCAGCAACCCCAGGAGCACGAACAGACCGATCTGGGCCAGCCAGGCCAGCCCTTCGACGAAGCCGAGCACCGCCCGCCGGTGCGGCAGCCGGGCGTTGCCCAACCAGAGCCCGGCCAGGTAGACGGCCAGGAACCCGCTGGCGTGGGCGATCCCGGCGGCGGCGTAGCCGAACAGCAGCAGCGCGATCGTCGCAAGTGGATAGAGACCGGCCGCCGGCAGCGCGCTGCGGGACAGCAGCTGCTGCCCGGCCCAGCCGACGGCCAGCCCGATCGCGGCGCCGGCCACCAGTTCGTAGCTGATCACGCCGAGCACCTCGGCCACCGAGGTGGTACTCCAGTGCTCGGACGCGACCAGGCTGACCAGGATCACCACCGGCGCGTCGTTGAAGCCGGACTCCGCCTCCAGCGCGGCGGCCAGCCGGCTGCGCACACCGAGCCGGCGCAGCACCGAGAACACCGCCGCCGCGTCGGTGGAGGTGACCACCGCGCCGACCAGGATCGCCGTCCGCCAGTCGCTGACCAGCACCAGCTTGGCGATCCCGGCGGTCACCGCCACGCTCACCCCGACGCCCACGGTGGACAGCACGGCGGCGAACCCGATCGCCGGCCGCACCGTCGTCCACCGGGTGGTCAGCCCGCCCTCGGCCAGGATCACCGCGAGCGCGGTCAGCCCGAGCACCTGGGTGAGCGCGGCGTTGTCGAACCGGATGCCCAGCCCGGACTCGCCCAGGCCGAGCCCGAGCGCCAGGTAGAACAGCAGGCTGGGCAGGCCGACCCCGGTGGACAGCCGGACCGCCGCCACCGCGATCAGCAGTACCAACGACCCGATGCCGAGAACCAGGTTCAGTTGCTCGACGCTCACGCCTCCTCTTTCGCCGTCACGGTTGCACCGTCAGGGTCTCGCCGGCTGAGCTTCCGTTCTCGGGGCCTGTTGCTTGTCGGACGACCTGCCGCCGGGCTCACGGCGTCGCCGGGCCGGCGCCCAGCGCTCGACCGGTCAGCGCGTGAGCACATAGGCCACCGCGAACTGGTCCGTGCAGCGCCCGCTGACGGTGATCGTCCCACGTCCGGCCGGCCCGGCGGCAGTGAGCACGGCCTGCTGCTCGAGCCGGTCGTAGCCGCGGACCGGCTGGGCCAGCGGGGCCGGCGGGTTCGGCTCGGTGACCGTGTAGCCGCCGGCCCGCAGCGCCGCGCTGACCTGGCCGAGCACCGCGGCGAGGTCCGTTCCGGGCACCGCGGTGAAGGTCAGCGTGGTGCTCCCGGAACTGCCGGTCTGGTAGGCGAACTGCCCGTCCAGCGCCCTGACCCCGGCCGGCAGGGCAAGCTCCGGCCGGGCCCCGGTGAGGCTGGCGCAGGACGGGGTGAGGTCGCGGTCGGCGAGCGGCACGCTGCGATCCATTCCGGACAGCACTACCGGGACGAGCACGAGCGCCGCGACCAGTACGGCGGCGGCCGCCAGCGCACCCCAGGATCGGCGCAGCAGCGCCGGGAGCGGTGGCACGGAGCCGGGCCGGTTCAGCCCCGGCGGGCGTGGTGTACTCATGACCCTCCTTTGTGGACGGTGCGGCCGGGAGCCGTCATACCCGGGCGCCGGAGTCGTGTGGGTTGCTGCGGCCGACGCCGCGCGGCACCGGTCGCTTGTCGGTGGCCGGCCGGGCTGGGCGCTTCGCCGCCGGCTTGGGCCCCGGGCCCGGGCCCGGCCGCCCGGCCCGGCGCCGGCCGCCGCCGGCCGCGGTCCGGCCGAGCAGTTCGACCGCGAGTGGGGTGGCGGTGAACACCGAGGAGTAGGTGCCGATGCCGATGCCGATCAGCAGCGCCAGGGCGAAGTCGGTCAGCGCGCCGCCGCCCAGAATGGCCAGCGCCACCAGGATGAACACCGCGCCGAGGCCGGTATTGACGGTCCGCGGCACGGTCTGCAGGCAGGCCAGGTTGGCGAGTTCGGCCACCGACCGGTTGCGGTTGCGGCCGCGCAGCAGCTCCCGGATCCGGTCGAAGACCACCACCGAGTCGTTCACCGAGTAGCCGATGACGGTCAGCAGCGCGGCCAGGAACACCCCGTCCACCGGCTTGCCGAGCCAGGCGAAGACGCCGACCAGGATCAGCACGTCGTGCGTCATGGCCAGCACCGCGGCCACGCCGAACACCAACCGGAACCGCACCGCGAGGTAGACCAGCTGCGCCGCGAGCGCGATCACCAGCCCGATCACCGCCTTGCGGCGCAGCTCGTCGCCCAGGCTGGGGCCGATGAACTCGTCCCGGACCTGCTCGGTGGCGCCGCCGCGGGCGGCCAGCCCGGTCCGGATCTCGGTGGCCTGCGCGTCGGTCAGGTCGGCGCCGCGGACCGTGATCTCGCGGTCGCCACTGGTCTGGACCACGGCCCGGTCCTGGCCGGCGGCCGCCACCACGTCCCGGGCGGCCTCGATCGGCACCGGCCGGCTGGTCGAGTACTCGATCAGCCGGCCGCCGGTGAACTCGACGCCCAGGTTCAGCCCGCGTACCCCGACGCCGGCGATCGCCACCGCCACCAGCAGCCCGGACAGGCCGAGCCAGCGCCGCCGGCGGCGCATCAGGTCCGGCTGCCTGGCCAGCAGGTAGCGGCGGACGCTGCCCGCACCGGCCAGCCCGGTCCACTGTGGACGGCGGCGGATCGGCCCGGCGGCCACGGTCAGTTCCAGCAGCGCCCGGGTCAGCACCAGCGCGGCGAAGACGGACGCCAGCACGCCGACCGAGAGCGTCACGCCGAAGCCACGGACCGGGCCGCTGGCCAACCAGAACAGCAGGCCGGCGGCGAGCAGCGTGGTCGCGTTCGAGTCGGCGATCGCGGAGAACGCGTTCCGGAAGCCGTCCCGGACGGATCTTCGCAGCCGGCCGCTGGCCGCGTACTCCTCCCGGGCCCGCTCGAACACCAGCACGTTGGCGTCCACCGCCATGCCGATGGCCAGCACGAACCCGGCCACCCCGGGCAACGTCAGGGTCGCCCCGATCGCCAGCAGCGCCGCGTACGAGATCAGCCCGTAGGCGCCGAGCGCGATCGCCGCCAGCGCGCCGGACAGCCGGTAGACCGCGAGTACGAACAGGACGGTCAGCCCGGCGCCGATCAGCGCGGCCCGCACGCTGGCGTCGATCGCGGCGTCGCCCAGGGTGGCGCCGACCGTGCGCTGCCCGACCGTCTGTACCGGTACCGGCAGCGCCCCGCCGCGGATCAGCACGGCCAGGTCCTTCGCGTCCGCCTCGGCGAACCGGCCGGTGATCACCGTGCTGCCGCCGGCGATGCCGGTCTCGCAGCCGATGTCCGCGTTCACCTGCGGCGACGAGATGACCTTGGTGTCCAGCACGATCGCGACCCGGCGGGCCGGGTCGCCGGGCGGCGCGCAGGCCGCCGCGCCGGTCAGCCGCTGCCAGGCCCGGCCGCCGTCGCCGGTGAAGTCGATGCTCACCTGCCAGCCGGTGCCGAGGTCGGCGCTGTAGTAGGCGCGGGCGCCGCGGACCGCGCCGCCCTCCAGCGCGGCCGGTCCGATCCGGATCGGTTGGCCGGTCTCGTCCGGGATGCTCGTCCCGGCCGGGCCCGCCGTGCCGGCCGGCTCGGCCAGCACGGGGTGGAAGCTGAGCTGGGCGGTGCGGCCGATCACCCGCTCGGCCTCGGCCGGGTCCTGCAGGCCGGGCAGTTCGACGATGATCCGGTTCTGCCCGGACCGGGTCAGCGTGGGTTCGGAGACGCCGAGCGCGTCCACCCGGCGGCGGAGCACCTCCAGCGTCTGCTCGGTGGCCGCCGCGTCGGCCCGCACGGTGGGGGAGTCGCGGGTCTCCAGCACGATCTGGGTGCCGCCGCGCAGGTCGAGGCCGAGCCGCGGCGGTTTGGTGAGGACGAGCACGCCTGAACAGGCGAGGACGGCGAGCGCTATGACGGCGCGCACCAGGGTGGCGCGAGGCATGGCTGGGAAGCCTTTCGGCGGCCGCGGGTCGGCGGCGGGCGGTCAGGACCGGCTGGGGTCAGACCGTCGTGGGCGGGTCGCGCGCCGGCGCGATCCGCTGCGGTGCCGGCGCCGGCACCGAGGTGCCGGCGGCGATCCGCGCGCCGGCCGGCCGCAGCCCGATGGTGCCGGCCGCGCGCAGCCAGGCATCCGTCCCGCCCTGATCGCGGGCCAGCCCGAACTCGGCCTGGGTGCCGCGCAGCACCCGCGGGCCGTCCGGCCCGGTACCGGACAACTCCGGCCGCGCCACCGCCCACCGGGACCGCACCGGCCGGTCGCCGCCGGCCGCCCGGGCCCGGGCCACCGCGGCGGCGACCGTCCCGGCCAACGACGCCGTTGCCGCCCGCCCGCTGCCCGCCCCGGCGGCCTCCGCCGCGGCGCCCACCGGAGCCTGGCCGGCAGCACCGACCCGGACCTGCCCGGCTGCGCCGACCTGGACCTGCCCGGCTGCGCCGACCTGGACCTGCCCGGCTGCGCCGACCTGGACCTGCCCGGCTGTGCCGAGCCGGACCGGCGCGGCAGCAGCGAGCTGCGCGGCGGCGGTGAGCTGGGCCGGCGCGGTCGCGCCGAGCTGGGCCGGGCCGGCAGCGCTGAGCTGGATCTGGACGGCTGCCGGCGGCATGGCCCGGCCGGGCTGGGCCGGGCTGGCCTCGGCCCCGCTGGCGGGGCCGAGCAGCATCCAGAGGGTGCTGGCGAGGCCGGCGAGGGTGCCGATCAGGGCTCGGCGCGCGGCCAGCGACCGCCGGGCGGTCAGCCCGGCCGCACGCTGTGGACGCCCGTCGGCCACGACCCTCCCGCCTGGCCCTGCCGGGCCGTTCCGGCCCGAGCCTACCCGGGCCGGCGCCCCGCTGGGCGAAATGTCGATCTTCGCCCGTACCGGCCGGCGTCAATGCCCGATCCGGGTGGCCGGCGTCATGCGCGTGACCTGCCAGTAACAGGCGCCCCATTGTTCCGGCCGGGGTGCGGGTTCTACCGTCCTGGGGTCGGGCGGCCAGCGCCCCGCTGGTCGGGAACACCGGACGATCTCGGCGTGACCGGGAGAGGGGGAGCAGCGTGGCTACCACGATTCGGGCCGCGCTCGTCCAGGCAACGTGGACGGGCGACAAGGAAAGCATGATCAAGGCGCACGAGGAGTACGCCCGGGAGGCGGCGAACCAGGGCGCGAAGGTGATCTGCTTCCAGGAACTGTTCTACGGGCCGTACTTCTGCCAGGTGCAGGACGCCAAGTGGTACTCGTACGCCGAGTCGGTGCCGGGCCCCACGATCGAGCGGTTCCAGGCGCTGGCGCGCGAGCTCGGCATGGTGATGGTGCTGCCGGTGTACGAGCAGGAACAGCCCGGCGTGCTCTACAACACCGCGGCCGTGCTCGACGCGGACGGCAGCTACCTCGGCAAGTACCGCAAGACCCACATCCCGCACGTCGGCGGCTTCTGGGAGAAGTTCTATTTCCGCCCGGGCAACACGGGCTACCCGACGTTCGACACGGCGGTCGGCCGGATCGGCGTCTACATCTGCTACGACCGGCACTTCCCGGAGGGCTGGCGGGCGCTCGGGCTGAACGGCGCGCAGATCGTGTTCAACCCGTCCGCGACCAGCCGCGGCCTGTCCGGCTGCCTGTGGAAGCTGGAGCAGCCGGCGTCCGCGGTCGCCAACGAGTATTACATCGGCGCGATCAACCGGGTCGGCATCGAGGATCTCGGCGACGACGACTTCTACGGAACCTCCTATTTTGTCGACCCGGAGGGCAAGTTCGTCGGCGACCTCGGCGCCGACGGCAGCTCCGAGGTGATCGTCCGCGACCTGGACATGGACCTGCTCGCCGAGGTGCGCAACCGTTGGGCGTTCTACCGCGACCGCCGCCCCGACGCCTACGACGACCTGGTGAAGCCGTGAAGATCCTCATCACCGGCGGGACGGTGATCAACGCGACCGGGCCGCAGCCGATGGACGTGCTGGTCGACGGCGAGACGATCGCCGCGCTGTACGCGCCGGGCCGCACCGAGGGCGTGACCGCCGAGCAGACGATCGACGCGACCGGGAAGTACGTGCTGCCCGGCGGCATCGACGTGCACACGCACATGGAGTTGCCGTTCGGCGGCACGTTCGCCTCGGACACGTTCGAGAACGGCACCCGGGCCGCGGCCTGGGGCGGCACCACCACGATCGTGGACTTCGCCGTGCAGCGCACCGGCGAGGTGGTGCAGGACGGGCTGGCCGCCTGGCACGCCAAGGCGGACGGCAACTGTGTGATCGACTATGGCTTCCACATGATCCTCGGCGGGGTGGACGACGAGGCGCTCAAGGCCATGGACCACCTGGTCGAGCACGAGGGCGTGACCAGCTTCAAGCTGTTCATGGCGTACCCGGGCGTCTTCTACTCCGACGACGGGCAGATCCTGCGGGCGATGCAGCGGGCCAGCGGCAACGGCGCCACGATCATGATGCACGCCGAGAACGGCATCGCGATCGACGTGCTGGCCGCGCAGGCGGTGGAACGCGGCCAGACCGACCCCGTCTACCACGGCATCACCCGACCGTCCGTGCTGGAGGGTGAGGCGACCAACCGGGCGATCGTGCTGGCCGGGGTGGCCAGCGACTGCCCGCTCTACATCGTGCACCTGTCCGCGGCCGAGGCGCTGGCGAAGGTGGCCGAGGCCCGGCACGGCGGCCGGCACGTGTACGCCGAGACCTGCCCGCAGTACCTGTACCTGACGCTGGAGGAGCACCTCGGCGCGCCCGGCTTCGAGGGCGCCAAGTACGTCGCCTCGCCGCCGCTGCGGCCGCGCGAGCCGCACGTGCAGAGCCTCTGGACCGGGCTGCGCACGGACAAGCTCGCGGTCGTCTCCACCGACCACTGCCCGTTCTGCCTGAAGGACCAGAAGGAACTCGGCATCGGCGACTTCCGCAAGATCCCGAACGGGATCGGCACCGTCGAGCACCGGCTGGACCTGATCTACCAGGGCGTGGTGGACGGCCAGCTCTCGCTGGCCCGCTGGGTGGAGACCTGCTCGACCACGCCGGCCCGGCTGTTCGGCCTCTACCCGCGCAAGGGCGTGATCGCACCGGGCTCGGACGCCGACATCGTGCTCTACGATCCGGCCGCGCACAGCACGCTCGGCGTCGAGACGCACCACATGAACATGGACTACTCGGCGTACCAGGGCATCGAGATCGCCGGCAAGGTGGACACGGTGCTGTCCCGGGGCAGCGTGGTGATCGCCGGCGGCGAGTTCCACGGTCGCAAGGGGCACGGCCAGTTCCTCCGCCGCGGCCGCTCCGAGCCACTCAACTAGGGCGGGGGTCCACAATGGACATCGGGGTGGTACTGCAGACCAACCCGCCGGCGGCCCGGGTGATCGAACTGGCCCGGCAGGCCGAGCTGTTCGGTTTCAGTCACGTGTGGACGTTCGACTCGCACCTGCTCTGGCAGGAGCCGTACGTCATCTACAGCCAGATCCTCGCCGCCACCCGGACCATCCAGGTCGGACCGATGGTGACCAACCCGGCCACCCGGGACTGGACGGTGACCGCGTCCACCTTCGCGACGCTGAACGAGATGTTCGGCAACCGGACGGTCTGCGGGATCGGCCGGGGCGACTCGGCGGTGCGGGTGACCAACGGCAAGCCGACCACGCTGGCCACCCTGCGCGAGTGCATCGAGGTGGTACGCGGGCTGGCCAACGGTGGGTCGGTCGTCTACAACGGCAGCACGCTGCGGCTGCCCTGGGCCGGCCGCAGCCGGCTGCCGATCTGGGTCGCCGCCTACGGGCCGAAGGCGCTGCAGTTGGCCGGCGAGGTCGGCGACGGCTTCATCCTGCAACTCGCCGACCCGGACATCGTCGCCTGGACCGTCAAGTCGGTACGGGAGGCCGCCGCGGCCGCCGGGCGTGACCCGGACAGCATCACGATCTGCGTGGCCGCGCCGGCCTACCTCGGCGACGACCTCGCCCACCAGCGCGACCAGTGCCGCTGGTTCGGCGGCATGGTCGGCAACCACGTGGCCGACATGGTGAGCCGGTACGGCACCGACGGGCCGGTGCCGAAGGCGCTCACCGACTACATCGCCGGCCGGTCCGGGTACGACTACAACACGCACGGGCGGGTCGGGAACCCGCACACCGACTTCGTCCCGGACGAGATCGTGGACCGGTTCTGCCTGCTCGGCCCGGTTTCCCAGCATGTCGCCCGGTTGACCGAGTTGGCCGCGCTCGGGGTCGACCAGTTCGCGGTCTACCTGCAGCACGACGCGAAGGAGCAGACCCTCGCCGGCTACGGCGAGCACGTGATCCCGGCCGTCACCGACCAGTTGCCGGCGAAGTCCTGAGCCGGGCGCGATGACCGGGGCGGCGGCCGGGCCGGTCGCGGAGGCGGCGCTGCCCGGCGCGGAGCCGGCCGGCGGGCGGGTGGTCCGGCCGCGCTGGCGGTGGCGGCGGTCGGCGCGCCGGGCGGTGCTGTTCCTGCTCGGCATGGCGCTGGCCGGTGCGGCCTGGGAGGGGTACAAGGCGGTCGGCAGCCCGGACGGCGGCAGCGTCTCCGGCGTCCGGGTACTGCCCCGCGCGGACGACGACTCGATGCCGCACCTCGTGGACATCCTGCGCCGGTTCGGCCGGCCGGAGACCGCCGGCACCGGCAGCCACAGCGTCGCGGCCGCCGTCGCGGACGGGGTGTGGTTCACCTTCCGGGTGGCGATGGCCGGCTTCGCCCTCGGCGTGCTGGTCGGGCTGCTGCTCGCGGTGCTGATGCAGCGGTTCCGGCTGGCCGAGCGCGGGCTGCTGCCGTACGTGGTGCTGTCCCAGACCGTGCCGCTGGTCGCGCTGGCGCCGCTGGTGGTGGGCTGGGGCGGCCGGCTGCACCTGGGCTCGCTGACCTGGCGGCCGTGGATGTCGGTCGCCGTGATCGCGGCGTACCTGGCGTTCTTCCCGGTCGCGGTCGGCGCGCTGCGCGGGCTGCAGTCGCCGGCCGGGCACGCGGTCGAGTTGATGCGCAGCTACTCGGCGTCCTGGTGGCAGGCGCTGACCCGGCTGCGGCTGCCGGCGGCGGTGCCGTACCTGGTGCCGGCGCTGCGGCTGGGCGCGGCCTCGGCGGTGGTCGGCGCGATCGTCGCGGAGATCTCCACCGGCACCCGCGGCGGCATCGGCCGGTTGATCATCGAGTACTCCCGGGAGGCCACCGCGGACCCGGCCAAGGTCTACACCGCGTTTGCCGGCGCCGCCGCTCTCGGCCTGGCCGTCGCCGGCCTGGTCGCGCTGCTCGACCTGGGGTTGTCCCGCTACCAGCCGGCCGAGGAGGCCCGGTGACCGGCGCCGGGACGAGCGCCGCGACCGGCACCGCGGTGACCGCCGCCGCGGTCGAGCTGTCCGGTGTGGACAAGGTGTTCGCCGCCGGCCGGCCGGGCGCGACCCGGGCGCTGTCCGAAGTGGACCTGACCGTGGCGCCGGCGGAGTTCGTCACCCTGATCGGGCCGTCCGGGTGCGGCAAGAGCACGCTGCTGCGGCTGATCGCGGACCTCACCGGGCCCACCGCCGGCACCGTCACGGTGTTCGGCAAGCCGGCCCGGCAGGCGCGGCTGGACCAGGACTACGGGATCGCCTTCCAGCAGGCCGGCCTGATGGACTGGCGCTCGGTGGCCCGCAACGTCGAGCTGCCGCTGGAACTGCGCGGCTGGAGCCGCGGCCGGCGCCGGGCCCGGTCGCGGGAGCTGCTGGACCTGGTCGGCCTGCCGGAGTTCGCCGGGCACCGGCCGGGGGAGCTGTCCGGCGGCATGCAGCAGCGGGTCGCCATCGCCCGGGCGCTGGCCGCCGGGCCGCGGCTGCTGCTGATGGACGAGCCGTTCGGCGCGCTGGACGAGATGACCCGGGAGCGGCTGCAGGCCGAGCTGATCCGGATCCGCCGGGAGACCGGGGCGACCGTCGTGTTCGTCACGCACTCGATCCCGGAGGCGGTGTACCTGTCCGACCGGGTGGTCGTGATGTCCGCCCGGCCCGGCCGGATCGCCCACATCGCGGCCGTCGACCTCGGCGAGCGCACCGAGGACACCCGGGAGGCGCCGGAGTTCTTCGCCAAGGTCACCGAGGTCCGCGAGGCGCTGCGGGGCCGCGCCCCGATCCCCGCGCCGCGGAGCCCGCGGTGAGGGACCGGCTGGTCCGCGTCGCCGCGCCGGTCGTCGTCGGGGTGGCGGTGCTGGCCGGCTGGGAGGCGTTCGTGGACGCCCGCCGGATCAAGCCGTACCTGCTGCCGAAGCCGTCCGCGATCTGGCACCAGATCCGGCTCAACGGCGCCGACATCGTCGAGGCGGCCCGGGTGACCGGGGCGAACGCGCTGGTCGGGCTCGTCGCCGGCGGCCTGCTCGGGGTCCTGGCCGCGCTGGTCGCCAGCCGGTTCCGGCTGGTGAACGAGCTGCTGATCCCGCTGGCGGCGGCGGTGAACGCGATGCCGATCATCGCGCTGGCGCCGATCTTCAACAACATGTTCTCCACCACCAGCACGGTGCCGCGCCGGCTGATCGTGACCGTGGTCGTGTTCTTCCCGCTGTTCATCAACACGCTGCGCGGCCTGCTGCAGGTGGCGCCGATCCACCGCGACCTGATGGCCAGCTACGGCGCCGGCGGCTGGGCGCTGGCCCGCAAGGTCCGCGTCCCCGGGGCGCTGCCGTTCGTCTTCACCGGGCTGCGGCTGGCGGCGTCGCTGGCCGTGATCGCCGCGGTGGTCGCCGAGTACTTCGGCGGAGTCCAGAAAGGACTCGGCACCCGGATCACGTCGGCCGCCTCGAACACCGCCTACCCGCGCGCCTGGGCGTACGTCGCCGCCGCCTGCGCGCTCGGGCTGATCTTCTATCTGGGGGCGACCCTGCTCGAGCGGCTCGCGATGCCGGGACGCCGCCGGGTGGTCTAGACCATAACCTCGTCATGCCAGCCGGGAGGTGTCGATGCGGAGAATGTTCAGGGCCGTGGCGATGGGAGCCGCGGCCGCGTTACTGGCCACCGGGTGCGGTGGCGGGTCCGACAGTGGGGATGGGGGCAGTCCCACTGCCGGGCTCACGAAGGTCAAGCTGCAGCTGCAGTGGTTCACCCAGGCCCAGTTCGCCGGCTACTTCGCCGCGGTCGACCAGGGCTACTTCCGCGACCAGGGCCTGGACGTGCAGATCCTGGAGGGCGGCGTGGACATCGTGCCGCAGACCGTGCTGGCCCAGGGACAGGCCGACTACGCGATCGCCTGGGTGCCGAAGGCGCTGGCGTCCCGGGAGCAGGGCGCCGGGATCACCGACGTCGGGCAGGTCTTCCAGCGGTCCGGCACGCTGCAGGTCAGCTTCAAGAACAAGAACATCGGCGCCCCGGCCGACCTGCGCGGCAAGAAGGTCGGCAACTGGGGGTTCGGCAACGAGTTCGAGTTGTTCGCCGGGATGACACAGGCCGGCCTCGACCCGGCCAAGGACGTCACGCTGGTGCAGCAGCAGTTCGACATGCAGGCGCTGCTGAAGGGCGACATCGACGCCGCCCAGGCGATGACCTACAACGAGTACGCCCAGGTGCTGGAGGCGAAGAACCCGGCCACCGGCAAGCTCTACCAGCCGTCCGACTTCACCGCGCTGAACTGGAACGACGCCGGCACCGCGATGCTGCAGGACGCGGTCTGGGCCAGCTCGGAGCGGCTGGCCGACGACCAGTCCTACCGGGACACCACGGTCAAGTTCCTGACCGCGGCGTTCAAGGGCTGGGTGTTCTGCCGGGACAACCCGGACAAGTGCCGCGACATCGTGGTGGCCAAGGGCTCCAAGCTCGGCGCCAGCCACCAGCTCTGGCAGATGAACGAGATCAACAAGCTGGTCTGGCCGTCGCCCGGCGGTATCGGGCTGGTCGACCAGGCCGCCTGGACCCGGACCGTGGACATCGCGCAGAAGACCAGGAACGCCGAGGGCAAGACGGTGCTGACCAAGGCCCCGGAGGCCGACGCGTACACCAACGACTACGCGCGGAAGGCCGTCGACGCGCTGAAGGGGCAGGGCGTCGACGTGACCGGCGCGGCCTTCACGCCCCGCACGGTGACGCTCAACCCCGGCGGCGCCTGAGCCGGCCGCCCGGGAGCGACCTCGGTACCGTCCTGGCGGCCGAGCACGACGGCCACCTGCCGGCCGTCCGCCCGGCCCGGTAGCCAGCACGAGGTCGGGGCCGGGGGCTGGCACCAGGGCCGGCTCCCGGTCGGAGCGCCTACGCTGAGGTTGGTACGACCCAACCGCGGGCCGGCCGTCGGAGGGACACCGTGGTACTCAAGGTAGTGCTGATCATCCTCGGTCTGATCATCGCCGTGTCGCTCATCGGCGCGATCCTGACCGCGCTGAAGTGGCTGTTCATCATCGCCGGGATCATCTTCGTGCTCAGCCTGGTCGGCGGCTGGAGCCGCCGCAGCCGCAATTCGAGCTAGCCCTGCCCGGGTGGGCCCGGCTCAGCCCGGGTTCACCGCCGGCCAGGGGTTGGGCTTGCACCTGCCCAGCCCCTTGGTCTGCTGCATCATCACCGGCGCCGGGCCGCCGGGCACCGTGCAGTACGCATGGTGGTGGCCGAGCGCGTGCCCGACCTCGTGGTTGAACATGTAGGCGTGGTAGTCGGTCAGGCGGCCGGCGTAGGCGGGGATGCCGACCGCCCAGCGCAGCGCGTTCAGCACCACATTGCCGCCGTTGCGGCAGGAGAGCTGGCCGACCGTGTCCAGTGGCAGGCAGAGCCTGTCGGTGGTGCCCGGGGTGGCGATCAGCAGCCGGATGTCGTAGCCGCCGCCCGATACCCGCTCGAACGCGACGTGGTCGAGCGACTGCCAGCCACGCGGGTCGGTGAGGTCCCGCTGCGCGATCCGGGCCACGTCGGCCGGGTTGAACGGCAGCCCCCGCTCGATCTCCAGCCGGTACCGGAACCGCCGGCCGGGGCCGGTGGCCGGTGCTGAGCCGGGCACGATGTTGAACTTCCCGGACCCCTGCCGCGGCACCAGCGCGGGGCTGACAGTCGCCTCCCCGGCCGGCACGGCCGGCCGGCCCGGCCTCGCCGGGGGCGCTGGAGCGGTCGTCACCGCCGGTGGCGCCGTCGTGCCGGCCGGCGCGCTGGTCGGGTCGGCCGGGGCCGGCCGGGTGGCCAGCCCGCCGGTGGCCGGCCCGGTGATCGCGACCGCCCGGGTGCCCGACCCGGTCAGCCGGTCGCCCAGGCCGGTGCCGAAGACCACCCCGGCGCCGGCGGCCGCCAGCACCAGCAGCACGACCGCCGGCAGCACCCAGCGCCGCCGGCCGGGCCGGGCCGGGCGCCGGTGCGGGTGGTGGGGCGGCGGTTCGATCGCAGGCACGGCTGTCGACTGTAGCCGGGCGGCCAGCCGCCCCGGCGCCAGCCAGACCGGGAGTCGGGCACCCGGGCAGGTTCCGGTCCGTAAGGTTGCGCGATCGACACTGGCCGCAGCAGCCCGCTCACCGGCAGTGTCCCGGGCATCGACGTCGACGACCGTGGGGGATCACGAGATGGAACCGACCCAGCCGTTACCCGGGCAGCAGCCCGGAGCCCCGAGCGGGCTCATCCTCGACGGCCAGCCGACGACCGCACTGACGCCCACCCAGTTGGCGCAGATCGCGAAGGAAGCGCGGCTGCTGCCGCCGATCCTCGGCCAGATCGTCGAGTACCTGGTGACCGACCCGGTCGGGTTCACGCTGACCACCGCGGAACTGATCACCGCGGCCAGCCAGATCAACTCGCTGCAGAAGGCGTTCCAGCCCCTCGACCTCGTCCGCGAGCAGCCCGACTACGCCCGGATCGCGCTGGCGATGGTCACCGACACGGCGGCGTCGACCCAGGTCGCCCAGCTGCTCGGGGTGCGGCAGGGCCTTGCGATGTCGGGCATGCACGCCCGCGCGGTCCTCGGCTACCTGACCCGATGGCCCGCGTTCGCCGCGACGTTGACCGGTACCGGGCCCGATCGGTTCGGCGTGCCGGTCCGGATCGTCGCCCGGATCGACAGCGCGTACGGCGATGCCTGCTACCTGGACGGCGAGCTGCTCCTCAAGGCGTTCAGCCTGCTGCACCCGTACGGCTACCTGCGGCTGTTCCTGCACGAGGCCGGGCACGCCACTTTCGAGCGGTCGCTGCTGGCGGGCGCCGTCCTGCCGCCGGAGGTGGCCACGGCGGCGGCCGCGGAGATCGGCCGGTGTGTCGAGCTGGTCGCGCAGCTGGCCCGGTCCGGGCCGGTCGGCAACCAGACCGCCGAGCTGGCCAGCCTGCAGCTGCGCCTTCCCAACGGGGCGGCGACGGTGGCGGCCATCAAGGCGATGTCGCCGGACGCCCGGAGCCTCTACGGGGCCTGGCTGGTGCTCCGCCGGAACGGGGGGCAGTACCTGCTCGGGCTCGACCTCGGCCCCAGCATGAGCCCGGCCGAGCGCCGGCGGTACCAGGCCGGCGACTTCGGCGAGTTCTGCGCGGAGAGCTTCATGCAGGCGGCCACCACCGAGCTCGCCGAGTACGTCCGGGGCCTGCAGCCCGCCGCGGCGGGCACCCCGCCGGAGGTGCTCACCGCATGGACCACCGCGGTGCAGATCCTCCTGGCGTACCGGAAGCGGATTGTCGGAGCACAGGTCAGGTGATGCGGACGTACTCGAAGTCGACCGGCTGGTTGTTGATGCCGGTGGGTGGGGGAGCGATCCAGCCGGCGAACCGGCCGGGTTCGTACACCGGTCGCATCAGCTCCGCCACCCGCAGCCGGTCCTCGGGTGTCGGTAGCCAGTGCTGCTGTCCGCGGTCCCAGCTGGCGGCGTCCACGAGCTGGCCGGCCGGGGTGATGTGGGCGGACGAGTAACCGCCGACCCGGCGGCAGAAGCCGTCGTGCGGCAGCGTCAGGCGGTGCGGCAGGCCGGCGGCGGCCAGCGCCTGGTTCCAGCGCTTCACCCCGCGGGCGCAGTCGGCCACGTACTCGTTGCGCAGGTCGAGGTTCAGCGCCGACAGCGCAGGCACCTCGTCGACCGCCAGCCGCCCGTCCCGGACCGTCTCCCGGGCGGCCACCGCGTCCAGCAGCCGGTGGTCGTCGGCGCGGCGGGTCTCGTTCCAGCGGCCCTTGAGCCCGGACGAGAAGTAGTTGGCCGCGTTCGTGGACAGCTCCGAGCCGAACAGGTCCATCGAGACGGCGAAGTGGAAGTTCAGGTAGCGCTGGATGAGGTCCAGCGGGATGCCGCCGTGCGGGTAGACGTCCTCGGTGTCGTGCTCCACCATCAGCGCCGCGGTCCGCTCCAGCACCCGCTGCACGCCGGTGGTGCCGACGAACATGTGGTGCGCCTCCTCCCGCAGCATGAACGTGCAGGTGCGGGCGAGCGGGTCGAACGCGCTCTCCTTCAGCGTGCCGAGCTGGAACTTGCCGTCCCGGTCGGTGAAGTAGGTGAACATGAAGAACGCCAGCCAGTCCGGGGTGCGCTCGTTGAACGCGCCGAGGATGCGCGGGGAGTCCAGGTCGCCGCTGTTGCGCTGCAGCAGCAGGTCGGCCTCGGCCCGGCCGTCCCGGCCGAAGTAGCCGTGCAGCAGGTAGACCATCGCCCACAGGTGCCGGCCCTCTTCGACGTTCACCTGGAACAGGTTGCGCAGGTCGTACAGGCTGGGCGCGGTGCGGCCGAGGTGCCGCTGCTGCTCCACCGAGGCCGGCTCGGTGTCGCCCTGCACGACGATCAGCCGGCGCAGGTCGGACCGGTACTCGCCGGGCACCTGCTGCCAGACCGGCTGCCCGGCGTGCTCACCGTGGCTGATCACCCGGCCGGGCTCCGGCTCGGCCAGGAAGATGCCCCAGCGGTACTCGGGCATCCGGACGTAGTCGAAGTGCGCCCAGCCGTCGCGGCCGACCGCGGTGGCGGTCCGCAGGTAGACCTCGTCCTGGCCGAAGACTTCGGGGCCCAGGTCGCGCCACCAGTCCAGGAAGTCCGGCTGCCAGGACTCCAGCGCCCGCTGCAGCCGCCGGTCGGTGGCCAGGTCGATGTTGTTCGGGATCTTCTCGGTGTAGTCGATCTTGCTGACGGGAGTGTCGGTCATGCTCAGACTCGCTTCCGGTCGAAGGCCGGGCGCTGGCCGGTGCCGTAGCGGCGCAGCGCGCCGTCGGGGCCGGCCGCGTTCGGCCGCTGGAAGATCCAGTTCTGCCAGGCGGTGAGCCGGCCGAAGATCTTCGTCTGCAGCGTCTCGGGGCCGCCGAAGCGCAGGTTGGCCTCCAGCCCGGTCAGCGCGTCCGGGCTGAACGCGGCCCGTTCCTCGACCGCGAGCCGGATCTCCTCGTCCCAGTCCAGGTCGTCCGGGATGAACGTGACCAGCCCGGCTCCGGACGCCTCGGCCGCGGTCAGTGCCGCCCCGGCCAGTTTGCGGGCGGCCTCCACCGGCTCGGCCCGGCCGGCGAACCGGACCTCCAGCCGGCTCCGCCCGGACGCCATCGGGTACGTCCCGAAGTTCGCCTCGGTCAGCGTCAGGGTCGCCGCCGGCAGGTCGGAACCCTCGCGTGCCCCGTCCAGCATGAAGCTGCGGTCGGCGGCCAGAGCCAGCTCGGCCAGCGGCCCGGCGAAGCAGCTGCCCGGCTCGAGCAGCGCGAACAGGCTGCGCGCGGACTGGTCCAGGCGGGCCAGCACCCGGCCCAGGAACCGGACCGTCTCGCTCACCAGCCAGTCGTCCCGGTGGATGGCCAGGAAGGTGTCGTACCCGACCAGCACGGCCGGGTCGCCGGCCGTGCGCAGCAGCCAGGTGCCCAGCTCCGGCTCGTCCAGCCGCAGCCGCAGGACCAGGTCGTCCAGCTCGCGGGCGACCGCCAGCGCCCAGGCCCCGGCGCCCTGCGCGTGCAGCTCGGCCGGGGTGCCGGGGACGGCGGCCGGCCCGGTCACGGTGATCTCGGCCACCCCGGCCGGCCGGTCCAGCCGGCAGCGGACATGCGGGTACGCGATCCCGTCGCCGGCCTGGGCGCGGTCCAGCGGCGGCAGTTCGACACCGGTCGCGCCGGCCCGGGCCGGGTCGGCGGGTGCGGCCAACGCCGCGGCCACCCGGCCGGCGACCGCGTCGGCGAAGCGCCGGGGTGGCGCGATCGCGTCCACCAGGCCCCAGTCCACCGCGGTTCGCCCGCGGATGCCCTCGGCCCGGGTGGCGAACACGTCGGCCAGGTCGCGGCGGACCTGCCGCTTGTCCACCAGCCGGGTCAGCCCGCCGGTGCCGGGCAGCACGCCGAGCAGCGGCACCTCCGGCAGCGAGACGGCCGACGAGCCGTCGTCCACCAGCAGGATCTCGTCGCAGGCCAGCGCGATCTCGTACCCGCCGCCGGCGGTGGTGCCGTTCAGCGCGGCGATCCAGGTCTGGCCGGAGCCGGCGCTCGCCTCCTCGATGCCGTTGCGGGTCTCGTTGGTGAACTTGCAGAAGTTCACCTTCCACTGGTGCGAGGCGAGCGCCAGCATCCCGATGTTCGCCCCGGCGCAGAACACCCGGTCCTTGCCGCTGGCCAGCACCACGGCTCTGACCTGCGGGTATTCGAAGCGCAGCCGCTGGGACGCGTCGTACAGCTCGATGTCGACGCCCAGGTCGTACGAGTTCAGCTTCAGCTCGTAGCCGGGCTGGAGGCCACCCTGCTCGTCCACGTCCAGGGTGAGCGTGGCCTGCTCGCCGGCCACGCCCAGGCGCCAGTGCCGGTAGCGGCTCGGGTGGGTCTCGAAGTCGACCACCCATACAATCTCGCACACCGCAGCCGCTCCGGCGCGTTCGCCGGCGCCAGCCCTCGGGGGGTTCGCACGGTCGTCGACGCGCACGTACACGTGGCCACGCTGGCCGGGCTGAAGGTGGCCGGCGGGCAGTGGCGGGCCGGCTTCACCGCCGGCGATGTGCCCGACCTGTACGACCCGGACGGCCGGCCCCGCCCGGACGTGTTCGCCGCCTACCTGGCCGGCGAGGGCGTCGACCGGGCGCTGCTGTTCGCCGAGTACAGCCCGCGGGTCACCGGCTGGCAGCGGATCGAGGACCTGCTGCCGTTCGCCGAGCACGACCCGGGCCGGTTCGCGCTGGTCGCCAACGTGAACCCGCACGTGCACTACCCGGTGCTGGCCGAGGCCCGCCGGCAGCTCGCGCTGGGCGCGGTCGCGGTGAAGCTGCACCCGGTGCACGGCGGCTTCCCGATGGACCTGCCCGAGCTCTACCCGCTGTACGGGCACTGCGAGGCGGCCGGCATCCCGATCATCGTGCACGCCGGCACCAGCAACTTCCCCGGCGCCCGCAACCGCTACGCCAGCCTGGACCACCTGGTCGACGTGGTCCGCGACTTCCCCGGCTGCCCGTTCGTGCTCGCGCACGGCGGCCGCGGCTGGTCCTACGACACGGCCGCCGTCCTCACCCTGACCTACGACAACGTCTGGATCGACATCGCCGGGCTGCCCCCGCACCGGCTACCGGACTACTACGCCCGGCACAGCCTGCCCCGCCTGGCCCGCCGCTTCGTCTTCGGCAGCGACTGGCCCGGCGTCCCCGGCATCGCCCGCAACCTCGCCGCGGTCCGCGCCCTCGACCTGCCCGCCGACGTCACCGACCTGATCCTGACCGGCAACGCCCACCGCCTGTACCGCCTGAGTTGAGACCGCGCTGGCCGCACGTCCGTGCGGGCGCACCGCCGGACGCCGACGTCGGGTACCGGCTCCGGGCGTCGGCCGCACGTTCGTGCGGATTGGCACTGGTT
>Ga0307499_10000204_pt1 | contig 21878 bp, 19 predicted proteins | sample 13_S_MG_FD_201363 | JGI IMG/M metagenome (GOLD analysis project Ga0307499, IMG submission 201363) | Soil microbial communities from Populus trichocarpa stands in riparian zone in the Pacific Northwest, United States - 13_S | ecosystem: Environmental > Terrestrial > Soil > Riparian zone > Trees... | reverse complement strand
CGTAGACGCCGAACGGCGACTCGAACTGGCCGTTCAAACTGTCGGGCGCCGTCGAGCGCGGCAATTTGCCGATCATCGACTTGCCGCTTTCGGCGTGCGTGATCAGCACGGTTTTGCAGAGCCCGGCCTCGATCGCGGCCGCCGCGTGGCGAACGTGCAGCATGAACGAGCAGCCGCCGACGGAGGTGCCGTCGACCCAGGTCGGCGTGATGCCGAGATAATGGGCGATCTGCTGCGGGGTTTCCACCGCAGTGGCGATACCGTCGATGTCGGAGAGCTTCAGTCCGGCATCGGCGATGGCGTTGAGCGCCGCATCCGCATGGAGCTGGATCTGCGACATGTTCGGGATGACGCCGAGTTCGGTGGTCTCGGCTGCGCCGACGACGGCGACTGCGTTTCTGCGCATGATGCTTAGCCCTTCGCCGGACGGAACAGGGGAAGGGTGATCTTGTCGTCGAGTTTCTCGAACGCGACTTCGAGCTTCATGTCGAGCTCCAGCGCCTCCGGCGTCTGCGGGCAGTCGATGATGTTGCTCATCATGCGCGGGCCTTCGTCGAGTTCGACGACCGCAATCGCGTAAGGCGGAGTGAAGCCGGGCGCCGCCGGGCGGTGGTTGATGACGTAGCTGTAGAGCGTGCCCTTGCCGCTGGCCTTGAAAACCGAGACCTTGCGCGAGGCGCAGGAGGGGCAGAACGGGCGCGGCGGGAAATAGACATTGGCGCAGGCATCGCAGCGCTGCAGGCGCAATTCGCCGGCCTGCGTGCCGTCCCAGAAATGCTGCGTTTCAGGTGTGGGTTTGGGTTTAGCGCGCGCGGGCTCCGCCATATCGGCTGTTCTCCTTGGGACACGGGCGCCGGGGGCGCTTGTTGCAATCTTGATGCGACATTTGACCATTGCCCGTCAACGGTCCAGCAGCGGTGCTGCCGCATGGCTGCATTCCTGCGCCGGAGAGCGCTTGTATGCCAGCGATTTTCCGCGCTAGGGTATTTCTCACTGCGAAACACGATGCGCGCGCAACGCGATGGAGATGAGGTGCGAACCATTCGAATAGGCTCCGGTGCCGGCTATTCGGGCGATCGCATCGAGCCCGCGATCGAACTCGCCGAAAAGGGCGATATCCAGTATCTCGTGTTCGAATGTCTCGGTGAACGGACAGTGGCGCTGGCGCAGCAGGCCCGGATGAAGAATCCGGAAAGCGGCTATGACCCGTTGCTCGAAGAGCGGATGCGCGCGGTGCTCCCGCTCTGCGCCGCCAAAGGCATCAAGATCGTCACCAATATGGGCGCCGCCAACCCGGAAGCGGCGGCGCGCAAGACCGCCGATATCGCGAAGTCGCTGGGCTTGTCCGCGCTGAAGATCGCCTCCATCGTCGGCGACGACGTGCTCGACGCCTGCAAGGACGGCGATCTGCCGATCATGGAATTCGATGGCACGATCCGGCAGCTCGGCAACCGGCTGCTATCGGCCAATGCCTATCTCGGCGCCGAACCGATGGCGCAGGCGCTGACGGCGGGTGCCGATATCGTCATCACCGGGCGCGCGTCCGATCCGGCGCTGTTCCTGGCGCCGATGATCCATGCCTTCGGCTGGGCGATGGACGACTGGAATCTGCTCGGGCAAGGGACGGTCGCCGGGCATTTGCTGGAATGCGCCGGCCAGGTCACCGGCGGCTATTTCGCCGATCCCGGTTACAAGGACGTGGCTGATCTCGCACGGCTCGGTTTTCCGATCGGGGAAGTCGGCGAGGACGGCAGTCTCGTCGTCACCAAGGTTGCGGGGTCGGGCGGCGCGGTGACGGCGCAGACCTGCAAGGAACAGCTGCTTTATGAAGTGCACGACCCTGCAAAATATTTCCAGCCGGACGTGGTCGCGGATTTCTCGCAGGTGAAAGTTGAGGAAATCGGACCCGATAGGGTTCGTGTCAGCGGTGGGCGCGGCGCGAAGCGGACCGACACGCTGAAAATCTCGGTCGGCTATGTCGACAGCTATATCGGCGAGGGCCAGATCTCCTATGCCGGTCCCGGCGCGCTGGCGCGGGGACGGCTCGCGCTGGAGATCGTCCGCGAACGGCTGAAGCTGACCAATGTCGCCGCGAGCGAATTGCGGTTCGAACTGGTCGGCGTCGATTCCCTGCACGGGCCGGAAATTTCCGCGCGAGCTAGCGAACCATACGAGGTGCGCGTGCGCGTCTCCGGGCGCACGGAAAGCCTGCGCGAGGCGGTCAGAATCGGCAACGAGGTCGAGACACTTTATACCAACGGTCCGGCCGCGGGCGGCGGTGCATGGAAATCGGCGCGCGACGTCGTGGCGGTTGCTTCCGTGCTGCTGCCGCGCGAACTGGCAAAGCCGCAAGTCCGGTTCGTGGGGACGCAGGGATGAAGCTGCGCGAGATCGCCCATTCCCGCACCGGCGACAAGGGCAACATCTCCAACATCTCCGTCATTGCCTATGACGCTAAGCACTATCCGCTGTTGCTCGAACAGGTGACGGCCGCGCGGGTGAAATCGCATTTCGCGGGTGTTGTTCAGGGCGAGGTGGTTCGTTATGAACTGCCCAATCTGTCTGCGCTGAATTTCGTGATGGACCAGGCGCTCGGAGGCGGCGTGACGCGCTCGCTGGCGCTGGATGCGCACGGCAAATCGCTGAGTTCGGCGCTGCTCGATCTCGACATCGTACCCGCGCCAGATGGCGAATAACGAATAACAAAGAGAGCGACCGACGATCATGTCTAACCCGACACTCGCCACCCTGGCTGCCGATCTCGATGCGGGCCGCACCACCGCGCGCAAACTCGTCGAGCAATGCCTCGCGCGAATTGCCGATCCCGCCGGCGAGGGCGCGCGAACCTTCGTTCACGTCGACAAGGACGCGGCGCTCGCCGCCGCCGACGCGATGGATCATCTGCGCAAAGCCAATGCCGCGCCGTCGCCCTATGCCGGCATTCCCGTGTCGATCAAGGATCTCTATGATATCAGGGGACAGGTGACCCGCGCCGGCTCCCGCGCGCTGGAGGATTCCGCGCCGGCCGATGCCGATGCGCCCGTGGTGGCGCGGCTCCGCCGGGCCGGCTTCATCGTCATCGGCCGCACCAACATGACCGAATTCGCCTATTCCGGCATCGGCATCAACCCGCATTTCGGTACGCCGAAAAGCGCCTGGAATCGCAGCGTCGGCCACGTGCCCGGCGGCTCGTCCTCGGGCGCGGCGGTCTCGATCGCCGATCAAATGGCTTACGGTGCGCTCGGCACCGATACCGGCGGCTCGTGCCGGATACCAGCGGCCTATAATGGCATCGTCGGGTACAAGCCGACGCAACGCCGCGTGCCGCTCGACGGCGGCGTGCCGCTGTCGTTCTCGCTCGACAGTTTTGGTCCGCTGGCGCGTAGTGTCGGCTGCTGCGCCGTATTGGATGCCGTGCTTGCCGATGAAGCGGTGCAGCCGTTGCAATCGCGCCCGGTCAAGGGCATGCGGCTCGCGGTGCCGACCACGATCGCACTGGACGATCTCGACGAAGAAGTCGCCAAGACATTCGAGCGCACGCTGGCGAATTTATCGCGGCAGGGCGCGTCGATCGAGCGGATCGAGGTCCCTGAATTTCACGACGTCGGCGTCATGAACAGCAAGGGCGGCTTTGCCGCGGCGGAAAGCTACGCTTGGCACCGCTATCTGATCGTCAGTCATGGCGATGTGTACGATCCCCGGGTTCGCGTCCGCATTCTGCGCGGCGAGAGCATCAGTGCCGCCGATTACATCGATATCCTCAATGCGCGCCGCTCGTTCATTGCGCGGACGGAAGCGCGCATCGCGCCCTATGATGCGCTGGTGCTGCCGACCACTGCGAACACGCCGCCCGTAATTGCCGACCTCGCCGATGACAAGGCGTTCGCCACGCAAAACCTGCGTTCCCTGCGCAACTGCACGCTGATCAACATGCTCGACGGCTGCGCGATCTCGCTGCCGGCGCATCGCGAGGGCGAGGTGCCGGTCGGGCTGATGCTGGCCGCCGCGGGCGGATCGGACCGCCGCATCTTCGAACTTGCCGCCGGAATGGAGAATGTCATCCGTGTATGATCTGACCTTCAACGTCGAGGACAAGGGCGCCTTGACGCCGCTGACGCTTGCGATCGATCAGGCCGTTATCGCCGGCTGGACCGGCCGCGATCCGGTGGCGCGCGACAAGCATATCACTGAGCTCGAAGCGATCGGCATCGCGCGCCCGGCGTCCACGCCGATTTACTACCGCTGCTCGGCGCGGCGGATCACTCTGGAGGATCGCATCGAGGTCTGCGGCGAAGATTCCAGCGGCGAGGTCGAGTTCGTGCTGATCGGCTGGCAGGGCCGCATTTTCGTCGGCTGCGGCTCCGACCATACCGACCGCAAGGTGGAGAGCTACAGCGTCACGGTTTCAAAACAGATGTGCGACAAGCCGGTGGCGTCGGTGCTTTGGGAGTTGGAGGACGTGATCGCGCATTGGGACCGGATGATCCTGCGTTCCTGGGCCCTGATCGACGGTGCGCGGGTGCTCTATCAAGAAGGCACCCTCGATCACATGCTGTCGGTCAAGGACCTTGTCGAGCGCGGCTTTGGCGGCAAAGGCCTGCCCGACGGTTGCGCCATGTTCGGCGGCACCTTTGCCGCCAAGGGCGGCATCCGCCCGGCCAGCCGGTTCGAGTTCGAACTGGAGGATCCCGTGCTGAAGCGGAAGATCAGCCACGGGTATGACGTGATCACGATGCCGGTGCTGGGTTAACGCGAGGCTCGATCCGCCGTCATTGCGAGCGCAGCGAAGCAATCCAGTTCTTCTGCATATGAGGTGGCACTGGATTGCTTCGCTTCGCTCGCAATGACGCGGAGGGAACTCGGCGGAAATCGGGTGGTTTCGTTGTCGGCCATTTGCGAGGATGTCCGCCATGAGAGCAACCGCAAGAAATATCGACCGTTCCTCCGACATCACCGCGCGCGTCGACGCTATCGACTGGACGCAGACGACCGCTGACCTCGACGCACAAGGCTGCGCCGTCCTGAAGGAACTGCTGACGCCGGAGGAATGCGACGCACTGTCCGCGCTCTATCCCGATGACAAGAATTTCCGCAGCCGGATCGTGATGGGCCGTCACGGCTTTGGCCGCGGCGAATACAAGTATTTCGCCTATCCGTTGCCCGCGATGATCGCGCAGTTGCGGCCGGCGCTCTATGGGCGGCTGTGCCCGGTCGCCAATCGCTGGAACGAGACGATGGGGATCGACATCCGTTATCCCGACCGGCACGAGGCGTTCCTGAAACGCTGCCATGATGCCGGGCAAATCCGGCCGACGCCGCTGCTGCTGCAATATGGCGAGGGCGACTACAACTGCCTGCATCAGGACCTCTATGGCGAACACGTGTTTCCGCTGCAGGTTGCGATCCTGCTGTCGGAACCGGGGCGCGATTTCGAAGGCGGCGAGTTCGTGCTGACGGAGCAGCGGCCGCGGATGCAGTCGCGGCCCGAGGTCGTTCCGCTCCAGCAGGGCGACGCGGTGGCCTTTGCTGTGCATCACCGGCCGGTACAGGGGACGCGCGGGCCCTATCGCGTTAATCTGCGCCATGGCGTCAGCCGGATCCGTTCCGGCCATCGCCACACCATCGGCGTGATCTTCCACGATGCCAAATGAGCGCGGACTGAATTGACTGCGGATTTGTTCGAGGCCATTCCGGATGTGCGTCCGTCACGCGAAGCGATGGCGGAGGGCGCGGTGTTGCTGCGCGGATTTGCACGGCCGTTTGAAGCCGAGCTGCTTCCGGCGCTTCGCGCGATCGTCAAACAGGCGCCGTTCCGGCATCTGATTACGCCGGGCGGCCACCGCATGTCGGTCGCGATGACCAATTGCGGCAGTGTCGGTTGGGTGTCGGACGACACTGGTTATCGCTATGACGCCATCGACCCCGAGTCCCAACAGCCGTGGCCGGCGATGCCGACGGTGCTGCGCAGGCTGGCGGCCGACGCGGCGTCGGACGCCGGGTTCAACGGCTTCGCGCCGGAAGCCTGCCTGATCAACCGCTATGTGCCCGGCGCAAAACTGTCGCTGCATCAGGACAAGGACGAACTGGATTTTGCCGCGCCGATCGTATCGGTGTCGCTGGGGCTGCCCGCGACCTTCCTGTTCGGCGGCCTAAAGCGCGCCGACAAGCCGAACCGTTACCGGCTGGAGCATGGCGACGTCGTGGTCTGGGGCGGCCCGTCGCGGCTGTTCTTCCACGGTGTCGCGCCTCTCGCCGACGGCGAGCACGCCGTCATGGGCCGCCAGCGGATCAACCTGACTTTCCGAAAAACGCGGTGATCTTCCTTCTCCCCTTGTGGGAGAAGGTGCCTTCGCGCAGCGAAGGCGGATGAGGGGTTCTCTCAACGAGCAGAACTCGCGGAGACAGACCCCTCATCCGTCTCGCTGCCGCTTCGCGTCAGCGATCCACCTTCTCCCACAAGGGGAGAAGGGAAGAGCGTTCCATCGCGTATGGGTCCAGGCTATGCGTTCTTCGCCGGATGAATGAAAGCCCACGGGCTCACTTCCGAATCCGTTGGCACCTCCACGGAAATCACATACGGCCCACCGTCGGCCAGCGCCTTTTCCAGCGCGGGGCGGAAATGATCCGGAGATGTCACGCGCGCGGCGCCGACGCCGAAAGACTCCGCGAGCTTGACGAAATCCGGATTGACCAGGTCGGACGCCACCACGCGGCCGTCAAAACGCTCGCGCTGGTCGCGGCGGACATTGCCATAGGCGTTGTTGTTAAACACCAGCGTCACCACGCCGATCTTGAACTGCACGGCGGTCGACAGTTCCTGCACGCCGAACATGAAGCCGCCGTCGCCGGTGATGGCGACCACCGGCTTGTCCGGGTTGGCTACCTTGGCGCCAAGCGCGGTCGGGAAGCCGGAGCCGAGCGTGCCCTGATAACCAGACGTGATGAAGGTGCGCGGCTCGTAGACCGGAAAGCCGTACCAGGAAGCGAAGCCGACCTGCGACAATTCATCGGTGACGATCGCGTTGGCCGGCAGCACCTCGCGCAATATTTTCAGGTAGGCCATCTGCGGCTGGATCTTCTGGATCTCCTGCTGGGCCGCTGCGGTGGCCTCGCGGATCTCGGCGCGCCGGCCGCTGGTCTTGCTGTAACCGGCTTTCTTCACGGTTGCGACCAGTTCGGCGGTGCCGGCTTTGGCGTCCGCGATCACGGCTGCGTCGGACACAAGCCGGCGCATTTCCACCGGATCGATATCGATCCGGACGGATTTCAATCCCTGCGGCTGGTAGGGCCAGCGGAATCCGGATGCAGGCAATTCCATCCGCGTGCCGATTCCGATCATCAAATCGGTGTTCGGCCAAAGCTTGTAAGCCGCCGCCATGGTCAGCCCAAGTTCGTGCGCATTGGAGACGATTCCGCGTCCGCTGCGGAATGCCACGACAGGCGCGTCGATCATCTCGGCGAGTTCGAGGATCTCTTCGCGCGCACGGATCGCGCCGCCGCCGACGAAGATCATCGGCCGCTTGCTGCCCTTGATCAGTGCCGCCGCCGCCTTGATGCGCTCAGGGTCGGGCAGTGGTGCGGGCAGGGTATCGAGCACCTGGGAAGCGCCCACCTGCGCGCGCTGGGTGAAGACGTCCCATGGCATCTCCAGCGAAACCGGGCCGCGCCGTCCCGACAGCATTTCTTGAAACGCACGCGACACCAACGCGGGCGCCGTGTCGGGATATTCGATACGGTCGGCCCATTTTACGAAAGTGCGCAGCGTCGCCAATTGGTCCGGCATCTCGTGCAGATGGCCGCGGCCCTTGCCGAGAAAATTCGTCGGCACCTGGCCGGTGAGGCACATCACCGGCTCGTTGCAGCCGAAGGCGGTGAGCAGCGCCGCGCTTGCATTGAGCACGCCGGGGCCGGGCACCACGCTGAACACGCCGGGCTTTCCCGATGAGCGCGCATAGCCGAACGCCATGTAGCCGCAGGCCTGCTCATGCCGGGCGCCGATCACCTTCAGCTGCGCCTGGTGGAAGGCATCGAACAGGCCGTAAACTTGCGCGCCCGGCAGGCCGAACACGGTGTCGACGCCATGCGCGACAAGGCCATTGACGATCGCTTCGCCGCCGGAGGTTGATTTCATTGCTTTTCCACTCGCTTGCAGGATTGTTCAGGCTTCGTCGGCCACGCCGTTCTTCAGCTGGCCTACGCCCTCGGCTTCGACCTCGATGACGTCGCCGGGCTTGAGATAGCGCGGCGGATCGAACCGCGCACCGGCACCGGTCGGCGTTCCCGTCACGATGACGTCACCGGGCACCAGCGTGGTGAAGGTCGAGAGATAGTTGATGAGATAGCGGAAGCCGAAGATCAATCGGCCGGTGCGGTCGTCCTGCCTCGTCTCGCCGTTGACTTTCGTTGTCAAACGGATGTCCGCGATCTGGCTTTCATCGGTGTAGGGCACGAGCCACGGCCCGAGGCTGCCGGTGGAGTCAAAGTTCTTGCCCTGCGTGACGTTGAACTTGGCGTGACGCACCCAGTCGCGGATGGTGCCCTCGTTGCACAGCGTGATCGCGGCGATGTGATCCAGCGCATCGCTCTCCTTGATGTGCCGCCCGGCCTTGCCGATGACCAGCACCAGCTCGCCCTCGTAGTCGAGCTGCGCGGAGGCACGCGGGCGCACCAGCGGCGCGTTGTGGCCGACAAAGGAGCGCGGCGTGCGCATGAACATGCTCGGATATTTCGGCGCGTCCTGGCCGTCCTTGTATTCGGCGTTGCGATCCGGGTAGTTGACGCCGATGCAGATGATCTTTTCCGGCGAAGGGATCGGCGGCTGCCAGCTGATCGCATCCAGCGCATGGTCGGGCGAAAGCCGCGCGCCTTCCTCGGCGAGTTTTGTCAGCGCGCCGGCCGCGATGACCTCCCGCAGCGTCGGGTACTCTTTCCCGAAACGCGCGGCGAGATCGACGATGCCGGCATCGGTCACGGCACCGTATTTGGTGACACCGCCAATAGAATAGGTCGCAAAACGGGGAGTGGCCATTTTTCTGTTCCGTCAATCCGCAATCGTGACGTCGGCGACGAAGGTTGGCTCGCGCACGGCCTGGTCGGTGATGGGCGTACCTTCCTCGAACCAGGAGCGCGGCGCGGGCGCGCCCCACAGTGTCTGCCGGCGTGGATCTTTTAGCGACCAGCGCAGCGGCTCGTGGTCATGATCGCCCGTGAAATAGTCGCTGGTGTAGAGCTCGAGGCGGTGGCCGTCGGGATCCCTGACATAAAGAAAAAACGCGTTCGAGATGCCGTGGCGGCCGGGGCCGCGCTCGATGTTCTTCAGGTAGCCGCTGGAGGCCATGACGTCGCAGAGATGCAGGACGTTCATCGCCGTCGGCACCCAATAGGCAAAATGGTGCAGGCGAGGGCCGCGGCCATTGGTGATGGCAAAGTCGTGAACATTGCCCTTGCGGTGCATCCAGGCCGCCGCGATCCGCCCGTTGGGCCCGTCTTCCTCGCCATATTCGGTGAGGCGGAAGCCGAGCCGGGCGTAGAAATCGACCGTGTTTTGAACCTCGGGCGAAAAGACGTTGAAATGGTCGAGCCGCTGCGGATGGCAGCCCTTGTAGAGGTCGTAGCGCCGGAGCAGATGCGGGCGCTTCTCCATCGTCGCATAGAGTTCGAGCTGGAAGCCGGCGGGATCGGTGAATTGCAGCGTGCGGCCCTGGAACGGCTGATCGGCGAAGGCGTAGGTGATGCCGTTCTCGGAAAAGAAGCTGGCGGCCTTGTCGAGATCGCCGTCGTTGCCGACCTTGAAGCCGAGCCGGCTGCAGGCGGCGACCGGCGCCTTCCGCAGCACCAGCGAGTGATGCTGATGCTCCTCGCTGCCGCGCAGATAGACCGCCTTGTCGTCGGCGTCTTCAACATGCAGGCCGACGGTGGTCTCGTAGAACGCGCGGCTCTTGTTGAGGTCGACGACATCGAGCACGGCGTGGCTGCAGCGGATGATGTTGAAGGGGGGATCGAAGATGTGTGTCGGAACGGGCATGTGCTTTATCCAGTCCTCAATGGTTGATCCTCATGGTGAGGAGGCGCGCAAGCGCCGTCTCGAACCATGTAGCCCGTGGCCCATCCTTCGAGACGCGGGCTTGCGCCCGCTCCTCAGGATGAGGGCAGGCCCAGCTTCTGAATCTTGTGCGTCCCGCGCGCGAGCGAGACGTGCTTGGTTTCCATGTAGAAGTCGAACGAATAGTCGCCGCCATCGCGGCCGATGCCTGACGATTTCATGCCGCCGAACGGCGTCGGCAGATGGCGGACGTTTTCGGAGTTGAGCCAGATCATGCCGGCCTCCAGCGCATCGGCGACGCGCAGCGCGCGGCCCATGTCGCCGGTCCAGACATAGCCGGTCAGGCCGTACTGCACGCCGTTGGCGATCTCGATGGCGTCCTTTTCGTCCTTGAACAGGATCACGGTCAGGAACGGACCGAACACTTCCTCCTGCGCCACCCGCATCTTTGAAGTCGCACCGGTCACCAGCGTCGGCTGCACGTAATGCCCGCCGCCGGGGCCGTCATGCGGCTTGCCGCCGACCGCAATGGTGGCGCCGTCCTTTTTGGCGACGTCGAAATAGCTGCAGACTTTTGCCAGATGCCGCTCATGGATCAGCGGCCCGATTTCGGTGGCAGGGTCGAGTGGGTGCCCGACCTTCAAGGCCTTCACCCGCGCCGTGAGCTTTTCGATGAATTTCCCGGCGATACCTTCCTGAACCAGCAGCCGGCTCGACGAGGTACAGCGCTCACCATTGAGTGAGTAGATCATGAAAACCACAGCATCGAGCGCCCGGTCGAGGTCGGCGTCGTCGAACACGATCACCGGGTTCTTGCCGCCGAGTTCGAAATGGACGCGCTTCAGGGTAGGGGCGCCCTGCGCCATGATCGCGGAGCCGGTCGCGCTCTCGCCGACGAAGCCGATTGCCTTGATGGCAGGATGCTCGGTCAGCGCCTTGCCGGCTTCCTCGCCCATGCCGTGGACGGTGTTGAGCACGCCGTCGGGCAGGCCGGCCTGCTTCGCGAGCCTGGCCAAAAGGTCCGCCGTTACCGGCGACCATTCCGCCGGCTTGTGCACCACTGTGCAGCCCGCCGCCAGGGCAGGGGCGATCTTCCAGGTCGACAGCATGAACGGCGTGTTCCACGGCGTGATGACGCCAACGGGCCCGATCGGCACCCGGGTCGAGATGTTCCAGTGCTCCTCGCTCGGCGTGTTGAGGCCGTCGCGGGCCTCCGCGCATTTGTCGGCGAAGAAGCGGAAATTCTCGGCTGCGCGGATCGCGGCCTTGGCCATGAAGCGGTGCGCCTGGCCGGTGTCGATGCATTCCAGCACCGCGATGTCGTCGGCGTGGTCCTCGATCGCATCAGCCACGCGATGCAGGAGTTTCTTCCGCGCCGCCGCCGGCATCTCGCGCCAGGATTTGAACGCCGCCGCGGCTGCGGTTGCCGCGCGGTCGATGTCTTCGGCATTGCCGCGCGCCACCGACGCCAGCACCGCACCATCGACCGGAGACTTCGTCTCGAACGTCTGGCCGGAGACCGACGGCACGGTCTTGCCATCGATCAGATGGCCGATGCCGTCACTCTTTAATTTGGCGAGCAGGGGGGCGGCGCGGTCGCGGTGGGCCTGAAATCCGTCCTTGGGGATCACCTTATCCATTGAGAGCCTCCACTTTCAGCGCTTCGTGGATGTTGTTGCGCTTCCAGCTGGTTTCCTTGTCGTTGATCTGCATGTCGAACGACAGCGCGAACTTCTGGTTCGCAAACACCGGATCGAGATGGGCCGACAGGGCCTTGAAAATATGCTCGCCGGCCTTCTTGCGGGCGGCGAGGTCGCGGCCTTCGCCGAGCCGCAGCACCATGTCGAGAAAAGCGAAGTGCTTCTGGCCGTCGGCGATCGCATAGTGCTCGCATCTGACGGCGCGGACGCGAATACCCCCGAGCGGGAAGATGCCGGTCTCGACCGCGGCCTTGCGAACCAGTTCCACGACCGCGTTCATGTCAACGCGCCCATCGAGATTGCCTGAATATTCAATCGTGAAATGCGGCATGATCCGATTGCTCCAACTCTTTTAATCCATCAAGCGAAGTAGCAGCTCACCGAGCCGTAGGGACCATAGTCCGCCTGGATCGTGTCGCCCTTGCGGGTCTCGATCGGGCGGATGAACGAGCCCGCCAGCACCACCTGTCCGGCTTCCAGCGCCAATCCATTGGGCGCGATCTTGTTGGCAAGCCAGGCCACCGACGTGGCGGGATGGTTGAGAACGCCGGCCGCCAGCCCGGTTTCTTCCAGCTGGCCGTTGCGGAAGCACAGCGCGCCGATCCAGCGCAAATCGGCGTCCATCGGCCGGATCGGGCGGCCGCCCAGCACGATGCCGGCATTCGCCGCATTGTCGGCGATGGTGTCGAAAATCTTCCGCGTCGCCTTGGTCTGCGGATCGACCCGCTCGACCCTTGTGTCGAGGATTTCCAGCGCGGGTACCACGAAGTCGGTGGCGTTGAGCACGTCGAACATCGTGCAGTCCGGTCCCGAAAGCCGCGATTTCATCACGAAGGCGAGTTCGGCTTCGATGCGGGTGGCGATGAAGCGATCCGAGGGCACCAGTCCGCCATCGGCAAAAAACATGTCGTCGAGCAGGATGCCGGAATCCGGCTCATCGATATTGAGCGCGCTTTGCATTGCCTTCGAGGTCAGCCCGATCTTGTGGCCCTTCACGACGCGCCCCTGCGCGACCTTCATCTCGACCCAGGCTTTCTGAATGGCGTAGGCGTCTTCGATCGTAATGCCGGGATGTTCGAGCGAGAGCTGCCGGATCTGCGTGCGGGTCTTTTCCGCGTGATCAAGCCGCTCGGCGGCGCTACGGATGTCGTCTGTGGTAAGGGCCATGGGCGTCCGGCTCGGCGAAAAAGCGGGTGCTGAAATTTGATTAACATGTTAAGTTATCCCGCGTAAACTCATTTGATGCTTGTTGCAGCGCAAAACTTTATCCTTTTCGAAGCGACGATTCCTGATGGCGGACCGCTGAAGATGGCAGGCAAGAAATCGCCGAACGGAACGCGTTCGGACCCGGGGGAAACGCTTGAACCCCGCCGCGCGCCGATGCGCGAGTTCTCGCGTTCGCTGCCGATGTCGTTGCTGCGCGCCCGTGAAGCGGTGATGCGGCAGTTCCGCCCTTCCTTGCGCAACCACGGCCTGACCGAACAGCAATGGCGCATCCTGCGCGCACTGACGGCGGTTGATACCATCGAGGTGACTGAACTGGCCCGCGTCGCCTTTTTGCTGGGGCCGAGCCTGTCGCGAATCCTGCGCGACCTCGAGGCGCGGGATCTGATCGAACGCCGGACCGCCGAAGCCGACCTGCGCCGCGGCGTGGTGTCGATCTCCCCCAAGGGGCTGAAACTGATCGAGGCCGTCGCGCCGAACTCGGAAGCGATCTATGCCGAGATCACCCATCGCTATGGCGCACGCAAGCTTGCGGAGCTGCAGGACATGCTCGGCGAATTGGAACACAGCCTCGCCGCGATGGAAGTGGCCGGTGAGGGCGACGCCGAGGCTGATGAGTAATCACAAATCTGCATGATGCTACCGGCCCGGCGCATAGCGGCCGAGCAAATGATTGCAATCATTTGTCTAATGGTGGACACGCGTACGAATTATCGGTCAAAGTGCCGGTCAAGCCGGTCATGAAAACCGGCGCGGGAGTGTTGGGGTTCGCCGCTGACGGTCGGGCGTCCCCATTGCAAGGACAGGCTGAAATCCGGACATGGTCACCATACAAGTCAACAATCTGATCGATTTCGTCGCCGAGGTTTTCTCGCACTCGGAATCCTCGCCCGAGGAAGCCAGGCGCATCGCGACCTATCTCACGACGGCCAATCTCACCGGCCATGACAGCCACGGCGTGATCCGGGTCCCCGTCTATGTCCGCTGGAAGAAGACGGGCAACGTCGTTCCCAACCAGACCCCCGAGATTGTCGTCGATACGCCGTCGCTCGCCGTCGTCGATGGCAAGTTCGGCTATGGCCAGACCGTGACGCCGTTCGCGGTGCGGACCGGCATCGAGAAGTGCAAGAAGGCCGGGCTGTCAGCCGTCGCGTTGCGCAACGCCGGGCATATCGGCCGCGTCGGCGACTGGGCCGAAATGGCTGCTGCCGAAGGGCTGGTGTCGGTGCACTTCGTCAACGCCGCGGGCTCGCTGCTGGTAGCGCCTTTTGGTGGGGTGCAGAAGCGGTTATCGACCGCGCCCTACTGCGTCGGCATTCCGCGCCAGGGGCAGGACCCGATCGTGCTCGATTTCGCCACCTCGGTTGTCGCCGAAGGCAAGGTGCTGGTGGCAAGCCGCGGCGGCAAGAAACTGCCGACAGGCGCACTGGTCGATGCCGACGGCACGCTGAGCGAAGAGCCGTCCGTTCTCTATGGTCCCTACACGCCGGACGGGCCGCGCGACCACACCAAGGGGACGGGGGCGATCCGCGCGTTCGGCGAGCACAAGGGCTCGGGACTGGCCTTCATCTGCGAGCTGCTCGGCGGCGCGCTCACCGGCACCGGCGCCACTTCGGGCGGCCGGCAGTTCGCCAACGGCATGCTCGCCTTCTATCTCGATCCCAAGGTGATCGACACCACGGGCTACTTCGACGGCGAAATCTCGCGCTATACCGACTTCATCCGGGAGACCAAGCCGATCGCCGGCGTCGAGAGCGTGCTGGTTCCTGGCGATCCGGAGCGGAAGATGCGCGCCGAGCGCACCAAAAACGGTGTGCCGCTGCCGGACGATACTTGGGCGGCGATTGTGAACACCGCCCGAGAGGTCGGCGTCAGCGAGGCCAGCATTCAGCGGGCCGCCAGCTAACAAACTACTGCACTTCAAAATACCGCAACGATCACAAAGGGAAAGCGATCAATGACAACCAACAACGTCAAGAAAGTATGGGCCTCGGGCAAGGCCGTGGTGAACGCATGGCTCGCGATTCCGTCCGGCTTCTCGGCCGAAGTGATCGCGCAATGCGGCTTCGACAGCGTCACCGTCGACATGCAGCACGGCGTTCAGGACTATCTCTCGATGGTGCAGTGCTTTCAGGCGATGAACGGCCACCCGGTCACCCCCATGGTCCGCGTGCCGTGGAACGAGCCCGGCATCATCGGCAAGGTGCTCGACGGCGGCGCCTATGGCGTGATCTGCCCGATGATCAACACCCCGAAAGAAGCCAAGGACCTCGTCCAGTTCGCCAAGTATCCGCCGAAGGGCACGCGCTCGAACGGTCCGATCCGCGCCGGCATGTACGGCAGCGCCGGTTCGTACCAGCAGACCGCCAATGACGAGATCGTGCTGCTGCCGATGATGGAGACCAAGACGGCGATCGAGAATATGGAGTCGATCCTCGACGTCGAGGGCATCAACGGCGTCTATGTCGGTCCGTCCGATCTCCGCTTCTCGTACGGCCTGACGCCGAAACTCGACGGCGATGAGCCGGAAATCCTCAAGATCTACGAGAAGATCATCAAGGAATGCGGCAAGCGCGGCCTCAATCCGGGCATCCACTGCTCGGGTGCGGAAGGCGCGGCGCGCGCGGTCAACATGGGCTTCAAGCTGGTGACGCTGTCGAACGAAGTCGGCCTGATGTCGACCTACGCCAGGATGCAGGTGAACCAGACCCGCAAGGATTCCGGCGGCAAGGCGTAAGATACGCGAATAGCGAGTAGCGAATGGCGAATAGGGGGTAGAGAGCAGCGTTGCGTTGTTTACTACTCGCTACTCGCCACTCGCTATTCGCCTCCTCAGAGGAGACACCCAAATGACCCCGGCACCCGTCATTCGCCTGCATCCCGACGACGGCGTGCTGATCGCGCGCTCGAGCCTGCCGCCCGGCATGGCGGTGGCCGAAGGGGTCACCACCGTCGAGCGGATCCCGGCGGGCCACAAGGTGGCGATCAAGCCGATTGCCGTGGGCGAGCCGGTGCGCCGCTACGGCCAGATCATCGGCTTTGCCACCATACCGATTGCGCCGGGTCAGCATGTGCACACGCAGAACTGCGGCATGGGCGATTTCGCCAAGGACTATGCCTATGGCGTCGACGTCAAGCCGGTGCCGAACTTCGATCTGCCCGCGACCTTCGAGGGCATCCGCCGCGGCGACGGGCGCGTGGCGACGCGCAACTATATCGGCATCCTCACCTCGGTGAATTGCAGCGCTCATGTCGCCGGCATCGTCGCCGACATGTTCAAGAAGAATCCATTCACCGGCGATAATCCGCTGGCCGATTTTCCGAATGTCGATGGCGTGGTCGCGCTGACCCACAAGACCGGCTGCGGCATGACGCAGGACGAGCCGCTGGCGCTGTTGCGGCGGACGCTCGGCGGCTACGCGCGGCATGTAAATTTCTCGGCCGTCGTCGTGCTGGGGCTGGGCTGCGAGGTCAACCAGATCGGCGGGCTGATGCAGGAGCAGAAGCTCGCCGGCCGCCTGCGCGCGATGGACATCCAGGAAGTCGGCGGCACGCGCAAGACGGTGGAAGCCGGCATCGCCTTCGTGAAGGAGGCGCTGACCGACGCCAACAAGGTAAGGCGCGAGCCCGTGCCGGCCAGCGAATTGACGGTGGCGCTGCAATGCGGCGGCTCCGACGGCTACTCCGGCGTGTCGGCCAATCCGGCGCTGGGTGCGGCGAGCGATCTGCTGGTTGCCCATGGCGGTACCGTGATCCTCTCCGAAACCCCCGAAACCTACGGCGCCGAGCATCTGCTGACCCGGCGCGCGGTCAGCCGCGAAGTCGGCGAAAAGCTCGTCGGGCTGATGCGCTGGTGGGAGGAATACACCAAGCGCGAAGGCGCCGAGATGAACGCCAATCCGAGCCCTGGCAACAAGGCCGGCGGCCTCACCACGATCCTGGAAAAATCGCTGGGCGCTATGGCCAAGGCCGGCAGCACCAATCTGGTCGACGTGCTGAACTACGCCGAACCCATCACCAAGAAGGGTTTTGTCTTCATGGACACGCCCGGCTACGACCCGGTCGCCGCGACCGGGCAGGTCGCGGGCGGCGCCAATCTCGTCTGCTTCACCACAGGCCGCGGCAGCGTGTTCGGCTGCAAGCCCGCGCCTTCGATCAAGCTTGCGACTAACACGCCGATGTACCAGCGCATGGAAGACGACATGGACGTCAATTGCGGCACCATCCTCGACGGCGAGGAAACCGTGCAGCAATGCGGCCAGCGCATTTTCGAACTGATGCTGAAAACGGCATCGGGCCAGCCGACCAAGAGCGAGAGCTTTGATTTCGGCGGCGCCGAGTTCGCGCCCTGGGTGCTCGGCGCGACGATGTGATAATTTAGACTTTAATCCCGAGTGCGTGGAAGTAACTGTCCGGCACGTGATCTAGGATGATACTAGGCAGAAATCCGACGAGCAGATCGCGCAGAGCGCGTCTGTCCAGCAGGCCGCTTCCGACGCCAGCAACGACCCGGATTACATCGGTCAAATCGATATCGGCCAAGACGCCCTGTGTGACGCTTTCGACGAAATCCGGCGCGTTTCCTTCGCGCGCCATCGGCGCCACTCCTTGGAAACTTCCGCCGGTTGGGCACTGCACGGCCTGTCCGACATGACGATAGCCACCAAGCAACACCGGTGGGACTGTTGGCACGATGTCGGTACCGTGAACCAAGCGGAAGGTGAAATCGCCAAGCCGCGACGTATAGTCTTCAAAGAATTCCTCGCCGCCGTTGCGCGGGCTGCCGAACGTGTAGACTGCGATTTTTGGGGCGTTCTGCAGCCGCGAAATACGCCACGCAGCAAGGATCGCGAGCGCGCCACCCAGACTATGGCCTGTGAAGAAGACCGTTTGGTTGGGCGCGGCACGCTTGCCAAACGCCAACTGGATGTCAGGCAAAACTGTCTCGACGGCTTGTTCAAAGCCGCTGTGAAGGTTGCTGGGTGACGGCATAGCCGAGAAATCCGTGATCCAGTCCTGGAACTTCAATGGATCGCTGCCAGCAAACGTCACGAATGTCGCACCTTGCCCCTCAGCCACCACGACACAGGCGCTGTGTGGGGGTAGTCCAGTGCCTGGATTGTTGGTTTTGAAACCAAGATTCGTCAGCTCCCAGTCGCTGAGGATGCTATCGACCTTGCCCTTGTCGTCGGTCTCGTAAGCGAGTTGCGACAGCCACATCATGGCGCGCGCGGTGACCAGATCATATTGCCTAGATGCCGGGAAACCAGCGAAGAGGTGTTTTGGATAGGCGCTTCGGTCTTTCCTAACGACTGCACTCATCGACCATTCCTCCTGCGGCCGCACAAGGAGTGCTCAATCAACCACGGGTAGACGAAACCGGCAAGCGTGAACGCCAAAATCAGCCCGCCGCGTAGGCACTCCATGCCCGTTGTTAATGCTTGATCCCACCCGGGACCGGTGTTCTGCTCAAAAAAGCTGCTGGAGTTCCCGGTCCGTGTCGATCTTCGTCGCGCTACATCACGTTACGCATTACAAGTACGACCGACCGATCGATCTCGGCCCGCAAACCGTGCGCCTGCGCCCGGCGCCGCATACGCGCACGCCGATCCTGAGCTATTCGCTCAAGGTCACGCCCGCAAATCACTTCGTGAACTGGCAGCAGGATCCGCAAGGCAACTGGTTGGCGCGTTTCGTGTTTCCGGAGAAGGCGACCGAGCTCAAGATCGAGGTCGACTTCTCGGCGCAGATGACGGTGGTCAATCCCTTCGATTTCTTCGTCGAGGGCTACGCCACCAGTTTTCCGTTCCAGTACACCAACGATCTCAAGACCGAGCTTGCGCCCTATCTTGCCACCGGCGAGCAGGGGCCGCTGTTTGCGGCGTACCTGAAGGAGATTCCGCGCGAGGCCGACAGCACCGTCAATTTTCTGGTCGACCTCAACGCGCAGCTTCAGAAGAAGATCAGCTACGTCATCCGCATGGAGCCGGGCATCCAGACGCCGGAAGAGACGCTCGCGTGCGGCTCCGGCTCCTGCCGCGACTCGGCGTGGCTGTTGATCCATATCTTCCGCCACCTCGGCCTCGCCGCGCGCTTCGTCTCCGGCTATCTGATCCAGCTGCGCCCCGATATCGATCCGGTCGAAGGCCCGCGCGAGGTCGAGAGCGATTTCACCGACCTGCACGCCTGGGCCGAGGTCTATCTGCCCGGCGCCGGCTGGATCGGGTTCGACGTCACTTCCGGCATGCTGACGGGCGAGGGGCATATCCCCGTCGCCGCCACGCCGCATTATCGATCGGCCGCACCGATCTCGGGCAGCGCCGGCTTCGCCAATGTCGATTTCGGCTTCGAGATGAGCGTCAAGCGCATCCGCGAGGCGCCGCGGATCACGCGGCCGTTCTCCGACGCATCCTGGGCGCGCCTCGATGCGCTCGGCGAACAGGTCGACGCCGATCTGAGCGCCGGTGACGTGCGGCTGACCATGGGCGGCGAGCCAACTTTCGTCTCGGTCGACGATCTGGAATCGCCGGAATGGAACATCGCCGCCGTCGGGCCGACCAAGCAGGCGCTGGCCGACGAACTGATCCGCAAGCTGCAGGCGCGCTTCGCGCCGGGCGGGCTGCTGCATTACGGGCAGGGCAAATGGTATCCGGGCGAAAGCCTGCCGCGCTGGGCCTTCGGCCTCTATTGGCGCAAGGACGGCGTGCCGATCTGGAAGAATGCCGGACTGATCGCGAAGATCGATAATCCACGCAAGGCCGAGATTGCGGACGCGCAGCGGATGGTGGAAGGCACCGCAAAGCGGCTCGGTCTCGATACCGGCTATGTGATGCCGGCGTACGAGGACCCCGTGCATTGGCTGCAAAAGGAAGCAGCCTTGCCGGTCAACGTCGATCCCGGCGACTCCAAGCTGGCCGATCCCGAAGAACGCTCGCGCATGGCGCGGGTGTTTGACGAAGGGCTCAACAAGGCCAAAGGATTCGTGCTGCCGATCCAGCACGCGGGCGCCGACGTCACGGGCTGGATGAGCGAACATTGGAAATTGCGACGGCCCCATCTGTTCCTGATACCCGGCGATTCTCCGCTCGGGCTGCGGCTGCCGATGTCGTCGCTGCCCCATGTTCCTCCCGAAGAGTATCCTTATGTCGTCGAGCAGGATCCGATGGAGCCGCGTCTGGAGCTTGCGGTCGAAGACAAGGACGCCGAAGCGGGAGGGATGGCAGCGAGGCCGGAGCCTAAGCCCAACGAAGAGTCCAAGCGAAAGCTCAAGCCGGTCCGCACGGCGATCTCGGTTGAAATCCGTGACGGCGTATTATGCGTCTTCATGCCGCCCGTGGAGAAGGTCGAAGATTATCTCGAACTGATCGCGACGGTGGAAGCGACCGCCGAGGAAATGCAGATCCAGGTTCATGTCGAGGGCTATGGGCCGCCCTACGATCCGCGCATCGAAGTGATCAAGGTGACGCCCGATCCCGGCGTGATCGAGATCAACGTCCAGCCGGCGCAGAGCTGGCGCGACGCCGTCGATATCACTTTCGGCTTGTATGAAGACGCCGCAAAGGTCCGCCTTGGCGCCAACCGTTTTCTGGTCGACGGCCGCCATACCGGCACTGGCGGTGGAAATCATGTCGTGGTCGGCGGCTCGACGCCGCAGGATTCGCCGTTCCTGCGCCGCCCCGATCTGTTGAAGAGCCTGGTCCTGTATTGGCAGCGCCATCCGTCGCTGTCCTATCTGTTCTCCGGCATGTTCATCGGCCCGACCAGCCAGGCGCCGCGCATCGACGAGGCGCGGCATGACGGGCTCTATGAACTGGAAGTAGCACTTGCGCATGTGCCGCCGCCGGATGTCGAGGCGCCGTTGTGGCTGGTCGACCGCCTGTTCCGACATATCCTCGTCGATATCACCGGCAATACCCATCGCGCCGAAATCTGCATCGACAAGCTCTATTCGCCTGATGGCCCGACCGGCCGCCTCGGGCTGGTTGAATTCCGTGCACTCGAAATGCCGCCCGATCCGCGGATGTCGCTGGCGCAGCAATTGTTGATCCGCGCGCTGATCGCAAAACTGTGGCGCGAACCGCAGCAGGGCAAGTTCGTGCGCTGGGGTACGGCGCTGCACGACCGCTTCATGCTGCCGCATTTCCTCTGGGAGGATTTTCTCGGCGTGCTCGATGAGCTCCGGCAATCCGGCTACGAATTCTCGCCGGAATGGTATTCGGCCCAGCTCGAGTTTCGTTTTCCGGCCTTCGGCCGCGTCCATCATGGCGGCGTCGCGCTCGAATTGCGGCAGGCGCTGGAGCCCTGGCATGTGCTCGGCGAAGAGAGCTCGGCCGGCGGCACGGTACGCTATGTCGATAGTTCGGTGGAGCGGTTGCAGGTCAAGGCTGAGGGCTTCGTCGAGGGCCGCCATATCGTGACCTGCAACGGCAGGCGGATGCCGATGACCTCCACTGGCCGCGCCGGTGAGGCCGTTGCCGCCGTCCGCTTCAAGGCCTGGCAGCCGGCCTCGGGGCTGCATCCGACCATTCCGGTCCACGCACCGCTGACATTTGACTTAATTGATACCTGGAATGGCCGTTCGCTCGGCGGCTGCGTCTATCACGTCGCCCATCCCGGCGGGCGCAGCTACGACACCAAGCCGGTCAATTCCTATGAGGCGGAAGCGCGGCGGTTGGCCCGGTTTCAGGACCACGGCCACACCCCGGGCCGAATCGACCCGCCGCCCGAGGAACGCACAAATGAATTCCCCTTGACGCTCGACTTGAGGACGCCGCTCCTGATCTAATCGGGCGCTACGGTCTTAAGGGAATCGGAATGACGAGCCAAGGCAGCAATCAGGAAAGCAAGGCCCGGCCGGGCCAGCGCCGGATCGCGCAATGGACCCGCGACTATGCGCGGCTGCCCGGCATTCC